>Ga0172382_10000636_pt1 | contig 65689 bp, 61 predicted proteins | sample Leawel138RmetaG_FD_122245 | JGI IMG/M metagenome (GOLD analysis project Ga0172382, IMG submission 122245) | Leachate microbial communities from a municipal landfill in Southern Ontario, Canada - Leachate well 138R metaG | ecosystem: Engineered > Solid waste > Landfill > Unclassified | place...
GGCGACCACCGAGCCTTCGCCCGAAAGATCGGCATAGATGCCGGAACGGTCGTTCAGCACGCCGATCTTGACATCGGTGGCCTGCGCCGCCGCCGCCATCATGATCGCTGTGGCCGTGGCCGTCATGAATGTTGTCAGTTTCATGGTCTCATCCTCCCTGGATTGATGTGCCGCACGCGCCCGTCAAACCCCCAGATAGGCGTGCAGCTTGTCGATACTGGCATCGATCTCGGCATTGGCGATCTCGTCCACCACCTTGCCCTGATCGACGATATAGTGCCGGTCCGCGACCGAGGCCGCGAAGCGGAAGTTCTGTTCCACCAGGACGATGGTGAAGCCCTGGCTTTTCAAGAGCTGGATGGTACGCCCGATCTGCTGGATGATCACCGGGGCCAGCCCTTCGGTCGGCTCGTCCAGCAGCAGAAGATTGGCCCCGGTGCGCAGGATGCGCCCGATCGCCAGCATCTGCTGCTCCCCGCCGGACAGTTTCATGCCCTGGCTGTTCAGCCGCTCCTTGAGGTTGGGAAACAGCTCGAACACCTGCTCTACCGACAGGCCGCCCGGCCTGACGCGCGGCGGCAGCATCAGGTTCTCCTCCACGCTCAGGCTGGCAAAAATCCCGCGCTCCTCGGGGCAGAAGCCGATTCCCAGCCGCGCGATATGGCGCGGCGCAAGCGTGATCAGTTCCTTGCCGTCGAAGATGATCGACCCCTTGCGCTTGCTCAGGATCCCCATGATCGCCTTCAGCGTGGTGGTCTTGCCGGCGCCGTTGCGGCCCAGCAGGGTGACGACCTCGCCTGCCCGCACCTCGAAGTCGATCCCGTGCAGGACGTGGCTTTCGCCGTACCAGCCTTCGAGGCCGCGAACGCGCAGCAGCGGTGCGTTGGCTTCAGTCATAACCGGCTCCGATATAGGCCTCGATGACGCGCGGATCCTTGGACACGGTGGCGTAGTCGCCCTCGGCCAGAACCTGCCCGCGCGCCAGCACGGTGATGCGGTCCGACAGGGTGGCCACCACCGAAAGGTTGTGCTCCACCATCAGGATGGTGCGGTTGGCCGAGATGCGCCTGATCAGCACGGCGGTGCGGTCCACGTCCTCGCGCCCCATCCCCGCCATCGGCTCGTCGAGCAGCAGCATCTCCGGCTCCAATGCCAGCGTGGTGGCGATCTCCAGCGCGCGCTTGCGGCCGTAGGGCAACTCACCCGCCGCGACGTCGGCGTAATCGGCCAGCCCCACCTCCTCGATCCGGCGCATCGCCTCGTCGTTGTACTGCGACAGCACCCGCTCCGAACGCCAGAAGTCGAAATTGTCGCCCCGGCGGCGCTGCAACGCGACACGGACGTTTTCCAGCACCGTGAGTTTCGCGAACACCGCCGAGATCTGGAACGAACGCACCATGCCCAGCCGGGCGATATCGGCCGGAGCCATGGCGGTGATGTCGCGTCCGTTGAAGGTGATCACCCCCGACGTCGGTTGCAGGAACTTCGTCAACAGGTTGAAACAGGTCGTCTTTCCCGCGCCATTCGGCCCGATCAGCGCATGGATCGAGCCGCGCCGGATCGTCAGGTCGACATTGCTGACTGCCATGAAGCCGGAAAACTGCTTGCTGATCCCCTTTGCGGACAGGATCACGTCGTCGGCCTGATGTGAACCCAAGGTTCCCCCCTTCGTTTTTCCGTCATTCGATCAATACCGGACCCGGGGCATTCGCAGACACCCCGCCGCGCCCAAGGCCATTGGCCCGGCCGCTTTCCGATTGATCTCCCCCCAACATGACGTTTCGTTCAGGTTTTATTTCGTGCAGACTAGCAGACGCATTCCGCTTTTGCCAAGAACATTGATAAAGATAAAAACGTTACTTTTCAGCAGGATGGAAAATTCCCCCTCTGACTGCGATCAGGCTCGCGCAACATTGTTTCAAAATTATTGCAGCCCCGACTCGGCCCGGCGCCGGCGCTGGCGACAGCCGGGTTGACCCTTGGCCCGGCAGCCGTATCGCGATCCCGTGGCGCCTTGTTTCCGGAGTGCGTGCCATGTCGAACCGGCCGCCAGAGAAGGCCCCGGCCTGAACCGCCCCGGCACCATGGGCGGGCGTTGATGCAGAAGTCAGACGGTTGCCGGACGTGCCCCTTCCCCGCTGAGTTCGGGCTGCGCGTTCAGAACCCGTCCCCCTCCTGCTGCCACGGCTTCACCAGATTGCCGAACCGGGTGAAACGGCCCTCGAACGACAGTTCCACCGAGCCGATCGGCCCGTGGCGCTGCTTGCCGATGATGACCTCGGCCTTGCCGTGGACCTGCTCCATGATCTGCGTCCATTTCGCCATGGCCTCAAGATCGTGGTCGCCGGGCTTTTCCCGTTCGCGGTAGTATTCTTCCCGGAACACGAACATCACCACATCGGCATCCTGCTCGATCGAGCCCGATTCGCGCAGGTCGGAAAGCTGCGGCCGCTTGTCGTCGCGGCTTTCGACCTGCCGGGAAAGCTGGGAGAGCGCGATGACCGGGATGTTCAGTTCCTTGGCGATGGCCTTCAGCCCCTGGGTGATCTCGGAGACCTCGTTGACGCGGCTGTCCTGCCGGGTCGCGCCCTTCAGAAGCTGGAGGTAATCGACCATCAGCACGTCGAGCCCGTGGGTCCGCTTGAGCCTGCGCGCCCGGGCGGCCACCTGTGAGATCGGCAGGGCCGGGGTGTCGTCGATATAGAGCGGGCAGGATTCCAGCGACTTCGCCGCCTCGACGAAACGGCGGAATTCGCCCTCGGTCATGTCGCCGCGGCGGATCTGTTCGCTGGGCACTTCGGAGGCTTCGGAAAGGATCCGCGCGGCCAGTTGTTCCGCCGACATTTCCAGGCTGAAGAACCCGACCACGCCGCCCTCGACCGAACCTTCGCTGCCGTCGGGCAACTGGCCGCGCTTGTGCGCGCGGGCGATGTTGAAGGCGACGTTGGTCGCAAGCGAGGTCTTGCCCATCGAGGGCCGCCCGGCAAGGATGATCAGGTCGGAAGGGTGCAGCCCGCCGAGCTTCTTGTCGAGGTCGATCAGCCCGGTGGAAATCCCCGCCAGCCCGCCGTCGCGCTGATAGGCGGCGTTGGCGACGTTGACCGCATCGGTCACCGCCTTGAGAAAGCTCTGGAATCCGCGCTCGGCCACGCCCTGCTCGCCCAGCTTGTAAAGCCGCTGCTCGGCCTCGACGATCTGCTCGCGCGGCTCGGAGGCGACCTCGACCTTGGCGGCCTTGTCGGAAATCTCGCGTCCGAGCGCGATCAGTTCGCGCCGCACGGCGAAGTCGTAGATCATCTGCGCATAGTCGCGCGCGGCGAAGGCCGAGATCGCGGACCCCGCCAGCCGCACCAGATAGGCCGGGCCGCCCAGTTCCTTCAGCCCCGGGTCGTCTTCCAGAAACGCCTTGAGCGTGACCGGCGAGGCAAGCGCGTTCTTCTGGATGCGCGCGGCGGCGATCTCGAAGATGCGCTGGTGGAGCGGCTCGTAGAAATGTTCGGCCCGCACCTTGGAGGCGATGCGGTCGTAGATGTCGTTGTTGGTCAGGATCGCGCCCAGAAGCTGCTGTTCGGCCTCGATGCTGTGGGGCAGTGCCGGGCTGTCGTCCTGTCCGGTTCCGGCGGCGGCGCTGATCTGGCCCAGCTTGGTGATCTCGTTCATTCCTGCCCCCTCTGCCCCCGCAGCCATCGGTATGGCCGATCCGGGGGCACGGTTCAATCTGGATATCCTGTGGATAACCCGGCCACCCCATAGTGGGGCCTGGCCGGGTCATGCGTCAATATGCTGTGGTCGCCCCGGCGGGACGCCGCCGGGCGCGCGCGGGCCTCAGCGCTGCGCCGCGCGCCAGGCGGCGGGGTCGTCGATGAAGGCCGCGACCTGCGCGAGCGTGGCCGAATCGAAGCTGCCCTGCGCCCGCGCCTCGGCCAGCACGTCGCGCCAGGTGCAGAGGTGGTGCAGGCGGATGCCATGCGCCGCCAGCCGCGATTCGGTGTCGGGGAAGATGCCGTAGTAGAAGATCACCGCCGTATGACCGCAGGTTGCCCCCGTCTCGCGGATCGCATCGACGAAGCCCAGTTTCGAGCCGCCGTCGGTGGTCAGGTCCTCGACCAGCAGCACCCGCTGGCCCTCGGCCATCGCGCCTTCGATCCTTGCGTTGCGGCCGTAGCCCTTGGGCTTCTTGCGCACATAGCTCATCGGCAGCGCGAGGCGTTCCGCCACCAGCGCGGCGAAGGGGATGCCCGCGGTCTCGCCCCCGGCGATATTGTCGAACGCCTCGAACCCGGCCTCGCGCAGCACGGTGCAGGTGAGGAAATCCATCAGCGTGGAGCGGATGCGCGGGTAGGAGATCAGCTTGCGGCAGTCGATGTAGACCGGCGACTTCTCGCCCGAGGCAAGGGTGAAGGGTTCGGCCCCCATGAAATGCACCGCGCCGATCTCCAAAAGCATCCGCGCGCTCAGGCGGGCGATCTCGTCCTTGGGCGGGTAGGCGGCGGGGATCATCGGCGGCTCCTCTGGTCTGGTCAGGCTTCGACCCGCCACGCAAGCGGAAAGCCGGGGTCGAAGACCGTAACCGGCCCGTCGCCGGTCTCGATCCAGGCGGGGTAATCCACCGGGGCGCCCTTGCGCAGGGTGATCCGGGTCTCGTTCGGGGGCAGCCGGTAGAAGGCGGGGCCGTGCAGCGAGGCGAACCCCTCCAGCCGGTCAAGCACGCCCTCCTCCTCGAACACATGGGCGAGAATCGACAACGTGTTGGTGGCGGTAAAACAACCCGCGCAGCCGCAGGCATGTTCCTTGAGCGCATCGACATGCGGCGCGGAATCGGTGCCGAGGAAGAACCGCGCATCGCCCGAGGTGGCGGCGGCCCGCAGCGCCAGCCGGTGCGATTCGCGCTTGGCGACCGGCAGGCAGTAGTAATGCGGCCGGATCCCGCCCGCGAGGATATGGTTGCGGTTGATGATCAGGTGATGGGTGGTGATCGTCGCGCCGAGGCCCTCCGGCGCGGATTTCACGTAATCCACCCCGTCCGAGGTGGTGATATGCTCCATCACCACCCGCAGCCCCGGCGTGGCGCGGCGGATCGGATCAAGCACCCGGTCGATGAACACCGCCTCGCGGTCGAAGATATCCACCGCGGGATCGGTCACCTCGCCATGGACGCAGAGCGGCAGGCCGATCCCGGCCATCCGTTCCAGCACCGGCCGCACCCGGTCGAAATCCTGCACGCCCGAGGCCGAGTTGGTGGTGGCCCCGGCCGGGTAGAGCTTGACCGCGCGCACGAGCCCCGAGGCGGCGGCGGCGGCCACGTCTTCCGGGTCGGTGTCCTCGGTCAGGTAGAGCGTCATCAGCGGCTCGAAATCCGCGCCTTCGGGCAGGGCGGCGAGGATGCGGTCGCGGTAGGCGGCCGCCTCGGCCCCGGTCACGACCGGCGGCACGAGGTTCGGCATGACGATGGCGCGGGCGAAATGGCGCGCGCTCTCGGGCGCGACGGCGGCCAGCATCGCGCCATCGCGCAGATGCAGGTGCCAGTCGTCGGGGCGGCGGATCGTGAGCGTATCGGTCATGGCCTGCGCCTAGCCGATCGCAGCCGGGGTTTCCAGAGCTTTCCCTTGCGCAGGGCCACCGCCCGGCATCAGCCGGGCACCGGCAGCGTCCGGAAGTCGCGCAGGAACAGCGCCTCGGGGCCGAGATCGTCAAGGCGGGTCAGCCCCAGCATCCCCAGCGCCGCGCGCAGCTGCGCCCGCAACAGGCCGATGGCGTGGTCCACCCCCGCCTCGCCCGCGATGGCGGCGGCGTAGTTGAACGGCCGCCCGACGAAGACGAAGCGCGCGCCCAGCGCCAGCGCCTTCAGGATGTCGGTGCCGCGCCGGAAGCCGCTGTCGATCATCACCTCCATGTCGCCCGCCTCGGCCAGCGCCGCGGCAAGCACCCGCAGCGGCGAGACCGCGCCGTCAAGCTGCCGCCCGCCGTGGTTCGACAGGATCACCGCGTCCACGCCCCCGGTCCGGGCGCGGGTCACGTCGTCCGGCGCGATGATGCCCTTGAGCACCAGCCTGCCCTGCCAGCGGGCGCGGATCCGGTGCAGCAACGCCCAGTCCAGCCGCTCGCGCCCCGAAAAGTCGCGCGCCGCGCGGCTGGACAGCAGGGGCGCGCCGCGCGCCGGGCCGCCGTTCTCGAAATGCGGCATCCCGTGGCGGGCGAAGGTGCGCAGGAAGGTGCCCAGCGCCCAGCGCGGATGGGTGATGCCGTCGCGCAAGAGCGCGAGGCTGGGCCGGATCGGGGTGCGGTAGCCCGCGCGCAGGTAGTTTTCCGGGATCGGCCCGACCGAACAATCGACGGTGACGACGAAGGTATCCAGCCCGGCGCGGGCCACCCGGTCGACCAGCGCCATCACCTCGTCGGGATCGCCCGGCAGATAGGCCTGGAACCAGGCGTCGGGGTTCGCGGCGGCGATTTCCTCAAGCGCGATCAGCCCGGCACCGCTGATCACCATCGGGATGCCCGCCCGCCGCGCCGCCCGCGCCAGCACCAGATCGCCGCGATAGGCGGTCAGCGCCGAGACCCCCATCGGCGCGATGCCGAACGGCAGCTTGCAGTCGCGCCCCAGAACCCTGCGGTCGAGCGCACGGCCCGAGACATCGACCAGAGACCGGGGCAGAAAGCCGATCTCGTCGAACACCCGGCGGTTGTCGGCCAGCGTGGCCCCGGTCTCGGAAGCGCCCGCGACATAGCCGAACACCGGCCGCGGCAGGTGGCGGCGGGCGGCGGGTTCGAAGTCTTCGAGCGCGTAGATCCGGCGCAGCGCGCGATGCGGGGCCATGCGGTCCTCATGACAGTCGGGGTTGCCGTGCTGGCGTAGCAGCTTTCGCGGGCGGGGAAAATCCCGCCGGGTCCGCAAGACGAGCCGGCCGGATTTCTCGAACCGGGCCGATGAACTGTCCGGCGGCGCCTGCGCGCCTTGATTCCGGGCGACTTATCCGCCCCTTTCCGAAGGCGCGTTTCCCGCCCGGATTTTCCCCGCGCACCGGCAACTCCGGTCTCTTTGTGCTGCGACAAAGACATGTCGCGGCACCGGCCGCTAGGTTCACGTTGCTACATTCGCCAACGGAAGGGGATTGCGTCATGAACAAGCTGACGCTTGGCATGTCGATGTTCGGGGCCGCGTTCGGCGTTGCCCTGTTGATGGGCACGACAGCAGCCACTGCAGAACCATCATTGTCTGCGGAAGCACGGGAACAAGCCAAGGACCTGTATTTCCAGCGTTGCGCCGGTTGCCACGGCGTTCTGCGCAAAGGCGCGACCGGCACGAACCTTGAGCCGGAGAACACGATCAAGCTGGGGCAGTCCCGGCTTGAGAACATCATCGCCTACGGCACCGATGGCGGGATGGTCAACTTCGACGACATCCTGACCTCGGAAGAGATCAGCCAACTTGCCACCTATATCCAGATGGAGCCCGACACCCCGCCGGAATGGAGCCTGGCGGACATGCTCGCATCGTGGAAGCTGATCGTGCCGGTCGAGGATCGTCCGACCGAGCAGATGAACTCCATCAACCTCAACAACGTCTTCTCGGTCACGCTGCGCGACGCGGGCGAGGTCGCGCTGATCGACGGCGACACCAAGGAGATCATCTCGCGGGTCAAGACCGGCTACGCGGTGCATATCTCGCGGCTGTCCTATTCGGGCCGCTACATCTACGTGATCGGTCGTGACGGGCTGCTGAGCCTGATCGACCTGTGGATGGAAGAACCCGCCGTGGTCGCCGAGATGAAGATGGGCCTCGACGCCCGCTCGGTCGACACCTCGAAATTCGCGGGCTTCGAAGACAGATACGCCATCGCCGGCTCCTACTGGCCGCCGCAATACGTGATCATGGAAGGCGAGACGCTTGAGCCGCTCAAGATCATGTCCACCCGCGGCATCACCGTGGATGGCGAGTATCACCCCGAACCGCGGGTGGCCTCGATCGTGTCGTCGCAGATCAAGCCGGAATGGGTGGTCAGCGTCAAGGAGACCGGGCAGATCCTGCTGGTGGACTATTCGGACATCGAAAACCTGAAGACCACCACCATCGAATCGGCCAAGTTCCTGCATGACGGCGGCTGGGACGCCTCGAAACGCTACTTCCTGGTCGCGGCCAACGCGTCGAACCAGGTCGCGGTGGTGGATACCCAGGAAGGTGTGCTTGCGGCGCTGGTCGATACCGCGGACCTCCCGCACCCGGGCCGTGGCGCCAACTTCGACCACCCCGAGTTCGGGCCGGTCTGGGCCACCGGACACCTGGGCGCCGACGTGGTGACGCTGATCGCGACCGCGCCGGAAGACCCGGAACATGCGGAACACGCCTGGACCGTGGTGCAGGAACTGCAAATGCCGGGATCGGGCAACCTGTTCGTCAAGACCCACCCGACCTCGCGCAACCTCTGGGCCGACATGCCGCAGAACCCGGAACGGGAACTGGCCGAGTCGGTTGCGATCTATGATCTCGACGACCTGTCGAAGGAACCCGAGATCATCGACGTGGCGGCGCTGGCCGGTCTGCCGGAAGGCGGTGCGGTGAAGCGGGCCGTGCACCCGGAATACAACGAGGCGGGCGACGAAGTCTGGATCTCGCTCTGGGCGGGCAAGACCGAGCCTTCCGCGATCGTGGTGTTCGACGACAAGACCCGTGAAGTCAAGGCGGTGATCACCGATCCCGGCCTGATGACGCCGACCGGAAAGTTCAACGTCTACAACACGCAGCACGATATCTACTGATACCGTGACGGCGGGCCCCGGGGCGCGGCTGCGCACCCCGGGGCCTCGCTTCTCCGCCATCCGTCCGCCGCCCGCGCGGGCCTTTCCGAAAGGGGCTGCCGCCCCGGCCCTTTCCGGAAACGCCGGTGCCGCCAGAAACGCGCACCCTGAGTCTGTCGCCGAACCATGGGGAACTGAACGATGCCGGGCATTGTCGCCAAGCTCAAGAACTGGTGGACCGTCCTGAGACGGCCCAGCATGCGCTTTTCACTGCTCACGCTGCTGCTTGCCGGCTTCGGCGGCGGTATCGTGTTCTGGGGTGGTTTCAACACGGCACTGGAAGCGACCAACACCATGCCGTTTTGCCTCACCTGCCACGAGATGCGCGAGTATCTTTACGAAGAATATTCCGACACGATCCATTACCAGAACCGCACCGGCGTGCAGGCCACCTGTTCCGACTGTCACGTGCCGCGCGAATGGGTCCACAAGATGGTGCGCAAGGTCCATGCCAGCCGTGAGCTTTATCACTGGGCGCTGGGCTCGATCCGCACCCCTGAAAGGTTCGAGGCCAAGCGGCTGCAACTGGCGCGCAACGTCTGGGGCTCGATGAAACGCACCGATTCGCGTGAGTGCCGCAACTGCCACACCATCGAATCGATGAACCCCGAGTTCCAGGAGCCGCGCGCCCGCAAGGCGCATCTCGATGCCATGGCCGCGGGCAATACCTGCATCGACTGCCACAAGGGCATCGCCCACAAGGATCTGCGGCCCCAGCTGTCCGACGACGAGATCGAGGAACTGGAACAGCCGCTTGCCGCCCATATGCGGGAAATCCCGCAGCACTACATCGACGGGCTGGCCCGTGCCGAGGCGCGCGAGGCCGAGGCCGAGGCCACCCGCCGGGCCGAGATCGAGGCCGAGGCCCAGCGGCTGGGCGCCGAGATCGCCCGGCGTGAGATCGCCGCCGCCGCCGCGGAAGCGGCCGCAGCCGGGGCCGAAGCGGGCGCGGCACAGGCCGCCGCCGATATCGGCGACACCGATACGAGCGGCATCGACTGGAGCGGGATCGAGCCCACCACCGTCACCATGTTCTACCCCGGCCAGGCTTCCTTCGAGTGGATCCAGGGGCGTGAACACGGCGGCGCCCGCGCCTTCACCCGTGGCGGCGAGCGTTGCGCGGAATGCCACGGGAACGAGGTCCGCGACATGGGCCGCACGATCGTTTCCGGCGAAAAGCTGGAAGAAACGCCGATCCCCGGCAAGCGGCCCTTCGTCGATGTCGCGGTGCAGGCGGCGCATGACGGCGAGAACCTGCATTTCCGGTTCCAGTGGGCCGATGGCGACCATGCCCCGGTGCCCTTCGCCGAGGGCGGCAAGATGGACCCCGAGAACCAGGTCAAGCTGTCGGTGATGTTCGTCGGCGAAGGGATCGAATACGGCGAACAGGCCGGGTGCTGGGCAAGCTGCCACCATGACGCGCGCTATATGCCCGACGCCATCGACGCCGACACGCTGGCGGCGCATCCCGAGGCGGGCCGGATCGACGTTACGCTGGGGCTGACCAAATACCTTGCCGACAGCCGCACCGGGATCGAAATTCGCGGCGGCGCGGACAAGCCGCGCGGCGGCGGGCTGAACCTCAAGCCCGAGGAAGAAATCGCCGCCATGCGCGACTCCGGCGCGGTGCTGGACCTGATGCGCTACCTCTCGGGCGAAGGGGCCCAGAGCGGCCATATCCTCGAACAGCGGGTCGATACCGGCGGGATCGAGGTCGAGGCGAACGGCAGGCTAGACGGCGGGACCTGGACGGTGGTGATGAGCCGGCCTCTGGTCTCGGACCGGCCGGGCGATCTGAGCCTCGATCCGGGCCAGAGCTACACCGTCAGCTTTGCGCTGCACGACGACCATTCCGACGCGCGGTTCCATCACGTTTCACTGGAAAAGCGGCTTGGGATCGACCTGCCGGAGGCCGAAATCAACGCGGCGGGACGGTGACATAACCACCCCGCCAGCCCCCGCCCCCTTCCGGGGCGGGGACCAGCAAGGAGGACGCCATGTTCATGGATGTGTTTCGCAGCGCCGCCTCGGCGCTGTTTCTGTTTTCAGCCCCTGGCCTTCTCGCCCTCGGCACCGCCCCCGCCGCACTGGCGCAGGACGACCGGCACGCCGCGACCTGTGCCGAGGCCGAGGAAAGCTATCGCGAGATGTTCGGCCATCCGTCCTCGGACGAGGACATGCCCGTGGTGCTGATGTATCGCAACGTTTTCTGCCCGGCGGAGAAAACCGTAAAACAAGGCACAAGTTTGCGGTGGCGCAACGTCGAGCGCCGGACCTCCCATAGTATCTGGTTCAGGGACGCCGACAGACCGGAATCCGAGCGCATCTTCCCCGGGGAGAGCATCGAGATGGAGGTCGATCTTCCAATCGGCGACCACGTTTATCTGTGCGGCCCGCATTGGGAGCGCCGGAACATGATCGGACGGCTGACGGTGGTGGAGCAATGACGATGGCGGGAAAAGTGATACTGGTGGGGGCGGGTCCGGGCGATCCGGAACTGCTGACGATCAAGGCCGCGCGCGCGATCGCAAGCGCGGATGCCGTGGTCTACGACCGGCTGGTCCCGGCCGCGATCATCGACATGTGCCCCGAGGGCGCGACCCGGATCGACGTGGGCAAGCAGGCGGGGTTCCACCCGATCCCGCAGGACGAGATCAACCGGATACTGGTCAGGCTCGCCCGTGCCGGGCATGTGGTGGTGCGGCTCAAGGGGGGCGACCCGTTCATCTTCGGCCGTGGCTTCGAAGAGGCCCTGGAACTGGAAAAGGCCGGGATCGCCTGCGAGGTGATTCCCGGCATTTCCGCCGCGCAGGGCTGTTCGGCGGCGGCGCGGGTGCCGCTCACGCATCGCGGGCTGGTGACCGGGGTGCGCTATCTGACCGGCCATTGCCGCCAGGACATGCCGCTTGACCTCGACTGGAAGGGGCTGGCCGATCCCGACACCACGCTGGTGGTCTACATGGGCATGGCGAATATCGAGGAGATCGCGGGCAAGCTGATTGCCCACGGCCTGCCCGCCGACACGCCCGCGCTTGCGGTCTGCCAGGGCACGACCCCGCAGGAGCAACGCGCCTGGGCCCGGCTGGCCGACCTGCCCCGGGTGGCGCGGGCGGCGGCGTTCAACGGGCCGGTGATCTTCATCATCGGTCGGGTGGTGGCCATGGCCGCCGAACGACAAGAGGGATGCGATGCCGCGTGACCACCTCATCCGCTTTCTGGCGGGCGCCGCGCTTGCCGCCTTCACCGGAAGCGCCGGGGCCGATCCGGCACCCGATTCCGAGAAGCTCACCCATCTGGTGATCCAGGAATGCGGAAGCTGCCACGGGCTGACGCTGAAGGGCGGGCTGGGCACGCCGCTGACCGCCGAACACCTCGAAGGTCTCGACCGCGAGACCATCACCCATATCATCCTGACCGGCATCCCCGGCACGCCGATGCCGCCCTGGGCACCCTTGATGACCGAGGCCGACGCCGACTGGATCGCCGACATGCTCAAGCAGGGAGCCCTGGAATGACCCGACTGATGCGCACGCTGACTCTCGCCCTCGGCCTCGCGGCCCTGCCGCTTGCCACGCCGATCCTTGCCGCCGGTGCCGAAGACGGGCTGCGTGGCACCGGAAGCCTTGGCGTCGTGATCGAGCGGGCGACCGGCTCGGTGCTGATCGTCGATACCGAGGCGCGCGCCACGCTGGCGCGGGTCGAGGGCTTGGGCGATCTTTCCCACGCCTCGGTCGTGTTCTCGGCCGACCAGCGATACGCCTATGTCTTCGGCCGCGACGGCGCGCTGAGCAAGGTGGACATGCTGACTGCCGCCATCACGGGCCGGGTCGTGCAGGGCGGCAACGCCATCGGCGGCGCGATCTCGGACGACGGCACGCTGGTCGCGGTCTCGAACTACGAACCGGGCGGCATCCGGGTGTTCGACGCCCGCACGCTGGAACAGGTGGCCGACATTCCGGCCGTGGGGGCCGACGGGCTGGAATCCAAGACCATCGGGCTGGTCGATCTGCCGGGGCGGCGGTTCATGTACGGGCTCTACGACTCGGGCGAAATCTGGATCGCCGACTTTTCGGGCGCGGGCGACCCCGTGCTGACCAAATTCCCCGACATCGGCCTGCTGCCCTATGACGGCAACGTCACCCCGGACGGGCGGCACTACATCGCCGGGCTGTTCGGCGAGGACGGGCTTGCCCATGTCGATACCTGGCAGGAACCGATGGCGGTGAACCGCATTCTCGACGGCTACGGCCGGGGCGAGGAACCGCTGCCGGTCTACAAGATGCCCCACCTCGAAGGCTGGGCCGCACTGGGCGAGGTGATGCTGCTGCCCGCCGTCGGCCGGCACGAGCTGATCGCGCTCGACCTGCGCGACTTCACCGAGACCAGCCGGGTCGAGACCCACGGCCAGCCGATCTTCGCGGTGGTGCGGCCGGGCGGGCGCTATGTCTGGGTGAACTTCGCCCACCCGCTGAACGACACCATCGACGTGGTGGACACGCTGACGCTGGAGGTGGTGCACAGCTTCCAGCCCGGCCCCGCCGTGCTGCACATGGAATTCACGCCGCGCGGACACGAGGTCTGGGTGTCGGTGCGCGACGCCAACAGCGTGCATGTCTACGACGCGGAGACCTTCGAGTTGAAGGCCGAGATCGAATCGCACGCGCCTTCGGGCATCTTCTTCTCCGCCCGCGCGGGCCGGATCGGCCAATGAACGGACGCCAATGAACTGTGGATGGTAGTGACATGACCTGTGCCGCCCAGCCCTGCCCGGTGGAACTTGCGCTGCTCGACCGCTGGCAGCGGGATTTCCCGCTGGCCGAGCGGCCCTTCGCCCAGGCGGGGTCGGCGGTCGGGCTGGGCGAGGGCGAGACCATCGCCGCCTTCGCGCGGCTTCAGGCCACCGGCGTGCTGTCGCGGATCGGTGCGGTGGTGCGGCCCAACACGGCCGGGGCCAGCACGCTGGCCGCCATGCGCGTGCCGCCCGAACGGCTGGAACAGGTCGCGGCGCTGGTCAGCGCCCAGCCCCGCGTCAACCACAATTACGAGCGTGAACACGACCTCAACCTGTGGTTCGTGATCGCCGGACCGGACCGCGCAGCGGTGACGGACACCATCGCCCGGATCGAGACTGCGACGGGACTGCCGGTTCTCGACCTGCCCATGGTCGAGGGCTATCACATCGACCTCGGCTTTCCGCTGGCGGGCGGGCCGGCACGCAAGGATCTGCAACGGCCCGCGACCGGCTACCGCCCCGACCGGCACGACCGGGCGCTGCTGGCCGAGATCGAGGACGGGCTTCCGCTGACGCTGCGCCCTTACCGTACGGTAGCCGAAGGGCTGGGCACAGAACAGGATGACGTGCTGGCCCGGCTCGACCGGCTGATGCGGGAAGGCGTGATCTCGCGCTTCGGCTGCGTGGTGCGACACCGCGCGCTTGGCTACCGCGCCAATGCGATGGCGGTCTGGGACGTGCCCGACGATCAACTGACCGGGGTCGCCCCGCGCCTTGCCCGTCACCCGCGGGTCACGCTGTGCTACCGCCGCCCGCGGCGGCTGCCCGACTGGCGTTACAACCTGTTCTGCATGATCCACGCCACCAGCCGCGACGACGCAAGCGCCTCGATCCGCGAGATCAACGAGGCCGCCGGGACCGGCGGTCTGGCACAGGACGTGCTGTTCTCGCTGCGCTGCTTCAAGCAGCGCGGCGCAACCTTTTCCGACACGGCGGAGGCGCGCGCATGACCCGCATCACCGATCCGGCCGAACGCGCCGTCATCAACGGCTTGCAGGGCGGATTTCCGCTGTCGCCCCGCCCGTTTGCCGAGGTAGGGGCGCGTTTCGGCCTTGATGAGGCGGAAATGCTCGCCACCCTCGGACGGCTGGTCGAGTCGGGCCGCGCCAGCCGCTTCGGCCCCTTGTGGAACGCCGAGGGGATCGGCGGCGCGGTCTGTCTTTGCGCCATGGCCGTGCCGCCGGAGCGGTTCGAGGAAGTCACCGAGGCGGTCAACGCCCACCCCGAGGTCGCGCATAATTACGAGCGCACGCACCGGCTCAACATGTGGTTCGTGCTGTCGGCCGAACGGCCGGAACGCATCGCCGAAGTGCAGGCCGAAATCGAGGCCGAGACCGGCCTTCAGGTCTATCCGATGCCCAAGACCCGCGAGTTCTTCATCGATTTCCGGCTGGAGGTCTGACCATGCTCGACCCGCAAGACCGCCGTATCCTTGCCGCCACGCAGAAGGGCCTGCCGCTGGTGGCGCGGCCCTATGCGGCGGTGGCCGAGACCGTCGGCATGGAGGAGGCCGAGGTGATCGACCGGCTGAGCCGCCTGCTCGACGCGGGCGCGATCCGGCGGATCGGGCTGATTCCGAACCACTACGCGCTTGGCCTTACCGCCAACGGCATGTCGGTCTGGGACGTGGCCGACGAGGCCGTGGCCGGGATCGGCCCCCGGATCGGCGCGCTCGATTTCGTCACCCATTGCTACGAACGCCCCCGCCATCTGCCGCACTGGCCCTACAACCTGTTCGCGATGGTCCATGGCCGCTCGCGCCCCGAGGTCGAGGACAAGGCGGCCCGCATCGCCACCCTGATCGGCCCCGCCCTGCGCGGCCATGAAATCCTCTATTCGACCCGTATCCTGAAAAAGACCGGGCTGCGGATCGCAGCCTGAACCAGACCGCCAGAGCCAGACCGCCCAAACCATACTGGAGGCCAGCGTCATGTTCCGCCTGACCCACTACCTGAACGAAATCCTCGCGCCCTCGCCGCTCGGCCCGCATCGCAAGCCTGCCGGGCCGGTGGTGATCTGGAACCTGATCCGCCGCTGCAACCTGACCTGCAAGCACTGCTATTCGATCTCGGGCGACTTCGAGACCCCGGGAGAACTGAGCACCGCCGAGGTATTCGACGTGATGGACGACCTGCGCGGCTTCCGGGTGCCGGTGCTGATCCTTTCGGGCGGCGAACCCCTGATGCGGCCCGACATCTTCGAGATTTCCGAGCGCGCCAAGGGCAAGGGGTTCTATGTCGGGCTTTCGACCAACGGCACGCTGATCGACGCCGGGATGGCCGCACGGATCGACGATATCGGCTACGACTACGTGGGGATCTCGCTTGACGGGATCGGCGAGACGCATGACCGTTTCCGCCGCAAGACCGGCGCCTATGAGGAGGCGCTGGGGGCCGCGCGGCTGCTGCGCGACCGGGGCGTCAAGGTCGGCATCCGCTTCACCATGACCGACGACAACGCGGCACAACTGCCCTTGCTTCTGGATCTGGTCGAGGCCGAGGGCTTTCCGAAATTCTACCTCTCGCATCTGGTCTATGCCGGGCGCGGCAACACCAACCGCGGCGACGACGCCACCTGGGCCGCGACCCGCGCGGCGATGGACATGGTGATCGCCCGCGCCTGGGACTGGGTGCGGAAGGGCGCCGGGATCGAGATCGTCACCGGCAACAACGATGCCGATGCGGTCTATCTGCTGCACTGGGCCGGGCGCGAGCGGCCGGAGAGCGTGGCGCACCTGACCGAACTGCTGCGGCGCTGGGGCGGCAACTCCTCGGGCGTCAACATCGCCAATATCGACAACCTCGGCAACGTCCACCCCGATACGATGTGGTGGCACCATACCATCGGCAATGTGCGCGACCGGCCGTTTTCCGATATCTGGTCGGACCTTTCCGACCCGATCATGGCCGGGCTCAAGGCAAGCCCGCGCGTGATCGGCGGGCGCTGCGGCGAATGCGCGTATTTCGACATCTGCGGCGGCAACACGCGGGTGCGGGCGCTGCGCATCACCGGCGATCCATGGGCCGAAGACCCCGGTTGCTACCTGAGCAACGCCGAGATCGGTCTTGCCGACGCGGACGGGGCTGGCCGCATCACCGTCACGCCATACCGGGGACTTCGCCATGAAGCGCGCCAGACCGTTTGAAACCGCCCTTGCCGCGCTGGCGGGGCTGTGGCTGCTGGCCCTGCCCGCCGTCGCGGAGCCGGAGCTGGATGAACTTGAAGTGGCCTCGATCTACTACGGCCATTGCGCGGTCTGCCACGGCGGCGACCGTTTCGGCGGCATCGGCCCGGCGCTTTTGCCCGAGAACCTCGGCCGCCTGACGCTGGAAAACGCCGTCGCCGTGATCGCCGAGGGTCGCAACGCCACCCAGATGCCCGGCTTCTCGCACGAACTCACGGACACGGAAATCGCCGCACTCGCCGACTACGTGATGACCCCGCTGCCCTCGGTCCCGACCTGGGAAGAGCATGATATCATCGCCAGCCAGATCACCCATGCCGAGGTGCGACAGATCGACGGGCCGCTGCACGGGTCCGACCCGATGAACCTGTTCGTCGTGGTCGAGACCGGCGACCATCACGCCACCATCCTCGACGGCGACACGTTCGAGCCGCTGACCCGGTTCCAGACCCAGTTCGCGCTGCACGGCGGGCCGAAGTTCACCCCGGACGGCCGCTTCGTCTTCTTCATGTCGCGCGACGGCTGGGTGTCGAAATACGATCTCTGGACGCTGGAACTGCTGGCCGAGACCCGCGCCGGGATCAACGCGCGCAACATCGCGCTTTCGGCGGACGGCCGTTTTGTCGCGGTCGCCAACTACCTGCCGCACACGCTGGTGATCCTCTCGGCCGACGACCTGTCGGTGCAGAAGATCTTCGACGTGCGCGACAGTGCCGGGGTATCGTCGCGGGTCTCGGCGGTCTATCAGGCCCAGCCGCGCCATTCCTTCGTCGCGGCGCTGAAGGACGTGCCGGAAATCTGGGAGGTCGCCACCGACCCCGCGCTGCTCGCCGCGCAGGGCGGTTTCGAGCTGCGCCGGATCGAGGCGCCCGAGCCGCTCGACGACTTCTTCTTCGACCCGCCCTACGATCACCTGATCGGCTCGGCCCGCGACAGCAAGGCGATCGTCGTCGATCTGAACGCGGGGCGCGAGATCCGCAGACTCGACGTGCCCGGCCTGCCGCATCTGGGCTCCGGCATCGCCTGGGAATGGGGCGGCCATGCGGTGATGGCCACGCCGCACCTGCGCGCGGGCAAGATCAGCGTGATCGACATGGACGACTGGGAGGTGCTGCGGCTGATCGAGACGCCGGGGCCGGGCTTCTTCATGCGCAGCCACGAGAACACCCCCTTCGCCTGGACCGACGGGATGCTGGGGCCGCAAAAGGACACGATGGCGATCATCGACAAGCGCACGCTGGAGGTGGTCCGCACCCTGACCCCCGAACCCGGCCGGGTCGCCGCCCATGTCGAGTTCGACCGCCACGGCCGCCACGCGCTCGTGTCGGTCTGGGAGATCGAGGGGGCGCTGGTCGTCTACGACGCCGAAACCTTCACCGAGGTCAAACGCATCCCGATGTCGCGACCCTCGGGAAAATACAACGTCTGGAACAAGATCACCTTCTCGGACGGTACAAGCCACTGAGGGCGGGCGGCGGGGCCTGCCCCCGCCCCCGGTCCGGCAAGGCGGAACATACCCTTGTCGAAAGGCTGACCCGCCAACGGGAATATCAGCAATCTCAAAAAACCTGGCGACCCCGGAAGGAATCGAACCCTCAACCTGGCGATTAGAAGTCGCCCGCTCTATCCAGTTGAGCTACGGGGCCATGCCCGACCCTTTAAGGGCAGGGGGGCGGGTCGCGCAAGCCCCTCGGCCGGATGGGGGCAGGCCGGTTTGGAAACAGCCGTTCCCGCCCCGGCCGCAGGGCAAGCCCTACACCCGCATGTGCCGTGCCCGCGCGCCCCGCTCGATCGCCGCCGCGTTCAGGCGCTCGATGTGCAGCTCGTGGCGGATTTCCTCAAGCATCCGCAGTTCGGTGTCTTGCAGCGTTCCATCGGCGGCCGCCACATCGCAGGCCAGCGCATAGGCGGTCTCGTAGAGCCGGTCCGGCAGCGCGTCGCGGATCAGGCCGAACAATGCGTCAAGCCCGTCCTCGACCTCGAACAGGTCGAACACGGTCTGCGCGATGCGCCGCAGCCGGTCGGCGTCGTAATCCGCGAACACCGGCAGGTGGTTGACGATGCGCTGGATCGCCACCAGTTCGGCGGTGCGGATGTTCTCATCCGAGGCGGAGACCGCGATCATCACGGCGACCAGCGCGTCCTGCGGCGTAAGCGGGGGGGTGTTTCTGGTCACGGTGGTCTCCTGAACTGTTCTGTTGCGGCGCAGAATATTGACCTGCGGCCGGACGGACAATAGGACAGGCACGCGCAGGCCGGAACTGCGTATGAATGAGGATATGCAGATGTCGGCCCTTCGTGATGCCGCGATGAAATCGAAAGCGTGGCCCTTCGAGGAAGCCCGGCGCATCCTCAAACGCTATGAGAAGGGGCCGCCCGCCAAGGGGCATGTGCTGTTCGAGACCGGCTACGGCCCCTCGGGCCTGCCGCATATCGGCACCTTCGGCGAGGTGGCGCGCACCACGATGATCCGCCGCGCGTTCGAGGTGATCAGCGACATCCCGACCCGGCTGGTCTGTTTTTCCGACGACCTCGACGGGATGCGCAAGGTGCCCGACAACGTGCCGCAACAGGACATGCTGCGCGGGCATCTGCAACGGCCGCTGACCTCGGTGCCCGACCCGTTCGGCGAATACGAGAGCTTCGGCGACCACAACAACGCCATGCTGCGGCGGTTCCTCGACACGTTCGGGTTCGAATACGAGTTCATCTCGGCCACGGATTTCTACCGCTCGGGCCGGTTCGATCCGATCCTGCTGCGCGCGGCGGAGCGTTACGAGGCGATCATGGAGGTGATGCTGGCCAGCCTGCGCGAGGAGCGGCAGCAGAGCTATTCGTGCTTCCTGCCGATCCATCCCGAGACCGGGCGGGTGCTCTACGTGCCGATGAAGGAGGTGAACGCCAAGGACGGCACCATCACCTTCGACGACGAGGACGGGCGGGAATGGACGCTTCCCGTCACCGGCGGCAACGTCAAGCTGCAATGGAAGCCCGATTTCGGCGCCCGCTGGGCGGCACTGGACGTGGACTTCGAGATGTATGGCAAGGACCATTCCACCAACACACCGATCTACGACGCGATCTGCGAGATACTCGGCGGCCGCAAGCCGGAGCATTTCACCTACGAGCTGTTCCTGGACGAGCAGGGGCAGAAGATCTCGAAGTCGAAGGGCAACGGGCTGACGATCGACGAATGGCTGACCTATGCGGCGTCCGAGTCGCTCAGCTATTTCATGTATCTCAAGCCCAAGACGGCGAAGCGGCTGTGGTGGGACGTGATCCCGAAGGCGGTCGATGAATATCACCAGCAGTTGCGGGCCTTTCCGGGGCAGGATGTGGCGGCGCAGGTCAACAACCCGGTCTGGCATATCCATGGCGGCACCCCGCCGGAGTCGCGGATGGTGGTGCCGTTCGCGATGCTTCTGAACCTTGCCAGCGTGGCGGGGGCGGCGGATGCGAAGGGGCTCTGGGGGTTCATCCGCCGCTATGCGCCCGAGGCGAGCCCGGAGACCCACCCCGACCTTGACGCGGCGGCCGGATATGCGGTGCGCTATTTCCGCGACTTCGTGGCCCCGGCACGGCGGTTCCGCCTGCCGGACGACCGCGAGCGGGCGGCGATGGAAGATCTGGTGGCGCGGCTGAAGGCGTGGGATGGCGGGCTCGATGCCGAGGCGCTGCAAAGCATGGTCTTCGCCGTCGGCAAGGAACACGGGTTCGAGCCGCTGCGCGACTGGTTCAAGGCGCTTTACGAGGTGCTGCTGGGGGCGAGCGAGGGGCCGCGCTTCGGCGGGTTCGTCGCCCTTTACGGGGTCGGGGAGACGGTGGCGCTGATCGAGCGCGGGCTGGCGGGGGACCTGGCGGCCTGACGTCCGGGCATGGCGGGCGGAATCGCCCACCGGGGCCGGTCATGCGCTTTTCCGGGGGTTCCGGAAGAAATCGACGTGATTCCAGCGGCTTGGACTGCGGATGTTTCGCGCGCGAAACATTTTCCGGTCAGGCGGTTGATTCCAAAGGATTCCCGCGGCCGAAACCCGGAAATCAGGGTTAAATCACCGGAAATATTAACCTTTTGGCAATATTTGCGCGGCCCCCGCGGGATTGGCGATATCGCCCGCCCTACCCGCCGTTGCCGTTCCCCCGGCTCTGCCAGACCTCCCACCAGATGCCCCAGCGGGCGGTGAGATCGTCCGCCCGGCCCGCGAACAGCCGCGTGCCCAGCGCAAGCGCCCGTCCGGCCAGCGCCCGGCGGCGGTCGAGCGCCAGCGCCGCGACGGCGGGCAGGGCTTCGCCCCCGGCCCCGGTTACGGTGCCGGAAAGCTGGGCGGTCAGCACGTCGAGGTCGTTGTGATCGCCCAAGAGCTCGCCCAGCTCGTCGGTCGCCGCGACATGGGCGGCCATCATCGCGGGCCAGACCGGGGTCAGCAGCCGGGCCTGATACCAGTGATCCTTGACCGGGCGGCGCCAGTCGTGAAACGGCGTCGCGTCGAAATCGCCCGCGAATGCCGCGCGGGATGTCTTCAGCCCCCGCCGCGCCCGGCGCCATGTGTCGGCCAGCCCGCCCTCCAGCGCCCCGAAACCGCGCCCGGAGATGTGCCAGCCGGGCACCCGGCCGTGGACCTCATGCAGCCCCTCACGGAAGGCGGCGAGGCTTTCGGCCAGCGCCACCGGCTCGCGGGCCGTGGCGACCCGTGCCCCGAGCCCCTCGCGCAGGGCGGCGAGACCGGCACTGGCGGGCAGCGGCGCCACAAGCGTGTCGAAGGTGCGCAGCCTCACCTCGGCATCGCGCAGCCCGGCGATATGGCGGGTGGCATCGCGCAGCACCGCGCTTTCCTGCCTGCTGCCGTCAAGCACCGGCTGCACCAGCCGCAACAGGCCGCGCAGTTTCTTGACCCGCTTGCGGGCCGAATGGATCGCGGCGGCATGGGCACGGGCCGGGTCGCGGGTGTCGGCCAGCGCACCCTCGATCTGTTCAAGCGCGAGCCGGTGCACCGCCGCCTGCACCGACTTGTCGTCACGGGAAAAATGATAGGCCATGCTGTCCCTTGGTCGATCTTCGGGCAAGGGTAGCACGGGACTTGTTGCAGTTGCATGACAATGGCGCCGCAGCCGGTTGCGAACGGTGGTGCAGGCGGGGGTTAACCTTTCCCTGCTAGCCCTTTGCCGGTCAGGCGGGCTGCCCGGCGTTTCCGCGAGAGCATGGACGGAGACGCAGGCCCCCTGCCCGCGCCCCTCCGCCGAATTCCCGCCGGGCACCCCGGGGACGCTGACGAGGCGACACGAGGGGGTTTGCGCGATGAACAAGGCGATTACCGACGGGCTGGTGCTGATGCCGCCGCCGTTCGCGGCCGGGCTGAACGTCTGGTCGAGCGGCGACGGCACGCCGGGCTCGGCGACCTGGCAGGGGGCGCCGAATGCGGCGCTGGTGCCCGCCGATCAGGATTTCGGCGGCTGTCTGGAGGTGCAGAAGACCGCCGCGACCACCCGGCTGCGCCATATGGGCCAGACCCAGATGCTGCCGGGGATGTATCTGCGCATCACCGCGCGGGTGAAGGCGATGACCGGCAACCTGCCCTCGGTACGGATCGCCGCATGGGCGGGCGACGGGTCGGAGAACCACGTCGCCCCGGTGCCGCAGGTGGGGCCTTCGGTGACGCTGACGACCTACGGGCAGGTGGTTACGGTGCAGGCGATCGTCGGCGCGGGCAGCCGGGGCGGGGTCGATATGGTCTGGGGCACGGCGCCGGTCTACGGGCATTTCGGGCTGGACCTGACCGGGCCCAATGGCGGCACGGTGCGGATCGACGACATCGAGATCGAGGACGTGACCCACGTCTTCCACCGCGGGATGATGGACTGGGTGGATGTGCGCGATTTCGGCGCGCGGGGCGACGGGACCGGCGATGACTCGGCCGCCTTCCATGCCGCCGATGCCGCAGCGGCGGGGCGCAGGGTGCTGGTCTCGGCCGGGGTCTATCGGCTCGCGTCCAACGTCGCCATGGCCTCGCCGGTGCGGTTCGAGGGCACGGTGACCATGCCCGCCGCGAACCGGCTGGCGCTGACGCAGGGCTTCGATCTGGAAACCTACGCCCGCGCCTTCGGCAGCGAGGCCGAGGGGCTGCGCCGGGCGATACAGGCGCTGTTCCATTTCACCGATCACGTCACGCTCGACCTCAACGGGCGGCAGGTGAACGTGGAGGCGCCGCTGGACGTGGCCGCGCTGGCGGGCATGACCGGAAGCCAGTTCGCCCAGCGCCGCCTGATCACCAACGGCCAGCTCGTGGCGGTGCCGGGCCCGGCGTGGGACACCGGGACCGTGACCTCGCAGGCCGCCTACGACCATGCCCAGCCCTACCGGCTGTCCGGGGTGGCCAATGTGGCGAACATTCCGGTCGGCGCGCTGGTCACCGGCACGGGTGCCGCGCGCGAGGTTTATGTGCGCTCGAAAGACGTCGCCGCCGGCACGGTGGATCTCAGCCTGCCCCTGGGCGCCGCCTCGGGAACGCGCGGCTACACCTTCCGCCGGTTCCGCTACATGCTGGATCTGAGCGGGTTCGGGCGGCTGGACAAGCTGGAGGTGACGGATGTGGAGTTCCTGTGCAACGGCGAGGCCAGCGCCATCCTGCTGCCGCCCAGCGGCATCACCTTCCGCCTGCACGGCTGCGTCATCAACAAGCCGCGCGACCGGGGGATCAGTTCGATCGGCACCGGCTGTCAGGGGATGATGGTCGATGAATGCCAGTTCCTGTCGAACGAACAGCCGGTCCGGGTGCAGGACCGCACCACTATCGCGCTCAACGTCAACGCCAACGATGCCAAGATCCGCGACAACCGCGCGGTGCGCTTCGCGCATTTCGCCAAGTTGCACGGCACCGGGCACATGCTTATCGGCAACCACTTCTTCCAGGGCGATTCCGAGAGCCCCGGCGTGCGGCGGGCCGGGGTGATCTTTTCCGGGATCAACGTCAAGTCGATGATGACCGGGAACTACGTCGACAACAGCTTTGTCGAGCTGACGAACGAGCATGAGCCCGACCCGGCCTGGAACAACCAGTTCTCGTTCGGCGGGCTGGCGATCACCGGCAACATCTTCACCGCGAACGACGTGGTGCCCGCCTTCGGCTGGATCGTGGTGACGCCCTACGGGCCGGGGCACTACCTGCACGGGATCTCGATCACCGGCAACACGTTCCGCACCCTGAACGGCGCGATCGACCGGGTGGAGAAGGTCGATACCACCCATGCGGCGCTGGACAACGGGCGGATGCGCAACATCGTGGTGCATGGCAACAACTTCAACGGGGTGAACCGGCCGATGTTCAACCCGGTGGTGGTGAGCCATGAGCAGAACTCGGTCTCGACGGCCTGGACGGTGGACGGCGCGGACTTCCTGCCGTTCGGCGGCTGGGCGCGCACGGTGCAGGCGGTGGTGGCCGACGGGCCGATCACCGGGGCGCAGGACGCGGTGACGGCGGGGATGCCCTATGCCGAGACGCGGGTGGGGTCGTCGAACAGCCTCGTACGGCTGCGCTGGCCCTCGGCGGTCAAGGGGCGGGTCAATGTGACGATCCGCATGGACAGCCCGGTTTGAGGCGCCGGACGGAGGGGGCGGAAAGGCCCCCTCCCGCCGTGCCATTCCGGCGGAAACGCCGGTCTGTGGCGCGGCGGTTGCCGACCGCCTGCGGTCCGGCTTCATGTCAGGCGATGTCTGTTGACCGTGCTGGTCGGCAAGGGGCAGGGCGTCTGGAGCGCAACTTTCGCCCGACTACTCTTGCCCGGAACAGCCGCTTCAGCGGCCCGGGCAGCGGCCGACCGCGGGCGGCCGCTCCTGCAACGTTTCGACATGCACAGACGTCGGGGTATTCGGCACCATAAACTGCCAGACCACAGCCGTAGCAGCGGCCCCCCGCGGTCGGCCGCTGCCCTCTGTTTCGCAGTATATTTGCTCCGCTCGGCGAAGCCGACCAACACCAGCCAACAGACATCGCTTTCTATCGGGTGGAAAGGATGCCACAAAGCACCATGTCCGCCGACCCCGCCCCATGGCTGATCCTGCCGCTGCCCGGCAACGAGGCTTTCGCCCGCCGTCTGGCCGAAGCCGGGGGCTGGGAGGCGGGCGCGCTGGAGACCCGGCGCTTTCCCGACGGCGAAAGCTATGTGCGGCTGCTGTCCGACGTGGCGGGCCGGGACGTGGCGCTGGTCTGCACGCTGGCGCAACCGGACGAGGGTTTCCTGCGGCTGGTCTTCGCCGCCGACGCGGCGCGCGATCTGGGGGCGCGCTCGGTCACGCTGGTCGCCCCCTATCTTGCCTACATGCGGCAGGACCGCCGGTTCCGGCCCGGCGAGGCGGTCACCTCGTTCAGCTTCGCGCGGCTGGTATCAGGCAGCTTCGACCGGCTGGTGACGGTCGATCCGCATCTGCACCGCCACCCGGCGCTGTCCGCGCTCTACACCATCCCCGCCGACACGCTGCACGCCGCGCCGCTGCTGGCCGACTGGATCGGGGCGCAGGTGGAACGCCCGCTGCTGATCGGCCCCGACGAGGAAAGCGAACAATGGGTCTCGGCCATCGCGGACCGGATCGGGGCGCCGCATGCGGTGCTGCGCAAGACCCGCCACGGCGACCGCAGGGTGGAGATCGACCTGCCCGACCTGTCGGCATGGCGCGGGCACCGGCCGGTGCTGGCCGACGATATCGCCTCATCGGGCCGCACCCTGATCGAGGCGGCGCGCAAGCTGTCGGCGCAGGGGTTCGCGCCGCCGGTGGTCGCGGTCGTCCACGGCATCTTCGCGGGCGACGCCTACGCGGGCCTTGCGCCGCTGTGCGGCAGGATCGTCTCGACCGATTCCGTGCCGCATGAGAGCAGTGCCATCGACCTTGCCCCGCTGGTCGCGGCGGCGCTGGCCGCGCCGGGCACACCGGCCGGGGCGCCGATCCGCCACCGCCGCCCGCCATGCTGACGCTCTCTTCCCTTGGCGGGGCGGGCACCGTCACCGGCTCCAAGCACCTGCTGACCAACGGGGACCGGCGGATCCTGGTCGATTGCGGGCTGTTCCAGGGGTTGAAGAACCTGCGCGAACAGAACTGGGTGCCGCTGCCGATCGCGCCCGAAAGCATCGGTGCGGTGGTGCTGACCCATGCCCATCTCGACCACACCGGCTATCTGCCGAAACTGGTGCGCGAGGGGTTCCGCGGCCCGGTCTTCGCCACCGCCGCCACCCGCGATCTGGCGGAACTGATCCTCAAGGACAGCGCCCATATCAACGAACGCGATGCCGAATATGCCAACCGCAAGGGTTTTTCCAAGCATCGGCCGGCGCTGCCGCTTTACACCGTGGCCGATGCCGAACGGGCGATGGAGCTTTTCTCCATCGTGCCCTTCGACGAACCGCTGACGCTGCCCGGCGGCGCGCGGCTGCTGTTCCGTCGCGCCGGGCATATCCTCGGCGCCGCCAGCGCGCAGATCGACTGGGGCGGGCGGCGGATCGCGTTCTCGGGCGACCTCGGCCGCTACGGCGATCCGATGCTGCCCGACCCCGAGCCGGTGCCGGAAGCCGATTACGTGGTGGTCGAATCCACCTACGGCAACCGCCGCCACGACCCCGCCGACCCGGCCGAGGCCATGGGCGAGATCGTCGAGCGCACCGTCGCGCGCGGCGGCACCGTGGTCATTCCCGCCTTCGCGGTCGGGCGGGCGCAGTCGCTGCTTTACCACCTGTGGACCCTGCGCAAGGCCGGGCGGCTGGGCAATGTGCCGATCTACCTCGACAGCCCGATGGCGATCAACGCCACCGGCCTGCTGCACAAACACCACCGGGACCACCGGCTGAGCCGCGTGGAATGCGAGGAGGTCTGCCGCATCGCCACCTATACGAAAGAAGTCGCGGAATCGAAGGCGATCACCACCAGCCCGTGGCCCAAGGTGGTGATCTCGGCCAGCGGCATGGCCACCGGCGGGCGGGTGCTGCATCACCTGAAATCCTATGTCACCGACCCGAAACACACCATCCTGTTCTCGGGCTTCCAGTCCGAGGGCACGCGCGGCCGGGCCATGCTGAACGGGGCCGGGGACATCCGCATCCATGGCCAGTGGGTGCCGGTGCGGGCCGAGATCGACGACCTGTCCATGCTGTCCGCCCATGCCGATGCCGACGGGCTGATGCGCTGGCTTTCCGGGTTCCGCCGCCCGCCCGAACGGGTCTTCATCACCCATGGCGAGAATCAGGCCGCCGAGACGCTGCGGGTCCGGATCGACCGCGAACTGGGCTGGAACGCCACCGTGCCGCGTCAGAACCAGGTGGCCGGTCTATGATCACGCTTGCCAGCCGCGCCACCCCCGACCAGCCGCCGCTGCGCGCCCGGCGGCTGGGGCTGCATACCCAGCACCAGCCGGTGGTGGTGATGCGCTCGGACTGCCACGTCTGCCGGTCCGAGGGGCTGGCCGCGCGCTCGCAGGTGCTTGTGACCAGCGGCGGGCGGCAGATCCAGGCGACACTGTTCCAGACCGACAGCGACACGCTGATCGGCCCCGACGAAATCGGGTTTTCCGAGACCGCGTGGGAGTTGCTGGGCACGGCCGAGGGGGCCGGGGTCCGCGTCACCCACCCGCCCGCGCTGGCGTCGCTGGCCAATGTGCGCAGGCGCATCTACGGCCACCGGCTTGACGCGCAGGCCATGTCCGAGATCGTGACCGACGTGGCGGCGGGGCGCTACAGCGACGTGCAACTGGCCGCGTTCCTGACCGCGGGCGCGGCACTGCCGCTGGACGAACAGGAGACGGCGGACCTGACCGGGGCGATGCTGGCGGTGGGGGACCGGCTTTCGTGGGACGCGCCCGTCGTGGTAGACAAGCACTGCATCGGCGGGCTGCCCGGCAACCGCACCACGCCCGTGGTGGTGGCGATCGTCACGGCGCACGGGCTTTTGATGCCCAAGACCTCGTCGCGCGCCATCACCTCGCCCGCGGGCACCGCCGACACGATGGAGACGCTGGCGCCGGTGGACCTCGACATCGCCACGCTGCGGCGGGTGGTCGAGACCGAGGGCGGCTGCATCGCCTGGGGCGGCGCGGTGCATCTGAGCCCAGCCGACGACATCTTCCTGCGGGTCGAGCGCGAGCTGGACGTGGACACCGAGGGGCAGCTGATCGCCTCGGTCCTGTCGAAGAAGATCGCCGCCGGATCGACCCATGTGGTGATCGACATTCCGGTCGGCCCGACCGCCAAGGTCCGCAGCGAGGAAGCCGCGGCCCATCTGGCCGAACGCACGGTGGCGGTGGCGGCGCGGTTCGGCCTGGCCGCGACCTGCCTCATGACCGACGGGGCGCAGCCGGTGGGGCGCGGCATCGGCCCGGCGCTGGAGGCGCTCGACGTGCTCGCCGTGCTGCGGGGCGAAGCGGGCGCGCCCGACGACCTGCGCCGCCGCTCGGCCATGCTGGCGGGGGCGGCGCTGGAGATCGGCGGCAAGGCCGCGCGGGGCGAGGGCATGGCGCTGGCGCTTTCGACGCTGGCGGACGGGCGGGCCTGGCGGAAGTTCGTGGCGATCTGCGAGGCGCAGGGCGGGCTGCGCCGGCCGCCGCGCGCGCCGCATGTCCATCCGCTGCTCGCGCCGGCGACGGGGCGGGTGGTGCATATCAACAACCGCAGGCTCGCCATGCTCGCCAAACTCGCCGGCGCGCCCGAGGACAAGGCGGCGGGCATCCACATGGAGGTACGGCTGGGCGATGAGATCGAGCGGGGCCAGCCGCTGCTCCATATCCATGCCGAAACGCCGGGGGAACTGGCCTATGCGCTCGACTACGCCACCGGCACCGACGACATGATCGGAATCGCACCGTAGGGGCGGGGCTGTTGCGGGGGGCTATTCGGCCTGCATCCCCTCGACATATTCCGCCAGCAGCACCAGGCGTTCGGGCGTGGGGGTGAAGATGCCGGGCCCGGTCTCGACCAGCACCGTGCGGCCTTCCATCAGCGGGCCGAACTCGGGCATCGGGCCGCCACCGCCGCCCTTGCCCTGCGAATAGCCGTAGACCTTGCCCATGACCCCGACCAGCGGGAACACGCCCCCGTTTGCCGCCGAAAGCCCGGTGAGGTCCGAAGGCGGCACGCTCAGCCCCGGCGCGGCGATCCCGTCGCCCCGGCCGGAGTCGCCGTGGCAGGCCGCGCAATAGTCGCCGTAAAGCGCCCGCCCGGTCTCGACCCGCACCTCCGGCGCGCAGGCCGCCACCAGCCCCGCCAGAACGGCGGCGGTGCCGCCTGCCCATATCACCCTGCCCATCCGTTCCGCTCCTGTCCGCTGGCCTCTCGCCCGCCGTTGGCCGCAGCTTGCCCCGGGAAAGCAGACGGTGCAATCCCGCCCGACGTTGCATTGAGGGAGAGTTCGGGAGCCTCCGGCGGGGATATTTCGGGACAGAAGAAGCACAAGTGCTCTGCCAATAATATTTCACCTTTCCGAAAATACTCTCGGGGGGTGAATTGGCCGCAGGCCAAGAGGGGGGCAGACGGCCCCCCTGCCCCGGCAGACATTCGCCCGGCGCCCATGAAATCGAACCCGGCCGCGCCCGGTCCCTTTCCAGCGGGCGCGTCCGCCGTTATGATGCGCGGCGAAATCACCGGGGTGCAGGACGGCCGGGCAGGGCCGGTTCCCGGGTGATCGACTTGGCAGAGCGCGGGGCAAGCCGCGCCAAGGGGGCAAGGAATGGCAGGACAGGCGGCATTCAGGACAATGCTCGGGGCGGCGCTGGTCCTCGGGCTGGCGGGCTGCGAGGACGGGGCGCAACCCTTCGGTTTCCTTGGCGGAGACCGCGCGGCGGGCGAAAACGGCACGAGCGCCGCCACCACCACCCGACTGGTGGAACGCGACGTGGAGGCGCCCGGGGTCTTCGAGGTCTCGGAACCCGGGCTCTGGGACGGGCGGCCGTCGCTGGGCGGCGTCTGGGTCGCCCACCCGGAGGTGAGCGACCCCGAACGGGTCATCATCCGCAACCCGGCCAATGGCAAATTCGTGATCGGCGCGCTGTTCCGGCGTGAACGCGACCACCCCGGGCCGCGGCTTCAGGTCTCGTCCGACGCCGCGTCCACCATCGAGATGCTGGCGGGCCAGCCGACGACGCTGCATGTGGTCGCGCTGCGGCGCGAGGAAGTGCCGGTGGCCGAGCCGGAGGCGCCGATCCTCGACGCGGCCGAGACCATCGAGACCGAGAGCCTGGACGCGGTGACCGAAACCGCCGCCGCCGCCATCGACCGGGCCGAGGGCCAGACCGCGACCGTATCCGCGCCATCCGCCGCCACCGCCCCCGCGGCGCGGCCCGCCGCCGCCCCGGCCGCACCGCCGGCAGCCCCCACCGGCACCGCCGCGACCGGGCGCAATTTCCTGCAAATCGGCATCTTCAGCGTCGAGGCCAACGCCCGCCGCGCCGCCGACCAGATGCGCGCCGCCGGGGCCACACCGGATATCCGCCGGGGCGAGACCCAGGGCCGCGCCTTCTGGCGGGTCGTGGTCGGCCCGGCCGAAACCCCGGCCGAACGCAGCGCGCTGCTGGAGACCGTCAAGGGCCTCGGCTATGCCGACGCCTATTACGTCTCGCGCTGACGGCCATGAGAAAGGGAGACGGCATGATCCGCAGCCTTCTGCTTTGCGTCCCGCTGATCCTCGGGCTTGCCATGCCCGGCGCGGCGCAGACCTTCGACACCCGCGCCACTGCCGCCTGGGCCTATGACACGGGCACCGGCACGGTGCTGCTGGAAAAGGACGCCGACCTTGCGTTGCCCCCGGCGTCGATGTCCAAGCTCATGACGCTTTACATGCTGTTCGAGGCGCTGCGCGACGGGCGGGTGACGATGGACACCCAGTTCACCGTCTCGACCAAGGCGCGCAACATGGGCGGCTCGACCATGTTCCTGAACGAGATGGACCGGCCGACGGTGCGCGAACTCATCCTCGGGATCATCGTCAACTCGGGCAACGACGCCTGCGTCGTGGTGGCCGAGGGGCTTGCGGGCAGCGAGGACGCCTTCGCGCAGCTGATGAACGAACGCGCGCGGGCACTGGGGATGACCGGCACCACGCTGGCGAATGCCTCGGGCTGGCCGCACCCGGACCATCGCATGTCGATGCGCGATCTCGGCATCCTGACCGAACGGATGATCGCCGACTTCCCCGATCTCTACGCGATGTTCGCGGAACGGGAATACGACTACAAGGACCGCTCGCCCGCCAACCGTTTCAACCGCAACCCGCTCTTTCGGGCGTTTCCCGACAATCAGGCCGACCCCGACGGCATCCGCGCCGACGGGCTCAAGACCGGGCACACGCAGGAGGCGGGCTATGGGCTTGTCGGCTCGGCCGTGCAGGGCGACCGGCGGGTGATCTTCGTCATCACCGGCTTGCAGACCGAGGCGGCGCGGGTCGAGGAATCCGAGCGCATCGTCAATTGGGCCTTCCGCCAGTTCAACCAGCGCAGCGTGGCCAAGGCCGGGCAGCGGCTGGCCGAGGCCGAGGTCTGGCTGGGCGAGGCGCCCCGGGTCGGGCTGGTCGCGACCGAGGATGTGCGGATGCTGGTCCCGGCGCTGGTGCAGGAACCGCTGACGGCACAGGTGGTCTATCACGGCCCGGTCGAGGCGCCGATCGCGCAGGGCCAGCAGATCGCGGAATTGCGGATCATGGTGCCCGGCATGGCCGAACGCCGCATCCCGCTGGTCGCCGAGGCCGATGTGGCGCCGGGCGGCGTCGTCACCCGGTTGCGGACGGCGGCCGGGGTGCTGGCGGGCCGCGCAGTCGGGCTGGCCGCGTTCTGACATGCAACCGGGGATGCGGCGGGGCCGGTTCTTCAGTTTCGAGGGGATCGACGGTTCCGGCAAATCGACCCAGGCCCGGCTGCTGGCCGAAACCCTGCGGGCGGCAGGGCATGAGGTGGCGCTGACGCGCGAGCCGGGCGGTTCCCCCGGAGCCGAGGAAATCCGCCGCCTGCTGCTGGAAGGCGCCGTGGACCGCTGGTCGGCCGAGACCGAGCTTCTGCTGTTCACCGCCGCCCGGCGCGACCATCTGGAGCGCACGATCCGCCCGGCGCTCGACGCGGGGAAGATGGTGATCTCCGACCGTTTTGTCGATTCCACCCGGGTCTATCAGGGCGTCGGCCGCGCCGATCTGGCCGGGATGGTCGAGGAACTGCACCGGCTGGCCATCGGGGTGGAGCCGGACCTGACCTTCCTCATAGACATCCCGCCCGCCACCGGCCTTGCCCGCGCCCGCGCCCGTGAGGCGGGCGAGATGCGGTTCGAGGACATGGGCGAGGCGATGCAGGAACGGATGCGCGCGGGATTCCTTGCGCTGGCCGCTGCCGCGCCCGACCGCATTCGGGTGGTGGACGGCGACCGGCCCGCCGGGGCCATCGCCGCCGATGTGGCCCGCCTCGCCGCCGGGGCGCCGGCATGAGCGAGGACCGGCCCGAACCCGACCGGGTGGACGGCGCGCCGCATCCGCGCGAGACGGCCGTGCTGATCGGGCAGGAGGCGGCCGAGACCGCCTTCCTCGACGCATACAACAGCGGGCGGCTGCATCACGGCTGGCTGCTGACCGGCCCCGAGGGCGTGGGCAAGGCGACGCTGGCCTGGCGGATCGCGCGCTTCCTGCTGGCGACGCCCGAGGGTGACGGCGGCATGTTCGCGGCCCCGCCGCCCGGGACGCTGGATATCCCCGAGGACCACCCGGTCGCCCGGCGCATCGCCGCACTGTCGGAAAGCCGGTTGTTCCTGCTGCGCCGGGCCTGGGACGAGGATCGCAAGCGGCTCAAGTCGGTGATCACCGTCGATGAGGTGCGCCGGTTGAAGTCCTTCCTCGGACTCTCGGCGGCCGACGGCGGGCGGCGGGTGGTGATCGTCGACGACGCCGACGCGATGAACCCGAGCGCGGCCAATGCGCTGTTGAAGCTGCTGGAGGAGCCGCCGCGCGGGGTCGTCCTGCTGCTCGTGAGCCATCAGCCCGCGCGGCTGTTGCCGACGATCCGTTCACGCTGCCGGGTGCTGCGGCTTGGCCCGCTCGACGCGGCGGGCGTGGCGCGGGCGCTGGCGGCGGCACGGGCGGAACCGGCCGAGCCGCAGGCGCTGGCGGAGCTTGCGGGCGGGTCGGTCGGCGCGGCGATCCGCATCGCCAATCTCGACGGGGTGACGCTTTACAAGGGCCTGATCGAGTTGTTCGCCACCCTGCCCCGGCTCGACCGGCCGCGCGCGCTGGCGCTGGCCGAGGCCGCGGCGGGCAAGGGCGCCGAGGCGCGTTTCGACCTGACGCTTTCGCTCATCGACCTGCTGCTTGCGCGGCTTGCCCGCACCGGCGCGACCGGCGCCGCCCCGCCCGAGGCGCTGGCGGGCGAGGCCGCGCTGCTGATCCGCCTTGCCCCCGACGCGCGGGCGGGCCGGATCTGGGCCGATCTGGCCCAGACGCTGGGGCTTCGGGCGCGACGCGGACGGGCGGTCAACCTTGACCCTGCCGCGCTTCTGCTGGATATGGTGTTGAGAATTGACGAGACGGCGGCCCAGATCGCCCCGAGGTAAGCGCGATGACGCCGGAAATCGTTGACAGCCATTGCCATCTCGACTTCCCCGAACTGGCCGGAGAACTGCCCGAGGTGATCGCCCGCGCCCGTGCCGCCGGGGTGACGCGGATGGTGACGATCTGCACCCGGCTGCGGCAGGAGCCCGCCGTGCGCGCCATCGCCGAGGCGCATGACGGCGTGTTCTACGCCGCCGGAACCCATCCGATGAGCGTGGCCGACGAGCCGATGGCGACGGTCGCGGAACTGGTGGCGCTGGCGGCGCATCCCAAGTTCGTCGGCATCGGCGAGAGCGGCCTTGATTACCACTACACCGCCGAATCGAAGGACGCGCAGCAGGAGAGCCTGCGCATCCATATCGAGGCGGCGCGGCAGACCGGCCTGCCGCTGATCATCCACGCCCGCGACGCCGACGAAGACATGGCCCGCATCCTGACCGAGGAGCACCGCGCCGGGGCCTATGCCTGCGTCATGCACTGCTTTTCCTCGGGCGCGGGGCTGGCGCTTGCGGCGCTCGACCTCGGGTTCTACCTGTCGATGTCGGGGATCGCCGCCTTCCCGAAGTCGCAGGAGCTGCGCGACATCTTCGCCGCCGCGCCGCTGGACCGGATATTGCTGGAAACCGACGCGCCCTATCTTGCCCCGCCGCCCCATCGCGGCCGCCGCAACGAACCCGCCTATACCGCCCATACCGCGAAGGTCGGGGCGGAACTGTTCGGGCTGGACTATGCCGGGTTCGCCGCGCGCACCAGCGCCAATTTCGACCGGCTGTTCCGGAAGGCGGCCCGGCCCGCCGAGGCGGCCTGATGGCGCATCTTCGCTTCACCATCCTCGGGTGCGGCTCTTCCGCCGGGGTGCCGCGCATCGGCGGGCACTGGGGCGACTGCGACCCGGACGAGCCGCGCAACCACCGCCGCCGCTGCTCGATGCTGGTCGAGCGCACCACCGGCGAGGGCACGACGCGGGTGTTGATCGACACCTCGCCCGACATGCGGGCGCAACTGCTGGACGCGGGCGTCGGCGCGCTGGATGCGGTGGTGTTCACCCATTCCCACGCCGACCATGTGCACGGGATCGACGACCTGCGGCAGGTGGTGTTCAACATGCGCCACCGCCTGCCGGTCTGGGCCGACGGCCCGACGCAGGAGGCGCTCCTGTCGCGCTTCGGCTATGCCTTCGTGCAGCCCGCGGGCAGCCCCTATCCGCCGATCCTCGACCTGCACACCATCGACGGCCCGTTCGAGATCGCGGGGGCGGGCGGCGCGATCCGGCTGATCCCGTTCGAGGTCGATCACGGCTCGATGGACGCGCTGGGGTTCCGCATCGGCGACCTGGCCTATCTGCCCGATGTGCTGGAGATTCCCGCCCGGTCCTGGCACATGCTGGAGGATCTGGATTGCTGGGTGGTCGATGCGCTGCGGCGGCAGCCGCACCCGACCCATGCGCATCTGGCGCTGACGCTGGAATGGATCGACCGGGCCCGGCCCCGGCGGGCGGTGCTGACCAACATGCACATCGACCTGGACTATGCCACGGTCGCGGCCGAAACCCCGCCGCATGTCACCCCCGCCTTCGACGGGATGACCATCGACTATGAGGTATAGACCCCCCAGGGCCGGGGCGGGCTGAGCCGATGCAGGCGCTCATGGATGTCATCCTGCCGGTCTTTCTGGTGATCGGCTTCGGCTATGCCGCGGTCTGGCGCGGGTTCATGAGCGATTCGGCCGTGGACGGGCTGATGCGTTTTGCGCAGAATTTCGCGATTCCCTGCCTGCTGTTCCGCGCCATCGCCACGCTCGACCTGGGGCAGGAGTTCGACCTGCGGATGCTCGGCACCTTTTACGCGGGCGCGCTGGCCGGATTCTTCGCGGCGATGCTGGGTGCGCGGTTCCTGTTCGGGCGCCCGTGGGAGGACAGCGTGGCGATCGGCTTCTGCGGGCTGTTCTCGAACTCGCTGCTCCTGGGCCTGCCGATCACCGAACGCGCCTATGGGCCGGACGGGCTGGCGGCGAACTATGCGATCATCTCTGTCCATGCGCCGTTCTGCTACGGCATCGGCATCACCGCGATGGAGATCGCCCGCAACCGGGGCGGCAGTCTGGCCGGGCTGGCGCCGCGGGTGTTCGGGGCGATGTTCCGCAATGCGCTGGTGATCGGGATCGGCCTTGGATTCGTGGTGAACCTTGGCGGCATCCCGCTGCCCGGCGTGATGATGGGCGCGCTTGATCTGGTGGTGCAGGCGGCGCTGCCGGTGGCGCTGTTCGGGCTGGGCGGGGTGTTGTTCCGCTACCGGCCCGAGGGCGACATGCGCACCATCCTTTTCGTCTGCGCGGTCTCGCTGCTGCTGCATCCGGTGGTGACATGGGGGCTGGGGCAGGCAGTGGCGCTGGATCAGGGGGCGCTGCGCTCGGCCTCGGTCACGGCGGCGATGGCGCCGGGGGTGAACGCCTATCTGTTCGCCAACATGTACGGGGTGGCGAAGCGGGTGGCGGCCTCGTCGGTGCTGCTGGCGACGGGGATTTCCATGCTGACGGTCTGGGGCTGGCTGGCGGTGCTGCCCTGAGCGGGAAGCCGAAGGGCGGCCCGGGGGCCGCCCTGTCTGGATACCGGGAGTGGTGCGGTCGAGAAGACTCGAACTTCCACGGGAGTTACCCCACAGCGACCTCAACGCTGCGCGTCTACCAATTCCGCCACGACCGCATGACCGCTCCGGTGCGCCGCTGTCTAGCGAATTGCCCGGGGGATGTGAAGGGGGTTTGTCGCGGGCGGACAGAGTTTCCCGGCCGGCCCCCGGCAGAGGGGTAATCCTGTCCGCCACCCCGGTCCGTTTCCTGCACGACAGAGGGCAGCGGCCGACCGTGGGGGGGGCCGCTGGCGCAGCTGTTCCGGGCTGGGGGGTGTTCCGGTTCGGGTGTCGCTCCCGCCGGATGGTGCGCTGAAGCGCACCCTACGGGGGCCGGGATCCGGTCTGCTGTTGCCTTGCCTTGGGTGAAGCGTCCCGAACGGGGAGAGGAACGGCGATTGCGCCATCACCCTGGCTGCACCCCAGCCACAACAGAGGGCAGCCGCCGACCGCGGCGTCCCTCTCCACGGGACGGGTTCAAGCAGTCCCCGGGGCGGTCACGGGATCGCCGCCGGTAACCACAATAACAGAATTCATCCAGACACGGGCGGTCGGCCGCTGCCCGGCGGCGCTGACGCGGCTGTTCCGGGCAGGAGGGGGCCGCATGTGGCAAGCGGTTCCGCCGCCGGGAACAGGTGCAACCCGTAGGGTGCGCTTCAGCGCACCACCCCCCGGGTCGGTTCATTGCACAACGATAAGCCGCGCCCGACCGCAGGGGGGGCGATTCCGCCCGCCACCCGCAGGGGGAAGGCTGTCCCGCCTACTGGCGGAACAGCATGAACGGCAGCCGCGCGGCGAAGGGCAGCGCCTCGATCCCGCTGCGGGTTTCGGTCTGCGCCGGGGCTGTTGCTGCCGGGGCCATGACCAGTGTCTCTCCCGGCGCGGTCTCGGTCGGAAGGTCGAAACCGGGCAGTTCCGCTTCGGCGGCGACCTCCGGCGCGGGGGCGGTGGCCGGGGCCAGCGCAAAGGCCGGAAGCGAAGCGGGCACCACCGGGACGAGTTGCGCCTGATCCGGCTTGCCGCCCAGCGTATAGGCGGCGCGGCGAATCAGGTCGGCGCGGTCGGCCATCCCCGGCGCGAAGACCATGGTGGCCCCGTCCCCGGCTGCCTCAAGGCTCATCTCGTACCAGGGCAGGGCCAGGTCGGGCCGCTCGCTGGTGCCGAAGCCCTGCACCAGATGGTGGCCCACCAGTTCGGCATAGCCGCGCTCTCCCAGCACCGTCAGCACCAGCGCCGAGCCGATCGCCACGTCCATGTTGTCGGTGACGTAACCGACGCCAAGGCAGATCCGCCCCGTGCCGGACAGTTGCGCCGGGGCCATGCCGCTTTGCAGCACGAAACCCGAGACCTCCTGCAACACGGCGTCACGGTCCTTCAGCGACAGCGCCGCCACGTGATCGCGCAGCACCGGGCCGAACCCTTCGCATTGCTGGGCGATCTGCTGCGGGGTAAAGCCCGGCACCTTGGCCATCAGATCCTCTCCCTGCGAGATCGCATAGGTGCGCGCAAGGCAGAACTGTTCCGACAGCGCGAAGGCCGGGTCGGTCATGTTCGAGACCGTGACGAAACCGCCGTTCGAGTTGGTCAGCAGGCTGACCTTGTTGCAGTGCGACGCAAGCGAGGCCGTCACCGCCCCCTGCCCCATGAACGACGGCAAGGAGGGCGATTCGGGTTCGGGCGCGGGCACGGGTTCGGCCACCACCGGCACCGAGGGCAGCGCGGGTTCGGGTGCGGGCGCGGGGACCGGGGCGGCGGGGGCCGCGAACGGCTGCACCGGCACCCCGGCCATTTCGTCGCGCTGCACCACCAGCAGGCCGCGCATCCCCATCGGGTGGCTGGCCATCACCTGCGACACGCCCGGACCGCCGATCAGCGCCCGCTGGTAGGCGGTGGTCAGGATCATCCGTTCGTATTCGGTGATGTATCCGGTAGGCGGATGGCCGAGCACCGCCTGATACTGCGAGACCGCCGCGCGCGAGCGCGGGCCGATCGCCCCGTCGGGCGTCCCCGCGCCGAAACCGAAGTGGTTGAGCGCAACCTGCATCTCGCGGTTGGCCTGCCGCTGGGCCGTGGAGACGGTGGAGCGCGGCACGGTGCGCACATGCTGCCGCTGCTGGCGGTTCTTCGTGGCCTCGTTGACGATGATGCCGCCGATCACCCCGCCGACGATCCCGCCCACAAGCCCGTCGCTGGCGGCGGCGGGGGTGGCGGCGATCACACCGGCCACGCAGGCCGAGACAATACCTTTCGCGTTCATCGCAGATCTCCGTCCAAGGATTTCCTTCAATTACCGGACAGGGTAACACAAGCCTGCCCCCGGGGAAGACAGAATTCGGGGCGAAACAAGGGGAATCAGCGGAAAACATGCCTCCGGGACAGATGGAATCGGTGGAATGGCGCCATTGGCCGGGGCTGGTCCCCTATGCCGAGGCACTGGCGGCCATGGAGGCCCGGGTGGCCGGAATCGCCGCGGGCACGGCGTCCGAGGCGATCTGGCTGCTGGAACACCCGCCGCTTTACACCGCCGGAACCAGCGCCGATCCCGCCGACCTGACCGATCCGGGCCGGTTCCCCGTGCATGCCGCCGGGCGCGGCGGGCAGTATACCTATCACGGGCCGGGGCAGCGGGTGGTCTATGTCATGCTGGACCTGAACCGGCGCGGGCGCGACGTGCGCCGCTTTGTCCGCGCACTGGAGGACTGGGTCATCGGCACGCTGGCCGAGTTCGGCGTGAGGGGAGAGCGCCGGGCGGGCCGCGTCGGCGTCTGGGTCGGGCGGCCCGAAAAGGCGCCGGGGCCGGACGGCGCCATGCGCGAGGACAAGATCGCCGCCATCGGCATCAAGCTGCGGCGCTGGGTCAGCTTTCACGGGCTGGCGATCAACGTCGAGCCCGAGCTGAGCCACTTCGACGGGATCGTGCCCTGCGGCATCCGTGAACACGGGGTGACGAGTCTGGTCGATCTGGGCCGGCCGGTCACGATGGAAGATGTCGATACCGCCCTGGCGCGGGTTTTTCCACGTTATTTCAAATATTTATAATCCCCTGGCGCGACCGGGGATAGGAAGCGCGCCGCCGTTTTCAACCCCGCTCACCGGAGAGTTGATCTGACAAAATACGCACCTTGCTGTGCGCCGGTGCGCGTTGTTCCGGGCCGGTCGGGGCCGTATCTCTCGCTCATGGCCAGAACGGCTACGAACGATCCCCAGCGGATCCACATATCAGGAGATACACCATGAAGACCCTCGCCTCGACCTTTGCCGCCATCGCCCTGTCCGCCTCGGTCGCCGGTGCCGCCGATATCGGCCATGTGGCCGACAGCAATATCGCGGTCACCCGCAACGTCCCCGCCGAGCTTCTGCTGCTTCCGGTCGATCGCGTCGGGCTGGACAGCGACACGGTGCAGGTGACCGTCGGTCATACCGCGCTGGTCCCCGCCGGTGAACTGCTTTCGGCCGCGGATCTCGAGGTCAGCGGTCTGGCGGCGGACACGCTGCTGCCGGTCACGACCTTTGCGGGTGCCGAAGTCGCGGACGTGCCGCTTCACCCCACCCGCTGACACCATCAGCGCGGAAAAACCGTACGACGGATGCAGCGTCGGCCCCCGGGTCGGCGCTGCATTGCCTTGCAGCCGCCTTCCGCCACGCCACCCGCCGCGCGCGCCCCGTATCGCGCAGCACATCTGCCGCGTTCGGCGAAATCGGCCGACACGACCTGCGGACATGCCCCGGAGTTTCGCGCCGACAAGGGGACGCCCACCGATCCCCCCGGTCCGCCCCGCCGGGCAGACCGAGATAAATCGCCGCACCGGAAACGGCTTTCGTCGCGCCCGCCCTGAAAAGCGCCGGGAACGGCGGGACGGGACGGAACGGGCGGCGGCCCCGGCATCGGGGCCGCAGACAGAGCGTACCGCAGGGCGGCGACCTGACCGGAAACGCCTTTTCTCCTTGCCCGCGACCGGGCGCGGCACATGCCGCCGGGCTGCGGTCGGCCCCCGCCCCTTGTCGCGGCGGGATCATGCGGGGCGGCGACACGGACCGCACCGCACCGCATGGCCGGTTTGCAGAATCGCAAGTGCGGGCGCGGGCAAATAAAGGTATATATGGGATGCGACAAGGTAGCATCGTGGACCTGTCGGCGAAATCGGTTAGTCTGCGCCCCCGATTCCCGTAGCTCTTCAGGAGGACACTCAAGATGAAAACCATGACACTGGCCGCCATCGCCTCGGCCGCCCTTGCCCTGCCGGCGCTTGCCCAGGACATCGCCAACGGCGAAAAGGAATTCGGCAAATGCACCGCCTGCCACGCGATCATCGATGACGACGGCGAGGTGATCAAGCGCGGCGGCCGCGTCGGCCCCAACCTCTACGGCATCATCGGCCGCCCCGCGGGCGCCGTGGAGGGCTTCCGCTATTCGCCGGCACTGGCCGCCGCGGGCGAACAGGGGCTGGTGTGGGATATCGAGAACTTCGACGTCTACAGTCAGGACACGACCGCCTTCCTGCGCGAGTACCTCGGCGATTCGAAGGCGCGCTCGCTCATGACCTTCAAGCTGCGTTCGGGCGGCGACGACATCGCGGCCTACATCGCATCGCTCTCGGATGCGACGGAATGACGCACAATTTGCCGGGGAAAGACGGAAATAGTTGATCTGGGTCAAAGTCAGACATTGCCGTTCCCCCGGCGACCTCCTAGAACCGGGCATGTTCGACCCCGGCAGCCGTCTCCCGGCTGCCGAATAAAGCAAATGCCAATGGGAGGCGATAATGGCGGATGCAGCCATTCACGGCCATGGCGAACATGACAACCGGGGTTTCTTCACCCGCTGGTTCATGTCCACCAACCACAAGGACATCGGGATCCTATACCTGTTCACGGCGGGCTTCGTCGGCCTGATCGCCGTGGTCTTCACCGTGTACATGCGCATGGAGCTGATGGAGCCCGGCGTGCAATACATGTGCGCGGAGGGCGCACGTTTCACCGCGGCCGCGCTTGAGGACTGTACCCCGAACGGCCATCTGTGGAACGTTCTGGTCACCGCCCACGGCATCCTGATGATGTTCTTCGTGGTGATTCCCGCGCTGTTCGGCGGGTTCGGCAACTATTTCATGCCGCTGCACATCGGTGCGCCGGACATGGCCTTTCCGCGGATGAACAACCTGAGCTACTGGCTCTATGTCGCGGGAACCACGCTTGCCGTCGCCTCGGTGCTGTCCCCCGGCGGCAACGGGCAGTTGGGATCGGGTGTCGGCTGGGTGCTCTATCCGCCGCTTTCGACCAACGAGGAAGGCTTCTCGATGGATCTGGCGATCTTCGCCGTCCACGTCTCGGGCGCCTCGTCGATCCTTGGTGCGATCAACATGATCACCACCTTCCTGAACATGCGCGCGCCGGGCATGACGCTGCACAAGGTGCCGCTGTTCGCCTGGTCGATCTTCGTCACCGCCTGGATGATCCTGCTGGCGCTGCCGGTGCTGGCCGGTGCCATCACCATGCTGCTGACGGACCGCAACTTCGGCACCACCTTCTTCGACGCCTCGGGCGGTGGCGACCCGATCCTCTACCAGCATATCCTGTGGTTCTTCGGCCATCCCGAGGTCTACATCATCATCATCCCCGGCTTCGGCATCATCAGCCACGTGATCGCCACCTTCGCGCGCAAGCCGATCTTCGGCTACCTGCCGATGGTCTATGCGATGGTCGCGATCGGGGTGCTGGGCTTCGTCGTCTGGGCGCACCACATGTATACGGTGGGCATGTCCGTCACCCAGCAGGCCTATTTCATGCTGGCGACGATGGTGATCGCGGTGCCGACCGGCATCAAGGTGTTCTCCTGGATCGCCACCATGTGGCGCGGCTCGGTCACGTTCGAGACGCCGATGCTCTGGGCGTTCGGCTTCCTGTTCCTGTTCACCATCGGCGGCGTGACCGGCATCGTGATCAGCCAGGCCGGGATCGACCGGGCCTATCACGACACCTATTACATCGTGGCGCATTTCCACTATGTGATGTCGCTGGGTGCGATCTTCGCGATCTTCGCGGGGATCTACTACTGGATGGCCAAGATGTCGGGACGGCAATATCCGGAATGGGCGGGCAAGCTGCACTTCTGGATGATGTTCATCGGCGCGAACCTGACCTTCTTCCCGCAGCACTTCCTCGGCCGTCAGGGGATGCCGCGCCGCTACATCGACTATCCGGAAGCCTTCGCCTACTGGAACTGGGTCTCGTCGATCGGCGCCTTCATCTCCTTCGCCTCGTTCCTGCTGTTCATCGGCATCGTGGTCTACACGCTGCGCGCCGGCGCGCGCGAGACGCGGCCCAACTACTGGAACGAATACGCCGACACGCTGGAGTGGACCCTGCCTTCGCCGCCGCCCGAACACACGTTCGAGCAGCTTCCGAAGCCCGAGGACTGGGACAGGAGCCACGCCCATTAAGGCGAGGTCGGCGGGATGCCCCGCGACTGGGTGAAACCCCTGCGCAAGGCCCCGGAGCAGTCCGGGGCCTTGTTGCGTCATGCGGCAGGCGATGCGCCCTTGGCCGAGCTGCACCTGTGGCCCTACCGTTCGCTGCCCCGGCGGGGGTTCGCGGGGTTCATCGGGCTGACGGCGGCGCTACTGTCGCTGCCGCTGCTGGTCTCGCTCGGCTCGCCGGTGCTCTGGGGGCTCTTGCCGTTCCTGGTGCTGGCGGTGGCGGGGCTGTGGTGGGCACTCTCGCGCAGCTACCGCGACGGCGAGGTGATCGAGGTGCTGAAACTCTGGCCCGACCGGGTGGAACTGGTCCGCCAGGACCCCGGCCGGACGCCGCGCGAATGGGCCGCCAACCCGCATTGGGTGCGGCTGATGCTGCATCCGAAGGGCGGGCCGGTGCCGCAATACCTCACGCTGAGCGGCGACGGCCGCGAGGTCGAGATCGGGGCGTTTCTTTCGGAGGGCGAGCGGCTGGCGCTGCATGGTGAATTGCGCGAGGCGCTGGCGGCACTGCGCTGAGGCCCCGCCCCCGACAGAGGGCAGCGGCCGACCGCGGGGGACCGCTGGCGCGGCTGTTCCGGGCGGGTAAGATGGTGCCCCGGCTCGGTCCCGCCCCCGTAGGGTGCGCTTCAGCGCACCGCCCCTCACCCCGCCAGCGGGTCGCGGATGTCGCGGGCCATCGCCCTGCCCTTGGGGGTGAGGGTCAGCATCTCTCCCTCGCGGCGGATCAGCCCGCGGTCGAGGCCGTCGACGATCACCCGGACCACGCGCGGCGCGGCCCAGTGCAGATGTTCGGCCATGGCGCGGGCGGTGTTTTCCTCGGCGGCCTCGGGGGTATCCGCGTGGTTCAGCAGATGCACCACCAGCGCCCGGCAGTCGTGGTCGCGCCGCTGGCCACGGGCGCGGAGCCACCCTGCGACCAGCCCGTGCCGGGGCGCAAGCAGGAAGGCGGCGGTGAAGAACACCCCGGTCATCAGCGCCATCATGCCGCCGATCGACACGTCCCACATCACCGCCAGCGGATAGCCCGACAGCGCCGACCCGGCCGCGACCAGCCCCGCCAGCGCGATCATCCGCGACAGCCGGTCGGTGAGCAAGAGCGCGGTGGCGGGCGGTACGATCACGAAGGTGATGAACAGGATCACCCCCACCGCATCGAAGGCCGCGACCGCGGTGGCGGAGGTCAGCGCCAGCAGCAGGTTGAACAGCAGACGCGGGCGCAGGCCCAGCGCCTCGGCCTGGTCGGCGTCGAAGGTGGCGAGCTTGAGTTCCTTGTAGAACGCGAGCACGAAGCCCGCGTTGATCGCCAGCATGATCGCGAGCCAGACCACCGCGCGCGGCACCTGCGCGCCCATGACCGGCAGGGTGTCGAGCCAGACGAAACCGATCTCGCCCAGCAGAACGGTATGGGCGTCGAGGTGGACGTTGCGGGCGAAGACATTGATCAGCAGCACCCCGAGCGCGAACATCGCCGGGAACACGAGGCCGATGGCGGCATCGGGCTTGACCAGCCGGGTGCGGGCCAGCGCCTCGGTCGCGACCACGGTGGCGATGCCCGCCAGCGCCGCGCCCGCGATCTGCACCGGCCCGGCGGTGGCCCCGGTCGCAAGCCACACCAGCACGATCCCCAGCACGATGGAATGGCTGATCGCGTCGGTGAGCATCGCATTGCCGCGCAGCACGAGGAAGGTTCCCGGCAGCACCGAGGCGAGGCCCACGAGCACGCCGGTGAGCACGATCATCGCCGGGATGCTGCCGAAGAATGCGGTCATGCGCGGTCCTCCGCCTGCACCCGGCCCGCCTCGGTCAGTGCCCAATGCGGGGTCGATCCGGGGCGGTGCGGCACCGGACGCACCAGTCCCTGCGCTTCCAGCCGCGCGAGCGCGGCACGGGTGCCGGGGCCGTGCAGCGCCTCGATCATGCCGCGTTCGGCGGGATAGGCGGGGTCGCCGTGTTCCTTGGCCAGCGCCTGCATGGAGCGCAGCACCCGGCGCCCGGCGACGCGCCTGCGCTCGGCCCGCCGACGCAGCCAGCGTGCGGCGAGGCCGCGTTCGGGCGCGAACAGGATCGAGGCGGCGAAGATCGCGGTGGCCGCCAGCACGATCAGCGGGCCGGTGGCAAGGCCGCGGGCGGCAGCACTCAGCACCGCGCCGAACACGCCCGCCGCCACGCCGAACAGCGCCGAGAGCGCGACCATCGGCCCCAGCCTGCGCACCCATTGCCGGGCGGCGGCGGCGGGGGCGATCAGCATCGCGGTGACCAGCACGACGCCAACCATCTGAAGCCCGAGCACGATGGCCAGCGCAATGAGCGCGGTCAGACCAAGCTCCACCGCCGCGACCGGCAGCCCCTGCACCCGCGCGAAACCGGGGTCGAAGGTGACGAGGGTGAGTTCCTTCCAGAACGCCGCCACCAGCCCCAGCGCCACGGCGGCAAGCACGGCCATCACCGCGAGGTCGCCGCGCAGCATCGCCGCCGCCTGGCCGAACAGGAAGCTTTCCAGCCCGGCCTGCGCCGCCCCGCCCCGCGCCTGGATATGGGTGAGCAGCACCACCCCCAGCGCGAAGGACAGCCCGAGCACGAGGCCGAGCGCGGCATCCGTCTTGATCCGGCTGCGTCCGGCGATGGCGACCGCCACCCCGGCGGCGATCAGGCCGGAGACGAAGGCCCCGGCGAACAGGCTTTCCAGATGCCGCCCGCCCGCGATCAGGAACCCGGCACAGATCCCCGGCAGCGTGGCATGGGAGAGCGCGGCGCCCAAAAGGCTTTGCCCGCGCAGCACCGCGAAGGCCCCCACCGTGCCGCTGACGAGGCCGAGGAGCGCCGCCCCCATCGCCACGGTCTGCACCGTGTAGTCGGCGGCCAGCGCGAGGATCATTCGGCCCCCCCGAGCAGCGCCACCTGCCCGCCATAGGTGCGGCGCAGGTTCCCGGGCGTATAGGTCTCGGCCACCGGCCCCTGCCCGATCACCCGGACGTTGAGCATCACCAGCCAGTCGAAATAGCGCTGCACCGTTTGCAGGTCGTGATGCACCATCACCACGGTCTTTCCGGCGTCCCTGAGCCCGTGCAGGAGTTCCACGATCGCCTGTTCGGTGACGGCATCGACCCCGGCCATGGGCTCGTCGAGGAAGTAGAGATCGGCCTCCTGCACCAGCGCGCGGGCGATGAACACGCGCTGCTGCTGGCCGCCCGACAGTTCGCTGATCTGGCGGGCGGCGTAATCCTGCATCGCCACCTGTTCGAGCGCGGCCATGGCGCGGGTGCGCTCGGCCCGGCCCGGCAGGCGGAACCAGCCGAGGCGGCCGTAAAGCCCCATCGTCACCACGTCGAGCGCGGTCGCGGGAAAGTCCCAGTCGACGCTGCTGCGCTGCGGCACGTAGGCCACCCGGCGGCGGATGTCGCGGTAGTGGCGGCCGAAGATCCGCACATGCCCGGCCACCGGCCGCACCAGTCCCAGAACCGACTTGATCAGCGTCGATTTCCCCGCCCCGTTCGGACCGACGATGGCGGCCATGACGCCGGGCGGGATGTCGATGTCGATATCCCACAGTACCGGGCGGTCGCGGTAGCTGACCGTGAGATCCTCGACATGCAGGGCGAATTGCGGCTCGTGCAGGGGTTCGGGCATGGCGGCTTCCGGCTGGCGCGGGTGGAGGGGTCCGGGGGGTTTCACACCCCCCGGACCCCCCGTGGAGTATTTATGGCAAGATGAAGTGGGGGAAAGGGGGCATGGTTCAGTCGAGGCCGTGGCGCGCGGCCCATGGGGCGAGGTCTTCGGGCAGGGGTGGCGGGGTGCCGCCCAGCGCCCCGGTAATGGTGAGGATGTTGGCGCGGATCATGCCGATATAGGTGCCTTCGGGCGTGCCCGCGGTGCCCATGGCGTCGGAGTAGAGTTCGCCGCCGATCCCGACCTCGTGGCCCCGGTCGCGGGCGGCGGCGATCATCGCCTCGACCGTGCGCGGGTTGATGGTGGATTCGACGAAGACCGCGGGCACCCCGGCTTCGGCGACGAGACGGGCGGTGTCGGCGATATCGGCCACGCTGGCCTCGCTTTCGGTGCTGAGTCCCTGGATCGCGACCAGTTCCAGCCCGTAGGCCCGGCCGAAATATTCGAAGGCGTCATGGGCGGTGACGAGGATGCGCCGTTCCTCGGGGATGGTCACGATGCTGTCCGCCGCCCATCGGTCGAGCGCGGCGAGTTGTCCGGCAAGCGTCGCCGCATTGGCCGCGATCCCGGCACAGCCCGGCGCGGCTTCGGCCAGCGCGTCGGCCAGCGGCGGAACGATCCGCGCCCACAGCGCCGGGGCCATCCACAGGTGCGGGTCGATGGCGCCGTCCTCGCGGATCAGTTCCGCCGGGTCGAAGGCGGCCCCGCCCACCGCCGACACCGGCTTGCGGTCGGCGAAACGGTCGAGCACGTCGGCCAGTTGCCCCTCCAGCCCCAGCCCGAGGTAGAGCACCAGATCGGCCCGGTCGAGCGCGCGCACATCGGCGGGGGTGGCGCGGTAGAGGTGCGGATCGACGCCCTCGCCCATCATCCATTCGACCTCGGCGCAGTCGCCGGCGATTTCAGCCGCCAGATCGCCGATCTGGCCGATAGTGGCCAGCACCCGCACCGGAGTTTCGGCGGGGGCGGCGAAGGGAGCGGCGGCCAGCATGGCGGCCAGCAGAGGGATGGCGGGGCGGATCATGGCGGGTTCCCGATATCTGTTTCGTCGGACAAGTCATGGCAGAGTTGAAATTGATAATCAATCGCAAATACTGTCCGTGAAGCATGAATTTCGGGCTTCCCCCGCGCCGGGATTTCGCGTCTTATCCTGTATACAGATCAAGGGCCGGGAATGGCCGCGGCGCAGGGAGGGCGACGGGATGACTATGGCGCGGACGGTGGTGATCGGGGCCTTCGGCGGGCCCGAGGTGCTGACGGTGGTGGGCCGCGAGGTGGGCGAGCCGGGGCCGGGCGAGGTACGGGTGCGCCATGCCGCCTGCGGGCTGAACTTCATCGACGTCTACCAGCGCACCGGGCTTTATCCGCTGACGCTGCCCACGCCCCTGGGGATGGAGGCGGCGGGCACGGTCGAGGCGGTGGGCGAAGGCGTGACCCATCTGGCCGAGGGCGACCGGGTGGCCTATGCCTCGGCGCCGCCGGGGGCCTATGCGGAGGCGCGGGTGATGCCCGCCGCGCAGGTCTGCCCGCTGCCCGGGGGGATTTCCTTCGAGGAAGGCGCAGCGATGATGCTCAAGGGCCTGACCGTACAATATCTGTTCCACCGCACGGTGCCCCTGAAGGCGGGCGACACGGTGCTGTTCCACGCCGCCGCCGGGGGCGTCGGGCTGATCGCCTGCCAATGGGCGGCCTCGGAGGGAATCACCCTGATCGGAACCGCCGGAACCGACGAGAAATGCGCGCTGGCGAAGGAACACGGCGCGGCGCATGTCATCAACTACACCACCGAGAATTTCGCCGAACGGGTGCGTGAGATCACCGACCAGCGCGGCGTCGATGTGGTGATGGATTCGGTGGGTGCGGCCACCTTTGAAGGGTCGTTCGACTGCCTGCGCCCGGTGGGGATGATGATCCTGTTCGGCAATGCCTCGGGCAAGGCGCCGCCGGTCGATCCGGGGATGCTGGCCGCCAAGGGATCGCTTCAGTTCACCCGGCCGACGCTGTTCACCCATATCGCCCGGCACGAGGACTGCCAGGACATGGCGCGGCAGCTGTTCGCCAAGGTGAGTTCGGGGGCGGTGAAGATCCGCATCGGCCAGCGATTCGCGCTGGAAGACGTGGCCGATGCGCATCGGGCGCTGGAGGCCCGCGCCACCACCGGGGCCACGGTGCTGATGCCCTGAGATCGCCCGGACCGCTATCGGGATCATGCCCGGACCGCAGGTCCGGGCTGCCCTGTTGCCCGCCCCGGCTGGCAGGATCGGGGCGGGGCGGGCCAGCCGTGGAAGCCGGTGGCGTTGCGATCCGGCGGTCAGACAAGGGCCGCCAGGTTTTCCTCGACGGATTTGGTGTGAAGCCTGTCTTCAAGGAAATCGGGGTGGCGCACGAGGTTCCGCAGGAATACAAGATTGGTTTCCAGACCCTCGATGACCGTCCCCCGAAGCGCGTCACCGAGGCGCGCGATGGCCTGGGACCGGTCGGCGCCATGCGCCACAACCTTCATGATGAGGCTGTCGTAGAACGGGGTGATGCGGTCGCCCTGTTCGAACCCGGTATCGACCCGGATGCCTTCCCCGGCGGGGAGCACCAGTCTTTCGATCGCGCCGGGGCTGGGGAGGAACTGCTTGGCCGGCCGTTCCGCGCAGACGCGCACTTCGATGGCGTGGCCGTTGTCGAGGAGCGACCCCTGCGTGACGCTGCCCGCGACGTCCTCTCCGAGCGCCTGCATCACCTGCATGGACACCAGATCGACGCCGGTGATCATCTCGGTCACCGGATGTTCGACCTGGAGGCGGGTGTTCATCTCCATGAAGAAATAGGCGCCGGTCTCGTCGTCGTAGAGATATTCGACGGTGCCCGCGCCTTCGTAGGCAACCGAGCGGGCAAGGTCGATGGCGGAGGCCAGCATCCCCTCTGCCGCAGCCGGGTCGAGGCGGCGCGGGCGCGCTTCCTCAAGGATCTTCTGATAGCGCCGCTGTGCCGAGCATTCGCGCTGGAACAGATGGATCGCCCCGGCCTCGCCAAAGCCGAACAGCTGGACCTCGATATGCCGCGCGCGGCGGATCAGCTTTTCGACATAGACCGACGGGTCGGAAAAGGCGCGGGCGGCCTGCGACGAGGTTGCCTGCACCGCGGCCACCAGCTTTGCGGGATCGGCCACGGGGCGAAGCCCGATGCCGCCGCCGCCGCCGGCCGCCTTGACCAGAACCGGATAGCCGATCGCCCCGCCGGCATGCAGGATCCCGGCCTCATCGTCGGGGTCGAGCTTTCCGCTGCCCGGCAGGACGGGAACGCCGGCTGCGATGGCGGCCTCGCGCGCCTGATGCTTGTCGCCCATGGCAAGGATGGTCCGGTCCGACGGCCCGACGAAGGCGATGCCGGTATTCCGGCACGCCCGGGCGAATCCGGCGTTCTCGGCCAGGAACCCGTAGCCGGGGTGGATGGCGCTGGCGCCGACGGACTGCGCCGCCGCGATGACCTTTGCCGCATCCAGATAGCTTTCGGTCGCGCGGGCCGGGCCGATTGCCACGCTTTCGTCGGCAAGCCGGACGTGGCGCGCCCCTGCGTCGGCTTCGGAATAGACCGCGACGGCGGTGTGCCCGAGCTTCTTGATGCTTTCGATGACGCGGCAGGCGATCTCGCCGCGGTTGGCAACCAGGATCTTCTTGGTCATGCGGGCCCTCGGGGAAGTTTCAGAATGAACGGGGGAAACCGAACCAGCGTTCGGCGATCATGTTCAGGGACATGTTCTGGTTCAGCGGCGCGAAGGAATAGAGCCGTGCGTCGCGATAGTAGCGCTGGATCGGAAGATCGGTGTCGAACCCCGCCCCGGCGAAAATCTCCATCCCGGTGTCGGTGCACTGGACGGCGGCGCGGGCCGAGGCCCATTTCGCCATTGAGCTGAGCACATCGGTCGCCTCGCCGGCCTCGTCGCGCCGGGCGGCCTCCAGCGTGGCGAGCCATGCCGTCTCGATGGCGATTCCGGCGACGGAAAGCTGGTGCTGAACGGCCTGGAACCCGGCGATGGGCCGATCGAAGGCCGCGCGTTCCAACGCATAGTCGCGGGTGACTTCAAGGGCGCCGCGGCCGATGCCGACGGCGACGGCCGCCGCGTTCATGCGCTCGCCGTTCAGGGTGGCGATGACCTGCGGGAAGCCGTTGTCGAGCGTGCCCATCAGGGCAGCCTCGGGAACCTGCACGTCGTCGAAGGCGAGGGCGTTCGTATCATAGCCGTTGATCGCCATTGTCGAGACTTCGCTGGCGGTGACGCCCGGGGCGCGGGTCGGCACGAGGAACATCGAAATGCCGCGGCTGCGGTGTTCGGAGGTCCGCGCCAGCACGACCATGATATCGCTGGTGCTGGCGCCGCTGATCCACATCTTGTTGCCGCTGATCGTCCAGCCGTCTTCGGTCCGCACCGCCCTGGTCTTCATGGCGGCGAGAATATCGGTGCCGCCGCCCGCCTCGGTCAGGCAGAACGACGCCTTGATTTCACCGTTGAGGAGGGGGGCAAGATATTCCCGCTTCTGCTGATCGCTGCCGTTTTCCGCAAGCAGGCGCGTGATCATGAAGTGAACCACCACGAACACCGCCATGGAGGTCGCCTTGCGGCCGAGAACCTCGAGAATAGTGACCTGTTCGACCGCGCCGCCGCCGCTGCCGCCAAGCTCTTCCGGCACCCCGATGCCGAAGATCCCAAGCTCGGCCAGCGCGGCATGCAGTTCGGAATCGAACTGCTTGGCGTTGTCGAGCTTCTGGGCGCGCGAGACCGGCGAGACGCGCTCGACGGTCCGCTCCAGCATTTCACGGAGCATCTCCTGCTCCTCGGTCAGTCTGGCCAGTTGTGGCAGCATGGGCCCTCCTTGCGGCTGGTTTTCCGCACCCTGAAGTTTACAAACTAACAGTCGTTTGTTTATAGCCTGAAAACGGCTGGCGATCAAGTCCTTGTCGGGCCGATCGGGCCAACCCGGACCATCAGGCTTTGCGGCCATCCTTCGCCGCGCGCCAGTCCCAGCCCGGCAGGCGTTTTTCGAAGAAACTCCGCATGCCTTCCGCGGCATCGTCCCAGCCCCACATGTCGGCGACGCGGTCCACGGTGTAGATCAGGTTGTCGTCGAAGTCGTGGCGATCGACATAACGGATCAGGCGCTTGATCTCCGTGACCGCGGCGGGGGCGCAGCGGAGGCCGAGATCGACCTCGCGCTCGACGGCGGCATCGAGTTCGTCGGGGGCGAACGCCTGGGTCAGGAGACCGTAGCCCACGGCCTCGTCACCCTTGAACGGCCGGGCGTTGAGGAACAGGCGCCGGGCGTTGGCCTCGCCGATGCGCTTGACGACATAGGGCGAGATCATGCCCGGGATCATGCCGATTCGCGCTTCGGTGACGGCAAAGCTGGCGTCGGTCAGGCCGAAGGCGATGTCGCAGGTCGAGACCAGGCCGATGCCCCCGGCATAGGCCGCACCGTTGATGCGGCCGATCAGCAGCTTGGGAAAGGTGTCGAGTTCGCGCAGCCACAGCGCCAGCTTCTGCGCCTCGCGGATGCGTTCGCCGCGCGGCTTGTCGGCCTGGCTCTGCTGGTATTTGAAGTCGCCTCCGGCGCAGAAGGTCTTTCCGAGATTGGAAAGGACAAGCACGCGCACGGCCGGGTCCGCGGCGAACAGACGCAGCACCTCGCGCGCCTCGTCATACATCTGACCGTTCATGGCGTTCTGGACTTCCGGCCGCGCCAGGGTGAGCGTGGCCACCCCCCGGTCGTCCACATGCGCCTCGATGGTGGTGTAGGTTCCCAGTTCCGGCATGGCGATTCTCCGCTTTACAAACAAACGTTTGTTCTGTAGGGGTTATGGTGCGTGGAGGCAGGTATCCGGCACCGGATGGCTGCACCCTCGCTCCTGATCGGCAGGGACGTTACACTTGCGCAAACAAACGGTCAACTGTTAGTTTAAAGATGAGGAAGGGCCGCTGAGAATGTCGAACGGTTCGATGCCGGGGGCCGGATGGGACGGCTGATCGGATCAGCGATCCGTTCGGTGGCGGCCCGCACCGCCGCGCCGGTCGGTGACTGCGGCAGGAACACCCGGCGCGACCTTCGCCAACGGCTTGTCAACACTATCGAAAACCCACAGGGAAGGAGGATGTCATGATCCCGAAGGGACTGCTCAGCGGCAAACGGATCCTGATCACCGGGGCCGGCCAGGGCAATGGCCGCGCAATCGCGGTCGGCATGGCGCAGGCGGGCGCGCAGCTGGTGCTGGCCGACCTGAACGAGGACGGCTGCGCCGAGACCCACGCCCTTGCCGGAAGCACCGACGGACAGGCCCATCGGCTGGACATTTCCGATCGTCGGCAATGCATGGACCTGGCGACCCGGCTGCAAGCGGCCGGAACCCCGGTCGATTGCCTTGTCAACAATGCCGGCATCCTGCTGCGCGGGGCCTTCGACCTGCCGGAGGGGCCCGAGTACTGGGACCGCACCCTCGCGGTCAATGTCAGCGGCCCGTACAACATGGTCCATGCCTTCCTGCCGCAGCTGGAAGCGCGCAAGGGCAGCATCATCAATATCGGCTCGATCCAGTCCTTCGTCGCCACCCCCAATTCGGTCGCCTACACGGCCAGCAAGGGCGCGGTGCTGCAAATGACCAAGGCGCTTGCGGCGGAAATGGCGCCGCGCGGCATCCGCGTGAACGGGATCGCCCCGGGGGTGATGCGCACACCGATGACCGTCGCCAGCCTCGGCAACGAGGAAACGCGCACCGCGCTTTTGCGCCATGTTCCGATGGCCCGGCCGGGCGAACCCGAAGAACTGGCCGGACCGGCCGTTTTTCTGGCCTCGGGCCTTGCTTCATATATCACCGGGGTCATGCTGGCTGTTGATGGTGGATACCTGAGCGTCTAGACTGCTGCCAGGCCGTCATACAACTTATGGGTGTATTCCGTTGCGAACGATCGGATCAAAGGGTGAAAACACGGAAATGGCGCTGCGAAAGGCCGGTGTCCAGCTGATCGCGCAACATGGCTACGAGGCCGTGAGCCTGCGGATGCTGGCCAAGGAGGTGGGCATCCAGGCCGGCTCGCTTTACAACTACATCAGCAACAAGCAGCAGTTCCTGTTCGATCTGCTGGCGTCGATCATCCGCGACCTGCTGGAAGAGATGACGCAGGCGCTTGAGGGGCTGACCGACCCGTCCGAGCGCATGCGCGTCTTCATCCGCCTGCACATCGACTTCCATACCCGCCGCAAGGAAGAGGTCTTCATCGGCAACATGGAACTGCGCAGCCTGACGCCGGAGAACGCCGACGCCATCAGGCAGATGCGCGACGAGTACGAGGGGATCCTCAGGGCCATCATCCGGGACGGGTGCGAGGTGGGCCAGTTCCGCTGTACCGACCCGGCGATCGTCAAGCTGGCGATCATCACCATGCTGACGGCCATCGCCACCTGGTACCGGCCGGAGGGTCGCCGCAAGATCGAGACCCTGACGGCAGAATACACCACGCTCGTCTTTCTCATGCTGCGCGCCGACGGCGCGGAGCCGAACACGCTCGCCGCCGAATAGCGGCGGCTGCCCGTATCGGGTTGCAATGTCTTCGGACCCTGCCGGTCGGTGGCGCTGAAAGGCGGGACGACCCAAGTCATCCCGCCCCGGGTTTCAGCCCCTGCCCCCGAAACGCGCCAGGCTGCCCGCATGCATGACCTTGCCCGGCAGGCTGTGCCCGAACAGTCTTTCCGCCATGCGCGCGCATTCGATCAGTGCCTCAAGGTCGATGCCGGTCTCGATCCCCATCTCGTGGCACATGAACACCATGTCTTCGGTGCAGACGTTCCCGGCGGCGCCCTTGTGTTCGGCGAAGGGGCAGCCGCCCAGCCCGGCAACCGAACTGTCGAACTGATCGACCCCCATCTTCAGGGCGGCATAGACATTGGCCATGCCCGTCCCGCGCGTATCGTGCAGGTGGAGGCCGATCTTCATGTCCGGCCAGCGCTCGCGCACCGCGCCGATGCGGCGCTCGATATCGAGCGGCGTGGCGAAACCGACCGTATCGGCAAGATAGACCCCCTTCAGGGGATAGTCGAACTCGGCCGCCAGATCGACGATCTGCCCGACCATCGCCACCACGTTCGCCACCGGCACATCGCCTTCGAAGCTGCAACCGAACGCGGTCATGACATAGCCCCACTCAAGCGGGATGCCATGCGCGCGGTAGGTGGAAAGCCAGCTTCGCTGCTCTTCCACCGTCTGGGCGATGGTGCGATTGGTGTTGCGCAGCGAAAACGTCTCGGACGCCGTCATGCGGATCGAGCCGACGACATCGAGCGGCAGGGAAAGCGCGCGCTCCAGCCCCTGCTGGTTCAGCCACAGGCCGGTGTAGCGCACACCCGGCCTTTTCCTGATCGTGCGGGCAACCTCGTCGGCGTCCGCCATGGTCGGAACCCGTTTGGGGTTGACGAAAGCCACACAGTCGATCTGCTTGACCCCGGTCTGCGCAAGCGCATCCACAAAGCCGACCTTGTCGGCGACCGACAGGTGTACCGGCTCGATCTGGATGCCCTCGCGCGGACCTTCTTCATGAATGTGAACATATCCCGGAAGATCCGACATCATGGCCTCTCCGCGTGCGTATTGAGCTTTTAATTACGAACATTTGTTTTTATAATCGAGTTCAGAGCTTGGCTCAACAAAAAATTTCGGCAAAATTTCGAACCGTTGGTACGGCAGGCGCCGAATGGGAGGAGCGCACGATGAACATAAGGGTCGAGACGCAAGAGCAGGTCGCATGGGTGACGATCGACCGGCCGGAAAAGCGCAACGCCGTCAATCTTGATGTCCATGACGGGCTGAAGGCGCTGTGGCAACGGCTTGAAGCCGATGACGATATACGTGTCATCGTGCTGACCGGCGCCGGATCGGACAGTTTCTGCGCAGGTGCCGACGTCGGCACATTCCTGCCCCATCTCAAGAAAAGCATCGCCATGGGCGAAGATCCGGGCGATTTCTGCGGCATTACCCACCGGCCGCTGAAGAAGCCGCTGGTGGCCGCGATCAACGGCGCCGCGCTGGGCGGCGGGCTGGAGCTTGCACTGGCAGCCGACCTGCGAATCGCGGCCGATCATGCGACGTTCGGCCTTCCCGAGGTCAAGCTGGGCGCCATTGCCGGTGCGGGCGGCGTGACCCGGCTGCCGCGCATGATCCCCGAGGCGGTGGCGCGCGACATGATCCTGACCGGCCGCCCCCTCACCGCCCGCCGCGCCTATGAGGTCGGGCTGGTTTCCGAGGTCGTGCCGTTGCCCGCGCTTCGCGAAACCGTGTCGGACATTGCGCGGCAGATCGTCGAAAATTCGCCCGCCGCCGTCGCATTGAGCCTGTCGGTGCTGCACCGGGTCGATGGCATGGCGCTTGCCGAGGCGCTGGAAATCGAACGCGCGGCCTTCCGGACCGCGACCACGACCGAAGACTTCGCAATCGGCACGGCAAGCTTCGCCAGCGCGAAAAAACCTGCATTTTCCGGGCGTTGAAAGGATATCCGATGGAAACGGAACGCCGCCAGATCAGCCACGAACGCGCAGTCTCCTATCGGAGCTTCGAACGCGCCGACGGTCTTTTCGACATCGAGGGCCACCTTAAGGACAGCAAGGGATACGAGTATATCGACCGGGAGCGCGGAACGCTGCCGGTGGGCGACCCGGTGCATGACATCTTTGCCGCGCTGACCATCGACCCGGACATGACGGTGATCGACTTTCGCTACGAACTCCGGGCGACACCGTTTCGCTATTGCATCGGCGCGGTGGACGCCTCGCGGCTTGTCGGTGCCAATATCGGGCGGAAATGGCGCGCGGCGCTGGCAGAGGCGTTCGGCGCGCATGGCGGCTGCACGCATCTGCGCGAGCTTGTGTTCGGCATGGGGACGGTGGCCTTCCAGACCATCTCGTCCCTGTACGATCAGCGGATGTTCAAGGCCGGTGGCAAGGACACCGAACGCAGCAAGGAGCCTTTCTTCCTTGGCGGCTGCCATTCCTGGGCCCACGAAAGCCCCGTCGTGGCGCAATACTTCCCGCAGTTCCACCGCAAGCCCGGCGCCGACACGCCGGACGATCCCGCCTGACGGCGACGGGATACGCTTCCGCCTGTCGGCCCCCGGTCAGTCCCAGTCCGGGCTTGCGGCGCGGGCCGGGCTTTCATCGACGACCGTGTTGCGCAGGGTGCCGATGCCGGAAATCTCGACTTCGACCTTGTCACCGGGGGCCATCCATACCGGCGGGGTCCGGAACGCGCCGACCCCTCCGGTGGTTCCGGTGATGATCACGTCGCCCGGTTCAAGCTGCGTGAAATACGAGCAGTAGGAAACCAGCGTCGGCACGTCGAAGATCAGGTCGTCGAAACCTGCCGATTGCATGACCCGGCCGTTGAGCCGCGTCACCAGCCGCCGGCTTTTCACCTCGCCGAATTCGTCCGGCGTGACCAGCCACGGTCCGAACGCCCCGGTCGCGGGAAAGTTCTTGCCCGGTGCGAACTGGGTGGTATGGCGCTGCCAGTCGCGAATGCTGCCGTCGTTGTAGCAACTGAAACCGGCGATGCAGGCGGCGGCCTCGTCGCGGGCGACGTAGCGGGCGGTCCGGCCGATCACGACCGCCAGTTCGCCCTCGAAATCGAACCGTTCGGAGACCGCCGGACGGACCATCGCCCCGCCATGGCCGATCTGCGAGTTTGCGAAACGCGTGAAGATCATCGGCTTCGACGGTATTTCCCGCCCGGTCTCGATCACATGGCTGGCATAGTTGATGCCGACGCAAAGGATCTTGTCCGGGTCCGGGATCACCGGGAGGAAGGTCAGATCCTCAAGCGCGAAGTCGGGGGCCTTGCCGGTGAACGGTTCGACCTGTTGACGCCAGTCCTCGCGGGCCAGCAGCCCGCGCAGGCTGGCGGCCGCGTCCGGACGCCCGCCAAGGTCGATCACCCCCGCCGGTGCCGGACCATCGGCGACGATTCCATAGCCCGGCTGCCCGTCCGGTTTCACATAGCTTGCCAGTTTCATGCGCGCCTTCCGTAAAGATGTTGACCGATTTCCCCGCCGTCAGCCACGACGCGAGAGCAACCGGCCGACCTGCGAGAAGGCGATCCCGGCGACCAGAACCTTGATCGCATCGCCAAGAAGGAAGGGATAGAGGCCGACCTGAAGCAACCTTGCGTCGAAGCCGACATAGGCGCCCAGCCACGCCAGCCCCGGCAGGTAAAGCACGACCGTCGCGGCGAATGCCACCGCCGTCGCCCCAAGCGGGCCGCGCGCCCATCCGGCCCGGACCATCGCACCGGCCGCCACCGCCGCCAGCAGGAAGCCGACCAGAAAGCCGCCGGTCGGCCCCATCATATAGGGCAGACCGGCCCCGAGCTGCGGCGTCCCGGCGAACACCGGAAGCCCCGCGGCGCCCTGGGCGAGATAGGCCAGCACCGTCGCACCGGCCAGCACCGGCCCGAGCGCGAAGCCGAGGCCGATCACGACCAGCGTCTGCAACGACATCGGAACCGGCGCAAGCGGCACCTGATATTTCGCCGACAGCGTCAGCAGCAGCGAGCCTGCGATCACCAGAAGCAGGCTGGTGGCGGGCCGGACATTGCCCCTTGCAAGGGTCCACTGGTCGAGAAAGGCCATGATGGTCTCCGTAGTTTGGATATGTGCTGGCGCTACCTGACGAGGTAGAGCACGATTTCGGGAAAGGCGGTCATCAGCGCGACGAACAACAGCATGGCGATGATGAAGGGAATGCTGCCGCGGAAGATCTCGCCCAGCGGAACGTCCCTTGCCACGGTCTTGATGACAAAGACGTTGACCCCCACGGGCGGCGTCACCAGCCCGATCTCGGCGACAAGCACGACATAGATGCCGAACCAGACCGGATCGATTCCAAGCTGAAGCGCGATGGGGAACAGCACCGGCACCGTCAGGATCATCATCCCGAAGGTGTCCAGCAGACAACCGAGGACCAGATACAGGATGGTGATGATGATGATGAACTGCACATAGCTGAGTTCAAGCGCGATGATGAAGTTCGATATCGACGCGATGAAGCCGGTCTGAACCAGAAACCGGGTGAACAGCGTTCCGCCGACGATGATCAGGAACAGCATCACCGTGATGAGTGAGGCATCGGCCAGCGATTCCCTGATCGCCTTGAAGGTCAGGCTGCGGGTCGCCGCCGCATAGGCCAGCACCGCCACCACACCGATGATGGCGCCCTCTGTCGGCGTGAAGATGCCGAAATACAGGCCGCCGAAGATCACGCCGAAGATCAGCAGCACCGGAAACACGGAAAGAAGCGACAGGATGCGCTCTTTCAGCGGAACGGCGGAAACGTCCATGCCGCGCCCGGCCTTCCGGGGGTCGAGCAGCGCCATGCCGACCACGAAGGTCGAGAAGATCAGGGCAACCAGCATGCCGGGAATGATACCGGCGATGAACAGCTTGCCGATCGAGGTTTCGGTCATCAGCCCGTAGAAGATGAGCACGATGCTGGGCGGGATCAGCATGCCGAGCGTTCCCGCCGAGGACATCAGCCCCGTGGCCAGCCGCATGTTGTAGTTGTGGCGGCGCATCTCGGGGATGACGATGGCCCCCATCGTGCGGGCCGACGCGGTGCTTGATCCGCTGATCGCGCTGAAACCGGCCGTGGCGAAGACCGAGGCGACCCCCAACCCCCCCGGCAGCCAGCCCAGCCAGTAGGAAGCCGCGGTGAACAGGCGGCGGGCGATGCCCATATGGTAGATCAGGTTGCCCATCAGGATATAGAAAGGCAGCGCAACCAGGATGAACTTCGACCCCTCCGACCAGAACGCGATGGTGGATTGCGTCATCGCCGTGCTGAAGTTGCCGACAAGCGACAGCCCGGCCAGGCCGACCATGAAAAGGGTAAGGCCGATGGGAACGCCAAGCGCGATCAGGACAAGGAGCGCCAGGAAGCCGAGATAGCCAAGGATACTCATAGGGATGCCTCCTCCTCGGCGACAAGGGACGTGCGGCTGAGCAGCTTCGCCAGCGCGATGACGCCGCTTACTCCCGCGCCCAGCGCAAGCGCGCCGCGCATGTACACAAGCGGTACGAAAAGTTCTGGTGTGCTCTCGTTGATCATCAGCATGAACTGCGCATCACGCCAGCATTGCCAGACGATGATGACGGCCATGACGAGAACAAGAAGCCATGTCAGGCGGGCGACGACCTCGCGCACCCTGAACGACAGCAACGCTTTCAGGAAATCCGCGCTGATATGGATACGGCTGATCCAGGAATGGGGCAGCGCAAGCACGACGGACAGAAACAGGAGGATCGAGGCAAGCTCCTGCCCCCACCTGAGCGGCGCGTTGAACAGGTATCGCAGGCTCACATCGGCGGTCAGCAAGACGAGGATCACCGGCAGGCAGACATAGGCCGACAGGGCGAACATGATTGAGGCGATGGCGCGAAGGGCTTTCATGGGCAAACCTCGGTGATGCGCTTTCGGGGCCGGATCGCGGGCCGGTTCGAATCGCGGGCGCGGGGTCCGAAGGGGCCCCGCGCCCGAACGGGCCTAGCGGAGCCCTTCGATCAGTTCGACATCCTTCAACGCCAGGATTTCTTCATCCGACATCGCCGAATACTTTTCGGTCAGGGCGCGCAGATCGGCCACGAGTTGCTCTGCCGATGGCCCCGAGCCGCCTGCGTTCCGCTCGACGAAGGCATCCCACATCGGCGCCAGGAGTTCGTCGGCCCTGGCCAGGTCTTCCTCGCTGGCATTGACCACCGTGACGCCTTCGGCCGCCATCGTCTCAAGCGCCCGTTCCGTCAGACGCTGATACATCTGCTGATAGTTGTACCCGGCATTGCGGCTTGCCGTGTCGAAGACTTCCTTCAACTCGTCGGAAAGCCCGTCATAGAACGCCCTGTTCACCGCATGCGGGATGGCAACGCGCACAACGCCGATGCGATAGTTGTACTTGCCCACCTCGTGCAGGCGGTAGGCCACCATGTCGGCGGTGTTGAGGATGATGCCATCGACGACACCCTGCTGAAACGCCGTATAGGCATCGGTGATCGTCATGGTGACCGGCGTCGCACCGAGCCGTTCGACGATATCGGTGATCCCGCCGCCCGCCGCCCGGATCTTCATGCCTTGCAGGTCATCGAGCGAATTGACGGGGCGCGTTGTCAGGATGTCGTAGACGGGGGTCACGGCGTTGAACGCCAGATAGATGCCCATCCGCTCGTACTCGTCCTTGAAGTAGGTCGGGTAGAGTTCGTCTACGACCCGGACGGCCGCAACGTCACTGGTCGGCAGGGCAAGCGGCAGTTCGGTGGCATGGAACAGCTTGAAGCTGTTGGCCGAATAGACCGGCCAGGCCGAGGTCACTTCGGAAATGCGGGTCGCCGCCGCGCGGAACCCGTCGGCAACGGTGTGCAGAACCTCACCCGGGTAATGCGTCACCCTGAACTGCCCGTTGCTCTCGCTTTCGAGTTCGTCGCCGAACGGCTTGATGGCCTCGCGCCATGCCGGCGAGGTCTCGGGCTGGTTGAAAGATATCCGGACATCGACGGGATCCTGCGCATAGGCGATGTTCGCCAGCAGGGCTGCGGCGACCGCAAGCCCGGTCGTTCCGATTCTGAACAAGCTCATGGACTTTCCTCCAAGTTGAATGGCACCTTCGGCATGGCCAGCAAGGTGGCCACACCCGAAAGACCGGGGCCTGCGCATCCACCCCTCCGTGAATCACAAGCATGAAACAAACGTACGTAAGTTTATTTTCCCCGTCAAGATATTGCTATCGTCCGGACGGTCTTTTCGGACCGGCCACCGGGCCCCATGCGTCGGGCGCGACCCCGCGCTGTGCCCCCCGGCCCGCTCGCAAACACGAGGCACCGGGGGGACGGCGACCTGCCGGAGACAGGCTGGCCCGCGGGCTACGCCCGGCGATAGCCTTCCAGTTCGCTGTCATCGACATCGGGCAGGTTGACGACAAGGTTATCGGGGGTGCGGGCCGTAAGCCAGACCAGTTCATCCGTCGTTGACATGTTCACTTCGACATGCGGCATGAAAGGCGGGACGAAAACGAAGTCGCCCGCCCCCATATCGACATATTCCTTGTAGCCCTCGCCAAAGTAGATCCGGCCCTTGCCCTTGAGCACATAACCCCCGGTCTCGGCCTCGGCATGGTGGTGCGGCGGGGAACGGTGCCCCGGCTCGTTCGAGACCTTTCCGAACCAGATCCGGGTTGCGGGCGTATGCTGCGGGCTGACGCCCGACACGCGCACGCAATCCCCCGATTGCGCGGTGCCGGAATCCTCTGCCCCGGTGCGGGTCACGACAGGTCGCAGTTGTGTCATGCTGTAGGCTCCTTTGATGCTACATCCGAAAGTGGTGGCGCATGGGCATGGTCCACCACGCCTTCGAGATCGGGATAATCGACGTAACCCGCCGGTCCGCGGGTATAGAATGTCCGCCGGTCCCATTCCGACAGCGGTGCATCCTTGCGCATGCGGGCGACAAGATCCGGGTTGGAGATGAACGGCCTGCCGAACGCGATCAGGTCTGCCCGGCGGCCGCGAAGCGCGGCCCCGGCGCGATGGCGGTCATAGCCGCCGGCCGCGATCAACACACCGGGATATTCGCTGCGGACAGCCGCCAGCACATCGGGTACGCTGCCCGCCGTGCCGGTGCTGCGGCTGCCATCGCCGGAAACCTCGGGTTCGATGACATGCAGAAAGCCGATGCCCCGTTGCGCCAGCAGCGCAACCACGTCACGCATGACCCGGCCCGGATCGCTGTGACGGATACCGTTGAAGTCGCCATAGGGGGAAATGCGCACGCCGATCCGCTCAAGCCCGCCGCAGCGCCCCGAGACCGCATCCAGAACCTCGGCAAGAAAGGTGAGGCGCTTTCGATCCGTGCCGCCATAGGCATCGCCGCGCCGGTTGGCATCGTCGGAAAGGAACTGCTCGATCAGGTAGCCGTTGGCCCCGTGCAGTTCGACCGCATCGAAACCGGCCTCCAGCGCGCGCGCCGCGGTGGCGGCGAAATCATCGACGGTTGCCCGCACTTCTCCGGCGGTCAGTTCGTGCGGAACCGGCAAGTCCTGCCAGCCGGAGGAGGTGTAGATCTTTCCCTGCGCCGCCACGGCCGAGGGGCCGACCGCGCCCAGACCCAGCGGGTTGTTATCGCGCGAGAACACCCGCCCGACATGCCAGAGCTGGGCCACAATCCTGCCGCCGCGCCCGTGCACGGCCCGGGTCACGCGTTCCCATTCCCCCGACTGATTCGCCGACCACAGGCCGGGGGTGTAGGGGTAGCCATGCGCCTGGGGGCTTATGCCGATGGCTTCGGTGATGATCAGCCCGGCCGAGGCACGCTGTGCGTAGTATTGCGCCGCATATGGGCCGACATCCCCATCCCGGGTGGCGCGGCTGCGCGTCATCGGGGCCATCACCACCCGGTTTGCCAGTTCCATCCCGGCCAGGGTGAAAGGCGAGAACAGCAGGTTGTCGCTCATGCATCGTCCCCTTTCGCGATCACTTCACGCTCGTACCCGAGCCATGGCGAAAGCGATGCCTCCGCAAAACGTTTCTCGTCCTCGACCAGTTCCCGGTAGGCGCGGCGCGCATCGCGGTCCTGGAACGAGAATTCCAGATCCTCGCGACTCGTCCAGTAGATCTCCGCCATCCCGAGCGGGCTGCGGGGCGCGATTCCCCGCGCCGACGCCATGACCTCTTCCAGCGGGTCCACCACATGCGGCGTCTGGACATAGCGGGCGACACGCAACGTCGCGCAATGTTTTTCCATCAGCGCGCCATGGTCTTCCATCCAGAGCCTGCGCGCCTCCTCACGGTCGAGATCGGGACGCGGATAAATGATGTAGGTGAGTTTGATCATCGGAACCTCCACCCCTACAGAAACAAACGACCGTTCCTTTGTCAACCGCCAAGCGCGCCGCGCACTGTCGCCGGCACGGCGCGCCTGTCATGGTTACGCCTGATCCCCGCCAGCGCGGGGATGGGCGCGAAGCTGGTCCACCGCCTCGGGGTTGACGAGGCCCGACAGGTCGCCCAGCGGCTCACCGATCCAGACCGAACGGACGACGCGGCGCATGATCTTCATGCTGCGGGTCTTGGGAAGATCGCTGACGAAGGCAATCTCCTTCGGTCGGAACGACGAACCAAGCCCGTCGGCCACGGCACGGCGCAGCTCCTCGACCAGCGCCGGGGTTTCCCCGACCCCGCGCGCAGGCACGCAGACGCAGACCACGGCCGAGCCCTTGACCGGATCGGGAACACCGATGGCGGCTGCCTCCGCCACCTTGCCGGTGGCAAGCAGAAGGGTCTCGACCTCGGCCGGACCGGTGCGCTTGCCCGCAATCTTGATCGTGTCGTCGGAACGGCCGTGGATGAACCAGTCGCCGTCCTCATCGGCCGAGGCGAAATCGCCATGCAGCCACAGGCCGGGGAACTTCGACCAGTAGCTTTCGATATAGCGGCCGGGATCGCGCCACAGGCCCCGGGTCAGGCCGATCGACGGCCCCCCCAGCGCCAGTTCGCCCACCTCTCCGCGCGGCAGCAGCCTGCCGTCCGCATCAACCACCATCGCCCTCATGCCGGGGACGGGGCCGGCAAAACCGCAGGGTTTCACGTCGGGGTGAAGGATCGTACCGGCAAGGATGCCGCCGCCGATCTCGGTCCCGCCGGAATAGTTCAGGATCGGCGCGCGGTTGCGGCACACCTTTTCGCGGAACCAGTTCCAGGCTTCGGGCGTCCACGGCTCGCCCGTCGCGGCGGTGACACGCAGCGCCGACAGGTCGTATTGCTCGACCGTGCCCCCGGGCTGCTGCATGAAGGCGCGCACCATGGTCGGGGCCACCCCGAGAAAGCTGATCGCATGATCCTGCGCCAGCCGCCACAGCCTGCCCGGTTCGGGATAGTCCGGCACGCCTTCGGCAAGCAGCATGGTCGCGCCCGTCATCGGCACGGCGACGGCAAGGATTGGGCCGGTCAGCCAGCCCATGTCGCTCATCCACAGCAGGCGGTCATCCGGGCGCAGATCGAGGATCAGGCCGAAATCCAGCGCCACCTTGGTCATGAAGCCGCAATGCGAATGCACGGTCCCCTTCGCCTTGCCGGTCGTTCCCGAGGTATAGACCAGCATCGCCGGGGTCTCGGCCGGAAGCTCGACGGGCGCGACCGGCGGGCCGGAGGCAAGGAAGTCGTCCCAGTTCAGCCAGCGCGGGTCGGGGTTCAGCGGGTCGCGCGGAACAACCACGACATGGCGCAGCGACGACACCTCGGCGCGCACGGTCTCGATCACCCCGGCCATCTCGACCGGCTTGCCGCGCCGGAAGGTCCGGTCCACGGTGATCACCGCCACCGCCCCGGCATCGGCGAGACGCCCGGCCACCGCCTGCGCGCCGAAGCCCGAGAACATCGGCAGCGCAATGGCCCCGACACTGACGATGGCAAGGAAGGCGGCGATGGTTTCCGGCACCGACGGCATGAACAGCCCGATCACGTCGCCCTGCCCTATCCCCAGCGCCCGCAGCCCGCCGGCCGCCCTGGCCACCGTGTCCCGCAACCCGGCGTAATCGACCTCGCGCCGGGTGCCGTCCTCGCCTTCCCAGATGATCGCGGGCTTGTCGGCATGACCGCGCGCAACGGTGCGGTCCAGGCAGTTATAAGCGATATTGGTGGTGCCGCCGACACACCATTCGGCCCATTCCGGCCCCTTCGACAGGTCCAGCAACCGATCATAGGGCTTGAAGAAATGCAGGTCGTGGAACTGCATCACCGCGGGCCAGAACCATTCGGGATCACGGTCCGCCCGTTCCACCAACCCTTCGTAGTCGGCGATATCGTGCTGCGCCAGGAAACGCGCCAGCGGCGCCTTGCTGTTGTCCTGCATGGTCATGCCGGCACCTCTCCATCCAATACCACGATCCGGTCGATGAACGGCGACATGAAAGCCTTCATCTCCACATGCGCGGGCGATATCTGATAGTCGTCATGCGCCTGCGACGACCGGAAGACACCGACCAGCGCATGGGTCAGGCCGTCCCCGCGCGAGGCGACGTTCCCTGTCATCGCATAGGTGGCCACGTCCGCACATTCCGCACGCACGCGCCGGGCGTAGTGCTCGACCCGCCCGAAGAACGCCCCGTCGGCCTCGGGCGTGAAGGTCATCATCACGATGTGGTAGAACATGTTGCGTATTTCCTGCCTTGTTTCATCCATTGCGGATCGCCGGTCGTCATGCCGTCCATCCGCCATCCAGCATCAACGACGCGCCGGTCATCAGCGCCGAGGCATCCGAAGCAAGGAAGACCACCGCGCCCATCAGATCCTCGACCTTGCCGAGACGGCCGACCCTGATGCGCGACAGAACCGCATCGCGAAACGCCTGATCGGCCAGCGAGGATTGCGTCATCTCGGTATCGATGAAGGTCGGGCACAGGCTGTTGACCCGGATGCCATGCGGCGCAAGCTCGACGGCCAGCGCCTTGGTCATGCCCTCGACGGCGAATTTCGAGATCGTATAGACCGAACGCCCGTTGGCGGCGACGTGGCCCGCCTGGGACGACAGGTTGATGATCGACCCGCCGCCGCCC
>Ga0172382_10000637_pt1 | contig 65467 bp, 60 predicted proteins | sample Leawel138RmetaG_FD_122245 | JGI IMG/M metagenome (GOLD analysis project Ga0172382, IMG submission 122245) | Leachate microbial communities from a municipal landfill in Southern Ontario, Canada - Leachate well 138R metaG | ecosystem: Engineered > Solid waste > Landfill > Unclassified | place...
GACGCCGCCGATCGTGCGTACCCGCATGGTGCCCGAGCCGTGGCACACCAACGTGCTGCGCCTGAGCTGGTGGCGCCTGCTGCGCAAGAAAAACCGCGCCGTGGAGGTGCCGCCGCCGGTCGAACGCGACTCGCGCTGGCGTCAGGTGGTTGCCCTGCGCCGGACGTTGCTGCTGACGCTGATGCTGGTGCAGACCGTCATTGCCACCTGGCACATGAAGTCCGTGCTGCCCTATCAGGGCTGGGCATTGGTCGATCTGCAGGAGGTATTCCAGCAGCCGTGGCAGGAATCGGCGCGGCAGATCCTGCCCTACGTGGTGCAGACGAGCATCCTGCTGCTGTTCGCCTTGCTGTTCTGCTGGGTATCGGTGGGCTTCTGGACGGCACTGATGGGCTTCTTCCAGCTGCTCAAGGGCCGCGACCGCTACAACATTTCCGCCAGCACGCTGGGCAACGAACCGATCCCACGCGAAGCGCGCACCGCGCTGGTGATGCCCATCGCCAACGAAGACGTGCCGCGAGTATTCGCCGGTCTGCGCGCGACCTACGAATCGCTGCTGGCCACCGGGCAGATCGAGCACTTCGACATCTTCGTGCTCAGCGACAGCAACGATCCCGATATCTGCGTAGCCGAGCAGAAGGCCTGGCTGGAGCTGTGTCGCGAGGTCGACGGCTTCGGCCATATCTTCTACCGCCGGCGCCGGCGCCGGGTGAAGCGCAAGAGCGGCAACATCGACGACTTCTGCCGTCGCTGGGGCAGCAGCTACCGCTACATGGTGGTGCTCGATGCCGACAGCGTGATGAGCGGCGATTGCCTGACCAGCCTGGTGCGGCTGATGGAGGCCAATCCGTCCGCCGGCATCATTCAGACGGCGCCCACCGCATCGGGCATGGACACCCTCTATGCGCGCATGCAGCAGTTCGCCACGCGCGTCTACGGCCCGCTGTTCACCGCCGGACTCAACTTCTGGCAGCTGGGCGAATCGCATTACTGGGGGCATAACGCGATCATCCGGGTCAAGCCGTTCATCGAGCACTGCGCGCTGGCGCCGTTGCCGGGCAAGGGCTCGTTCGCCGGTGCCATCCTCTCCCACGACTTCGTCGAGGCCGCGTTAATGCGCCGCGCCGGCTGGGGTGTGTGGATCGCCTATGACCTGCCGGGTAGCTACGAGGAACTGCCGCCCAACCTGCTCGACGAACTCAAGCGCGACCGTCGCTGGTGCCACGGCAACCTGATGAACTTCCGCCTGTTCCTGGTCAAGGGCATGCACACCGTGCACCGCTTCGTGTTCCTCACCGGCGTGATGTCCTACCTGTCGGCGCCGCTGTGGTTCATCTTCCTGGTGCTGTCCACCGGCCTGCTGGCGATTCACACCCTGATGGTGCCGGAGTACTTCCTGCAGCCGAACCAGCTCTATCCGCTGTGGCCGCAGTGGCATCCGGAAGAGGCCATCATGCTGTTCTCGGCCACGCTGACGCTGCTGTTCCTGCCCAAGCTGTTGAGCGTACTGCTCATCTGGATCAAGGGCGCGAACGAGTACGGTGGGCGGCTGCGGCTGCTGCTGTCGATGCTGCTGGAGTCGCTGTTCTCGATGCTGGCGGCGCCGGTGCGCATGCTGTTCCACACGGTGTTCGTCACCGCCGCGTTCCTCGGCTGGTCGGTGCAGTGGCAGTCGCCGCAACGTGCCGACAACGCCACCCCGTGGAGCGAGGCCCTACGGCGGCATGGCCCGCAGATGCTGCTGGGCGTGCTCTGGACAGCGCTGGTGGCCTGGCTCGATCCGGCGTTCCTGTGGTGGCTGGCGCCGATCGTCGGCTCGCTGATCCTCTCGGCGCCGGTGTCGGTGATTACCAGCCGTACCGGGTTGGGGCTGGCGGCGCTGCGGCGCAAGCTGTTCCTGATTCCCGAGGAGTTCAATCCGCCGCAGGAGCTGGCGGCGACCGATCGCTACGCCCGCGAGAACCACGACAACGCCCTGCACGACGGCTTCATCGCCGCGACGGTGGACCCGCTGTACAACGCGCTGGTCTGTGGAATGGCGCGTGCGCGCCACGCCAAGGTGGTGCCGGCGGCCGAGCAGTTGCGCGAGCAGCGCATGCAGCAGATTCTCGAAGCCGGCCCCGATGGTGCTGCCGAAGCGGCGCGCTGGCGTCTGCTCAACGACCCCAACGGCATGGCGCGCCTTCATCAGCGCATCTGGCAGGATCCGCGCTATCAGGCCTGGCACGACGCCTACCAGCGCTCCAGGGCATCGTCCGCCGGCTCCTGAAACCGCAACTGGCCACGTTGCCCGGCAACGTGGCCAGTGCGTCCCCTCGAACCCGCGCGCAGCGGGTTCGCTTCGAAGAGCCGGGCTGAGCTGGCTCGTCTTCTCTGCGTTTCCCGAGTGCCCTGTGTTCAGTGCAGGTGCTGGCTGCCGTCGGCGTGCCGGTGCACGTTGCGCTGGACGGTGGTATCGGGTGCATCGGCGGGAGAGTGATGGGTGCCTTCGGTCGGTGCGTCGTGGCTGGAATGCTGGCCGCTGTGGCCGTGCATGTCGGCTTCGCCGCCGCCATGCTGGTGGCCTTCACTCTGCGCGACCAGCGCGCGGTATTGCGCCACGTCGAGCTGTGGCAGGCGTTCGAGAAACGCCACCATACCCCAGATGTACGGGTCGCTCATGCTCTTGCCCCAGGCCGGCATGCCACTGGCCTTGATGCCGTGCTTGATGATCCAGAAGGCGCGCGCGGGATCGCCGCCGGTGCCGAATTGGTGAAGCTGGCGTGGCGCGGGGTAGAGGCTCGCGCTCAGTTCCGTGTCGCTCATGCCCGGCGCCAGATGGCAGCCGATGCACATGGCGCGGTAGTTGCCGGCACCCGAACGGATCAGCGCCGCATCGTTTAGATCAGGCACGTCGATGCTCCGACTGCGCACGGCGATCGAGCGCTCACGGGCGATTTCCAGCAGGCGCTCGACCACTTGCGAGTGCGGCGCATCGGCGGCGACGTTGAAGACACCGGAGTAGATGGCGCCGCCACCGACGACGGCCAGCACGGCGCCGGCCAGCGCCAAAGTCTTGATTGTTGTTTTCATGCGTGCGGCTTTGCTCAAAACCAGAATCGTATGCCGGCGACTAGGCGGGTGTCGCTGACATCTTCGTCTTCGTCACGCAGCAGGTCGGCGGTGTTGCCATAGGCGCGATTCCAGGTAACGCCGATGTAGGGCGCGAACTGGCGATTGATCTCGTAGCGCAGGCGCACTCCGAAGCCCGCATCGCTGAGCCCCGACCCGACACCACGGGCCTCGTCGTTGCGCCCGTGCAGGTTGAGTTCGGCGGTGGGTTGCAGCACCCAGCGCTGGGTCAGCAGGATGTCGTACTCGGCCTCCAGGCGCAGCGTGCTCTGGCCGCCTTCGCCGAGAAAGGCGGTGACTTCGGTTTCCAGGCCGAACAGCGGCATGCCCTGCACGCCGAAGGCCGCCCAGGTCTGCGGCGAGCCGGGCTTGAAGTCCTGGCGCACGCCGGCAACGGTTTCCCACCAGGGGCCGACGGCATGGCTCCAGAGCAGCTGCAGCTCGGCTTCTTCGGTATGACCGTCGGTGCGCTCGCCCTCGGAACGGAAGGCCAGGCGGTCGATGTCACCGCCATACCAGCCGGAGATATCCCAGGCCAGCGCGCTGCCTTCATCGGCGTCCTGCCATTCCAGTTGATCGGCCAGGAACAGGAAGTGGCTCCCTCCCTGGTGCATCGCGTGTGGCGGCAGGTCTGGGAAGGCGGCGGCGCGATCCGCATCGCTGAGCGGCAGCACTGATGCGGCCGGCGACGGGGCGGAGACGGGCGGATGCGCCATCGAGCCGTGATCCATGCCGTCATGTTGCATCGGGCTGTGTTGTGCCGCTCCGGCGTGGCTGTCATGCGCGGAATGATCCATGCCCTGCTGCGCCTGTGCCGTCGCCGCCACCGCGCCGGTGGTCAGGGCGAGGACCAGCCTCGCCCCGGCAGCGCTGGCGATAGTCAGTCGTCGCTCAGCGGTCACGCGGCTTGTCCTTGGAGTTCCCCTTGGACGGGTTCTTGTCACGCTGGCTGTTCTCCATGTTGCGATGCTCCATGCCCTGACCCTGATTGACGTCACGGTGCTGCATGCTCTGGCCCATGTTGTCGTGGTCCATCCTCTGGCCCTTGCCCATGTGCTCGTCGTGCATCTGCATCATGTTGCCCTGATCCATGCCTTGCTTGGCTGCGCCGCGTTGCGGCTTGACCTGGTTGGCTTGCGAGCTGGCCGGCGTTTTCTCCGGATGGTGGCCGTCGTGCTGGTTCTGCTGTGCCTGCACGGCGGTCAGCTGCAGGGCGGCAGCCAGGCCGCAGGCGATCAGGATGTTTTGCTTGAGCGTGTTCATAGGTTTCTCCTTCACTCTTCTACGCGGACTTCGCGGAACATCCCGAGGTCCATGTGCATCAGCATATGGCAGTGGTAAGCCCAGCGCCCGAGGGCGTCGGCGGTGACACGGTAACTGCGTTTCGCGCCCGGTGGCATGTCGATGGTGTGCTTGCGCACGAGAAAATTACCGTGTTCGTCCTCCAGGTCGCTCCACAGCCCGTGCAGGTGGATGGGGTGGTGCATCATGGTGTCGTTGACCAGCACGATGCGTACCCGCTCGCCGTACTTGAGGCGGATCGGCTCGGCATCGGCGAATGGGATGCCGTCGAACGACCAGGAGAAGCGCTCCATGTGGCCGGTCAGGTGCAGCTCGAGGGTGCGGCTCGGCTCGCGGCCGTCCGGATCGGCGAAGGTGCTGCGCAGGTCGGCATAGGTCAGCACGCGGCGGCCGTTGTCGCGCAGACCGATGCCCGGATCGTCCAGCTTGGGCACGGGCATCATGGTTTGCATGTCCACCAGCGGGTTGTTCGCCTCGCTGGCCGGGTGCGTCTGCATCACGGTTTCGGCGCTCGCACCGTGCCCCATGTCGGCGTGGTTCATCTGGCCGTGATCCATGCCGCCATGCTCCACGTCGCTGCCCGTGGAGGCGGCGCCATGCGCGGCGTGATCGCCGTGGCCCATGTCCTCCATGCTCAGTTCGGGGCGCGGATCGGGCTCGGGCACCGGTGCCTGCAGGCCTTGACGCACCGCCAGGGTGCCGCGAGAAAAGCCCGAGCGGTCCATCGCCTGGGCGAACAGCGTGTAGGCGTCCTGGCTGCCGTCCGGCTCGACGATCACGTCGAGCGTTTCGGCCACCGCCAGGCGCACTTCGTCGACGGTCACCGGTTCGACGTACTGGCCGTCGGCGGCGACCACGGTGAGCTTGAGGCTGGGGATGCTGAAGTCGAAATAGGTCATCGCCGAACCGTTGATCAGCCGCAGGCGAATGCGCTCGCCCGGCTGGAACAGCCCGGTCCAGTTGCCGTCCGGCGCCTGGCCATTGAGCAGGTAGGTGTAGGTGGCGCCGCTGATGTCGGCGAGATCGGTCGGCGACATGTTCATCTTCGCCCAGGCCCAGCGCTCGCTGAAGCTCTCGCGCCAGCCGTTGTCGGCGACATCGTCGATGAAATCGCCGAGGGTGCGGCGGCCCTGGTTGTAGTAGTCCGAACGCTTCTTCAGCTTGGCCAGCACCCGCGCCGGGCTCTCGTCGGTCCAGTCCGAGAGGAACACCACGTAGTCGCGCTCGTAGGCGAACGGCTCTGGCTCGAGGGGATCGATCACCAGCGGGCCATAGACCCCGAGCTGCTCCTGGAGCGCGGAATGGCTGTGGTACCAGTAGGTGCCGCTCTGCTTCACCTTGAAGCGGTACTCGTACATGCCGTCCGGCGCGATGCCGGCGAAGCTAAAGCCCGGTACGCCGTCCATGTTGGCCGGCAGCAGGATGCCGTGCCAGTGAATCGAAGTGTCGTGGGGCAGGCGGTTGCGCACGCGCAGGGTCACGCTGTCGCCCTCGCGCCAGCGCAGCAGCGGGCCGGGGATGCTGCCGTTGATGGCCATGGCGGTGCGGCGGCTGCCGGTGAAATCCACCGTCATCGAGTCGATGGTCAGATCGAACTCGGTGCCGCTGAGTGCCGTTGGCTCACCGGGGCTGGTCAGCGCCCAGACGGGCTGGCGCCACAGCCCGAGCCCGGCGAAGGCGCTGCCGGCGGCAAGGGTTTTGACGAAGGTGCGCCGCGAGCTGTTCGAGTGCATGCAGGTCCTGTTCGATGGTGGCTGTACGCGCTGCTCCAGTGGGCGCGCGAGGCAAACATGTCTGGTCATCATAACGGCGCTCAGCTGACCCGCAGCTGAGCTGCAGATTACCGTTCTGTCAGCTTGATGTGGCCCGCTTGCGGCGCTACAGCAGCTCGATGCCGAAGCGTCGCAGCACGAGCGCCAGCGCACCGAAGCAGATGACGGTCAGCACCGCGCACGCTAGCAGCGTCGGCCAGAAGCCGAGGCGTGGCAGCAGGCGGGGGAATACGAGAAACATCGGCAACGTCGGCAGCACGTACCAGAAGGTGTACCAGGCGTGGTTGGCGATCTTCTCGGTCGGCTGGCGCTCGATGTACAGCCAGATCAGGCTGAGCAGGGTGATCAATGGCAGCGCGGCCAGAAAGCCGCCCAGCTTGTCGCTGCGCTTGGCGGCTTCCGAAACCAGCACCACCACGGCGGCGGTCAGCAGGAACTTGGTGACGATCCAGGCCATGGGCCTCCCGACGACGCGCTGCCGCGAAACTCAGCGTACCGGCTGGCTGCCGAGATAATCGCCCATCACCACGTCACGGCCTTGTTCGGTCAGGCCAATCACTTGGTAGCGCTCATGCGGCTGGCCGTAATCCATGCCCGGCGAGCCGGCCGGCATGCCCGGCACCGCGACGCCGGCGAGATCGTCGCGCTGCTGCAGCTCACGGATCGCCGCGACCGGCACATGGCCTTCGACGAACTTGCCGTCGATCACCCCGGTGTGGCACGAGCCCAGGCGCGGCGCCACGCCCGCGCGCTGCTTGACTGCCGACATGTTGGCCTCGACGTGGTCGCGCACCTCGAAACCGTTGGCTTCCAGATACTTGATCCAGTCCTTGCAGCAGCCGCAGTTGGCGTCGCGATGTACGTCGATCACATCGGCGGCGTGTGCCGCACCGGAGATCAGCAGGGCGGCGAGGGCGGTGAGATAAGGCTTCATGTACGTCTCCAGATCAGGGTTCAGCGACAGCCGCAGCCACCGTTGCCGCCGCAGCCAGTCTGCGCGGCGGGGGTGGATGCGGCGGTGTTGATGGCGGCAGGATAGCCGGCTTCGTCGAGCGCGGCGATCAGCGCCGGACTGTCGGCCTGGCCGGCGACACGGGCGAGCCCGGCGGCCAGGTCGACCTCGACGGCGGTGACGCCGGACACGGCCTGCAGCGCTTCGCTGACATGCTTGACGCAATGGCCGCAGGTCATGCCGGTTACCTTGAGTTCGATGCTGTTCATGTGCGTCTCCCAGGATGGTTGCGTGAACGTGGTTGGATGTTCATCCCTGACATTGTGGCAAGGTCAAGCGCTGTCACCGTCGATGGCGGCGTTGCGCAGGCGCAGCGCGTTGAAGACCACCGAGGCGGAACTGACGCTCATCGCCAGCGCGGCGATCATCGGCGACAGCAGGTGACCGGTCAGCGGGTAGAACAGGCCGGCGGCCAGAGGTATGCCCAGGCTGTTGTAGAGGAAGGCGAAGGTCAGGTTCTGGTGCATGTTGCGCACCGTCGCCACCGACAGGCTGCGCGCACGCAGGATGCCCAGCAGGTCGCCCTTGACCAGGGTGACCTGGGCGCTGTTCATCGCCACGTCGGTGCCGGTGCCCATGGCGATGCCGACGTCGGCGCGCGCCAGCGCCGGCGCGTCGTTGATGCCGTCACCGGCCATCGCCACGCGGTGCCCGGCCTGCTGCAGGGTGGCGGCCAGGCGCTCCTTGTCCTGCGGCTTGACCTCGCCGTGCACCTCCTCGATGCCCAGCTCGCGGGCCACCGCGCGCGCGGTGGTCAGCCCGTCGCCGGTGGCCATGACCACCCGGACGCCATCGGCCTGCAGTCGCTCGACGGCCAGGCGCGAGGTCGGCTTGATCGGGTCGGCCACCGCCAGCAGCCCGGCCAGCGCGCCGTCGACCGCCAGGTACATGATGCTCACGCCATCGGCGCGCAACGCTTCGGAGCGCTGGCGCAGCGCGCCGCTGTCGACGCCGCCTTCATCCAGCAGCGCGGTGTTGCCGAGCAGCAGCTGGCGGCCGGCGACACGCCCGCGCACGCCGATGCCCGAAGCCGACTCGAAGTGCTCGACCGGGCTCAGCTGCACGCCAGTCCCGCGGGCCCGTTCGACGATGGCGTGGGCCAGCGGGTGCTCGCTGCCCTGGTCGAGGCTGGCGGCCAGTTGCAGCACCTCGTCCTCGCCGAAGCCGGGTGCGGCGACCACGCTGTGGAAGGCCGGGCGGCCCTCGGTGAGGGTGCCGGTCTTGTCGACGATCAGCGTGTCGATCTTGCGCAGGTTCTCGATGGCGCTGGCGTCGCGGAACAGCACGCCGCTGCCGGCGGCCTTGCCGGTGGCGACCATCACCGACATCGGCGTGGCCAGGCCCAGCGCGCAGGGGCAGGCGATGATCAGCACCGCGACTGCGTTGATCAGGCCGAACACCCAGCTCGGCTCCGGGCCCCACAGGCCCCAGCCGAAGAAGGTCAGCATGGCGATGGCGATCACCACCAGCACGAACCAGCCGGCGATAAGGTCGGCCAGGCGCTGCATCGGTGCGCGGCTGCGCTGGGCCTGGGCGACCATCTGCACGATTTGCGCGAGCATGGTCGCCGCGCCGACCTTCTGCGCTTCCATCACCAGGCTGCCGTGGGTGTTCAGCGTGGCGCCGATCAGTGTGTCGCCTACGCGCTTGGTCACCGGCAGCGGCTCGCCGGTGAGCATCGACTCGTCCACTGCGCTTTCGCCCTCGAGCACGCGACCGTCCACCGGAACCTTCTCGCCGGGGCGCACGCGCAGGCGGTCGCCGAGGTGCACGTGGGTCAGGGCGATGTCCTCCTCGCTGCCGTCGGCGTTGATTCGCCGCGCGGTCTTCGGCGCCAGGCCGAGCAGCGATTTGATCGCCGCCGAGGTCTGCGAGCGCGCGCGCAGCTCGAGCATCTGGCCGAGCAGGGTCAGCGAGATGATCACCGCCGCCGCCTCGTAGTAGACGCCGATGCGCCCGTCCTCCAGGAAAGTCGCCGGGAACAGCTGTGGCGCCAGTGTCGCTGCCACGCTGTAGACATAGGCCGCGGCGGTACCCAGGCCGATCAGCGTCCACATGTTCGGGCTGCGCTGGCGGATCGACTGCACCCCGCGCACGAAAAACGGCCAGCCAGCCCAGAGCACCACCGGCGTCGCCAGCAGCAGTTCCACCCAGTTCTGCGTGGCGCCGTGGAACAGCGCCAGCGAATGCCCGGCCATCGCCAGCAGGGTGACGATCACCGTCAGCGGCAGGGTCCACCAGAAGCGCCGGGAAAAATCGCGCAGCTCGGGGTTTTCCTGTTCCTCCAGTTCGGGGATCACCGGCTCCAGCGCCATGCCGCACTTGGGGCAGGTGCCGGGGCCGATCTGGCGAATCTCCGGGTGCATGGGGCAGGTGTATTCGGCGCCCGCGTCGGCTTCGACCGGCGCCGCCGCAGCGGGCTCGGTGCCGGCATAGCGCTGCGGCTCGCTGATGAAACGGTCCAGGCAGCGCTGGCTGCAGAAGTGGTAATCGTGCCCGCCGTGGCTGGCATGCAGCGCACTGTCGCTGGCCACCGGCATGCCGCACACCGGGTCGTGCTCGGTCGCGGCTTCGGCGGCGTGCGCTGGGTGCGGGTGATTGTGGGCGGGGTGGTGATGCGCGTGGGAGTGGTTGCCGGGCTGGTCAGCGGTCGCCATCGTGGCCTCCATGTCTGTGGCCGAACAGGTGCATGAGCGGGCAGAGCAGCAGGATCAGGTAGGGCAGCAGCCGGGCGCCATGCGTTACGTGTTCGCGCAGCAGGTAGAACAGCCCGATCATCGCCAGCATCAGCAGGGCGATGCCGGCGGGGCTGCGCCAGAAAGGCTGGGGAGTTCCGCTGCGTTGCATGGCCGGCCTCCGGGATGGATGGCTTCAAGATAGACCTCGCGGCCTTACATGGAGCTGATGAAAAGATTACGTTTCTGTCAGCTGATGGCGTGCGGGCCGCTGCGGCTGCCACACTTCGTCCACCGTCGAGCCGAGGAAAGGGACATGAAACTGCTGGTCGCCGAAGACGAGCCGAAAACCGGCACCTACCTGCAGCAGGGCCTGAGCGAGGCCGGCTTCACCGTCGACCGGGTCACCACCGGCACCGATGCCCTGCAGCATGCGCTGAGCACGCCCTACGACCTGCTGATCCTCGATGTGATGATGCCCGGCCTGGACGGCTGGGACGTGCTGCGCCTGGTGCGCGCCTCGGGCAGCGAGGTGCCGGTGCTGTTTCTGACCGCGCGCGACCGCGTCGAGGACCGCGTGAAGGGCCTGGAGCTGGGCGCCGACGACTACCTGGTCAAGCCGTTCGCCTTTTCCGAGCTGCTGGCGCGGGTGCGCACGCTGCTGCGGCGTGGCAATGCGGCGACGCTGCAAACCCAGCTCAGGGTCGCCGATCTCGAGGTCGACCTGCTCAAGCGCCGCGCCACGCGCGGCGGCCAGCGTATCGACCTGACCGCCAAGGAATTCGCCCTGCTGGAGCTCTTGCTGCGCCGGCGCGGCGAGGTGCTGCCCAAGTCGTTGATCGCTTCGCAGGTGTGGGACATGAACTTCGACAGCGACACCAACGTCATCGAGGTGGCGATCCGCCGTCTGCGGGCGAAGATCGACGACGGCTTCGAGCCGAGGCTGATCCACACTGCGCGCGGCATGGGTTACATGCTCGACGAGCCGGACGCCCCATGACGCAGCTGTCGCTGACCGCGCGGCTGAGCCTGATGTTCATGCTCGCCGTCACCGGCGTGCTGGCGGCGGCTGGCTACTTCTTCGGTCAGCTCAGCCAGCACCACTTCGACGAACTGGACCGCCACACCCTGCACGAGAAGCTCGAGGCCGCTAGCCGCCTGCTCGGCGGGTTGGAAGATGCGCAGGCGTTCGCGCAGGTGCGCCCGCAGCTGCAGGCGCTGCTCGGCGGGCACAGCGAGATGCGGGGTTTCATCTTCGACGAGACGGGCGCGCAGCTGTATCCCGAAGCGCCGCGCGCGATGGCCGAGCCGCAGCTGCTGGAGCTGGTCGGGCGGCGGGCCGGCGAGCTGCAGCTGGACGGGCGCGTCTGGCGCGGCGAGGCGGGGCATGTGCGGGTCGGCTCGCAGCGCCTGACCTTGCTCGTGTTGCTGGATGTCACCGTGCACAAGGCCTTCTTCCATACCTTCAGCGGCTGGTTGTGGGGGGCGCTGGTGCTCTGCGCGGCGCTCAGCGGGCTGCTCGGCTGGGCACTGGTGCGTCGCGGCCTGCAGCCGCTGCGCGAGGTCACCCAGGTGGCGGCCTCGGTGTCGGCCCGCTCGCTGCGCGAGCGCATCCCCGACGAGTCGACCCCGGCCGAGCTGCAGCAGCTGGTGCAGGCCTTCAACGCCATGCTGGCGAGGCTGGAAGACGCCTTCGTGCGGTTGTCGAACTTCTCCGCCGACATCGCCCACGAGCTGCGCACGCCGCTGAGCAACCTGATGACCCACACCGAGGTGGCGCTGACCCGCGCGCGCACGCTGGATCAGTACCAGGACAACCTGCATTCGAATCTGGAGGAGTTGCAGCGCATGTCGCGGATGATCGACGACATGCTGTTTCTGGCCAAGGCGGATAACGGGCTGATCGTGCCGGACGCCAAGCTCGTCGCGCTGGAGGCGTTGTGCGCGCAGCTGCTGGACTATTACCAGCTCTCGGCCGACGAGCGCGGGGTGCGCTTCGAGCTGTCCGGTGCCGGTACGATTCAGGGCGACTTGTCGATGCTGCGTCGGGCGCTGTCGAACCTGCTGTCCAATGCGCTGCGCTATACGCCGGATGCCGGGGTGATTCGTGTGACCATCGAGCGCGGCGCTGATCAGGTGACGCTTGAGGTGAGCAATCCCGGCGCGACCATCGCGCCCGAGCATCTGGAGCGACTGTTCGACCGCTTCTACCGGGTCGACCCGGCGCGCCGCGAAGGCAGCCCGAGCAATGCCGGCCTAGGGCTGGCGATCACCCGTTCGATCGTTCAGGCCCATCAGGGCCGTATTCATTGCACCTCCGCGCAGGGCTGGACGTCCTTCCGCCTGGAATTCCCCGGCTAAGCGCATGCTCAGCGCTGCAACGGCACCGTCAGCGATACGCGCAGGCCGTCGGCCTGGCTGTCGAAGGTGAGGGTGCAGTCGCAGCGTTGCGCGATCGCCTGGACGATGGCCAGGCCCAGGCCGCTGCCGCTGCTGGCGGCGTGTCGCCAGAAGCGCCGGGTCAGGTGCTCGAGATGTTCGGCAGCGATGCCCGGGCCCTGGTCGCGTACTTCGAAGCGTACTCGCTCCGCTTCAGGCAGCAGGGTCAGCGTGACGGCACTGCCCGGCGCGGTGTGGCGCTGGGCATTCTCCAGCAGGTTGCGCAGCGCGGCGATGGCCAGCACCGGCGGCATGGCCAGCGGCGTGTCGGGCAATTCCGCCGGGACCTGCAACAGGATTGGCGCGCCATCGCCGCCACTGGCGTCCTGAATCGCCAGCCGCGCGACCTCCGCGGCGGTGCACTGCAGGCCATCGTCGAAATCCAGACTGCCTTCCACCCGCGCCAGCAACAGCAGCTGTTCCAGCGTGCGCTGCAGCCGATCGGCGCCGGCCTCGGCGTTGGCCAGCGCCTGCTCGGCAGCGGCGCCTTCGGTCATGCGCGCCACCTGCAGGTGGGTCTTGATCGCCGTCAGCGGGCTGCGCAGTTCGTGGGCGGCGTCGCCGGTCAGCCGGCGTTCGCGTTCGATGGCCTGGGCGATGCGCTGGAACAGCTGGTTCTGCGTCTGCACCAGCGGCAGCAGCTCCGCCGGCAGGCCTTCGACCGGCAAGGGTTCGAGGGAGTCGGCGCTGCGTCGGGTCAGTGCCTCGCGAATCCTGCGCAGGGGCGCCAGCCCACGGCCCAGGCCGAGCCAGAGCAGACCCAGGCTGCCGAGCAGGGCGACCGCCACCGGCAGCGCCGCCGCCAGCAACACCGAGCGCTTCAGTGCGGCACGTTCATCCAGGCGGTCGGCCGTGGTGATGCGCAGTTCGCCTTGCATCAGCGTGAAGCTGCGCCAGGGCACGCCGTCGATCAGCTGGTCGCGAAAACCGTTCTGCTCGGCATCCAGCTGCTGATCGGGCGCACTGTGGCTGCGTGCGAGCACCTCGCCACGCAGCGAGCTGACCTGGCAGGCCAGGCCGTTGGGAATGCCCAGTTGCTCGGCGCTCAGACGCTGCGGCGGGCCGTCACCGGGTACGGGTTGCGGCAACTGCACCAGCAGGCCGGCGACCATGCGCGCCGAGGCGGCCAGGCGCTGGTCGAGCGAGAGCATCATCTGGCTGCGCAGATCGACCAGCATCCAGGTCGCAGCCAATGCCCAGAGCAGCACGAAGGCCGAGCCGAGCATCAGGGTCAGGCGCAGACGCAGGCTCATGGCGCGTCCTCGTCGCCTGCGAGGCCGAGGCGGTAGCCGAGGCCTCGCACGGTTTCGACGATGCCGCTGCCGAGCTTGCGGCGCAGATGGTGGATATGCACGTTCAGCGCGTTGCTCTCGACGTCGTCGGCAAAACCATAGACCGCGTCCTTGAGCTGCTCGCTGCTGAGCACCCGGCCCTGGTTGTTGAGCAGCGCCTGCAGCAGTGCCTGTTCGCGGCGCGACAGGTCGACGAGGCGGCCGTCCAGGCGTGCTTCGCAGCGGCTCGGGTCGTAGCTCAGCCGGCCATGTTCGATGAGGTTGACGCTGCGGCCGGACATGCGCCGCATCAGCGTGTGCAGGCGCGCGGCCAGCTCGCGCAGGTCGAACGGCTTGAGCATGTAGTCGTCGGCACCCGCCTGCAGGCCGGTGACCCGGTCGCTGACCGCATCGCGCGCGGTAAGCGCCAGCACCGGCAGCTCCAGGCCCTGTTGGCGCAGGCGTCGCAGCAGGGTGATGCCGTCTTCGTCGGGCAGGCCGAGGTCGAGGATCAGCACATCGAAGTGCGCCGCACGCAGCAGGGCTTCGGCATCCGCCGCAGTCGCGGCGTGGTCGACGATCAGGCCCTGGGCATTGAGCCCGGCGACGATACCGCTGGCGATCAGCGCGTCGTCTTCGGCAAGCAGCACGTGCATGGGAGGGTCCGCAGAAAAAGCTCAAGGATGGACCTTAGCGATTAAGGCAACGTTATGCAGCCCGTGCGCTGGCGTTAATGGCGCGTTAATCCCGTCGCGGCATGCTGCGCGACAGTCATTTCTCGGCCAGGACTCTCATGCGCATATTGGTTCTTCTGCTGTTTCTGTTGGCGCCCGGATTGGCGCTGCCGGCCGGTGGGCTGTTTGGCGGCGGCTCGCAGGATGATTTTCTGCCGGTGGAAGAGGCGTTCGCGCTGACGGTCAGCCCGCAGGAGAACGGCGCGACGCGGCTGCACTGGCGGATCGCACCGGGCTATTACCTCTATCAGCAGCGCCTGCAGTTCGACGGCCTGCCGCCGGAGCGCCAGCCGCAGCTGCCCGAGGGCGAGCCCTATAGCGACGAGTTCTTCGGCGACTCGCAGATCTACCGTGACAGTCTCGAACTGCTGATCCCGCCAGGCGCGCAGAACAGTGTGCGCCTCGGCTGGCAGGGCTGCGCCGATGCCGGACTCTGCTATCCACCGCAGACCCGTGAAGTTTCGCTGAGCGCTGACGGCACCGCGGTGCCGACAACCTCCGCGCAGGCCGAAGATCAGGCATTGGTCAGCGGCCTCGAAAATCAGGCACTGGGCTGGAGCCTGCTGGTGTTCTTTGGTCTCGGTCTGTTGCTGGCCTTCACCCCCTGTTCGCTGCCGATGCTGCCGATTCTGGCGGGCATCGTGGTCGGCAGCGGTGCCACCTCGCGCCGTGGTTTTGCCCTGGCGGCGACCTACATGGTCAGCATGGCGCTGGTCTATGCCGGGCTCGGTGTGCTGGCGGCGCTGCTCGGCGCCAACCTGCAGGCGGCGCTGCAGCAACCCTGGTTGCTGACCAGTTTCGCCGTGCTGTTCGTGCTGCTGGCGCTGCCCATGTTCGGTTTGTTCGAGCTGCAATTGCCGGTGGCGCTGCGTGATCGCCTGCAGCGTGTCGGTGATCGCCAGCGCGGGGGCAGCCTCGCCGGGGCTGGCGCGCTGGGCGTGCTCTCCGGGCTGCTGGTCGGCCCCTGCATGACCGCTCCATTGGCCGCCGCGCTGCTGTTCATCGCACAGAGCGGCAGTGCGCTGCAGGGTGGCCTGGTGCTGTTCGCGCTGGGCCTGGGCATCGGCACGCCGCTGTTGTTGCTGGTAACGGTCGGCCAGCGCTTTCTGCCCAAGCCGGGCGCCTGGATGGACCGGGTCAAGGTGGTGTTCGGTTTCCTCTTTCTCGCAGCGGCGCTGTTCGTCGCGCGGCCGTTGCTGGCCGACTGGCTGTGGCTGGGCCTGTGGGGCGCGCTGCTGGTGGTGCTCGCCACCGCCTTGCTGCATGTGGCGCAGGCAGTGCAACGCCAGCGCGTGCTCTGTCAGGCCGGCGGCGTTCTGCTGGGGCTGTGGGGCGCGGCGATGCTGCTGGGTGCCGCCGGCGGTGCGGATGATCCGCGTCGGCCGCTGGCGATCTATGCCGGCGGCGTGGCGACGGCCGCGGCGGTCGAGTCCCACGCGCTCGGTTTCAGCGATCCGGCGGTGCTCGATCGTGAGCTGGCGGCAGCCAAGGCGCAGGGCCAGTGGGTGCTGATCGATTACTACGCCGACTGGTGCGTCTCCTGTAAGGTCATGGAGAAGGAGGTCTTCGGCAATGCCCAGGTGCAGGCGAGCCTGGACGGTGTGCGCGTGCTGCGCCCCGACGTGACCCGCAGCGGTGCCGCCAGCCGCGAGTTGCTGGACCGCTACCAGGTGCTCGGCCCGCCGACGCTGCTGTGGATCGGTCCGGATGGCGAGGAGCGCCGTGAACGTCGCATCACCGGTGAGGTCGGTGCCAGGGACTTTCTGCAGAACTGGAACCAGACCCGGGAGCGAGGTTGATGCTGACTGTGAATATCGGGCCGCTGGCCCTGGCGGTGCCCCATGTATTGCTGCTGGGCAGCCTGCTGCTGGCGACCCTGACCGGCTGGTGGGTCGGCCGTCGCAGCGAGCGCAACCCGGAGCGGCAGCTGTTTCGCCTGCTGCTGGTGGCGCTGTTCGTGGCTCGCCTGGCCTTTGTCGCGATGTACTGGGCGTACTACCGGGATGACTGGCTGAGCGTCATCGATATCCGCGACGGAGGCTTCATCGCCTGGCCGGGGCTGTTCGCCGCGCTGGCGCTCGGCATCTGGTGGAGCTGGAGCGACCGCGAACTGCGCAAGCCGCTGGGCATCGCGCTCACGGTGGGCGTCCTCAGCTGGGGCTTCAGTAATCTGGCCTGGCATTCCCTGGAGCAAGGCACGCGCCTGCCGGAAATGGCCCTGCGTGACAGCCAGGGTCGCTCGGTGGCGCTGGAGGATTACGCGGGGCAGCCGCTGGTGGTCAATCTCTGGGCGACCTGGTGTCCGCCATGCCGACGCGAGATGCCGGTGCTCGCCGAGGCGCAGGCGCGCGAAAGCGACACCCTGTTCCTTTTCGTCAATCAGGGCGAAGGCGAGGGCGAGATCGGTCGCTTCCTGGAAACCGCAGGGCTGACGCTGGACAACGTACTGCTCGACAGCGGCGGGCGTCTCGGTCAGCACGTCGGCTCCACGGCACTGCCCACCACGCTGTTCTACAACGCCGAGGGCCGTCAGATCGGCAGCCATCTCGGCGAACTCTCGCACGCCAGCCTGGCGCGCGCGCTGGAAAAACTGAAAGAGGATGCTGCGCAGTGATTCGATTCAAGCCGTTACCCTACCTGCTGGCCGGTGTGAGCCTGCTGACGTTGTCTGTGGCTCAGGCCGAGGCACTGCCGGAGGCGATCCAAGCCGTCGAGGCGCGCGGTGCCGAGGTCGTCGGCACCTTCGATGCGCCCGGTGGCATGAAAGGCTATGCCGCACGCTACAACGGCCAGGGCATGGCGCTCTATCTGACCGCCGATGGCGAGCACGTGCTGATCGGCAGCCTGCTCGATGCCAAGGGCGAGGACCTGACCCGCGCGCACCTGGAGAAGCTGGTCTACGAACCGCTCGCCAAGGAGATGTGGACGCGCATGGAGAACAGCACCTGGATCGCCGACGGCAAGGCGGACGCGCCGCGCATCATCTACATGTTCAGCGATCCGAACTGCCCGTACTGCAACATGTTCTGGAAGCAGGCCCGGCCCTGGGTCGAGTCGGGCAAGGTGCAGCTGCGGCACATCATGGTCGGCATGTTGCGCGCCGATAGCGCCGGTAAGTCCGCCGCGCTGCTCAGCGCCAGCAAGCCCGAAGCCGCGCTCAACGAACACGAAGCGGCCGGCAAGGCGAGCAAGCTCAAACCGTTGGAGAAGATTCCCGCCGCGCTGGAAAAACAGCTCACCGACAACCTGATGCTGATGAGCGAGCTGGGCGCCCAGGCCACGCCGGCGATCTTCTACCTCGACGCCAACGGCCGGCTGCAACAGCACCAGGGCGCGCCGCAGCCGGACGTACTGGAAACGATCATGGGGCCGCGCTGAGGCGGCGCTAGGGGATGCGTGGAAAAGCGCTGCGCGCGTTTTCCTGATGAAGGTAGGGTGGATGGCCGAAGCCATCCACGCGCAAGGCGACGCGGTAGTACGAATCAAAGAACGCCGAATACCTTCTTCGCCAGGCTGGTGGCGGCGGCGGCCGGGTCCTTGCGGATGTTCGCTTCCTGCTCGGCGATCACCGTGAACAGGCCGTCCAGCGCCTGCTCGGTGACGTAGCTTTCGATGTTGGCGTAGCCGCCGGACAGGCCGGTCGGTACTTTCGCCGCCACCGCGTTGTATTGCTGCGCCAGGCCGACTTGGTCGGTGGCCTGCTTGACGATGGGTAGGAACTTGGCGCGAATCTGCTCGCGGCTGGATTTGTTCAGGTACTGGGTCGCCGAGTCGTCACCGCCGGCGAGAATCGCCTTGGCGTCCTGCACGGTCATCTTGCGCACGGCATCCAGCAGCAGTTGCTGGGCTTGCGGCACGGCCTTCTCGGCGGCGAGGTTCATGCTGTTCTCCAGCTGCTCGACCTGCGCGCCCATGCCGAGCATCTTCAGCATGCGCGAGGCTTTGCCGATGTTGCCCGGCAGTTCGATGCGTACGTTCGGGTCGCTGCTGAAGCCGCCCGGGCGGCCGAGCTGCTGCACCGCGACCTTGGCGCCCTGGCTGAGGGCATCCTTGAGGCCGGCGCTGGCATCGCTCTGGGTCAGGTCCGAGAGCGACAGGGCGAACGCGCCGGCAGACAGCAGCAGGCCGGCGGCAAAGGTGGCGATGCGAAGCATGGGGTGGTTCCTCCGAATGGGTGGCGGCGAGCTTAACAGCTGCCGTGGCGCTTCGAGAGCGTTCAGCTGACGTCGAAGTTGCCCTTGCGCCACAGCTGCGGTGCCATCCCGCTCCAGCGCTTGAATGCGCGGGAAAACGCCGTTTCGTCAGCGTAGCCCAGGTGCAGCGCGAGATCGGTGATCGACTGGGTGGACAGCCGCAGCTGGTGGCGCGCCTCGGCATAGCGCACCTGGTCGAGCAGCCCGCGAAAACTGTGCCCGTCGCGCTGCAAGGCGATCTGCAGGCTGCGCGGATGCTGACCGAGCAGGCGCGCGACCACGTCCAGCCGCGCCTCGCCGGTGGAGAGGATCGACTGCAACACGTAGCGGATTTGCTCGGCGAGGTCGGTCGGCAAGTGCCGGTTGTGATGGTACTGCTCGATCAAATGCGACTTGAGCTGATGCCGCTGCTCCAGCGGGCGCAGGTCGAAGATGCTGCTGTCGGTGACGAAGCCGCTGCTGCGCTGCTCGAACCGCACCGGGCAGGGAAATACCCGCGCGTAGTCGGCCGGCTCGCCGAGCGCCGCATGGCCGACCAGCAGCTCGCGAGGTTGCCAGCCAGCGCCAAACAGGCCGGTCATGGTTCGTTGCATCACCCCCAGGCCCAGCTCGCGCAGCTGGCGCAGGTCCACGGCATCCTGCAGTTGCAGGCGGTATTCCACGTGCAGGCGCTCGCCTTCGCTGTGCAGATGCAGGGCGATGCCCTGGGCATGCAAATGCACGTATTGCTGGGTGAGCTTGAGCACCTCGGCGAAGCTCTCGGCCTGCGCCAGCAGCAGGCCGAACGGGCCGAACACCAGGTAGTCGTGATACTCGCTCAACTGCAGGCCGAAGCTGGGCGCCGGTCCCTCGGCGGCGGCAAGGTTGAGCGCGCGGGCGAAGCTGGCGTAGGGCACGTACAGATCCGGCCGGCGCAGTACCAGAGGGTCGAGATCGCAGCGGCGCAGCAGCTCGTTCGGATTCAGGTCGTAGCGCCGGCACAGGCTGTCGAAGCCGATGAACACGGCGCTGCGGGCGATCTGGGTCATGTTCGGCATCCATTGGGCGACGGGTGCATTGCGGGCGTGGATTCGCAATATGTCAATCAGGCATTCGTGAAAAGTCAGGCTGCCAACGTGGCGCTTGCCTAGGCTGGGGACATTGAATCGCACTTCTGCCAGGAGGCCGGACATGCAGCCTACGCATCATCGTTGTGAAACCCTGGTGATCGGCGCGGGGCTGGCCGGCATCAGCACGGCGCTGGAGCTGCTCGAACGTGGCTGCCAGGTGCTGCTGCTGGACGCCGCGCCGCGCAGTCAGTGCGGCGGTCAGGCCAACGATGCGTTCGGTGGCATGTTGCTCTGCGGCACGCCGGAACAGCGGCGCAACAAGGTGCAGGATTCGCCCGAGCTGCTGCTGGAAGACTGGCTGCGGGTAGCCGCCTTCGACGCCGACGACCACTGGGGGCGGCGCTGGGCCGAGCACTATGCCGAGCGCAACAAGGCGGACATCTACGACTGGCTGCGCCAGCGCGGCGTGAGCTTCTTCCCGGCGGTGCAGTGGGTCGAGCGCGGCAATTTCGGCGACGGCAACGCGCTGCCGCGCTATCACGTCGCCTGGGGCTGCGGCCGCGGCGTGGCGCAGACGCTGGCGCGGCGGATGTTCGAGCATACTGGCCTGAGCTGCCTGTTCGAGCATCGCGTGCTAGGCCTGGAAACGCGCAACGGGGCCGTGGTGGGCTGCCACGGCCGCAGCGACGCGGGCGAGTTTCGCATCGACGCCGAGCATGTGGTGCTGTGCAGCGGCGGCATCAATGGCGACCTGGCCAAGGTCCGCCAGCACTGGGACCCGCTGTACGGCCCGTACCCGGAGAACATCCTCAACGGCACCGACCCGCGCGCCGACGGCGAACTGCATGCGCAAGTGCAGGCGGCCGGTGGCCAGGTGGTCAAGCTCGGACGGATGTGGAACTACGCTGCCGGCATCGCCCATCCCGAGCCGCAGTATCCGCAGCATGGGCTGAGCCTGATTCCCTCGCGCTCGGCGCTGTGGCTCGATGCCCGCGGCCAACGCATCGGCCCGCAGCCGCTGGTAGGCGGTTTCGATACCCATGACCAGTGCAAGCGCATCGGCCACTTGCCCGGCCAATACGGCTGGCAGCTGCTCAACTGGCGCATCGCGATCAAGGAGCTGGCGATTTCCGGCACCGACAGCAACCCGCATTTTCGCGACCGCAGGCTGTTGCCGCTGCTCTGGCAGCTCGCCACCGGCAACCGCCAGCTGGTGCGCTGGATGATCGAGCGCTGCCCGGATGTGCTGGCCGCCGAGACGCTGCCGCAACTGGCCGCGAAGATGGCTGCGCTGGCTGGTGACGGCCGTCTCGACCCCAATCTGCTGGCGGCCACGCTGGCGCGCTACGACGCCGGCATCCGTCGTGGTCCGGCGCTGTACAACGACGAACAGCTGCGCCGCCTGCAGCAGTTGCGCCAGTGGCGCGGCGACCGGGTCCGCACCTGCGCGCCACGACCGATCCACGATGCCGGCAGCGGCCCGCTGATCGCCATCCGCACCCGGCTGATCAGCCGCAAGAGCATGGGCGGGATGCTCACCGACCTGCATTCACGGGTGCTCGATGGCCACGGCGAGCCCCTGCCCGGCCTGTATGCGGCCGGCGAGGCAGCCGGCTTCGGCGGCGGTGGCATCAGCGGCATCCGTTCGCTGGAAGGCACCTTTCTCTCGAACTGCATCCTCAACGGTCGTCGCGCCGCGCAGACCATCGCCGGCGACGTCTGACATATAAGAACAAGCATAAGAACAAGGAGAACCACCATGAAGAAGACCGGCGCCGCACTCGCACGCTTTGCCCTGGAACAGCTGGGCGTCAGCCACACCTTCGGCATTCCGGGCGTGCACAACACCGAGCTGTACGACGAGCTGAACGCCTCGCCCAGCATCCAGCCGGTGCTGGTGACGCACGAATGCGGCGCGGCCTTCATGGCCGATGCCTTCAGCCGCACTGGCTCAAGCATCGGCACGCTGGTGATCGTGCCCGCCGCCGGCGTCACCCATGCGGCCAGCGGCATCGGCGAAGCGGGGCTGGACGGCATTCCCATGTTGATCCTCTCCGGCGGCATCCACAGCGAAAGCGGCCGCCACTTCCAGCTGCACGACATCGACCAGCACGCGCTGCTGGCGCCGATCACCAAGGCGAGCTTTCGCATCCTCAGCCACGCCGAGGTGATTCCCACGCTGTATGAGGCGTACCGCATCGCCACCGGCGGCGAGCCGGGTCCGGTGTTCGTCGAGCTGCCGTACAACATCGGCAACTTCCTCGGCGAGGTGGAGGAGATGCCAGCCTTCGTCGCCGAGCCTTCGTCGCCGCCGCTCGATCCGGCGCTGCTGCGTCAGGCCGCGCGGCTGCTGGTCGACGCGCGCCAGCCCGGGCTGTTTCTCGGCTGGGGCGCGATGGGCGCGCAGGCCGAACTGATCCAGCTGGCCGAACTGCTGGCCGCGCCGGTCTGTACCACCCTGCAGGGGCTCAGCGCCTTTCCGGCCACGCATCCGCTGCATGTCGGCATGGGCTTCGGCGATTACGCGGTGCCGGCTGCGGCGAATGCCTTCGCCGATTGCGACTGCCTGCTGGCGGTGGGCACGCGCTTCGCGGAAATTCCCACCGGCAGCTACAGCATGCCGGTGCCGGCGAAGCTGATTCACCTGGACATCAACCCGCAGGTGTTCGGCGCCAACTACCCCGCGCGCGTCGCCCTGGCCGGCGCGGCCGAGCAGCTAATTCCGGCGCTGCTGGCCGAGGTCCGCGCCATGCGCAGCGCGCCGCCGCGCAGCGAGCTGGCGCAACGGATCGCCGCCGACAAGGCCGCGTACGTCAAGGAGTGGCTGCAGCACGACAGCCACGGGCGGGTGAATCCGGCGGTGTTCTGCCAGGCACTGCGCGCGCAGCTCAGCGACCAGGCGATCGTGGTCGCCGACGATGGCAACCACACCTTTCTGCTGGCCGAGCTGATGCCGATCCACGCGGCGCGCGGTTTCATCTCGCCCAGCGACTTCAATGCGATGGGCTACTGCGTGCCGGGCATGATCGGTGCCAAGCTGGCCAATCCGCAGCGCCAGGTGGTGGGCGTGGTCGGCGACGGCGCGCTGCGCATGACCGGCCTGGAACTGGTCACTGCCAGCAGCCTGGGGCTCGATCTGGTGCTGTTCGTGTTCAACGATGGTGAGCTGTCGCAGATCGCCCAGGCGCAGGAGATTCCCTATAACCGCAAGACCTGCACCGTGCTGCGGCCGCTCAACCTGGCCGCGCTGGCCGAAACCACCGGCGCGGCGTTCGTCGCCATCGAGAGCAACGCGCAGTGTGCCGACGGCATCACCCGGGCGCTGACGCTGGCCGGCGAGGGCAGGCCGGTGCTGGTGGACGTGCGCATCGACTACAGCAAGCGCACGCGCTTCACCGAGGGCGTGGTCAAGGCTACGCTCAAGCGCTTCACCCCGCGAGACAAGCTGCGCGTGGTGAGCCGGGCGCTGTGGCGGCGGGTAACCGGCTGAGGAGCGCACCATGAATCCTGCGTCCTTCCGCCTGGCCGCCAGCTGCGCCGACTACCGGCGCCTGGCCCGGCAGCGCCTGCCGCGCTTTCTGTTCGATTACATCGACGGCGGCGCGAACGACGAGCAGACCCTGCGCGCCAACTGCGAGGATTTGCAGCGTCTCAACCTGCGCCAGCGCGTGCTGCGCGACGTGGACAACCTCGACACCCGCTGCGAACTGCTCGGTCAGGCCGCCAGCATGCCGCTGGCGCTGGCCCCGCTGGGCATGGCCGGCCTCTATGCGCGCCGCGGCGAAGTGCAAGCGGCGCGGGCAGCGGCGGCGGTCGGCGTGCCGTTCAGTCTGTCCACCGTCGGCATCTGCTCGCTGGCCGAGGTGCACGCGGCAACTGCGCAGAAGAGCTGGTTCCAGCTCTACATGCTGCGTGACCGCGACGCGGTGCAGGGGTTGTTGCAGCAGGCGCGCCGCAACGGCTGCGACACGCTGCTGTTCACCGTCGACCTCCCGGTCGCGGGGATTCGTCGGCGCGACATTCGCAACGGCATGCTCGACGCCAGCTGGCGCGGTCGGCTGGCCAAGGCCACGCAGCTGGCGCAGCGTCCCGGTTGGCTGCTGGACGTGGCGATTCGCGGCAAGCCGCATCACTTCGGCAACCTCAGCGACCGCGTGGCCGACCCCAGCGACCTGCGCGCCTTCAAGGCCTGGCTGGACGCGCAGTTCGACCCGCGTGTGGGCTGGGACGACATTCGCTGGCTGCGCGCGCAATGGTCGGGGCGGCTGGTGCTCAAGGGCATCATGGAAGCGGACGACGCCTTGCGTGCGCTCGATTGCGGCGTCGATGGGATCGTCGTTTCCAATCACGGCGGCCGACAGCTGGACGGCGTGGCTTCGACCATTCATCAGCTGCCGGCGGTCGGCGGGCAGCTGCCGATTCTGCTCGATGGTGGCATTCGCAGCGGTGTCGACCTGCTCCGCGCGCTCGCCCTGGGTGCGCAGGGCGTGCTGATCGGCCGCCCCTGGGCCTGGGCGCTGGCGGCCGGCGGCGAGGCGGCGGTGATGCAACTGCTGGCCAGCCTGCAGGCCGAACTGGCCACGGCGATGGCGCTGTGCGGCGTCAACCGCCTGGATCAGATCGACGCCAGCCTGCTGGAGCGCCGCGACTGAGCTAGTCGCGCTGATCGGCATCCGGCTGTTGCGCCGTCTCGTCCTCGTGGCGTTCCAGCGCGACCTGGCGAATCGACAGGCGCAGCTCCGCCGGCAGCACGCGCTTGGCCACGCCTTCGGCCACCTCGCCGAGGTCGTCGTGGTAGCCGAGCTTGCCGTTGGCATCGGCGCTCAGCACGTTCTGCTCCAGCAGCCCCTGGATGAAGTGGCGGAACAGGCTCTTGTCGAAGAACTCCGGCGCGTTCAGCCCGTGCAGGATCGACAGGCGCTGGGCCATGACCGTGCAGAGGTTTTCGAGCTCCTCGGCGCTCAGGCTGTGCTGGCCGCTGTTGAGCAGCAGCGAGGTGGCCATGTAGAAGCGCTGCAGCGTCTGCACGATCACCCGCGAGAGCAGCGTGAGCAGGACGAACTGCCGCGAACTCGGCGCCGGGCGCACGTAATTCTCGCCGTCCACCTTGAGCAGCCCTTGCTCGACGAACGCCGCCAGCCACTGGTCGATCACGGTCGCGAGTTCTTCCACTTCCCAGCGCATGAACAACTCGGCGCGCAGGTACGGATAGAGCGCCTCGCTGTAGCTCAGGATCTGCGCGCGACTGATGCGCGAACTGCTCTGGAAGAAGCTCGCCAGCAGTGCCGGCAGGGCGAAGATGTGCATCACGTTGTTGCGGTAGTAGGTCATCAGTACCGCGTTCTGCTCGTCCAGATAGAGGATGTCGCCCAGCGCATCCTTCTGTTCGGCGATCAGCTCGAGGCTCTGCACGTAGGCGATCAGCGCTTCGCCATCGCCCTCCGGCAGCGTGGTGTGCGGCGAGTAGGGCACCGCGCGCAGCAGCCGCTGGTAGAGATCGAGAATCCGCGCCAGCGAACGGCGATCCAGCGCCTGACGGCTGGTGGAGAGCATCGCCAGCGCCACCAGATTCACCGGATTGACCGCCGCCGCCTCGTTCAGGCGCTGGGCGATACGCTCGGCCAGACGGTTGGTCGTCGCGTTGAGCCAGTCGGGGCGAAACTCCGGCGCATGGTTCTGCTGGCGCCAGCCCGGTTGTTCCTGATCGAGAAATTCGTTGAGCTTGAGCGGTTCGCCGAAATTGACCCAGACCTGGCCGAAGCGCTGCCTGAGCGCACCGATGACCTTGAAGATGTCGAAGATCGATTCCTTCTTCTTCGCCGCGCCGCGCAGCTCGCCCAGGTAGGTGCGGCCCTCCAGCACGCGCTCGTAGCCGACATACACCGGCACGAAGAGGATCGGCAGGCGCGAGGAGCGCAGGTAGCTGCGCAGGGTCAGCGCCAGCATGCCGGTCTTCGGTCGCAGCATGCGGCCGGTACGCGAGCGGCCGCCCTCGACGAAGTACTCCACCGGAAAGCCGCGGCTGAACAGCGTGTGCAGGTATTCGTTGAACACCGCGGTGTACAGCGGGTTGCCCTTGAACGAGCGACGCATGAAGAAGGCGCCACCGCGGCGCAGCAGGCCGCCGATCACCGGCATGTTGAGGTTGATGCCGGCGGCGATGTGCGGCGGCGTCAGGCCGTTGCGAAACAGCAGGTAGGACAGCAGCAGGTAGTCGATGTGGCTGCGATGGCAGGGCACATAGATCACCTCGTAGCCGCGCACGGCGTCTTGCAGCGGCTCGATATGGCTGACGCGGATGCCGTCGTAGATCTTGTTCCAGAACCAGGACAGCACCACTTCGAGAAAGCGCACGGCGGTGTAGGCATAGTCCGAGGCGATCTCGTTGGCGTAGCGCAGTGCGCGGGCTTCGGCCTTGTCGAGGGCGATGTTCTCGCGCGCGGCTTCCTCGTGGATCGCCTCGCGCACCTGCGGGCCATGCACCAGCCCCTTGACCAGGTTGCGCCGGTGCGACAGGTCCGGGCCGATTACCGCGGTCTTCTGATTGCGAAAGTGCACGCGCAGCATGCGGTGCACCATGCGCAGGGTGCGCTCGTGGCCCTTGTTCTGCGCCACCAGCTCGTTGAGCTGGATCGGAGCGGAGAACTGCACGCGCGTCTTGCGCCCCAGCACCAGGATGCTGAGCAGCTTGCGCAGGCGCCCTGTGACCGCCCAGCTGTCGGCGAACAGTAGCTTCCAGGCGCTGGTCTCGCGGTTTGGCGACTGCCCCCAGAACACGCTGACCGGGATGATCTGTGCGTTCTCCTCCGCGTTGTGCTCCAGCGCGCCGACCAGCCGCACCAGGGCCGGCGGGGCGACCAGCCGGGAACGCCGGCCGAACCAGCTCGCCGCCGGGTTGAGAAAGAAGAACGCCGCCGGCTCGACATGCTCGCCCACCGCCACATCGGCCACCGGGCGCGGCAGCCCGGCCTTGGCGCACTCGACGTCGAGCACCGCCAGATCGCTCAGCGACGCCTGTTGCAGCACGTAGAACACCGGCTTGCTGCGATCGAGCTTGAGGGTGAAGGCGGACTGGTTGATGGTTTCCGAACGCACCCAGAGGTACAGCAGGCGGCGCAGCGCGGAGAAGATCAGACGGCGAACGGGGGAGCGGGTCATGCGTTGGATTCGACTGTGGAAAGGGGCCAGGCCCTCGAAGGGCGCAAGTGTGACGCATGCGGCGATGGCGGGCAAAACGTCGTCGAATCCGCGCGACCCGGAAGCGAACCGGCGGGATCGCTCCGGCGTCGGTCGTGGGCGCTTGCGTTCGGCGTCGATGCTAAGACAACCAAGTGCGAAGAACCCGTTCTTCCGTGCCTAAGGACTCACCTTCCCATCGCCTCGGAACTTCAACCCGCCTCGGATGGTTTATGGTTGTCGGAATCCTCAATTCGCAACGGGAGTAAGACATGCATCCACGAGTTCAACAGGTCACCGAGCGCCTGGTGGAGCGCAGTCGCAAGACCCGCGAACGCTATCTGGCGATGATGGCCGCGGCGGCCAGCGAAGGTCCGCAGCGCGGCAAGCTGCAGTGCGCCAACTTCGCCCACGGCGTCGCCGGTTGCGCTTCGAGCGAAGACAAGCAGCGCCTGCGCCTGATGAACGAGGCCAACGTGGCCATCGTCTCGGCCTATAACGACATGCTCTCCGCGCATCAGCCCTACGAGCACTTTCCCGAGCTGATCAAGCAGGCACTGCGTGAGGTCGGTTCGGTCGGCCAGTTTGCCGGTGGCGTGCCGGCGATGTGCGATGGCGTGACCCAGGGCGAGGCGGGCATGGAGATGAGCCTCGCCAGCCGCGAAGTGATTGCCATGAGCACGGCGGTGGCGCTGTCGCACAATATGTTCGATGCCGCGCTGCTGCTCGGCATCTGCGACAAGATCGTCCCCGGGCTGATGATCGGCGCGCTGCGCTTCGGCCATCTGCCGACGATTTTCGTGCCCGGTGGGCCGATGCCGTCGGGCATTCCCAACAAGGAAAAGGCCGAGGTGCGCCAGCGCTACGCCGAGGGCAAGGCCAGTCGCGAGGAGCTGCTGGAGTCGGAGATGAAGTCCTACCACAGCCCCGGCACCTGCACCTTCTACGGCACCGCCAACACCAATCAGGTGGTCATGGAGATCATGGGCCTGCACCTGCCGGGCTCGTCGTTCGTCAATCCGTACACGCCGCTGCGCGATGCGTTGACCCGCGAGGCAGCGCGGCAGGTCGTCCGTCTGACGCATCAGGGCGGCAGCTATACGCCGCTGTGCCGGATCGTCGACGAGAAGGCCATCGTCAACTCGGTGGTCGCGCTCAACGCCACCGGCGGCTCGACCAATCACACCCTGCACATCCCGGCATTCGCCCGCGCCGCCGGCATCCAGCTGACCTGGCAGGACATGGCCGACCTGTCCGAGGAGGTGCCGACGCTGGCCAAGGTCTACCCCAACGGCCAGGCCGACGTGAACCATTTCCACGCCTGTGGCGGGGTGCCGTTCATGGTGCGCACGCTGCTCGACGCCGGGCTGTTGCACGAGGACGTGCATACCGTGGTCGGCAAGGGTCTGCGACGCTACATTCAGGAGCCGTTCCTCGACGGTGACAAGCTGGTCTGGCGCGACGGCCCGGAGCAGAGTCTGGACGAGAACATCCTGCGTCCGGCCATGCGGCCGTTCTCGCCCGAAGGCGGGCTGCGGGTGCTGGAGGGCAACCTCGGGCGCGGCGTGACCAAGATTTCCGCCGTGGCGCCGGAACATCGTGTGGTCGAGGCGCCGGCGCGGGTGTTCATCGATCAGAGCGAGCTGGCCGCGGCATTCAAGGCAGGCGAGCTGGAGCGTGATTTCGTCGCCGTGGTGCGCTTCCAGGGGCCGAAGGCCAACGGCATGCCGGAACTGCACAAGCTGACGCCGTTCCTCGGCGTGCTGCAGGACCGTGGCTACAAGGTGGCGCTGGTCACCGACGGGCGCATGTCCGGTGCCTCCGGCAAGGTGCCGGCGGCCATCCATGTCTGCCCGGAGGCGCTGGACGGTGGGCCGCTGGCGCGGGTGCGCGATGGCGACATCATCCGCGTCGATGGCGAAACCGGCGTGCTGCGCGTGCTGGTCGAACCGCTCGAATGGGCGGCGCGCAAGCCGGCCACGCGCCCGGAAGACCTGGGCATCGGCTGCGGCCGTGAGCTTTTCGGCTTCATGCGCGCGGCGTTCAGCAGCGCGGAGCAGGGCGCCAGCGCGTTCACCACCGGGCTGGAGGCGTTGCAGTGAAGACGGCACTGGTCGGCGATATCGGCGGTACCAATGCGCGCTTCGCCCTCTGGCGCGATCAGCGCGTCGAGCAGGTCCGCGTGCTGCCCACGGCAGATTACGCCTGCCCCGAGCTGGCGATCCGCGCCTATCTGGCGGCGGTCGGTCAGCCGCTGGAAACGCTCGAGGCGGTCTGCCTGGCATGCGCCGGGCCGGTGGGCGGCGACGTGTTCCGTTTCACCAACAACCATTGGCAACTCAGCCGCGCGGCGTTCTGTGCGGACCTCGGGCTTGCGCAGCTGCTGCTGATCAACGACTTCACCGCCATGGCGCTGGGCATGACGCGCCTGCACGAGGGCGAACGCATCACGGTTTGCCCAGGCGAGCCCGAACCCGGCCGGCCACGTCTGGTCATAGGGCCTGGCACGGGCCTGGGCGTCGCCACGCTGTTGCCATTGCAGGGCGGCGGCTGGCGGGCGCTGCCGGGCGAGGGCGGGCACATCTGCCTGCCGGTTGGCAGCGAGCGTGAGGCCGCGATCTGGGCTCATCTGCATCGCCAGCTCGGTCACGTGAATGCCGAAGCGGTGCTCAGCGGGCCGGGGCTGCTGGCGTTGTACCGCGCCAGCTGCGGACTGGATGGCCGCGCGGTGACGGTCGATTCGCCGGCGGCGGTCACCGCCGCTGCACTGGCGGGCGAGCCCTATGCGGTCGAGGTGCTGCAGCAGTTCTGCCGCTGGCTCGGGCGCGTGGCCGGCGACAACGTGCTGACCCTGGGCGCGCGGGGCGGGGTGTACATCGTCGGTGGGGTGGTGCCACGCTTCGCCGAGTTCTTCCTCGCCAGCGATTTCCAGCAGAGCCTGCGGGACAAGGGGCGCATGAGCGGCTATTTCGATCAGCTGCCGGTATGGCTGGTGACCGCCCCGTATCCGGGGCTGGAAGGTGCCGGCGTCGCCCTGCAACCGCTGTTGGAGGGCGCCTGAGGCGCGGCACCAGGGACGCAGCCGGGTGACCGGATAACAACAAGAAAAGGGATGCGATGTGAGCCAGACGGGAAAACAGCTGCTGCTGGTCGATGACGATCAGGAAATTCGCGAGCTTCTACAGGCCTACCTCAGCCGCTCCGGCTTCCAGGTGCGTACCGTGGCCGATGGCGCCGCGTTCCGCCAGGCGCTGTGTGAGCAGCCGGCGGATCTGGTGATCCTCGACGTGATGCTGCCCGACGAGGATGGCTTCAGCCTCTGTCGCTGGGTGCGCGAACACGAACGCCTGGCGTCGATGCCGATCATCATGCTCACCGCCAGCTCCGACGAAGCTGACCGGGTGATCGGCCTGGAACTCGGCGCCGACGATTATCTCGGCAAGCCATTCAGCCCGCGAGAATTGCTGGCGCGGATCAAGGCGCTGCTGCGCCGGGTGAGTTTCGCCCAGGAGCGCGGCAGCGATGTGCTGGCCTTCGCTGACTGGCGGCTCGACATGGTCAGCCATCGCCTGTTCCACGCCGATGGCGAGGAGGTGTTCCTCTCCGGCGCCGACTTCGCCCTGCTCAAACTGTTTCTCGACCACCCGCAGCAGATTCTCGACCGCGACACCATCGCCAACGCCACCCGCGGCCGCGAGGTGATGCCGCTGGAGCGCATCGTCGACATGGCGGTCAGTCGCCTGCGCCAGCGCCTGCGCGATACCGGCAAGTCGCCGCGGCTGATCCGTACCGTGCGCGGCTGCGGCTATCTGCTGGCGGCCCAGGTGACGTCGCAATCATGAACCTGCGTACCGGGCGGCGCCGGTTGTTGCCGGTGCCGCGCTCGCTGCTGGGGCGCATGCTGGCGCTGACGCTGCTGGCGGTATTGCTCGCTCAGGGGCTGTCGAGCCTGATCTGGCTGTCGCAGCTGCGCGCCAGTCAGACCGAAGGGCTGATCACCACGGCGCGCAGCCTGGCGCAGTCGATGGCCGCCAGCGTCGGCTACTTCCGTTCGCTGCCGCTGGGGTATCGGCCGCTGGTGCTCGATCAGCTGCGCAGCATGGGCGGCACGCGTTTCTTCGTCTCGCTCAACGATCGGCCGTTACAGATGCAGATCCTGCCTGAAACGCCACGCAAGCGGCTGGTGCTCGGCGAAGTCGACCAGGTATTGCGCCAGCGCCTCGGCAGCGCGGTGGACCTGACGGTGGAGTTCGTCAGCCCGGAAGACCTGCGCATCTTCAACAGCGGCATCGCGCTCGACGAGCTGCCGCGCTCCTGGGCGCACTATGCGCTGAGTTTCGAGCCCCTGGCGCCTCCGGTGCTGGTGACGCAGATCCAGATCGCGCCCGGCGAGTGGCTGTACCTCGCCACGCTGATGCCGGCGCCGTACGTCAGCCTGGAAGACGAGGGGCTGCCGGCGCAGCAGCTGTGGTTCATCGTGCTCACCACCGTCTTTCTGCTGCTGTTCATCGGCCTGCTGGTGCGCTGGCAGAGCCGTCCGCTCAAGCGCCTGGCCAAGGCCGCGCGGGACATGGCGGTGGGCGGGGAGATGCGTCCGCTCGCCGAGGTGGGGGCCAGCGAGGTGGTGGAGGTCAGTCGCGCCTTCAACAGCATGCGCGAGCGCATCAACCGCTACCTGAGCGAACGTGGCCAGCTGTTCAGCGCGATTTCCCATGACCTGCGCACGCCCATCACGCGTCTGCGCCTGCGCGTCGAGCTGCTCGACGACGAAGCCGTGCAGGCCAAGTTCAGTCGCGATCTCGACGAGCTGGAGCTGCTGGTCAAGGGCGCCTTGCAGTGCGTGAAGGACACCGACATCCACGAGAACATCGAGGCGGTCGACCTGAACGTGCTGCTCGAACATATCGTCGAGCCTTATCAGGCCACTGACCGTGACTGCGTGACGCTCGCCGGCCGCGCGCTACGGCCGTATCCGGGCAAGCCGCTGGCGCTCAAGCGCTGCATCGGCAACCTGCTGGACAACGCGCTGAAGTACGGTGGGCGTGCCCATCTGCGTCTCGAGGACAGCGCCGAGCTGCTGGTGCTGCATGTCGACGATGAGGGGCCGGGTGTGCCGGAGCAGCGCCTGGAGCAGGTGTTCGAACCGCACGTGCGGCTGTCCGGCCAGCAGCAGGGCTACGGCCTGGGGCTGGGCATTGCCCGCAACATCGCCCACGCCCACGGTGGCGAGCTGAGCATGCGCAACCTGCCGGAGGGCGGCCTGCGGGTCACTCTGACGCTGCCGCGCCAGGCGTCGAGCGATGACTGAAACCCGCCGTTCTCGTGGCGCGTGACATTTCACCGCGGTTTGTAACCAGACGGTGACCATTGCTTATCCCTTCGTTACCCAGCGCCCCTTGCGGCGCGCATAGACTCGGATCAACGCAAGCGACCACGCCTTGCCCGATAAAAACAAGAAGGTGCTCAGACATGAAAGCGTTCCATCACCTCGCTCTTTCCATTTCCCTCGCCCTGCCGCTCGCCGCACATGCCGGCGAGGTCGAGGTGCTGCACTGGTGGACATCCGGTGGCGAAAAGCGCGCCGCCGACACGCTGCAGAAACTGGTCGAGAAGAAAGGCCACAGCTGGCGGGATTTCGCCGTGGCCGGTGGCGGCGGCGAGGCGGCCATGACGGTGCTGAAGACCCGTGCCGTGTCCGGCAATCCGCCGGCCGCTGCGCAGATCAAGGGGCCGGACATTCAGGAATGGGGTGAGCTGGGCCTGTTGGCCAACCTCGACGAAACCGCCAAGGCGGACAAGTGGGAAGAGCTGCTGCCCAAGCAGGTGACCAAGATCATGCAGTACGACGGCTCCTACGTCGCCGTGCCGGTCAACGTGCACCGGGTCAACTGGCTGTGGATCAACCCCGAGGTGTTCGAGAAGGCCGGCGCCACGCCGCCGAAAACCCTAGACGAATTCTTCGCCGCCGCCGACAAGCTCAAAGCCGCGGGTTTCATCCCGGTCGCCCACGGCGGCCAGCCCTGGCAGGACGGCACCGTATTCGAGGACTTCGTGCTGAGCATTCTCGGCCCGGAGGATTACCACAAGGCCTTCGTCGAGCTGGATGAGGACACGCTCACCGGCGAGAAGATGGTCCAGGCGTTCGCCGCCCTGAAGAAGCTGCGCGACTACATCGATGCCGATGCCGCGGGCCGCGAATGGAACCGCGCCACCGGCATGGTCATCGACGGCAAGGCCGGCATGCAGATCATGGGCGACTGGGCTAAGAGCGAGTTCACCGCTGCCAACCAGGTGGCCGGCAAGGACTACCAGTGCCTGCCGTTCCCCGGCACCCAGGGCAGCTTCGCCTACAACATCGACTCGCTGGCGATGTTCAAGCTCAGCGACGAGGAAAACCGCAAGGCCCAGGTCGATCTGGCGCGCACGGTGCTGGAGCCGGAGTTCCAGACGTTCTTCAACCAGAACAAGGGCTCGATCCCGGTTCGCCAGGACATGGACATGAGCGAGTTCGACGCCTGCGCGCAGCAGTCGATGAAGGACTTCAAGGCGGCCGCACAGGACAGCGGTCTGCAGCCCAGCCTGGCCCACGGCATGGCGGCGTCGAGCTACGTGCAGGGCGCGGTGTTCGACGTCGTCACCAACTTCTTCAACGACCCCCAGGCCGACCCGCAAAAGGCGGCCAAGCAACTGGCGGCGGCGATCCAGGCCGTGCAGTAACGCTGCGGGCGGATAACGCCGCCCGATTCCCGAAACGTGCGTCCCCGGTACAGGCCTTGGTCTGCGCCGCGGACGACGACATCCCGGATTTCCATGAGGGATCACATCCATGAGCTCCATCGCGCTTCAAGCCAGGCCCGCCAAGGCCTCGCCGCTCGACGCCCTGCAGCGCTGGCTGCCGAAACTGGTGCTGGCGCCGAGCATGCTGATCGTGCTGGTCGGCTTCTACGCCTACATCGGCTGGACCTTCCTGCTGTCGTTCACCAATTCGCGCTTCATGCCCAGCTACAAATGGGCCGGCCTGCAACAGTACGAGCGCCTGTGGGACAACGACCGCTGGTGGGTCGCCAGCCAGAATCTGCTGGTGTTCGGCGGCCTGTTCATCGCCATCAGTCTGCTGATCGGCGTAGTGCTAGCCGTGCTGCTGGACCAGCGCATCCGCCGCGAGGGGCTGATCCGCACCATCTACCTGTACCCGATGGCGCTGTCGATGATCGTCACCGGCACCGCCTGGCAGTGGCTGCTCAACCCCGGCCTGGGCCTGGACAAGCTGCTGCGCGACTGGGGCTGGGAGGGCTTTCGCTTCGACTGGCTGGTGGACCCCGACCGGGTCATCTACTGCCTGGTGATCGCCGCCGTGTGGCAGGCCTCGGGCTTCGTCATGGCACTGTTTCTCGCCGGTCTGCGCAGTGTCGACCAGTCGATCATCCGCGCCGCCCAGGTGGACGGTGCCAGCCTGCCGACCATCTACCTGCGCATCGTGCTGCCGAGCCTGCGCCCGGTGTTCTTCAGTGCGCTGATGATCCTCGCCCACATCGCGATCAAGAGCTTCGACCTGGTGGCGGCGATGACCGCCGGCGGGCCGGGCTACTCCAGCGATCTGCCGGCGATGTTCATGTACGCCCACACCTTCACCCGCGGCCAGATGGGCCTGGGCGCGGCGAGCGCCATGCTGATGCTCGGCGCGGTGATGGCGATCATCGTGCCGTACCTGTATTCCGAGCTGAGGACCAAGCGCCATGTCTGACTTCGCGCAACCGCGCCTGACCCTCGGGCGCCTGACCATCCACGCCACGCTGCTGCTGGCCTGCGCCGTCTATCTGATACCGCTGATCGTGATGCTGCTGACCAGTTTCAAGACGCCGGAAGACATCCGCACCGGCAACCTGCTGAGCTGGCCGGAAGCGTTCAGCGCCATGGGTTGGCTGACGGCTTGGGACAGCATCGGCGGCTACTTCTGGAACTCGGTGAAGATCGTCATCCCGGCGGTGCTGATTTCCACCGCGCTGGGCGCCATCAACGGCTACGTGCTGTCGATGTGGCGCTTCCGCGGCTCGCAGCTGTTCTTCGGCCTGTTGCTGTTCGGCTGCTTTCTGCCGTTCCAGGTGATCCTGCTGCCGGCGTCCTTCACCCTCGGCAAGCTCGGCCTGGCCAATACCACCGCCGGCCTGGTGCTGGTGCACGTGGTCTACGGGCTGGCGTTCACCACGCTGTTCTTCCGCAACTTCTACGTCAGCGTGCCGGATGCGCTGGTGCGGGCGGCGCGGCTCGATGGCGCCGGCTTCTTCACCATCTTCGGCCGCATCCTGCTGCCGATGTCGGTGCCGATCATCATGGTTTGCCTGATCTGGCAGTTCACCCAGATCTGGAACGACTTCCTCTTCGGTGTGGTGTTCGCCAGTGGCGATACCCAGCCGGTCACCGTGGCACTGAACAACCTGGTGAACACCAGCACCGGCGCCAAGCAATACAACGTCGACATGGCCGCCGCGATGATCGCCGGCCTGCCCACGCTGGTGGTCTACGTGATCGCCGGCAAGTACTTCCTGCGCGGGCTCACTGCCGGCGCCGTCAAGGGTTGAGGAGAACAACAACATGGCATCCCTGGAACTGCGCAACGTCCAGAAAACCTACGGCAACGCCAAGGTCGAAACACTGAAGAACATCGCCCTGAAGATCGATGCGGGAGAGTTCCTGATCCTCGTCGGGCCGTCGGGTTGCGGCAAATCCACCCTGATGAACTGCATCGCCGGGCTGGAGAACATCACCGGCGGCGAGATCCTGGTCGACGGCGAGGACATCAGCCAGGCCAGCCCTAAGGATCGCGACATCGCCATGGTGTTCCAGTCCTACGCGCTGTACCCGACCATGAGCGTGCGCGACAACATCGCCTTCGGCCTGAAGATGCGCAAGGTGCCCGCGGCGCAGATCGAGGAGGAGGTGGCGCGGGTCGCCAAGCTGCTGCAGATCGAGGCGCTGCTCGAGCGCAAGCCGTCGCAGCTCTCCGGCGGCCAGCAGCAGCGCGTGGCCATGGGGCGGGCGCTGGCGCGGCGGCCGAAGATCTACCTGTTCGACGAACCGCTGTCGAACCTCGACGCCAAGCTGCGCGTGGAGATGCGCACCGAAATCAAGCTGATGCATCAGCGCTTGAAGACCACCACCGTGTATGTCACCCACGATCAGATCGAGGCGATGACGCTCGGCGACAAAGTCGCGGTGATGAAGGACGGCATCGTCCAGCAGTTCGGCACGCCGCACGAGATCTACAACGACCCGGCCAACCAGTTCGTGGCAAGCTTCATCGGCTCGCCGCCGATGAACTTCGTCCCCGTGCGGCTGCGCCAGCAGAGTGGGCGTTGGGTCGCCGTGCTCAACAGCGATCAGGCGAGCTGTGAAATTCCGCTGGCGCTGCCGGCCGATGAGCAGTGGCACGCGCGTGACGTGATTCTCGGCATCCGCCCGGAGCAGATCGGCCTGGCCGACGGCGCGGGCAACGACTGCTCGCTGCGCTGCCAGATCGAGGTGGTCGAGCCCACCGGGCCGGACACCCTGGTGTTCTTCAGCCTGAACGAGGTCAAGGCGTCGTGCCGTCTGGCCCCGGATCAGGCCCCGCGCGCCGGCGAAACCCTCGAGCTGCAGTTCGATCCGCACAAGGTGCTGCTGTTCGATGCGCACACCGGCGAGCGGCTGGACCACCAGGCTGCCCGCCCGGCGGGCGGTGGGCGGCTCGGTGTCATCGAGGCCTTGCCGAACGGCCGCACGCCTGGCGAAAGAGGTGTGCCCTACAGCGGGCGCGAGCGCAGCGGTATTGCCCGCTAACGCGCGCGCAGCGGCTCGACCCAGGCAGCGCTTGTCGCCGTGCTGACCTGCAGATAACGAATAACAACAACAGCGAACGGAGTGGACATGAAAATAACAATATCCGCAGGAATGAGTCTGGCTGCCGCCGTGGCGTGCGCCGTGCTGCCGCTGAGCGGTCAGGCGCTGGAGTTTTCCGGCTACCTGCGCAGCGGCGTCGGCGATTCGGTGGAGGGCGGGACGCAATCCTGTTTCCAGCTGCCCGGCGCGCCGAGCAAGTACCGCCTCGGCAACGAGTGCGAGCAGTACGCCGAGCTCGATCTGCGTCAGGACCTCTACACCTTTGCCGACGGCTCGGTGCTCAGCCTGGAAGGCATGGCCGCGCTGTACAACCAGTACGGCCACACCCCGGAGTTCACCGGCGATCATGGCTGGGCGCGGATGGTGCAGGCCTATGCCGAGTGGAGCAAGGTGCCGGCGCTGCACAACGGCTCGCTGTGGGCCGGACGGCGCTTCTACAAGCGTAACGACATCCATATCTCCGACTTCTACTACTGGAACCAGAGCGCCACCGGTGCCGGCGTGGAGGACATGGAAATCGGCGGCCTGAAGTACAGCTACGCGTTTTCACGCAAGGACAGCGTGTTCCAGAAGGACTACATCAATCGCCATGACTTCAACGTCGGCGGCTTCGACAGCAATCCTGGCGGCGAGCTGGAGTTCGGCGTGAGCTACATCGACAAGCCCGACAGCGAGGACGCCCACAGCGGCTGGGCGGTGACCGCGCAGCACAAGCAGGACGGCTTTCTCGGCGGCAGCAACACCCTCGCGCTCCAGTACGGCGAAGGCCCGGGGACCGGCCTGGGCTACACCGGCGATGTCACGCTGGACGACAGTGCCAAGAGCTGGCGCGTGGTCGAGTATTTCGACTGGCAGCTGACGCCCCGTTTCGGTGGGCAATTCCAGGTGGTCTACCAGAAGGACAAACGTGTCGACGGTGGCGATCAGGATTGGTGGTCGGTGGGGGTGCGTCCGACCTATGCCTTCACCGAGCAGTTCAAGCTGGTGACCGAGCTCGGTCACGATCAGATCGACGCCGCCGACGGCACGCGCAAGCTGAGCAAATTCACCGTTGCGCCGACCTGGTCGCCGGCCGGTCCGGCATTCTGGGCGCGGCCGGAGGTACGCCTGTATTACACCTATGCGCAGTGGAACGACGCCGCCCAGCGTGCGGCGAACCTGATGGCTGCCGGCTCGGCGCTCTCGGACAGCGGGGCCTTCGGTGATGCCCAGCACGGCTCCAACTTCGGCGTGCAGGTGGAGTACTGGTGGAAATGATCGGTTGAGCACGCAACACTGACGCCGGTCGGCCTTGCGCAACGCGAGGCCGCCCTGCGTTGGAGGTGCCGTGGGCGACAAGGTGGACAATCCCTGCGTGGATCTGTGCAAGCTCAAGGATGACATCTGTGTCGGCTGCGGTCGTAGCCGCGACGAGATCAAACGCTGGAAGAAGCTCAAGAACAAAGAGCGCAAGGCCGTCAGGCAACAGGCGGCCGAGCGCCTCGCCATCCTCGGCAAGGCGAAGAAGCGCAAGCCATGACGGCGCGGCCGTCCGGCACCGTGCATCGTCGGAACAGAATTTTTTCCGATTCTCGCGAGTCTTTTGCGACGATCTCGGTCTGTTGCTGAAGGGGTGCCTTGCCGCGCGGCACGTATGACCGCGAGCCGGTGCCCGGCCATTCGAGCGGCGCCGAAGCCCACACTGCACTGACCACGAGCGTTTATGCCTGCGATCAACGTTGAACCCATTACTTTTGCCCTGTTCGGCGCGCTGGGCGATCTGGCGCTGCGCAAGCTGTTTCCCGCGCTTTATCAGCTCGACCGCGCCGCCCTGTTGCACGCCGAAACGCGACTGCTGGCGCTGTCACGCGAGGGTGGCGAGCCGGATGAGCAGATGGCGCGGATCGAACAGGCCCTGCGCCGCTACATTCCTCTGCACGAACTGGACGATGCCGTGCTGCAGCGTTTTCTGGCGCGCCTGCGCTGTCTGCGCATGGATTTTCGCCGTGGCGAGGATTACGCCGTGCTGGCCCAGAACGTCAGCGCCGGGCTGCCGCTGATCGCCTATTTCGCCACGCCCGCTGCGGTGTACGGCGCGATCTGTGAACACCTGGCCGGCGCCGGGCTGGCCGCGCAGGCGCGGGTGGTGCTGGAGAAACCCATCGGCCATGACCTGGCGTCGTCGCGGGTGATCAACGATGCGGTCGCGCAGTACTTTGCCGAGAGCCAGATCTATCGGATCGATCATTACCTGGGCAAGGAAACCGTCCAGAACCTGATTGCCCTGCGTTTCGCCAACAGCCTGTTCGAGACGCAGTGGAACCAGCACCACATCTCGCATGTGGAGATCACCGTGGCCGAAACCGTCGGCATCGAAGGGCGCTGGGGCTACTTCGACCAGGCTGGCCAGTTGCGTGACATGATCCAGAACCACCTGCTGCAGCTGCTCTGCCTGATCGCCATGGACCCGCCGAGCAACCTCACCGCCGACAGCATCCGCGACGAGAAGGTAAAAGTGCTCAAGGCGCTGGCGCCGATCACGCCCGACATCCTCAGCCAGCGCGTGGTGCGAGGCCAGTATTCGGCCGGGATCGCCGGCGGCAAGCCGGTGCCGGGCTATCTGGAGGAAGAGAATTCCAATGCCACCAGCAGCACGGAAACCTTCGTCGCCCTGCGCGCCGACATTTGTAACTGGCGCTGGTCCGGCGTGCCGTTCTACCTGCGTACCGGCAAGCGCATGGCGCAGAAGCTGTCGCAGATCGTCATCCATTTCAAGGAGCCGCCGTTCTACATCTTCGCGCCCGAGCAGCGCTCGCTGATCAGCAACCGGCTGATCATCCGCCTGCAGCCGGACGAGGGCATTTCCCTGCAGGTGATGACCAAGGAGCAGGGGCTGGACAAGGGCATGCACCTGCGCAGCGGGCCGCTGCAGCTGAATTTTTCCGAGACCTACAAGAGCGCGCGCATCCCCGATGCGTACGAGCGGCTGCTGCTGGAGGTGATGCAGGGCAATCAGAACCTGTTCGTGCGCCGCGACGAAGTCGAGTACGCCTGGCAATGGTGCGATCAGCTGGTCGACGGCTGGACCCGTATTGGCGACAGTCTCAAACTCTATCCTGCCGGCTCCTGGGGGCCGGTGGCTTCGATTGCCTTGATTACTCGTGACGGGAGGTCCTGGTATGGCGATTTCTGAACTCGACCTGCCCACCGGCGTGGTTGCCCACAGTCTGGCCGACGCCGCTGGGCAGGCGCGGCTGATGGCTGACGACGCGGCCAAGGTGCTGAACTACGCGGTGCGCACCCACGGCGTGGCCAGCCTGGTGGTATCCGGCGGGCGCAGCCCGGTGCCGTTCTTCGAGGAACTGTCGCGCCGTGAGTTGGACTGGTCCAGGGTGCAGATCAGCCTGGCGGACGAGCGCTGGGTGCCGCCGAGCGATGCGGCTAGCAACGAGGGGCTGGTGCGTCGTCATCTGTTGCAGAACGCCGCGGCCGTGGCGCAGTTCATCGGTTTGTATCATCCGGCGGCCACCCTGGAGGAAGCCGCGCAACTGGCGGACCGACGTCTGGCCGAACTCGGTCAGCCAATCGACGTGCTGGTGCTGGGCATGGGCGACGATGGCCACACCGCGTCGCTGTTCCCCGACAGTGCGCGTCTCGACCACGCGCTGCGGGCCGACTGCCCGGATCGCTGCGTGGCGATGTGCGCGCCGACCGAGCCGCGCGAGCGCCTGAGCATGACCTATCCGCTGCTGGCCTCGGCGCGCATGCAGTGTCTGGCGATCCAGGGCATGGCCAAGCTGGAAACCCTGCGCCAGGCCTTGAACGCCGACGCGCTGCGAATGCCGATCCGCGCGTTCATCCATTCACCGCTGGAGATCTACTGGTGCCCCTGAAGCCCTGAGGATTGCCCATGACCATGCAACTGAAGAACGACCTGATCGAGCAGCTGTGCGTGAATGCTCGCATCCTGCCGGTGATCACCATCGGTAGCGAGGAGCAGATCCTGCCGCTGGCCGACGCGCTGGCGGCGGGCGGCCTGCGCACGCTGGAAATCACCCTGCGTTCGGCGCACGGGCTGACGGCGATCCGCCGGCTGCGCGAGGAGCGTCCCGAGCTGTGCATCGGCGCTGGCACCGTGCTCGACCGCCGCATGATGGATCAGGTGGAAGCGGCCGGCGCGCAGTTCGTGGTCACCCCCGGTGCCAGCCGGGAGGTGCTGGAGGCCGGCGTGCAATGTGCGGTTCCGGTGCTGCCGGGCATCGCCACGGCAACGGAAATCATGGAGGGCTATGCGCTGGGCTATCGCCGCTTCAAGTTGTTCCCGGCCGAAGTCTGCGGAGGCATCGCCGCGCTCAAGGCGTTCGGCGGACCGTTCGCGGACGTGCGCTTCTGTCCGACCGGCGGCGTCAACGCCGGCAACGCCGCGCAATACCTGGCGCTGGCCAACGTGATGTGCGTCGGCGGCACCTGGATGATCGATGCGGCCAGCCTCGCCGGTGGCGACTGGGCGCGTATCCGGCAAGCCACCGCCGATGCGCTCGCCGCTCTCGGCTGAGCGGTCGGTGCATCCGTGCGCAAACGGTGCGTGCGGACGTCGATGCGCGTATGATTCGCGCCCTTTCAATCGGAACTGACACACCGGGAGGTGCCCAGAATGACCGAGCATGACGATTCCACCCCTCACGTCGCCCATGGCGAAAAACTGCAGAAGGTCTTGGCCCGCATGGGGCTGGCTTCGCGACGTGATATCGAACAATGGATCAGCGAAGGCCGGGTCAAGGTCAACGGCGCGGTGGCCAGCCTCGGCCAGCGCGTGGACCGGCTCGACGCCATCGCCGTCGATGGCCGCCTGATCAAGCGCGAAGAAGCCGCCGTGGTACGGCGCGTGCTGATCTACAACAAGCCCGACGGCGAAATCTGCACCCGCAACGATCCGGAAGGTCGCCCGACCGTATTCGACCGCCTGCCGCGGCCGAAGGAAGGCCGCTGGATCAACATCGGCCGGCTGGATATCAACACCACCGGCCTGCTGCTGTTCACCACCGATGGCGAACTGGCCAACCGGCTGATGCATCCGTCCTACGAGATGGATCGCGAATACGCGGTGCGCGTGCGCGGCGAAGTCGACGACGAGATGATCGAGCGCCTGAAGACCGGCGTCATGCTGGAAGACGGCCCGGCGCGCTTCACCGACATTCAGGAAGCACCCGGCGGCGAAGGTTTCAACCACTGGTATCACTGCGTGGTGATGGAAGGCCGCAACCGTGAGGTGCGCCGCCTGTGGGAATCCCAGGGGCTGGTGGTCAGCCGGCTGAAGCGGGTGCGCTTCGGTCCGGTGTTCATGACCTCCGATCTGCCGATGGGCCGCTGGCGCGAGATGTCGCAGGCCGAGGTGGATATCCTCAGTCAGGAGGTCGGCCTGACGCCGGTCGCGCTGCCGGAGATGAAGGCCCGCGCCAAGGAGAAGATCGACCGTCTGCAGCGCAAGGTGGCCAAGCCGCTGGCGCGTGGCGAGCGCCGCCCGCGTGTGCTGCGTCCGGCCGGTGAAGCCGACCTGCCGCGCATCGGCGATAAGCCGCGTGGCGAGCAGCCGGCGCGCAAGCCGCGTCCGGCCGAGCAGGGCCGTGGCACGCCGGTTGCCGAGCGTCCGAGCGATGTGAATCGCAAGCGTGGCAAGCGCCCCGAAGGCGCCGGCGGCGACAAACCGGCTCCGGCCAAGCGGCGCGGTCCGCCGGCGGGTGAAGGGCAGCGCCCCGGCTTCGGTCGTGGTGATCGCTCCAAGCGGCCCTGACCGCAGCGAGCGCCGGTAACGAAAAAGGCTGCCACCGTCATGCGGGGCAGCCTTTTTTATTGGCCGGCATTCGCCGGCGTCAGTGCAGCAGCTCCGGCGGCACATTGCCGCCGTGAGTGGCGAGCTTTTGCATGATGGTCTTGTGCAGCCAGATGTTCATGGTGCCGGAGTCGGTCATCTTGTCCTGCGGGCAGTGCAGTTCGTTGGCCAGCTCCTTGCGCGCGTCCAGACTGCTATCGAGACCGAGCAGCTTGAGCAGATCGACGATGGACGTGCGCCAGTTGAGCTGCTCGTGGTGGCTGGCGGCTATGGCGTCGAGCTTCGCCGCGACGTCGACCTGCGACATCGCCGGGGCGTCGGTGTGGGTGGTCGCATTGGCGGTAGCGGTGGGGCGGCCGGAATCCAGCGTGACGCCTTCGGCGCTGGTGCTGGCGGCATCCGCCGGTGGGGTGGAAACCGGTTTCTGCGCCTCATTGGAGGCATCGCCGAAGCCGAGTTTTTCCTTGATTCTGTCGAACAGTCCCATGGCACATACCTCTTGATTTGGTCGTGCCGTATTGGACCGCCGCTTGGCGGAAACCATCCGCGATGGTGGAAAAAATACTGCGTCCCCACGCCGAAGCGTGGGGCGGGCAGGATCAGTCTTCGCGGCTGGTGACTTCCAGCAGGTGATAGCCGAACTGGGTCTTTACCGGACCCTGCACGACGTTGAGCGGCGCGCTGAAAACGACGGTGTCGAATTCACGCACCATCTGTCCCGGGCCGAAGGAGCCGAGGTTACCGCCGTCACGGCTGGATGGGCAGCTCGAGTTCTCGCGGGCGACCTGGGCGAAATCGGCGCCGCCTTCGATGGCAGCCTTCAGTTCGTTGCACTTGGCTTCGCTGGAAACCAGGATGTGGCGGGCGGTGGCGCGGGCCATGGGTGACTCCTGTGATGCGTTTGGATGGGCTGCCGAGGCTACCGCAATCGTCTTTGCTTTGGCGACCGCCAGTCGCTGCAATGCGCTCGCGAATGCAGGCCCCCCGCCAGCAGCGCTTTTGCTATCCTCGCGCGCCTTTTCACCGGCCCCGGATACCTCTCATGCTTGAAACCGCTCTAGTCCAGCTCGAACGCGTCATCGCCGACCTGCTGCAGCAGAATCAGTCCCTGCGCGAAACCGCCGCGCTGCTCGAACAGCAGCTGCAGCAAGCCCGCGAGGAGAACGACAACCTGCAGCTGGCCGCGCTGGAGCAGGAGGAAAAGCAGGGCGCGACGCTGGCCCGGTTGCAAGCGCTGATCGAGCGCGCCGCTGCCGGCAGTGCCGCATGAGTGCCGCCGGCATTCAGGTGCTGAACATTCTCGGGCGCGAGTATTCGATTCGTGCCGGCGAAGGACAGGCGGCACTGTTGTCCGATGCGGCGGCGCTGCTGCAGGAGCATCTGGCGACCAGCCGCCGTCAGTTCCCCGATGCCAGCGCCGACAAGCTGCTGGTACTGACCGCGCTCAACCTCTGCGCGCCGTTGCTGCAGCAGGGAGAGCAGCTGCGCGCGGCCGAGCAGCGCCTCAATTCCAGCCTGGAGCGCATCACTAGCCAGTTGCGCGGCTAGCCAGCGGCGGCACGGCGGCCTCGTCGAGTTCCGTGTCGCTGTCCAGATAGCGCTGCAGGCGCGCCTGGTCCTGCGCGGTGAAGCTCAATCCGAGCTTGGTGCGACGCCAGAGAATGTCGTCCGCCTCGCATGCCCATTCGTGGTCGCGCAGATAGTCCACCTCACGGCTGTAGAGCTGCGCAGCGAGTGGCTGGCCAAGCTGCTGCAGCGTGTGGGCATCGCCGAGCATCTGCCACACACGGCTGCCGTAGGTGCTGGCCCAACGTTGCGCCAGCGCCGGTTCGATGCCATTGATGCGCGCCTCGATGTCCCGGGCCAGCTGCTGCGGCGAATCCATCTCCTCGCCGCCGGGGAGCGCGGCGCTGGCCGTCCAGCTCGGTCCCAGTGCGGGAAAGAACGGCGCCAGCAGCGTCATCGCCGACTCGGCGAGTTTGCGGTAGGTGGTCAGCTTGCCGCCGAAGACCGAGAGCAGCGGCGCCTGTTGTGGGTCCGCCGCCAGCGCGAGGGTGTAATCGCGGGTGACGGCAGCGGGGTTGTCCGATTCGTCATCGCACAGCGGTCGCACGCCGGCAAAGCTGTGCAGGATGTCGCTTGGCGCCAGCTGCCGGCGGAAGTGCGCATTGGCCACGCCGAGCAGGTAGCCGGTCTCCTCCTCGCTGATGCGCACCTGCGCCGGGTCGCCCTGGTACTCGCGGTCGGTGGTGCCGATCATCGTGTAGCGCCCGAGGTAGGGGATGGCGAACACGATGCGGCGATCCTCGTTCTGCAGAATGAACGCCTGCTCGCCATCGTACAGCCTGGGCACGATGATGTGGCTGCCCTGGATCAGGCGGATGCCGTAGGGCGAGCGTTGCTGCAGGCCCTCGCCGATGAACTGCGCCACCCACGGCCCGGCGGCATTGACCAGCGCCTTGGCGCGCAAGGAAAAGCGGCTGCCGTCCTGGCGCTGTAGCTCGACATGCCAGATGCTACCGGCGCGCTTGGCGCTCAGGCATTGGGTGCGGGTGTGGATATGTGCGCCTTTCTCGCGTGCCGCCATGGCGTTGAGCACCACCAGCCGCGCGTCGTCTACCCAGCAATCGGAGTACTCGAAACCACGGCGGATATGCGCCTTGAGCGGACTCTCGGCCGAAAAGCGCAAGCCGCGCGAACCCGGCAGCTTCTCGCGCTTGCCGAGGTGGTCGTAGAGGAACAGCCCGGCGCGGATCATCCACGCCGGACGCAGATGGGGGCGGTGAGGCAGCACGAAGCGCATCGGTTTGACGATGTGCGGTGCCTTCGCCAGCAGCACTTCGCGCTCGGCCAGCGCCTCGCGAACCAGGCGGAATTCGTAGTGTTCCAGATAGCGCAGCCCGCCATGGATCAGCTTGCTGCTGGCCGACGAGGTGTGGCTGGCGAGGTCGTCGCGTTCGCAAAGGAACACCGACAGGCCGCGGCCGGCGGCATCGGCCGCGATACCGACGCCGTTGATACCGCCGCCGATCACGGCAACGTCATAGAGCTCGGAGACGGGCTGGACGGAATGGGGCACGGGCTTCTCCTCGAAAACGAAAGATCATGTTCGGTTTTGAACATGCTATGCGCAGAAGAATCCATGCGAAAGCAAAAATGTTCGAAATCAGATAAAAGGGAACATTTTCGAAAAAAGACGTTGCTGAAATCGCATCCGCAGTTGGCTGGCGGCGCGCGAGAAGCCGTTATTCGGCGATCTCCACCTGCACCTTGTGGCGCGCAAGCAGTTCGGCGAAGACCTCGGACGGCGGCGCATCGGTGAACAGGTAGTCGATCTGCTCCAGCGAGCCCAGGCGCGTCATGGCGCTGCGGCCGAACTTGCTCGAATCGGCTGCCATGAAAACCTTGCGGGCGTTATGGATGATCGCCTGCGAGACGCGCACTTCTTGATAGTCGAAGTCGAGCAGGGTGCCGTCCTCGTCGACGCCGCTGATGCCGATCAGCGCGAAGTCCACCTTGAACTGGCTGATGAAATCGGCGGTGGCCTGGCCGACGATGCCACCGTCGCTGCGCACGCTGCCGCCGGCGATCAGCACCTCGAAATCCTCCTTGGTACTGAGAATGCTCGCCACGTGCAGATCGTTGGTGATGATCTTCAGGTCGCGGTGGTTCAGCAGCGCCTGTGCGATGGCTTCGGTAGTGGTGCCGATGTTGATGAACAGCGAGGCCTGATCGGGAATCCGCGCGGCCACGGCGGCGGCGATGCGCAGCTTCTCGTCGCGCATTTGCCGCGCGCGCTGGCTGTAGGCGGTGTTCTGCACGCTGGAATCATAGGCGGCGCCGCCGTGATAGCGGCGCAGCAGCCCGGCTTCGCCCAGCTGATTGATATCCCGGCGGATGGTCTGCGGCGTGACCGCGAAATGCCGGGCCAGCTCGTCGATGCTGACGTAGCCGCGCTCGCGCACGAGATCCAGGATGTTCTGCTGTCGGGGCGCCAGGCTCATGGGGCTTCCTTATGGGCTGTTTGCCCCGAAGCATGCCGCAGTCTGGCGTTCGATTAAAGCGTGGAGCGTTCGGATTCGCACATGCCGCGCCTGCTTGCGAACGCTCGCAGGGCAGGCGCGGCAGCGTTCGATTAGTCCTCGGCCCAGTTGCGCGTGCGATCGACCGCCTTCTGCCAGCCGCGATAGAGCGCTTCGCGCTGTTCGCTTCCGCACGCCGGTTCGAACACCCGCTCGATACTGCTCTTGCTGCGCAGTTCGTCGAGATCGCTCCAGAAACCGGTCGCCAGTCCGGCCAGGTAGGCCGCGCCGAGGGCAGTGGTTTCCTTCATCTGCGGCCGTTCGACCTGGGTGCCGAGCAGGTCGGCCTGGAACTGCATGAGGAAGTTGTTGGCCACCGCGCCGCCGTCCACCCGCAGGGCACGCAGACGCTCGCCGGCGTCCTGCTGCATGGCGTCGAGCACGTCGCGGGTCTGGTAGGCGATGGATTCCAGCGCGGCGCGGATCAGGTGGTCGACCTTCACGCCGCGGGTCAGGCCGAACAACGCGCCGCGGGCGCGCGGGTCCCAGTAAGGCGCGCCGAGGCCGGTGAAGGCCGGCACCAGATAAATGCCGTTGCTGTCCGGCACCTTGGTGGCGAAGTACTCTGAATCCAGCGACTCGTTGAGCACCTTCAGCTCGTCGCGCAGCCATTGCACGGTGGAACCGCCATTGAAGATGGCGCCTTCCAGCGCGTAGTTCACCTCGCCGCGCGGGCCGCAGGCGATGGTGGTCAGCAGGCCATGTTCGGACTGCACCGCCTTGGTGCCGGTGTTCATTAGCAGGAAGCAGCCGGTGCCGTAGGTGTTCTTCGCCTGGCCGGGCTCGACGCACATCTGGCCGAACAGCGCGGCCTGCTGGTCCCCGGCGATACCGGCGATCGGAATGCCGGTGCTTTGGCCGGAGCCGATGTAGGCGTGGCCGTAGACCTCTGACGAGGAGCGCACTTCCGGCAGCATCTCGCGCGGGATATCCAGCGCTTCGAGCATCACCGGGTCCCAGTCCAGCTTGTGAATGTCATAGAGCATGGTGCGCGAGGCGTTGGTGTAGTCGGTGACGTGGGCCTTGCCCTGGGTCATCTTCCAGATCAGCCAGCAGTCGACGGTGCCGAACAGCAGCTCGCCTCGGCGGGCGCGCTCGCGGCTGCCTTCGACGTGATCGAGGATCCACTTGATCTTGGTGCCGGAGAAATAGGGGTCGATCACCAGGCCGGTGGTCTTGCGGATGTGATCGTTCATGCCGTCACGCTTGAGCTGGTCGCAGATCGGCGTGCTCTGCCGGCTCTGCCAGACGATGGCATTGTAGATCGGCCGGCCGGTGACCTTGTCCCAGACGATGGCGGTTTCGCGCTGGTTGGTGATGCCGATCGCCGCCACCTGCTCGTTGGTGATGCCGGCCTGAGCCAGCGCCTCGACGAACACGCCGCTCTGGGTCGCCCAGATTTCCATGGGGTCATGCTCGACCCAGCTCGGCTGCGGGTAGATCTGCGCGAACTCGCGCTGGGCGATGGTCACCACGTTGGCGTTGCGGTCCAGCACGATGGCGCGCGAGCTGGTGGTGCCCTGATCGAGGGCGACGATGAATTGCTTGTTCTGGTTGCTCATGGCGTCGTTTCCTTAGCGAACTTTGCTGATGTCGGGCTGGGCGGAGCCCATTTCGGCAGAGGCCATTTCCTTGGGTTTCGGTGCATCGCAGGCGGCCGAGCCTACCCCCGGCAGGTGCCGGCAGATCAGGGCCTTGTAACCGGCGGCGCCCAGGCAGGCGCCGAGGATCGGCGCGAAGATCGGCACCAGGAAATACGGAATGTCCCGCCCGCCAGTGAAGGCGACATCGCCCCAGCCGGCGAAGAAGGTCATCAGCTTGGGCCCGAAGTCCCGTGCCGGATTCATCGCAAAGCCGGTCAGCGGTCCCATCGCACCGCCGATCACGGCGATCAGCAGGCCGATCAGCAGCGGCGCCAGCGGGCCGCTGGGCAGGCCGTTACCGTCATCGGTGATGGCCATGATCATCGCCAGCAGGATTGCAGTGATCACCACCTCCACCAGGAACGCCTGGCCGAACGACAGCGACGCGTGCGGGTAGGTGGAGAACACCGAGGCCAGCTGCAGGCTTTCGACGCTGCCACGGACCATGTGGTTCGCCTGCTCGAAATCGATGAACAGGCTGCTGTACAGCCCGTACACCAGTGCGGCGGCACAGAAGGCGCCGGCGACCTGGGCAAGTATGTACGCCGGTACGCGATGCCGCTCGAAGGTGCCGAACAACCACAGCGCGATGGTGACGGCCGGGTTCAGGTGCGCACCGGAAACGCCGGCGGCCAGATAGACCGCCATCGACACACCGATGCCCCAGATGATGCTGATTTCCCATAACCCGAGATTGGCGCCGCCCAGCTTGAGTGCGGCGACGCAGCCGGTGCCGAAGAAGATCAGAAGGGCGGTGCCGAGGAACTCGGCGATGCATTGTCCCTTGAGCGTCGGGACGGTTGGAGTACTCATGCGCGGGAGCCTCATGCGGATTGTTATTGTTCGAGCCGACTGCGGAATGGTTCGTAAATGTTCGGAATCGAAAGCTATGAGCAAAAAGTCACGCTGTCAAAGTAAATAATTGAACATTCGGACGAAGGGTAGGCGAACGTTTTTAACGCCGAATTGTCACGCGGCAGCGGCGCACGAACCTGCGCAGCATGTAAAAGCGAAGGCGTAGATGCAGGACGCGCGAGGACGCGCGCAAGAAAGGCGGGGGTGACGGAAGCGCGCTCAGCGTTTGCGTCGCCAGAGCGTCCAGCTCAGGTGCAGGTCGTCCCACATCGGCACCAGTGCGAAGAACAGCAGCGCGCCGGCCAGCGGTACGGTGGCGAGAAAGCCGAAATACTTGAAGCCGAAGGCGCCACTCACGCCGCCGATGAAGAAGCAGCAGACCAGTAGGCTGTTGATCAGCAGACGCTCGCGATTGGCGCGCACCGGCTTCTCTCCCGGCCGTTGCAGGCGGTTGATGTAGATCAGCTTGCCCAGCTCGATACCGATGTCGGTCACCGTTCCGGTGACGTGCGTGGTGCGCACCTCGGAGTTCGAGAGCTTGGTCACCATGGCGTTCTGCAGGCCCATGATGAAGCACAGCAGCATCACCGTGAGCGGTACGAAAAGACCGGGCACGGCCATCATCTGCGCGCCCAGCACGCCGAAGCACAGCAACAGCACAGCCTCCAGCGCCAGCGGCAGCGCGTACTGGCTGTGCATGTGCCGGCGCCGCGAGATGTTGATCATGATGGTCGAGCACATCGCCCCGAGCAGGAACGACAGCAGCGCGCCGAGCCCGCCGAGGGCGAGGTCGGTGGCGCCCAGCACCAGGTTGTCGGCCATCGAGGAGACGATGCCGGTCATGTGCGAGGTGTATTGCTGCACCGCGAGGAAGCCGCCGGCATTCGCCGCGCCGGCATTGAATGCCAGCCACAGGCCCAGTTGGCGATTGCCATGGCGGGTACGCCGGCGACCGGTCAGATTGCGTGCATATTCGAAAGGCATGACGCCGGCAAACTCCCGTGCGGGGCGCGTGACAGGGGGGCGATTATAGGGCGCGGCGGGCAGCCTGCGGGCGATCACCACGCAATCGTGACGACAGATTGCCGTCACGCCCTGCGCGTCGGCTCCGGCGCGGCGGTCATCGACGTATCGGCGCCAGCTTCGTCCGCGCGCTCGTCGAGGCGGCCTCGTTGCAGTTCGGCGCGCAGGCTCTGCACTTCCTGGCTGAGGCTGTCCACCTGCGCCAGCAGCCGGTGCATCAGCTCGCGGTCGTCGGCGTCGCGCTTTTCTTCTTCCCCGTTCTGGTCGGCGACGAACAGCGAGCCGATATAGGCCGCGAAGCTACCGAACAGCCCCACGCCCGACACCATCAGCAACACCGCGACGACGCGCCCGGCGGTGGTCACCGGATAAAAGTCGCCATAACCGACCGTCGTCACCGTGACGAAGGCCCACCACAGCGCCTCCTCCGGCGTGTTGATCGAACTCTGCGGATTCGGCGCCTCCACCAGCAGCATGGTGATCGCGCCGAAGGCCACCAGCAGCAGGGTCGCCGTTGCTGCCGAGACGACGATGCCTTCCGCGCGGTTGCGAAACAGCACGCGCCAGATCAGTTGCAGCGATTTCAGCGCGCGCAGGATGCGCAGGATCTGGAACGCACGCACCAGCTTGGCTGCCTGCAGGCCGCTGGCCGGCACGCTGGCGAGCAGATCGATCCAGCCCCAGCGCATGAAGCGCCACTTGTTCTCGGCCTGCTGAAAACGCATGCAGAAGTCGAGGAAGAAAAAGAAGCAGACGATGGTGTCCAGATAGCCCAGCAGGGTCGAGATATCGGGCGGCAGCTTGAAGAACAGATCGGCTACCAGCGCACCCAGCACGTAGAACGACAGCACGAGGATGAAGATCTGAAAGGGCGTTACGGCGCGTTGCTTCATGGAAAGTCCGGGCAGCGAGGGGATTCGCCGGGTAGTGCAGAAGAAGGGCGCAAGTTTAAAGCATGCGATGGCACAGGCGTTCGCCAATCCGCTTATCGCACTGAGCCTGATCCGGCAGAGCATCGGCGCCGGATAGCCTAAGCTCAGCGTCCGCTGCTCGACCGGTGTGTTTGTCGAATGGAGGAACAAGGTGAAGGTACTGACACGGCGACAGTTTTCCTTGCTGGGTGGTGCGCTACTGCTCGGCGGCGCGCTGGTGCGGGGCGACCGGGCGTGGGCCGGCGAGCGGCGCGGCGAAGGCCTGACGCAGCGCTTCGCCGAGCTGGAAAAACAGCTGGATGCGCGTCTGGGCGTGGCGATCATCGACAGCCAGTCCGGCCGGCAATGGCTGAATCGTGCCGATGAACGCTTTCCGTTGTGCAGCACCTTCAAGCTGCTGGCGGGTGCGGCGGTATTGCGGCGGGTCGATGCCGGCGCGGATTCGCTGCAGGCGCGCATCCGCTATACCGCGGACGATCTGGTGACCTACTCGCCCGTCACGGAGCAGCATGTCGACGATGGCATGACGCTCGCCGCGCTCTGCGAAGCGGCCATCACCCTCAGCGACAATACGGCGGGCAACCTGCTGCTGCGTCATCTCGGCGGGCCGGCTGCGATTGGCGACTTCGCACGCACGCTCGGCGACCACCGCACTCGCCTGGATCGCTGGGAAACCGAGCTGAACGAGGCACGGCCTGGCGATCCGCGCGATACCACCACGCCGGCGGCGATGGCGGCGAATCTGCAGCGTCTGGTGCTTGGTGACAGCCTGTCGGCGTCCTCGCGTGATCAGCTCGTCACCTGGATGCTCGCCAGCCAGACCGGTGCGGCCAAGCTGCGCGCCGGCCTGCCGCCAACCTGGCGCATCGGCGACAAGACGGGTTCGGGCGAGCGCGGCACGACCAACGAGATCGCGGTGATCTGGCCGCCGCAGCGCAAACCGGTGATTGCCTGCGTCTACCTCACGCAGACGCAGGCGAGCGCCGACGCGCGCAACGCCGCGCTGACGGCGATCGGCCGGGCGCTGGCCGAGGCGCTGACGGCTTGAGGTCGCGCGTCAGGCCTGCGGCTTGGCTTTGATGGTCTTGAGCAGGTCTTCGGGGCTGATCTGCCCGACGATGCTCGCCGCGCTGCCCGGCAACGGCAGGTCAAGAATGTGGCCCTTCATCTTGCCGATCACATGCATCTCGCAGGGCTTGCAGTCGAACTTCAGGGTCAGCACCTCGTCGCCGTGCACCAGTTGCATCGGCGCGACCTTGGTACGCACGCCGGTGACGCCCTTCGCCTGCTTCGGGCAGAGGTTGAAGGAGAAGCGCAGGCAGTGCTTGGTGATCATCACCGGCACTTCGCCGGTTTCCTCGTGGGCCTCGTAGGCCGCATCGATCAGCTGCACGCCGTAGCGGTGATAGAAGGCGCGGGCCTTCTCGTTGTAGACGTTGGCGAGGAACGACAGGTGCGACTCCGGGTAGACCGGCGGCGGTACGCTGACCGGCTTGCGACTGCCATGCGGACGGATCGCCTCGCGGGCTTCGCTCAGCGCTTCGATGGCTTCGCGGCGCAGCGCCTTGAGTTGCGAGTTGGGGATGAAGAAGACCTGCGGTGCATCCACTTCGACTTCTTCGGCGTGGTAGATGGTGGTGCCCAGCTGGCTCAGCAGATCGGCGATCTGGCCGGGCACCTGCTCGGGCTTCTTCGCTTCGCCGAACGGGCCGGCCAGCGACACGCTGGCATAGGCGCCTTCCTCGCTGGTGACGTGCAGCTCCAGCGAGTCGGCGCGCAATTTTGCCAGCCAACGTACGCCGATGCGGCGCTCGGCGGAGGTCTTGAGCAGCGCGTTCTGCCAGTTGTGGTCCAGGTTGCGATTGAGCGGGTGGTTCGGCCGCACCTGACGCATGGCCGCGGGCATTTCGTTGGGTTCGACGCGGTATTCGTAGCGCGACTGACCGTCTTCGTCGAACTGCTTCAGCGGCTCGACCACGCTGGCGCGGAAGCCCACTACCTCGCGTTTGATCAGCACATTGAGGCCGTCGCCGTTGGACAGTGGCTCACGGGTCCGCACGGTCAGATCATGCTTGCCCACCTTGAGCACTTCGCCGACCGCAAGGCCGGTGAAGGTCGGCGAATCGAAGGCGCCGATGTCGATCTTGCGGTCGGTGACGAAGTAGTCGGTGCTGCCGCGGTGGAAGGTCTTGTCCGGGTCCGGCACGAAGAAGTGATCGGTGCGGCCGCTGGAGGCACGGGCCAGATCCGGGCGTTCGGCGAGGATGCCGTCGAGGCGCTGGCGGTAGTAAGCGGTGATGTTCTTCACGTAGCTCACATCCTTGTAGCGCCCTTCGATCTTGAACGAACGCACGCCGGCGTCGACCAGGGCGCTCAGGTTAGCGCTCTGGTTGTTGTCCTTCATCGACAGCAGGTGCTTCTCGAAGGCCACCACGCGGCCCTGATCGTCCTTCAGCGTGTAGGGCAGGCGGCAGGCCTGCGAGCAGTCGCCGCGGTTGGCGCTGCGTCCGGTCTGCGCATGGCTGATGTTGCACTGGCCGGAAAATGCCACGCACAGTGCGCCGTGGATGAAGAACTCCAGGGTCGAATCCACTTCATCGTAAATCGCACGGATTTCCTGCAGGTTCAACTCGCGGGCGAGGACCAGCTGTGAGAAACCGGCCTTGTCGAGGAACTTGGCCCGTTCCAGTGTGCGGATATCGGTCTGGGTGCTGGCATGAATCTCGATGGGCGGGATATCCAGCTCCATGATGCCCATGTCCTGCACGATCAACGCATCGACGCCGATCTCGTAGAGCTGATGGATCAGCGTGCGCGCCGCTTCCAGTTCGTCGTCATGCAGGATGGTGTTGAGCGTGACGAACACCCGCGCATGGAACAGGTGAGCGAATTTCACCAGCCCGGCAATGTCCGCCACGCTGTTCTCGGCATTGTGCCGCGCACCGAAACTGGGGCCGCCGATGTACACGGCGTCGGCGCCATGCAGGATGGCCTCGCGGGCGATGGTGACGTCGCGCGCGGGGGCGAGCAGTTCGAGGTGGTGTTTGGGAAGCGACATGAGCACGGACCGGCAATGAAACGAAGGCGCGCATTGTAATGGCTTGGCGCTGGTTTGGGTTTGGTCGCTGGGCGAGTGGGAGGAAGGTATGCCGGGCATGCCGTAAATGGATGCTGGAGCGTCCGGCGGACGTTTCTAAGCGGGAATGTTTGATGGCTAGGTATCTAGAGGCCACCCAGTAGGTCATGGGCATCGAGCAGGCGCCAGGCGATTTCCGGGCGCTGTTGCAAGGCGCGGCGAATGGCAGCGGCGATGGCCGGGCGGGTCTTGCGGCATAGGCCGGGTTGGTCGGCGAAGTCGATGGCGATGCCGCGCATGCTGCGCACCTCGTTGTGCCCGGGGGCGATATCCATGCGGATACCCAGCTGCTCGAACATGCGTTGCTGCAGATGCTCGAGGTCGTCCAGGCTCTGCACCTTCTCCAAGCGCTCGAGCAGGCGACGCTCCTCATGCAGGGTCAACCGCAGAATGCGCGTATCGGCGCCCGGTGTTTGCAGCAACGCGTCGCGCTGGCAGGTACAAGTGCCGGGCGGGCAGGACTGGCGGAGTGGCGGCAGGCTGTTCATGGCTTTCGATCATAGCCAAGCCGGCATAACCCGCACAGCCGGCGCGCTGCGGGATGACAAGCGCGGCGACGTCGCGCACCATGACGTTCGCTTGCGCCGTGGGCGTACCGTTTCGTCAGTGTTTTGCCGGAGAGCTGCCATGCGTGTTCTTTCATCCGTCCTGCTGTTCGCCACGCTGCTGTTCACCGGCTGGGCGGCTGCCGAAGAAGCGCAGCTGGTCGAGGCGATCAATGCCTATCGCAGCGAGGTGCAGCGCTGCGGCAGCAAGGCCAGCGAGGAACTGCCGCCACTCACGGCTGACGCACGCCTGAATCTGCCGGCCATCGGTGCGGGCGATCTGCAGCAGGAACTGGCGCGTGCGGCCTATCCGATGATGACGGTGCAAGCCATCAGCCTGTCCGGGCCGCGAGATGCGCCGGCGGCGATGCAGGCGCTGCACGAGAGCTTCTGCCAGGTCCTGCTCGATCCGCAGTTCGTCGATATCGGCGTCAGCCGCGAGGGCCGCGACTGGCGCATCGTGCTCGCGCGGCCGCTGCTCGACGGGCGTCTGGGCGACTGGCAGAACGAAGGCCAGAAACTGCTGGAGCTGATCAATACCGCGCGTGCGCAGCCGCGTCAGTGCGGCTCGCAGTCCTTTGCAGCCGCAGCGCCACTTGGCTGGAACGCGACCCTCGGCGGCACGGCCGAAACTCACAGCCGGGCGATGGCCAATCGCAATTTCTTCAGCCACCTGAGCGACGATGGCCGCACGCCGGGCGACCGTGCTGAACTGGCCGGCTATACCGGCGGCGTGGTGGGCGAAAACATCGCTGCCGCACTGCCGACTCCGCGCCGGGTGCTCGACGGCTGGCTGGCCAGCCCCGGTCATTGCGCAAATCTGATGAACCCGCAGTACAGCGAATTCGGCGCGGCCTATGCGGTCGATCCGCAGAGCGACGCGACGATCTACTGGACGGCGCTGTTCGGCACGCCGTAAGCCCCGACACCTAGCTGCTTGGCGCGTACTTCGGCGCGGGCGCGGGCGCGGCGTGGCGTGTGATCTGCACTGCCGCGCAGATGGCCGGTATCGTCGCGACCGCCGGTGCCAGTTGGCTGCAGCGAATCCCCCAGTCGCGAGGGTGCATCATCGAAACTCCGACGGCATCGGGCGAATCGGGTGGCTGACATGACGCTGCCGCAACCATCGCGCCGCTCGCTGGACAATTCGCGCCGTGCGGCTTAAAAGGGCGCGCGGCGGCGTTTGGCGTCAGCCGTATCTTTATTCAGAGTCAGGTGAACCGTGAGAAAGAAAAAACCCGTGGACCCCGTGCGGCAAGCCGAAAAGAACCGCGCACACCGGATTGGCTGGCTGATCGCCCTGGCCGGCATTGTGGTGGGATTCGTGCTGGTAGCGATCAAGCAGGTTTGATTGCGCGCAGCCATGGATTCTCGTCTGTACGTTCAACAGGCTGGCGGTCGCGGCACCGGCCATAGCGCAACCCAGGGAGGAATAACCATGCCGACTTATGACTATCGCTGCGAAGCCAATGGCCAGGTTTACGAGGTTCGCCATGCGATGGCGCTGCGCCCCAAGACCTGGGGTGAATTGCGAGAGGCCTGTGCGCTGGCCGAAGATGCGTCGATTCCGGACGATGCGCCGGTGACCAAGCTGATGAGTGCCGCCGGGGTGGTGAATAGCCGGGTGTTGAAGAACCCCGAGGCACCGGCCTGCGCACGCGGCGGCTGTGCCGGCAACTGCCGCTGAGGTCGGCGTTCAGGGTACGGCGTGCGTCGAGCGCGCTGTCGCGTGGAAAGCGGCGAGGCCTTTACAGCTGCCGTCCGGCTGCCGCGCCGCGACTCGCCACCTCGTGAATCAGAACTGCGGTCCCGAGCGAGTGTTGTTGCCTTTGGCCAGGCGGTCGTAGAGCACCACATTGACCGTGGCCGCGAGGTTCATGCAGCCATTGGTGGGGATGTAGACCACGTCTTCGCACCAGTCGCGGATCTCCTTGCTCAGTGAGCCGTCCTCGGCGCCGAAGATGTACAGGGCGCGATCCGGATGGGTGTATTGGGGGAGGGCACGGGCGCCGTCGACCAGCTCCACGGCCACTGGCACGCAGCCGAGCGGGAGGATCTTGCGCAGGTCGTCGATGTTGATCAGCGGAATGTCCTGATGGACTTTCTTGGTGTCGGTGACGAAGTCCTTGGCCCGGTCGTAACGGGTGCCGGTGTAGAACACCGAGGCCGCGCCATAGCAGCCCGCCGCACGCATGATCGCTCCCACGTTGGACGGTGATTTCGGGTTGCTCAGGCCGATGCAGGCATAGCGTTTGTTGCTCACAGAAGGGACTCGCGCGAAAAACGGCGAGTATACGGGGCGTCTGGCGTACGCCGGTTAAAAAACGCCAGCTCTTTAGTACGTGATTGCCGGGTGATTCCCCTGTCGCCGGGATATGATGCGCGCCCTCACGCTCCCGCTAACTCATCAGGTCACCATGCCCGGCGATGCTCTCTATACCGACTTGTCGGGTTACTACGATCTCATGTGCGCCGACATCGACTACGGCGCGCAAAGCCACTGCGTCCATCGTCTGCAGCAGCTGTTCGGCAATGCCGGCAACCGGCATCTGGATCTCGCCTGCGGGACCGGGCCGCACGTGCGCCATTTCATCGATGCCGGCTACCAGAGCAGCGGTCTGGACATCAACCAGCCCATGCTGGACCGGGCGGCCATTCGTTGCCCGGAAGCCCGGTTCTCGTTGCAGGACATGTGTGGGTTCAGCGTGGATCAGCCAATCGACCTGATCACCTGCTTCCTGTATTCCATCCATTACAGCGGCACCATCGAGCGCCTCAAGGCCTGTATCGCCAGCGTGCATGGCGCACTGGCGGAGAACGGGCTGTTCTGCTTCAACGCCGTGGACAAGCGCCGGATCGACAACGCTTCATTCGTCTCCCACAGCGCGCGCCATGCGGAAGGCCTGTTCAGCTTCAGCTCCGGCTGGCATTACCCCGGCGAGGGCGAGCAGCAGGCGTTGCAGCTGCGCATCGAGAGAACCGTCGCGGGTGAAAGCGAGGTCTGGCATGACGAGCATGCGATGGTGGCGGTGAGCTTCGCCGAGCTGATCGAACTGCTGCAGCAGTACTTCGAAGTGCATGTGCTCGAGCATGACTACGAGAAGCTCATCCCCTGGAACGAGGCTTCAGGGAACGCGATTTTTGCCTGCGTGAAGATCTGAACCAAGCCTGCGCCGCCGTCGATGTGCGGTTTGGCGGGGCGGCGATAGCGATCAGTGCAGACGCCGGGCTGAGGTGAACGTCTCGATCAGGTGGTTGGCCTGCTCGGCCAGCTGATCCAGCAGCCGATCCCGCTGCTTCTCCGCGTCACTCATGGCTTTTTCGCCGTGCTGTTTCACCAGATAGCTGTGAATCTGCCGCACTTCCTTGGACTGAAAGATCGGCGCCAGGTCCTGCACTGCCACCACGCCGTGGGATGCCTGGCTGCGGGTATTCAGCACCACCTGCGGGCCACGGGCCGCCAAAGGCAGGAAGCCCAGCACCTCGAAGTAAGGCACCTTGCCGGTCACGCAGGCCACTTCGGCGTGGGGATAGCGCGTCACCATTGCGGTGACCATGGCCCGGCCGATGCCCTGTCGACGATGCTCGGCCTGCACGGCCAGATAAACCAGCGCACAGGCTTCGGGATCGTCCACATACGGCAGGTACAGCGCGAAACCGAGCATGGTTGCCGGGTCGTCGGCATCCAGCGCCATGATCAGCTCGGGCTTGCCCGCCTGGGCGCCGTCCATGCTGTCCAGATAACGATGTACCTCGAAGCCCACCACGTACTGGTACAGCTGATACAGCGGGTTGCTCGGCGTGAGCGAGACGGGGCTGATGTCGCCGAGGTAGTCCACCACCATCTGCAGCAGCTGGCTTTTCAGCGATTCCGGCGGAGGGGTGTCGAGGTGGGTGAGGGTGAACATGGCGGTGCTCCAGGCGGTGCAGAAAGTGCGGCATTGTACCGGGCGGTGCACCACGGGCGAGGGCAGGGGAGATGAAGAGCCTGCCCTATTGGAAACTCATGTCGCCGCGTCTGACTTCTTCTTCCTCGGTTTGCGCGGCGCCGGCACCGGCATGAGCCGGGCCGTTTCGATCACGAGCCGGCGGAGTTCGTCGGCATCGTCCAGCAGCTCGTCGGCCACCGGATAATACTTGGCGCCGGGATACGGCGGGGCTTGCGGCAGATCTGGAGCGAGCGTCGCGGCCGCAGGCGAAGGTTTGATGAAGAGGCTGTTATCGCAGACGAACGCGACGACCTTTTCATCCAGATAAAGCGCGTACTCGCCGAACATCTTCCGGTACGTCAGCCTGCTGCCCAGGCCGATCTGCTCCGCCACGTACAGCACGAAATCTCGCTCGCTCGCCATGCTTGCTCCGCTGTCTCGCCTGGGTATCAGGCTCATGGAGCGTAGCGTGGAAAACGAAATGCTTTCCACGCATCGCCTGCTATGCCGGAGCGGACTCGGTCTGCGGGCGACCCTCAAGCCGAGCAGCCCCGACCGTTGCCTGTAGCGCGTCGACCAGCGCATCGACCCGATGCAGCGCCTCGGCCACCGAATTGGCCAGCAGCTCACCGCCTATCTCCTGGCCTTCGATGGCGATCTGATGGATGCGGGTGATGCCGATAAAACCCAGCGCGGTCGCCAGGTTCGGCTCCAGATGGTTCATATGCGCCATCGCCTCACCCGGGTTGGAGCCGACGCCGCCTCGGGCGGTGAGGATGACCGCGTGCCGCTCCCGATCCGCCAGCATGGGCACGTAGGGATCGAGCGGATTGCTCTCGTCCATGCCGACCGTGCGGTTCAGGCGCACCACCTGATCGATCCAGGCCTTGAGCGCCGCCGGCATGCCGAAGTTGTAGAGCGGCGTGCCGATGACCAGCACATCGGCGGCCAGCAGTTCGTCCACCAGCCTGTCGCTTTCGGCCAGCACGTCATTCATCCACGGCTCCCGGCGCTCCTCTGGCGTGAAGGCCGAGGCGATCCAGTCATGGCTGACGAAGGAAGGCGGGGTCTGGCCGATGTCCCGGTAGGTCACGTCATCCTGCGGGCGACGGGCCAGCCATTGGCTGACGAAGCGCTGGCTGAGGTTGCGGCTATGGGAGCCGTGCTCGTCCTTGCCGGCGAGGCCGGGGCGGGCGCTGGCATCGAGGTGCAGAAGGTGCGTCATGGCGAATCTCCTCTGTGAAAGAATTCATCTGTCATTCGTGGCAGAGTCAGCCTAGGGTTAGGCTCTACAGGCGACAAACGACGATTTCTTTCGGATACAGATGAGGAAAACTCAGCCATGGCGCACCGTTGGTTACCCTCGCTTTCCGCCTTGCGCGCCTTCGAAGCGGCTGCCCGCCACGAGAGCGCCAAGCAGGCCGCCGAGGAGCTGTCCGTCACGGCCACGGCGATCAGCCACCAGATTCGTTCGCTGGAGGAATCCCTCGGCGTGGCGCTGTTCCTGCGTAAACCGCGCAAGCTGGAGCTGACCGCCCAAGGCCGCGAGCTGCAACAGACGCTGGAAACCGCGTTCGACAGTATCAGTGCCACGGTCGAACGCCTCAGCGCGAAGCCCTGCCGCCAGGCGATCACCCTCAGCACCACACCGGCCATCGCGGTGCGCTGGCTGGTGCCCTGGGTCTGCCTGCTACGCGATTCGCATCCGGATATCGACCTGCGCTTTCACACCTCCCATGAACCGGTGGCGCTGGATGGCGTCACGGCGGATATCGCCATCCGCTACGGCGACGGCCGCTGGCCGGGGCTGGTGGCGGAGAAGCTGTTCGACAATACCTTCGTCCCGGTCTGCAGCCCGCACCTTGGTTTGCATTCTGCGGCGGACCTGCCCAAGCACTCGTTGATTCACTTCCGCGCGCAAGCCGCCGTTTCGTCTCCGCGCGATTGGGCGGCGTGGCAGAAGCTCGCCAACGTGCCGGGGCTGGATGTGAGCGCCGGGCTGGTGTTCTCCGACGAGACCCACGCCATCTCCGCCGCCATCGGCGCGCAGGGCGTGGCGCTGATGAGCCGGCAGTTGATCGAGGACGAATTGAGGGAAGGGCGGCTGGTGCAGCCGTTCGGGCCGGAAATGGAGGGCAAGCCGTTTCACCTCGTGTATCCCGAGAGCCGTCGGGATGACCCGACGGTTCGGGCGGTGAGGGAGTGGGTGATGGCTGTGCCGGGTGGGTTGTGTGAGCTGACTGGCTGATTCGCCGAAGCGTAGGGTGGAAAACGGCGAAGCCTTTTCCACGCGTCAGTCCGCATCACCTGCGAATCCCTCCGCCTCATCACCGCACCAATCAACCGGGTAGCCCCCAGCTCCGACCGCCCGATGAAAACTCGAATACGGCCAGTCGACGACCCGCTCCACCAAACCGTGCTTTAACGGATTTCGATGCACATAGTCGATGTGATGCCGGTAATCCCGTTCATCCTGGATCAGGTGTTCCCAATAGCGCCGTTGCCAGATCCCGCGCTCGCCGCGGGAGCGCTGAGTTGCCGTCGTTATCTCGGTCTTTGGCAGGCGACGGGCGAAAGCGAACTTGATGACCTTCCAGCGCAGGGCGAAGTCAGCGTCGCCAGCCGGTAGCGTCCAGACGCAATGCATGTGATCGGGCAGAACGACCCAGGCGTCGATGTGGAAGGGATGGCGTGAGCGTGTGGCACGCACCGTCTCGCGGAGCAGGTCGATATGGCGAACCAGCAAGTCGCTGCGACGATTGAGCAGATTGACCGTGAAGAAATACGTGGCGCCTGGCACACGGGCGCGGCGGTAGCGGGACATGGCGGCTCATCCTTGAGCGTTGTGTTGGCGGGAAGTCCGTATCGGTGGATAAGCAAAGCGTTATCCACCCTACGACATCTCAACCGCCCACACCGCCAACGCATCGACGTTGCCGGAGGTAGGGTGGAAAACGGCGAAGCCTTTTCCACGCGTCACTTCCAGGCTACTCGCTACGAATCCGCCACTCCCGGCCCGAACCTATAAGGTGGAAACCCAGGTCTGGCACGACGAACATCCCATGGTCGCCGTGAGCTTTGCGGAACTGCAGGCGCTGTTGCAGCCGTAATTCGACGTGCATGTGCTGTAGCACGACTACGAGAAGATCGTGCCGAGAGACCGCTCCGGGAGCGCATTTTTTGCCTGCGTGAAGATTTGAGAGGACGCGTCGTCGGCCAGCCTGCCAGGTAGACAAGGCTGCGCCGTTGACTAGCGTAAGCCTGCCGTACGGTGGAAAACTTGCGAAGCGGTGTTCCACCGTAGAGGTCCAGGCGAAGTCGCTAAATAAATCGGTATCCTTTTTCTTAGGATACGCCCGTGTCCACATGCAGATTGAGATGGTCTACATGTGGGGGCATAATGCCATCAGCAGTTTAATGGGTGGACTGCCCAAGGCATGGAAAACCTACCGTTGGGTAAATGCGCCTTTGCTTTAGGTCAGGGCGGCCCTAAAGGTCAGGATGATTCCAGGGTGGATGTTTGGTCGCTGAATGGAATTTAAGCGAAATGGATGATGAAGTAGAAAAAACTAAGTCGTTTTTTTTTAATATCAAAGAGGCTTACGACGAGGTAAGAACGGCTAGTGGTGCGAAAGAAACGGCTTTGGCTGGCGCAAAGCTAGTAGGCAAGGGCTTGTTTAACACTGCGCTACATGTCGGAAAGGCTGCCGTCGATAAAGTTAAGGAAGCAAACGAGCTGAAGGAGTCTTATCGCGATTTGGGGGATGCCGAGCTTTCGAAGTTGCGAGAGAAAGGGCGGTTGGAAGAAAAAATGGCGGCGAATGCTGTTTTGAATGAACGTAAGACGCTTGATTAGAGGTAGCTGTTATGTCGTGTAGTCATTGCGGTGCAGGGAATCATACGTTGCGAAACTGCCCCAACGTGAATCGCTGTTCTGTGTGTAATAGGCCTGGTCATAATGCTCAGACGTGTCCGGATGCTAGGCGATGCAGTATTTGTAACGGGCGCAACCATGACGCGCGTAACTGCCCTATGAAAAATAAATGACCCAGTCACCCACATACTCGCACCTAATAAGGAGCTAAGTTTTTTAAATAAAAAAGCCCCGCTGGGCGGGGCTTTTTTCGATTTCTTCCCCTACATCCATGGCAGGCGTAGGTCGAACCGTATCGCAATATCATCTGGCCATCAATCCCAGCTCAACGCCCCACCCGTCTGATACTCAATAACCCGCGTCTCGAAGAAGTTCTTCTCCTTCTTCAGGTCCATGATCTCGCTCATCCACGGGAACGGGTTGGTAGTGCCCGGATACTCTTCCTTCAAGCCGATCTGCGTCAGGCGACGGTTGGCGATGAACTTGAGGTAGTCCTCCATCATCGCGGCGTTCATGCCGAGGACGCCACGGGGCATGGTGTCGCGGGCGTATTCGATTTCCAGCTGGGTGCCCTGGAGGATCATCTGGGTCGCTTCGTCCTTCATCTCGGCGTCCCACAGGTGCGGGTTCTCGATCTTGATCTGGTTGATCATGTCGATGCCGAAGTTCAGGTGCATGGACTCGTCGCGCAGGATGTATTGGAACTGCTCGGCGGTGCCGGTCATCTTGTTGCGGCGGCCCATGGAGAGGATCTGGGTGAAGCCGCAGTAGAAGAAGATGCCTTCGAGTACGCAGTAGTAGGCGATGAGGTTCTTCAGGAACTGCTTGTCGGTCTCCGGGGTGCCGGTCTGGAAGGTCGGGTCGGAGATGGAACGGGTGTACTTGAGGCCCCAGCTGGCCTTTTTCGCGACGCTCGGGATCTCGTGGTACATGTTGAAGATCTCGCCTTCATCCATGCCCAGCGATTCGATGCAGTACTGGTAGGCGTGGGTGTGGATCGCCTCTTCGAAGGCCTGGCGCAGGATGTACTGGCGGCACTCGGGGTTGGTGATCAGGCGGTAAGTGGCCAGCACGAGGTTGTTGGCGACCAGGCTGTCGGCGGTGGAGAAGAAGCCGAGGTTGCGCTTGACGATGCGGCGCTCGTCTTCGCTGAGGCCGTCCTTGCTCTTCCACAGGGCAATGTCGGCGTTCATGTTCACTTCCTGCGGCATCCAGTGGTTGGCGCAACCATCCAGATACTTCTGCCAGGCCCAGTCGTACTTGAAGGGTACGAGCTGGTTGAGGTCGGCGCGGGCGTTGATCATGCGCTTCTCGTCGACGCGTACGCGGGCGGCTTCGCCTTCCAGTTCGTTGAGGCCTTCGCGCACGTCCAGCTCATCCAGCGCGCGCTTGGCGCGGGCGATGGCGTCGGAGTCGTCAGCGGCAACGGCGCGGGCTTCTTCCACGGATCCGGCAGCTTCGTTGTCCAGCTTGGCGGCGGTCTGGCTTGCCGGCTGTGCGGCAGCGGTGGCCGGCGCGGCGGTGGTGGTGTCTTCTTCGTCGAATTCGTCCCAGCTCAGCATGTGCGATTGCTCCTGGTTGGGGACCGGGGCTTGGCCGGTCGGGTGTATGGGTGGCTTTTGGTTTGCACGCAAAAGCGCGGAATCTGGTTTGGTGTTGCGCGCCATCGAGTGGGGCAATGGTGGATGTGGAAAGCGACATCCACCCTACGAATCTCTGCTCCTAAAACCGCTCGGTGTGAGCGGTTTCCAGAGCGAGGTCGCGCTAGGCGCCCGTCAGTCCGGAGCCCCTGAGCGTACGCATGTACGTGATGGGGGCCGGGCTGGCGGGCAACAACGCGCGGACCGCTCTGGGGGCCGCGACTTTGAAGTTACTGGCAGGCTTCGCAGTCGGGGTTATCGATACTGCACGCCTGCGGCACCGGGGCCGGCTTCGGCTCAGCGCTCAGGCTTTCGTCGATCACCGAACTCACGGCATTCAGCTTGCCGGTGTTGATGGTGGACTTCTCGGTGCTGGTCGCGGCCAGGGCACGGAGGTAGTAGGTGGTCTTCAGGCCGCGGTACCAGGCCATGCGGTAGGTCACGTCGAGCTTCTTGCCCGAGGCGCCGGCGATGTACAGGTTCAGCGACTGTGCCTGGTCGATCCACTTCTGGCGGCGGCTGGCGGCATCGACGATCCAGCGGGTTTCCACTTCGAAGGCGGTGGCGTACAGGTCCTTGAGGTCCTGCGGGATGCGCTCGATCTGCTGTACGGAGCCGTCGTAGTACTTGAGGTCGTTGACCATGACCGGGTCCCACAGGCCGCGGGCCTTGAGGTCGTGGACCAGGTACGGGTTGATCACGGTGAACTCGCCGGACAGGTTCGATTTGACGTAGAGGTTCTGGTACGTCGGCTCGATGGACTGCGACACGCCAACGATGTTGGAGATGGTCGCGGTCGGCGCGATGGCCATGATGTTGGAGTTGCGGATGCCTTTCTTCACGCGCTCGCGGATCGGCGCCCAGTCCAGGGATTCGGACAGGTCGACGTCGATGTACTTCTGGCCACGGGCCTCGATGAGGATCTGCTGGGAATCCAGCGGCAGGATGCCCTGGGACCACAGCGAGCCGTCGAAGCTGGAGTAGGCGCCACGCTCGTCGGCCAGGTCACAGGAGGCCTGGATGGCAAAGTAGCTGATGGCTTCCATGGACTTGTCGGCGAAGTCGATGGCGGCATCGGAGCCGTAGGCGATGTGCTGCAGGTACAGGGCGTCCTGGAAGCCCATGATGCCCAGGCCCACCGGGCGGTGCTTGAAGTTGGCGTTCTGCGCCTGCGGCACGCTGTAGTAGTTGATGTCGATGACGTTGTCGAGCATGCGCACGGCGGTGCGCACGGTGCGCTCCAGCTTGGCCGCGTCCAGCTTGCCGTCGACGATGTGGTTGACCAGGTTGATCGAGCCCAGGTTGCAGACGGCGATCTCGTCCTTGTTGGTGTTCAGCGTGATCTCGGTGCAGAGGTTGGAGCTGTGCACCACGCCGACGTGCTGCTGC
>Ga0172382_10000640_pt1 | contig 65441 bp, 58 predicted proteins | sample Leawel138RmetaG_FD_122245 | JGI IMG/M metagenome (GOLD analysis project Ga0172382, IMG submission 122245) | Leachate microbial communities from a municipal landfill in Southern Ontario, Canada - Leachate well 138R metaG | ecosystem: Engineered > Solid waste > Landfill > Unclassified | place...
TCAACGCGTTGCTTTTATAGCTGCATTCAATTTAATTGAAGCCAATAAAAATAGCATGATCAAAATGGGGAGTATAGTAAACCGTTCGATCTGTGTTGGGCGCTACCACCCAATCAACATACTTTGTGATGGACCCCACAGATCGACGCCGACCCTGTTAATAACAGACCCTGGCATTGACTGGATCGTTCAACGACACCGATGCTATTGGTCCTTGATCCCGAGACCGAAAAACAAAGCACCCAACTAGCACAGCACTGGATTACTGTTTTTATATACAGTAATATTCCGATAATGAAATTGTATATTGCCGAAAAGCCTAGCCTAGGGCGTGCTATAGCTGACAACCTGCCCAAGCCTCATCGCAAAGCTGAGGGCTGTATCTATGTCGGCAATGGTGACTGTGTCAGCTGGTGTATCGGCCACCTGCTGGAACAAGCTGAACCTGATGCGTACGATCCTGCATTTAAAAAATGGGCTCATGCCAGCCTGCCTATCATTCCTCAAACCTGGAAACTCAGCCCTAAGCCTAAGACGCGAAAACAGTTAACCGTGCTACGCCAGCTGATAAAAAAAGCTGATCAACTAATACACGTAGGTGATCCCGACCGCGAAGGCCAGCTGCTCATCGATGAGGTTATCAACTATTGCGGCGTACCCAAAACCAAAATCGCACAGATTAAACGCTGTCTGGTCAACGATCTCAATCCTGCTGCCGTAAAACACGCTCTAAATAATCTGCGCGATAACACCGAGTTCGCTCCCCTATCCACATCTGCGCTGGCAAGATCCAGAGCCGACTGGCTCTATGGTATTAACATGACCCGCCTATGCACATTACAGGGGCAACAAAGCGGTTTCAAAGGTGTACTATCCATTGGTCGAGTGCAAACACCAATACTCGGGCTGGTAGTCAAACGCGACCTGGAAATTGAAAACTTTGTCTCCAAACCATTTTATGAATTAGATATTTCACTAAAGACATTACAGGCCTATCAGTTCACAGCAAAATGGCAACCCAGCGAAGCCTGCCAACCCTACATGGATGAAGAGAACCGAGTGTTATCACGAAAACTGGTTGAAAACGTTGCCGCAAGAGTCATAAATCAACAAGGCATAATCGATAAGTTTAGCGAGAGTATTAAAAAACAAGCCCCCCCTCTCCCCTATAATCTTTCCGCATTGCAAATTGATGCGGCAAAGCGTTTTAGGCTAAGCGCAAAGCAAGTGCTTGATACCTGCCAAACGCTTTATGAAAGACACAAATTGATTACTTATCCTCGCTCAGACTGCCGCTATTTACCCAGCGACCATTTTAGTGAGGCCAGCCAGGTGCTTGCAGCTATTACCTCGATTGGTCCAGAGCTTGGCAGTATCGCCGACGCAGCCAACTTACAAAGCAAATCTAAAGCGTGGAATGATAAAAAAATAAGCGCTCATCACGCTATCATTCCCACCAGTAAAAAGATAAATTCCCAGCAACTATCTGCGCAAGAATTAAAAATTTATCTGTTAATAGCCAGACAATATCTAATGCAATTTTTACCTAGCTTTGATTATCGCCAAATTCAATTGCAGGCCATTATTAAAGGCGGCGTATTTGTCGCCAAGCGCAAAGAAGTTATCGCTCTGGGCTGGAAACTGGCCCAGCCAAAGATCACGGGCAAAGATGATACAGACAAACACGAATTCAGTAAGGATTCGATGCCAGCGCTCAAAAAAGGTGAACCTGTCGAATGCATCGAGACGAATATTTTAGATAAAAACACCACACCACCAAAACGCTTCAACGATGCCTCGCTACTCGCCGCCATGACAGGTATTGCCCGCTACGTCAGCGATCCAGAGATTCGAAAAGTGCTACGTGATACCGATGGCCTAGGCACAGAAGCCACCCGCGCCAACATCATTGAATTATTGTTTACTCGAAATTTTTTAACGCGCATAGGTAAAGACATTCATTCCACCGACATAGGGCGCGAGTTAATTACCAACTTACCAAGCTGTGTTTCACTACCCGACATGACCGCCCAATGGGAAGCGCAACTCAATGCCATCAGCCAGCGCGAGCTCAGCTACCAACACTTTATGACACCAATGACCAACACTCTTAGCCAGCTGATAATCGACGTCAGCCAGATTAGGTTTTCCGGTTTACAGGGCAAAGGTAAGGCATTGATAAAAAAACGCCGCAAGAAAAAAGCATCCAGCATCAAAAAAACTGCTTAAACTATACACATTAAATGCAGTAGTTAAGATTTGAGCTGACAAGGGAGGCAGGCCCAACTCTATGACCTTCTCTCAACTTAAAAGCAAATCATTGACTCCCCCGAAGGTTGCACTCAGCTTGTCGTTATCTGCTCAAAATTAGACAACCTAACGTTAACTATTCCTTTAGGCTAGGCTGATTATCGTCGGCAAGATGGAGCCCAAAAGTGAATATGATCGTGCTTGATAGTACAGGTAACATCCGGCGGGCTTTGCTTTGCAGCACCACGTAGCAGGAGCTACGGATGCGGCCTACGCATGCTATTATTTACTTTAGGAATCAGTAAGATAGCGTAAATAGATAATACCATTCAACACCAGCACTCTCATGCCCAATTTACTTCTAAAATTAAAACGAGCGCGGCAAGCCAAGGCCCTCGGCAATACCGTTGCGCGCCATTTCATTGGTAATCGGTCCGATGCGCCACAAACGTGAATCACGCCAGTAACGTTGCATATCGGTCTCGGCGGAGTAACCCATTCCACCCAAAATCTGAATACCCAAATCAGCCGCCTTATTCGCGGCTTCAGACGCGGTAATCTTCAGCATGCCGGACTCCATATGACAGGGCTTACCTGTTGACTGCAACGAGGCACAGTAATGCAGCATTAACTCAGCCTGCTGACGCCAAGTAGCGATGTCTGCAACATAATGCTGAAGAGATTGAAACTCTCCTATGGTTTTGCCAAAGGCTTTACGCTGCTTCATATAATCCAGTGCATCTTCTAATACACCATCAATAACACCCGTACAAAATGCACCCACCATAATGCGCTCGTTATTCAGCGTTGGTAGTAGCATACGCCAAGCGTTACCTGGCTCACCCAAGACCAGGGAGTCCGGCACGAATACGTCGTCAAAATGTACTGCGCAAGAACCCATTGAGCGCATACCCAACTTCGCCAATGGTGTCACTGTGATGCCAGGCGACGTAGTCGGGACCCACAACAGAGTCACACCCTGAGAAGCTTTCTCGACTTTCTTTTCGGTACGACAAATCACCAACAGGTAATCTGCAACGTGAGCAGAAGACGACCAGGTTTTTTCACCATTCAAGACCCAGCCACCGTCACCACGAACTGCTTCGGTACGCATGGAACCTAACAAGTCTGTTCCTCCACTAGGCTCAGTAAAAGCGATTGCGGCGCGTAACCTACCTTCTGCAATCTGCGGCAGGAACTCAGCTTTTTGCTCATCAGAACCATAAACCCCAATAGATTTACTGCCAGCAAAAGAGGTGATACCCCAAATCCATGCCAAGCCACCTAAACTTCTGGCCAATTCACGCCCCAAAATCATTTGTGTAACCACGTCACCACCGGCACCGCCGTACTCCTCAGGGATGCCCACAGCGTGAAAGCCGGCCTCGGTAAACTTATCCCACAATTCAAATGGATAATTGTGCTCATCCATCTCCAGCTTTCTGGCCCAATCTTTAGGGGCTTCTTTAGTAACCCATCTTCGAACGGAATCTTGAAACGCTCTTTGCTCCTCGGACAACTCAAAGTCCATACTGAACCTCCTCTAAATACTCATTATAATTAATTCAACGATTGGTGAGTGCAAGCGTAACTTTCAATGCCTACAGCCGAGTAAACTTAGACTTAACTATCCGTCCTCTGCACCTACCATAAGATAGAAGCGATACAAACAGCGCAGACAGCTATGTCGACCACCGTCAAACTTTATTAAAGATTCTCTAACTGGAGAAATAACACAGCTGGCTCCGCGTCAACCATAACTGCAAGGTAACTTTAACCTGAAAGCCTCAATTTAACTGGTAATATAACGATCATTAGGAGGCCCTGGTTTCAACCTGCCAAGATATTTTTGTGGCCTCACTCAATATATGATTCCATCGCTCAGCAGAACAAACCAACGACTAATCACAACTCCCGTAACACGTCCATCGGTGGCGTATTGACCACTTTACGGCAAGCAAAATAACCTGCACTGCCAATCAAGGCGGCGCCTAACAATGGTCCTGCCAGCCATACCCATAGATGGGGTACATATTCCATTTCCAGTACAAATTTTTGCAGGCCAAATACGGCAAGCTCAGCAGACATCGCCGCCAACAACCCCGCCAATAAACCTAGGGCTGCAAACTCTATTGCCAGACTACCCAGTACCAGGCTGCGTTTTGCACCTAACGCTCTTAGAATAGCGCTTTCTTGAAAACGGCTATCCAGACTTGCCTGCACACTAGCCACTAACACCAATAAGCCACTCACAACGATGAGCCCCAGCACAAGCTCTACCGCACTGCTCACCTGTCCGACAATACTGCGTATTTGTTTAATTACCGCATCCATTTCTATCACGGTAATGGTCGGGAAGTTACGTAAAAACTGATTGAGAAATTGCTTTTTCTCTGCGGGTAAATAAAAGCTGGTGATATAAGTTGCCGGGTATTTATTCAGCAGACCTGGTGGAAAAACCATATAAAAATTGGGTTTCATGGTATCCCAATCGAGTGTGCGAATACTGCTGACGGTGGCCACCAATAGTTCGCTGCCAATTTTAAATTGTAGCTGATCACCGAGTTGAATATCGAAGCGCTTGGCTAAATTCGACTCTATCGAAAGCTCAGCATTATTAGTGCCCGGCTGCCACCACTGCCCCGCCGTTAGTACATTATCCTCAGGGATAGTATCTGACCAAGTGAGATTGAGCTCTCGGTTGATACCATTATCGCCTTGTAGATTGTGTTTGTTATCTAATGCCTGAACCGACTCGCCATTAACCGTCAGGAAGCGACCACGCACCATGGGGTATATTGGCTGACTGGCTAATTGTTCAGTTTCTAATAACACGCTGAGGGCAGGAACTTGATCCTCACTCACATTAATTAAAAAATGATTCGGTGTCCCCTCAGGTAATTGCAGCTGCCACTCTTCAACCAAAGAACTGCGTACCAACGCCAACAGCAGTAGCAACATAATGGCCAGCGAAAAGATAACTGCCTGCACAGCATTTTGTACCCCGCGTCGTCGCAGTGACGCAAGCGCCAAACGCCAGCTACTACCTGCTTGCATGCCAACATTAACGCTGCCACGCAACAGTAACCAAGCAAGGGCGCCAACGATAACAAAGGTTAAGGCCACACCTGCAAGCACCGTTAAAGTGAGTAACAAATTGGCGCTATACCAAAACATTAACACGGCAATACCTGCCACCCCCATACCATAAGTGACAATATTACTTAAACCGCTTTGCTGTATATCACGTCGTAATACTCGCAACGGTGAAACACCTTGCAAACTCCACAATGGCGGCAAGGCAAATGCCAGCAAGCAGACGAAGGCGGTAATCACACCAATCACAAACGGACGTAAGCTAATCGCCGGAAGTGCGCTGACATTGAAATAATCTTGCAACACCAGCATAAAGACTTCTTGTATTAGCCAGCCACAGACACAGCCGACCGTTATCGCTAACAGCGCCAGGATCAATAAATTATTCACGTAAATGGACATCACCTGAACCGAGCTTGCGCCCAGTGATTTCATCATCGCTACATAATCGTAGTGACGCTCACTATAGCGCCGTGCTGCTAAGGCGATAGCAATGCCAGCGAGACCAACTCCCATTGCCCCCGCTAACAGTAAAAACTTTTCGGCGCGCTCCAACGCTTTGGCGATACGCGGCTGACTATCTTCAAGATTGAGCCATTTATGCGAAGGCTCCATACGTATTTGTAGCCATGCGCCGAATTGCGCCAGCGAGATTTCATCACCGGCGAACAAATACCGATAAGATACCCGGCTACCCGGCTGGACTAAGCCACTCGCTGCAATATCAGCGGTATTCATCAAAACCCGTGGCCCGAGCATAAAGACGTTGTCTCCGCGATCAGGCTCATTCACCACAACTTTGCTAATCAGTAGCTGAGTTTCGCCTACGGTTAAACGATCACCTATGGCCAGGTTCATCAGTGGCAATAAACGTGAATCTAACCAGACCTCACCCGGCTTGGGGCCTTGACGAGTTTTTATGCTGACGCCAAAAGCGGCATCACTGGCTTCTAGCTCACCCTTAAGTGGGTAGGTATCACTGACTGCTTTAATCGATGTCAGCTGCATCGGCGCATCGATCGAATCTCCGGCATAGACCATCGATTGAAATGATATTACCTGCGCTTCTCGCAGGCCTAGCTGCTGCGCCTGTTGCAACCACTGCTCATCGACAGGGCGCGGACTTTGCAACACCCGGTCGGCCGCTAAAAAATGGGTGCTCTGATCAACAATACCCTGCTGCAAACGCTCCGCAAATAAACTGATACCGGTAACAATAGCCACGGCAATAACAATCGCTGCGGCCAAAATACCTAGCTCACCACCGCGCCAATCTCGCCACAACAACCTCAACCCTAACTTCAATCCCATCGTCAAACTCGGCATTAGTTATTCTCGCTCACAGCTTGTCCATCATGGGTTACCGCTGGCTCGCGACGTTGATCGCTAATAATAGCGCCGGCCTCTAAACGGATGGTACGTTGGCAGCGATCAGCCAAACGCTGCTCATGGGTAACCAACACCAGCGTTGCACCCTCCTCGCGGTTTAAATCAAACAAGAGGTCAATCACTGTGGCACCCGTCACCGTATCCAAATTACCGGTAGGCTCATCGGCAAATAGAATTTTAGGCTGTGAAGCGAACGCCCTCGCGATAGCAACCCGCTGCTGCTCGCCGCCGGATAGCTGGCGCGGGTAATGCTGCATACGATGCTCTAAGCCCACCCGCTGTAAGTATTTTTCTGCTAAAGCCCGCGCTTGGCGCTCACCTTTCAGCTCAGCCGGTAACATCACATTTTCGAGCGCCGTCAAGCTGGGCAGCAACTGAAATGACTGAAACACAAAACCAACCAAGTCAGCCCTGACGCTCGCTCGCTGATCTTCGGTTAATTGGGTAATGTCGCGGCCATCTAACAAAATAACACCACTACTAGGCACATCCAAGCCTGCCAATAAGCCCAGCAAGGTGGATTTGCCTGAACCGGAGGCGCCAATAATCGCGACGGATTCAGCTGGCTTGATTTCCAGGTCAATCCCTTTCAAGATGCACAGTGCACCTTCGGAGGTGTGAACGGTTTTTTCCACGTGTTGTGCTTTGATCATAACGCTTTTCTATTTTAAGTAATTAGGATGTATTAAGTGCTCTCGAGATTTAGCTCTACTATCAATACCTTTAACGCTTACTACGTCAAAACTGACAATACCAAGCTTAGCGGTATTAAAAACAGCGGCACTAAACAGTGCATGCCGAGATTAATGATTGCTTGCCTCACCTTGCTTATTGTCATGTTCAGTAACGGTGCCCACACTGAATCACAGACTTCACAGTCATCCTCAGCGGCGCTCAATTGGGCAACCAACTCGCTAGCAAGTTCATCGCTCCAGCCATCAAGCCTGCCTGGCTCTATGCCAAATTCGCCAGCACCAACGCAACCATCGATTATGGTAGTGGGAGATAGTATCAGCGCAGCTTATGGCATTGCCAGTGAAGATAGCTGGGTTACTTTACTGCAACAGCACTTAAATCAAAGCGATCATAATAATTACCGCGTAATTAATGCCAGTATTAGCGGTGAAACCACCGGCGGCGCACTATCACGACTACCTGATTTACTGGCTGAATACCAACCAAACATTGTCATTATTGAACTCGGTGGTAATGACGGTTTGCGTGGCTTTCCCATTGCTCAATTTCGCCAAAACCTTGAACAACTCGTGACACTCTCTCAAGCAGCCAATGCTAAGGTAGTACTGGCCGGAATGATGATTCCACCCAATTACGGCCCTCGTTACACCCAAATGTTTTACGGTAGTTACGAGCTTGTGGCGGAAAAGTTCAGTCTGCCGCTGATACCCTTTTTATTAAAAGGTATCGCCACTGATGCTGAGCTAATGCAGCGCGATGGTATTCACCCAGTAACCAAAGCACAACCGCTTATACTACGTAATGTACTGCCGCAACTGGAGCCACTGTTGTAGCTGTGTAACTTAATTAGTAATTTATATAGAAACTGTACTTAAAACTAAGCTATGGCAGGTTAAGGTCTGACCGAGTCCGAGTTATGCAAGCCGCTCAATTAATAGTTCGCGCTCTCGCCATTGCGGCATTACTGCGGCCAGCAGATCATAAAATGCGCGGCCGTGATGAAATGCCTCCAAATGACATAGTTCATGAGTAACAACATAATCTATGCATGCCAGTGGCATTTTCATCAACATCAGGTTGAGTGTGACATCGCCTTTGCTGGAACAACTACCCCAGCGACGACGCATTTTTCGGATGGTAATCTCAGGAATTCGGTACTGATCCTGAAACCAGTCAGGGAAGGCTTCAAAACAGGCAAACATACGCTCTTCAAAACAAGGCCCAGCTTGCTGTCGATACCACTGCTCCAGGGCTTTTTGCACTTGCTGTGTATCATTAGGATCGCGGACTTTTAGCACCAAACTGCCATCCACCAAAGCACCACCTGCCCTGGCGGCTTTGACCACACATAGCGGATAGCGCTGGCCTAAAAAGCTGTGCTGCTGACCATGATAAAATCCAGGCACCAAAGCTAATTTTTTTTGCACTTTAGCACGTTGCTCGACTATCCAAGCGGTACGTTTTTCGACAAAGTTAATCAGTTCGGATTTAGGCACCCACTCCGGTGCGCGCACTTCTATACTGGCATCCGCCAACACATGCAAAGCAATGGTTTTACGACGCTGACGCTTGATAACATATTTAATCGTCGAGGCAAACGCACCATCGGTTGAATGTCGCGCGTCATTTAACAATAACTCGCCTGCACTCACGCCCTTTGCTTTCACGTAAAAGCCGCCTCGGCATGTTGGCAAATCACTTCGATAAAATCGCTGCCATATTTATCCAGCTTGCTTTGGCCAACACCGCTGATCGTTAGTAAATCCATTCGCGACATTGGTCTAGTCTCTAACATTTCTTGCAAGGTGGCATCGTGAAAAATAACATAGGGCGGCACATTAAATTCATCGGCTAAACGCTTGCGACACGCTCGCAATGCCTCCCATAGTTTTTCATGCTCAGGTAATACCGCTTGTTTTTGGCGGGGTTTCTTGCCCTTTTTCGACGTAGGCACTTTGATTTCTTCAAGCCTTAAGTACAGTGATTGCTCACCACGTAACACTGGCCGACAGCTATCTGTTAGCTGCAGAGCGCTATAGCCCTCTATATCTACCCGCAACAATCCACGCACCACCAACTGCCGGATCACTGAACGCCACTGCGCCTCGTGAATGTCGCTGCCAATGCCGAAGGTACTGAGTTGATGGTGTTGATGCTGTAATACTTTATCGGTTTCTTTACCCAGCAACACATCCAATACGTGTACCACACCAAAACGCTGGCCCGTACGATAAACGCAGGATAAGACTTTTTGCGCTGCTTCGGTCGCGTCCCAGGTTTCGGGGGGGATCTGGCAGTTATCACAATAAGCACAGTTATTCGGTGCCATATCGCCAAAGTAATTCAGTAAAACCTGACGGCGGCAACTGGTTACTTCGCATAATCCCAGCATGGCATCGAGCTTGTGCCGCTCACTACGCTTAAATTGATCGGCCGCGGTAGATTCCGACTGCATTTGCTGCAAGCGCACCACATCCTGCAAACCATAAACCATCCATGCTTCCGCTGGTTGACCATCGCGCCCTGCACGCCCGGTTTCCTGATAATACGCTTCGATGCTTTTAGGTAAGTCCAAATGGGCGACAAAACGAACATCGGGTTTATCGATGCCCATACCAAAGGCAATGGTCGCAACAATAATGACATTTTCGTCACGCAAAAACCGACTTTGGTGATATGCTCGCAACTCTGCTGGCAAGCCGGCGTGATACGGCAAGGCAATATAGCCCTGCTCCGACAGCCAGTTAGCGGTATCCTCCACTTTTTTGCGCGACAAACAGTAAACGATACCCGCCTCATTGCGACGATTTTGTAAAAATGCCAGCAACTGCTTGCGCGGATTTACTTTGTTAGTAATCGCATAGCGGATATTAGCGCGGTCAAAACTGCTAACAAAGGACTGCGCCTCCACTAAATCTAGCCGTTGAATGATTTCTTCACGGGTGCGCTGATCAGCGGTGGCGGTTAAGGCAATACGTGGTACGTGGGGAAAGCGCTCGTGCAACAAGCCCAGTGACAAATAATCTGAACGAAAATCATGCCCCCACTGTGCGACGCAATGCGCTTCATCAATAGCAAAAAGAGCTAATTTACTGCGCGAGAGTAAATCCAACATACGCCCCTGTACCAAGCGCTCGGGAGCGATATAGAGTAAATCTAACTGGCCTTCGATTAATTGCTGCTCGATCAAACGTTGATCACCGGCAGCCAAGGTTGAATTGAGAAAAGCAGCATGCACACCCAATTGCTGCATGGCATCAACCTGATCCTGCATCAAGGCGATCAATGGCGAGATGATGATACCGGTACCTTCGCGCAGCAAAGCGGGGATTTGGTAGCATAACGACTTACCACCACCGGTGGGCATTAACACCAGTGCGTCTTGCCCGGAAGTGACTACATTGATGATCTCAGCTTGCTGGCCACGAAAGCTATCGTAACCATAAACGTCTTTTAAAATATCAAGGGGATTAGTATGCATCGGCGCATTATACATCGTCACGGACTCCGTTCCGCTACTAGATTACGATTGTTTTTATTCAACTATTCAATGTAACTGTTTTGCTATAGTTTTTAGTGTAACTACCACCCAAAGCCAAAACAAGGATTTAAACTAGCGGCTACTTTACCTACAATAGCAAAGCTACTTTCTGCCTACACCACTCTTTATCAATGACGCACCCTTTTATGAGTAATACAACAACAGTAATGAGCACAGAACAGATGTTGCAGATCGACCAGCAACATATCTGGCACCCCTATTCCTCGACAATTGACCCCGCACCGGTATACCCAGTCATATCAGCCAGCGGCGTACGCCTAAAACTAGCTGATGGCAGAGAGCTAATCGATGGTATGTCATCCTGGTGGTCAGCTATCCACGGCTATAATCATCCAGTGCTCAACCAAGCAGCCAAAGATCAACTTGAGGACATGTCACATGTTATGTTTGGCGGCCTGACTCATCCAGCGGCAATCAAGCTAGCCAAGCTACTAGTGGATATAACGCCAGCACCCCTGACCAAAGTCTTTTTTAATGACTCGGGCTCAGTCGCGGTAGAAATAGCAATCAAGATGGCGATTCAGTACTGGTTATCCAGCGGCCACAAACAAAAGCACCAGTTATTATCGCTGCGCGGAGGCTACCATGGTGACACCTTTGCCACCATGGCGGTGTGTGACCCCGTTACTGGCATGCACCACCTTTTTAATGAAGTACTGCCAAAGCATCACTTTGCCGACAAACCCCGTAGTAAATTTGGCCAAGCTTTTGATGACAGTGACCTAGATAGTTTTAAGCAGCTCATCGACCAACACCACGCCAGCTTAGCCGCGGTTATTTTAGAACCCGTTGTACAAGGCGCTGGCGGAATGAACTTTTATTCCCCTGAATACCTTAAACAGGTACGCCAGCTATGCGATCACTACGATGTGCTATTGATCTGCGATGAAATTGCTACCGGATTTGGTCGTACCGGAAAGTTATTTGCCTGCGAGCATGCTGACATAGCGCCGGATATTCTCTGTATTGGCAAATGCTTAACTGGCGGCTATCTCTCTATGGCTGCCACCCTGTGCAGCGACAAGGTCGCTAACGGAATCTGTGAGGGGGAAGCTGGAGTATTTATGCACGGGCCCACCTATATGGCCAATCCATTGGCCTGTGCTATTGCCTATGCTAGCACCAAACTACTGCTATCACAGCCCTGGCAGGCTACCGTCAATAATATAGAGCGACAACTGGAACAAGGTCTGGCACCTGCCAGAGACTGCAAACAGGTGGCTGATGTAAGAGTACTGGGAAGCTTGGGGGTTATTGAGCTAAAACAGCCCGTCGAGATGAAAAACATCCAACAGCAGCTAGTTAACTCCGGTATCTGGGCTCGTCCCTTCGGAAAACTGCTTTATACCATCCCACCGTATATTATCGACAATGACGACCTCGCCACACTGACCTCTAAACTGGTTGAAGCTGCCGGTTCAAGTCGGTGTAGCTGATGATGAGCTGCTGGAAAGTAGTTGTTTTGAGTATTCTGGCGTGATCTAGACTGGTTAAGGGCCCATATTCCTTTCAAGAAAGAGGCCCGTATCCTATGCTGACCTGTTATTGCGATATTACCAAGCTTTAAATATATTCAGGGCTTACCATTTTCAAGGCTATAACGACTGTAAAAATTCTATACCCACACCTTGATTTACCTAGCTAATAGATCAAATAACTGAAATTATTAATCGGCTCTATTGCCATTAACTTCTTTAATAACAGGCTCGCCAGTCTTCTCTTGCTGTATGCGATTATAGATTTCTTCTCTATGAACCTGTACGTCTTTAGGGGCATCGATACCGATTCTTACTTGATTACCTTTAACGCCCAAGACTGAGATAGTGACATCATCACCAACAATCAAATTTTCGCCTATTCTGCGAGTCAAAATTAACATAGGTACTGCTCCCTTAAATGTGACTTAATCGATAGAAGTATATCGCTACTCCGTGTAGCAATCATCCACTATCTTCGACTATGGAAAACAAATAATGTTTCTAATTGGCGCCAGTATATATCTATACAGCTGTTATTAATATTTGGAATATTACCCCTATTCCATATGCACCCCAAATAAGACGCCGAGCTCAAAGCCACAAATAGATCAAATAATGACCAGCCTGTAACTTGGCGTAGAGAAAGTGATCCACCTAGCAAAATCAAAAATAGAGAACCAGTCCCACGAAGAACCCTGATATCATGGCCAACAATATACTAGACGGTTGTTTAGCGGGCTGGATTAAAAACCGACTGTTACATAGAATTATTTAAAGGATCTAAATATCAATTATTATCAGTACAGGGCGATGCTTGCGAACACCCTGCATGATAGCATTGACTGCTAATTATTTATCCCATTTTCTAAAAGAGGTCTTGGGTTACGCAAACCCCATGTTTTATCTATTAATTTCAAATATGTATAGGGATATCCAACTCAATGGATCAGCTGGAAACATATAATCGAGTGGCATCACTCGAACCCCCCACTACTAAAACCATACTAACCAGTATTTATAGCTTACTCTTATTAATTGGCTTAACAGCGATGGTCAGTGCCATAATCGCCCATCTCCCATGGCACTATGCATTAATCATCGCCCTCGCCTGCCTATTAGTTATTGGGGCAACCCATCACTTCCAACAACAACGTGCAAAATCATGCAGATTTTGCACCGGCCCCTTAAGCCATCACCATCGCCCCTTACTATTGACCGCTGAATTCTTATCAATGCAGGGATTTAAGCAAGATGAATACTTTTATACACTCCGCCGCCACCCCACACCCCTGTCTAAAAAACGCCCCGTTAAAATATCGAACCGCTGCCTAACTTGCCATCACTGCCGATTAACCGAACATCAAAATCGCCAGTATATCCAAGCCCTCAACAAGAATGAGATAGCCAGCCTCCCTGTAAACAATAAGTTCGCTTGTTAAGGATTGGCTACACAAAACTAAACGCCCCAGCAGCACATGCTGCCGTCACATGCCCCCTATATTTAACCAAACCACCCGCATCTTTGCTCAAAAAACCCAAATAAATCACAACTTTTTTATCAAGATTTAATTTTTATCACTTCATTCAGCTTTCGTTCAGTTTGAGTGTTCAATAATGTGCCCAACATCAATTAATAAACCAATTTATAACTCTGTAAGACCACTGATAACTTGGAGATCAAACTATGAAAATGACCATGATGAAAAAAACTATTCTCACCGCTGCAGCCTTAGCGTTTAGTGCCGGCGCTTTTGCAGCCAAACCTACTAGTATTAAATATGTTGAAGACATCGTCGTAGAAAATGAAGTTATCTACTCATACTACGAGGTCACTTGCTCCAACGGCACTACTGGTGAAATTAGCGCCTGGGACAATCGTAAAAAATGGTGCGTGGGCAAAGGTGGTCAGGACGATTGCAGCAAAAAACAAATAAAAACAGCTAAGACTGTTTGCAAATAATCAATAAAACTTATCCTCGATGCGGTAAACAATTCGGTTGTTTACCGCTCTTTTTATCCTCTGTTTAGTTATCCTCCTCAAACACCCCTTCCCCGCTAATAATACTAAAATCCGCGGCACCGAATGCACTCTCCCAGCACCCCTGCTACACTTCATCCCTACTAACATAAATACTTAAATAAAGACTCGTAACATTTCACTATGCGTATACTGATCATCGAAGATGAGAACACTATCCGTCAGCAACTTACCGAAGCGATGATAGCTCACGGCTTTACTGTCGATAACGCCAAAGATGGCCGCGAAGGCCTCTATATGGCTAGCGAATATCTCTTTGATTTAGCAATTATCGACTTAGGATTACCAGAAATATCAGGCATTGACGTTATCAGTCAATTAAGAGAGAAAGGCAAGACTTTCCCCATCTTGATATTAACCGCGCGCAGCGACTGGCAAGATAAAGTTGAGGGCTTAGAAGCAGGAGCGGATGACTATGTTTCCAAGCCATTCCACATGGAGGAAATCATAGCAAGAGTAAACGCTTTACTAAGACGCAGTACTGGCAACGCCAGCTCTACCCTAAACTACCCACCTTTAACAATAAATACCGCCACTAAAATAGCCTCTATCGACGGCCAGGATATGACCCTCACCAGTTATGAGTACAACACGCTGGAATATTTAGTCCATCATGCGGGAAAAGTTGTATCTAAATCAGAACTAACCGACCATTTATATAATCAAGATTTTGATCGGGACAGCAACGTTATTGAAGTCTTTATTGGCAGGCTGCGGAAAAAAATCGATGCTGACAACACCCTCAAACCGATAGCCACTGTCCGCGGGCAAGGCTATCGCTTTACCTTAAAACCATTAACCCAAGCAGATCAATAATATGGCTCGCACACTTTTCGGCCGTTTATTTATCGCTAGCTTTATTATCCTCAGTCTTTTTTTTGGCTCAATTAGCTATATTATCGGCCAGTTATCACTGCAAAATATGAACTCCACAAAGGAGCAACAACTACGGCTACAAAACTTTGTCTTGATGTCATCCGCTCAACTTGGAGAGGACTCACTAATATTGCCGGATGAATTAGAGGAGCCTCGGTTCAATCAGCATGAATCAGGTTTATATGGATTTATCACCGAAAACAAGCAACGCAAGGGTAACAACACTGAAATACTCTGGCACTCTTACTCCGCTGACAAATTACAACTAGACCCTAGGCTACTTCAAACCAAGCGTACCAAGCCAGGCGAAGCCGAGTTTGAAATCACCCCACATTACTTTGTTTACCGCCATGTAGTGTTTTGGGAAATAACCGAAGACAACCCACAATTACTGACTTTCACCGTACTAGAAGATTCGCGGCCTTCTCTGGAAGAAATACGTATATTCCAGCAACGTTTTCGTAGTTGGTTATTTGCTTTAGGGGTTTTATTAATTGTTATTTTGATGATGATACTCCGCTGGGGTACTAAACCACTGCGCAAACTGGCAACCAACTTGAAACAAATCGAAACCGGCGATAAACAGCATATTGAAGGAAATTATCCCTACGAACTAACGGCTGTCACTCAGAATATTAACGAACTAATCGATGCCGAACGCCGACAACGCGAGCGCTACCATACTACTCTGGCAGACCTTGCCCATAGTTTAAAAACACCACTAGCGGTTATCCAGGTTGAGTTAAACAACCAACAACCAAACTCTTCTCAGCGTATTCTTGCCGAGCAAACCCAGCGGATGGATGAAATCATAAAACATCAATTGCAACGGGCTGTACTGGCTTCACGGCACCATCTCACAGAAAGTATTGATGTAAATATGTGCGTCGATAGGCTTATTAATGCCATGAGCAAGGTCTATAGTGGCAAGTCCATTCACTTCGAGCGAGTTATAACAGATAAAGTCCACCTCAAAGGAGATCAACGCGACTTAATGGAAGTACTGGGCAATATACTTGATAATGCTTGTAAAGCTTGCGTCCAACAGATCAGAATTACTGCTAGCTCCTCGCAGCATTTCACTCATATTGAAATTCACGATGATGGCCAAGGCATCCCCAAGCAACAACGACTGAAAATCATCCAGCGAGGGCAACGTGCCGACACTAAACACGCAGGCCAAGGCATTGGGCTTGACGTTGCTAGAGATATTATTGAAAGCTATCAAGGCGAGTTATTGATCGAGCAGTCTCCACTGGGTGGCGCCTGTATAAAACTTATCTTCCCTAACTCCACCTACTAATGACTGAATACGCCAATATGGATACGACCAAAGAAACTAATAAAGAATGGCTTTATCGCGTCATTTTCGGCACTAACACACCATCAGGTCGATTATTTGACCTGTTTTTAATTGCGGCCATACTAATGAGTGTCGCTGCAGTGATTATCGACTCAATAGCGTTTTACCATAACAAATATACACTGTGGCTACTCACCATCGAGTGGATATTTACTGTTCTATTTACCGTTGAATACTGTGTACGAATCTATTGCTCTCCCAACCCCAAAGCCTATGCCACCAGTTTTTATGGCGTTGTTGACTTACTGGCTATACTGCCAAGTTACTTAGCCTTGTTTTTCCCCCCTGTCAGCCTACTGTTAATTATACGTTTATTACGGGTATTACGAATATTTCGAATACTAAAACTTTTTCAATATTCAGGCGAAGCCAACAGCCTTATGCGCTCATTAGCGCAGGCTCGACACAAGATTTTCATTTTTCTATTTTCCGTACTCATCGTCGTTACTATTTTTGGCTCATTGATGTACATTATTGAAGGACCGGCCTCTGGTTTTACCAGTATTCCCCGCAGTATTTATTGGGCAATTGTTACTGTCACTACCGTTGGCTACGGCGACATTACACCTCAGACAGTTATAGGTCAGGGTATTGCGGCGCTGGCGATGCTAACTGGCTATGCCATTATTGCTGTCCCTACCGGCATTATCAGCGCTGAAATTATCACCGAAATGCAACGCGACCGTGTGGCCATCCGATGCAGTAATTGCGAAAAAATTGGGCACGAACGAGACGCGCAGTACTGTAAATTTTGCGGCTCTACCATCCTGCCAAAAGCTATCGAAGAAGAAGGCTGATTTTGTATTTTAACCTCTTTAATTTACCAAGCGATTTAACACAGCATGCTTACTTATTCTTACAAAAAACTTTCCACTGCCGCTTTATTATTAGCACTAAGTACCGCCTTAGGCGTCACCTCACCGTCTGCACTGGCTCAGACAGGAAAAATTATTACTAATGATAAATTTAGCCTTGAAACAATGGTGGTTACCGCCACCCGCGATGAACAACCCTTAGATGCGTCCTCTTCAAACTTGTCAGTCATCTCTGCCCAGGACCTAGAGCAATTATCCCAGGTTCATGCGAGCGAAGCCTTTACCCGTGTCCCCGGTGTATGGATCGATCGAGGTAATGGTCAGGAACACTTAACCGCCATTCGCTCCCCAGTGCTAACCGGCGCAGGCAGCTGCGGAGCTTTTGTCGTGGCCGAAGATAACATCCCGGTACGCGCGACCGGCTTTTGCAATGTTAACCAATTGATGGACATCAATACCGAGCAGGCACAGCGTATTGAAGTATTGCGGGGGCCTGGTACAGTTTTATACGGCTCCGATGCGCTGCACGGGGTAATTAATGTAATTAGTAAACCAAGTTCTACCGAAGCAGAGAACCTACTCTCACTGGAGGCTGGTGCCAACGACTATGGCCGAGTGAAATACAGCAGCAGTGACCGCTCCGGACAACATGGTTACAGGGTAAGCCTCAATGGCACCCACGACGGCGGTTACAAGGATAACGCCGGTTTCGATCAACAAAAGCTGAGTGCTCGACATGATTACTTTAATGATGATATCACCGTCAATACACAACTTAGCCTCAGTAATTTAAATCAAGAAACTGCCGGTTATATCGAGGGTTATAAGGCCTATAAAGATAAGCGTCTTAAACGGGACAACCCCAACCCAGAAGCTTTTCGCGACAGCCAATCAGCACGTTTGCAAAGCCGTTTTATTAAACAGCTTAAAAACGATAGTGTATTTATCGCAACGCCCTATGCACGCTATACTGATATGGCTTTTTTGATGCACTTTTTACCCGGCACGCCACTGGAGGAAAACGGCCAGCAAAGTGTAGGCATTCAAACACTTTATCGGCGCCCCATTAATCCAAGTTTTACCCTAAGCAATGGTTTTGATGCCGAGTACACCGACGCCTATTTGAAACAAACTCAGGATACTGGTTTTGGCACTTTCCCCAACGGTAAGCAATATGATTATAAGGTGAAGGCAAAGCTCTTTGCAGCATTTATCAATGGCGATTATCAACTTCAACCTGCTACCAGTGCCAGCGCAGGCATCCGCTGGGAACATCTCGAATACGACTACAATAACCGAATGATCGAAGGTAATACTGCTGCTGACGGCTCGTCTTGTGCTGGCGGCACAGGTTGTCGCTACGCCCGTCCCGCCGACAGCCGAGATACCTTTACTAACTGGTCACTTAATACCAGCTTAACCCATCAATTCAACACAGACTTCAGCGGTGTTATTAGACTAGCCCATGGCTTTCGAGCACCACAAGCAACCGAACTCTACCGTTTGCAAGGTAATCAAATCGAGGCAGACCTAGACGCTGAAAAGATTGATAGCATCGAACTCAGCCTGCAAGGTGCCACCGAGTCATTGAGTTACAGTTTCAGCAGTTTTTACATGAAAAAGGATAACGTTATTTTCCAATCCTCCAACCGCCTCAATGTTGATAACGGCGCCAGCAAACATTATGGTTTGGAATACAAGTTACACTGGCAGATTGCCGAACAATGGGATATGAGCGTAGCTGGTACTTTCGCTCGTCATTTATACACCAGCAATGTTCGCATTTTTGGCGCCACCCAAACAGTAGACATTGATGGTAATGACGTCGATACCGCGCCCCACCAAATGCACTCCGCACAGCTCGGCTGGCGACCAACAGAAGGCACTCGGTTAGAACTGGAGTGGATTTCAATGGGTAAGTACTACACTGATATCGATAATTTACACAGCTATGAAGGCCACGAGTTATTTAACCTGCGGCTACGTCAACAGCTAACGGCTACGATTAGTGTTGGCTTGAGAGTAAATAATCTAACCGATGTTGATTATGCTGAACGAGCAGATTACTCTGGATTCGCTGGGGACCGGTATTTTGTTGGTGAACCACGCTCTTATTTTGCTGATATAAACTTTAAATTTTAGCCACACCCGCATAGTGGGCATATACAACCAACTTACTGCGATAGTTACAGCACTGCCATTAACTACCGCAGTACAACAGTAAATTGTTGATTTAAAATCATAAAATATAAACAACTTCTTACCGATAAGATGGCTGCGGCATTATTTTATAACTTCATCCATGCAGCATGTAGAAGATATTTTAAGTTTAATCAGAAAAGCCAGTTTTTGGACCACGAACGAAAACAATACGGATATGATTTTTACTAAGACAGACGATAATTAATGCAGCACCCATCTATTTTCTGATTGTAAATAACCATTCACATAGTAGGTATTATCGACCGTCAGATTGTTTTTGAAATAATAATGACGCACCACCTCTCTGATGGTGTTAGCCCCATTGGGCGTAGCCTGACGATACTTTTCATAGGTCACCAACTCTGAACGAGTTAACGAACGAATGATAATATCATTACCACGTTCATTAGGGCCCAGCAGTAATTGCTTATCGGTCAAAGTGTAATCCAGCCGTTCGCTATCATTACCATAATTACCGCCAACAAAATTGACCCTGAACCGGTAACTTATATCATCCAGAGATTGTGCCCTAAATCTAATATCATCATTATCTACCGCGACTTTTCCAATATTTTTTTTACAAAAATAACCTGTTGAATATCCATCTCGATCTTTGGCCAATCGTTTGAGAAAATTACTGAGCAGCTCATGCTGTATCTGGCTTAAAGCCGGGCTGCTAATGACATCGTACAGCGATTGATCACTGCGTGCTGGAGAGGCTTCATAACAAGCCACCGCCTGAGTTATCGGCGCGAGTGCTAGCACCAGTATCAATAAGCATAGCTTTGGTCCCTGAGAAGGCAGTTTTTGTAAACTAAACCCTTGTAAATATAACCCTCGCAACGTGCTCATTCACACCTCTTGCTATGCACAATTCACTCGTGCTCCAAAAACTCCGCACTATCGCGTAATGTTTTCGTAGCTAGTAATGTCTCTTTGATAAACAGTAACAAAGCTGCTATCAACGCCAGCATGGCAAAAACAAAAAAAGCAGCAATGATTAGCTCGACGCTATACTCCCAATAACTACCAACAAACAAGGTTACCACCAATATACATACCAACAATGCAGAAACCGTACAAAAACCAATCGACCAATTAATCAGCTGAATACGCCGACGTAAGGATTTTAGCTCTTTCTGATTGCTTGCAATAGCAACCTCATTTTTCAACGTCAGTGCTCGACGTTCAATGACACGGACGCGGTCAACAATTCTGCCCAAACGACCAGACATAACATTTAAAAAACCGGCAATGCCCGCCAGTAAAAAAACCGGCGCCACCGCCAGTTGAATAATGTGGGATAAATCCGTGATGCTAGCTAGTGGCTCCATAATGTATTATCTTATTGTAAAGTTAAAAACTGGTTCACCTGAGCATTAGCAGGCGACGGACTAAGCCGTTGATTATATAACAGTTTTATCGCCATAACTGCAATCATCACCACCCTACTGAGCTATAAAAAATTTGCATAGATGCCGCTGATACCACCATGACGAGAAAAAGCTGTACCTCACCAACGTAGTTACGCGGTGGCCACAATGCGTACTGGTGCCGATTTAAACGCTGGCGTTTGGCTACGCGGATCAACATCGCGACCGATTACGGCATTGGCTTCAGGATAATACATCATCACATTACCCTTCGGCACATCAAAGCTGGTGACTTTAACCCCCAGCAGTGTCCCCGTGGCGGAAACAATACTAACCTCATCATGCTCACCCAGCTGCAAATCTTGCATATCGCTCTGATTCATCATCACCACCCAGCGATGACTATTACCGCGATAACTGTCCGCCTCTTCGTAGACGATCGAGTTAAACTGCCCCTCACTGCGAACAGACATCAAGGTAAAGGGGTACTCGCTGTTAGCGCGGCTGGCATCACCCAGGGCGTGAGTAATAAAGTTCGCTTTCTTAGATTCGGTAAAAAATCGCGGACTATGCAGCAGCCGTCCAGAAACATGGAATTCTTTTTTCGCCACATCGATATCCGCCAGCTGCTCCATACCGGGAATAATCGCCGCAATCGCCTGCCGAATTTTTGCATGCGATTTAAACGCAGCAAAATCTACCGCGCTCTGCTCCAATATTTTTAACGCGAGGTCACACAATATATTCACTTCAGGTCGAGGCTGTAATAAACGCTGAATACCACCATCACTGAGGCGCACATAATTAAACATCGATTCCTGGGTGGTTGATTGCCACTCTTCATCCCGCGCAGTTACCGGCAAAATCAGTGCTGCACCTTTATCCATACCGCGCACATGGCCGCGATTAAGTGTAGTGGTTAGGTATAATTTAAAACCGATTTTATTAAATACTTCTTCGGTCCACTGCGTATCGGGGCTAGCCTCCAATAAATTCCCGCCCATAATCAACGCATTTTGCATCTCTCCCCTTGCTGCCTGCTGTAAGCAAGCCAATGTATCCAACCCTTCAGTGGTGGGCAGCGACACATTAAGCTTGGACGATAATGCCGCAAACACATCCTCCGCTAACACCGGCTTAACACCTATGGTACCAATGCCCTGCACATTGCTGTGTCCACGCAGTGGCAACAGCCCCGCGTAGCGCTTGCCAATCATCCCCCGAAGCAAAGCCAGGTTAGAAATAGCCTCAACATTCTCAACCCCGTGAAGATGATGCGTAACCCCCATCCCCCAGCAAAAAACTGCATTTTTTGACTCGGCATAGGTAGTTGCCACCCGCTCAAAATCAGCCTGTAACAAACCAGTTTGGTTACAAAGTTCGCCCCAGCTTTTTTGCATGATTACGGTTTGATAGCTATCAAATCCTAGAGTAAAAGCCTTAATAAACGGCTGATCCACCCGCTGCTGCTCCAGTAGGGCTTTGGCAATACCCGCCATCACTGCAACATCGCTACCTATGTTTGGCTGTAAATAATCCGAGGCAATTTCACTCCCCCCAGAGAGCATAGATGACACACTCTTGGGCACAGCAAATTTAACTAGCCCTGGCTCTTTCGCCGGATTGATCACTACCACCTTTCCACCGCGATCGCGGCAATGTTTAAGTTGATGGACCAAACGAGGATGGTTGGAAGCAGGGTTAGCCCCAATGATAAAAACCAGGTCACAACCGGACAAATCCTCCAACTCTACCGTTGCAGTCCCTGAGCCGATAGTATTTTTTAAACCTTCACCGGTAGCCTGGTGACAATAAAAAGAACAATTATTAACGTTATTAGTGCCGTAGAGCCGAGCCAGTAACTGCAGTATAAAACCGGCCTCATTGGAGGAGCGGCCAGAGGAATAAAAAAACGATTGCTGCGGATCGCCCTCCTTAAACCGCTGGGCGGCAAAATCCAAGGCCCAGTCCCAACTGACAGGCTTAAATCTATCGCTATCAGCCGCCTTGAAAATCGGTGAATTTAAACGCCCCAGAGTTTCCATTTCACGGCCGCTAAGGGCTTTAAAATCCGTCAGACTGTGATCAAAAATCTCGTCGGGAATTGCTGGCTGAATATCGGTGGACTGCGCCTGAATGCTTTTGTTGCACACCGACGGAAACTCATCCATCTCGTTAGTCATGCCACCTCGCTGGCCGCCCATGCCAAGCCCGCAAGCCTTACAGGCATTGTTGCTTTTCAGCGCTTTAGCGCTATTCAGCAAGCCCATCCGTGACACTGTGCTTAGCGTATATAAAACTTTTTTGGCACCCCCGCCAACGATTTTACTTGTATCCACAGCAATCAGGCTCCAATTCAATTTCCATTGTTATAACAATTAACCCGAGCTGAGTAAATTAAAGTCACTCAGATTGCTCTCCTCTCTTTTCTTTTCTGTGCCGCATGCTAAAGTCATTGCTGTCTTCTATGAGAGTCAGATGCAACCATGCCAACACCCCACACCACCTCCTATTATGCCGCTACCCGTAACGACACTTTGGACCGGCCCGCATTAAACGATGCTATCCGTGCCGATATATGTATCGTCGGTGCGGGTTTTACCGGCATTTCCAGTGCGTTGCATTTGGCCGAGGCCGGTTATCACGTAGTGGTGTTGGAAGCGGCGCGGATAGGCTACGGCGCCAGCGGCCGCAACGGCGGCCAGCTGGTCAATAGTTACAGCCGCGATATCGACGTTATCGAACGCAACTATGGCGTGGATACCGCCGCAGCGATGGGCCGCATGGCCTTTGAGGGTGCGGATATTATCCGCCAGCGCATTGCGCATTACGGCATCGATTGCGACTATCGTCCCGGCGGTATTTTCGCCGCATTTACCACTCGCCAAATGTATACATTGAGCGAACAAAAAAAATTATGGGAGCGTTATGGTCACTCCCAACTCACCCTGCTCGACGGTACCGCTATTCGAGATGAAATTCAAAGTGACGCTTATTGTGGCGGGCTACTCGATCAAGGCGGCGGCCATATTCATCCCTTAAATTTATTATTAGGTGAAGCCGCTGCAATTGAACAGCTGGGAGGCGTTATTTATGAAGACTCCACCGTGATCAAGATTGACCGGCTGGAAAAGCCTGTTGTGTATACAGCACAAGGCTCCGTCACCGCCGATTATGTCATGCTAGCGGGCAATGCCTATATGGGAAACTTAGTACCAGAGCTAGCCGCCAAGTCGATGCCCTGCGGCAGTCAAATTATCGCCACCGAACCGTTAGCCCCCGAAATAGCTCAAGCATTGATTCCCAATGGCTATTGCGTAGAAGACTGTAACTATAAACTGGACTACTACCGAGTTACCGACGATAACCGCTTACTTTATGGCGGCGGTGTAACCTATGGCGGTGGCGACCCAGCCTCAATCGAACGCTTTATTCGCGGCCACTTAGAACGCACCTTCCCCCAATTAAAAGGCCAGCGCTTTGATTTCACCTGGGGTGGGGACTTTTTATTGACCATGAGTCGTTTACCGCAATTGGGCCGGCTCACCGACAAAATTTACTACGCCCAAGGCTACAGTGGCCACGGTGTAACCACTACACACCTCGCGGGCAAGCTCATTGCTGAAGCGATAAAGGGTAGCGCCGAACGCTTCGATGTTTTGGCCAATATGAAACATTATCCCTTCCCCGGCGGTCGCCACTTCCGAGCGCCCTACACTGCTCTAGGAGCTTTGTATTACGGCTTGCGCGATAAACTCGGCATTTAAAATGGAAGTTGGCGTTCATTTAACGCCCTGCCCAAGCTGCTGATAGCTCTGTTCATTACCATCCATTTTCGAAAAATCGATCGGCGGGTAGCTGGTCGTTAATGACGTATCATTTAAACCTTCTAACGCTTTAGCTTGCTGCGCTCTAGCTTCGTCTGAAAGCGTCACTTCAAGACTATCGATAACATCATCAATAAGTTGATAAATATTGCGACGATCAAGCCAGTTGCGTTCTTCTTCTTTTGAAATGTTGTCATTTTGGTAATCGACATTCCAGTTAATTACAAACTTCAGCTCAAGTAGATGATGATTGGTTATAGGGAGCGCCAAACAACGACACTCGGTATGCCGTAAAGAGTTTGGCTCTACGTTAAATCGAGCCGCTACCGACTCAAACTGAGTGAGAGGTTGCCACTCAATGGGGGCGAGCCATGCCTGACGATCAATTAAATGTTCGTCGCCATGTTCAAAAGCTAATAACTGGCCTACTCCATACTCAAAAGAGCGCGGGTGAAAAAATGAAACTTTATCCTCTATTTTTCGCGGCGTAACAATTGCAACGGATGTCGACATAGAAGCAAGACGTCCGCCAAAAATGGGCCCATAAAAATCGCAAGACCGAAACACCGACCCCAGAGCACCCCAGCCATCTCGAGTGTTAATCATTTCCTTTAAATGCACACCTTCAATGTCATAGTGAGTTTTAGGACTAACCGGCTCGGCTAATAGCTCAGTATTATGCTTAGGTACTTTTAGTGAAATACGCGTGCCATCCAGCGTAAAGCTATAGTGCTTGGCTTGTCTGATTGTTAATCCAGTTAAAATACATGGCTCATTAACTTGCCGTAATTTCAATTTATGCAGTAAAAACATTACCAACTCGGCCTCTAGAGTTTTGAAACCAGTGAACGGTAACGTTGTGGCAACCACGCTTTAAATAGAGCATGGCCAGTACCTGCCATTGCTGAAGCAACGGCTATAGCGGCCGGCAATGCAACAGCCGTACCGCCCAAACCCATAGCTGCCGTTACTGCAGCACTTGAAGCCGATACCGTGGTAATAGCTTGCCAGCTGCCACCTGTACTCTTCGCCATATCAACCCCCATATTAACTGCCGAATAATCCTCATCGGCTCGAAAGCGCTGATATATACCAACAAAATCACCGGCAACATTTAAACCGCCAATTAACTCGTTCGGGTTCAGTTTATTGGTTTTGTGAGTACTTCGAGAAAACGATAAACCGACATCCCGTGCCAATGTCTCAGCTTTCACCAAATTGGTCGTTGGCTGACTAAAAAACACATGATGATCACTAGCCTTAAAGTTAACATTGCGCTCCTTCAAAATTTGCATCGCCTGAGTCAATACACCGGAGCCACCACGCTCAGAGATCCAAGCAACACCAGATATTTTTTTAGCCATCAACATTGTTTCCGCTAACTGTAGTGCATTTTCTTTTAACGAAAAATCATTTTGAGGGTTTTGAGCTGTAAATTTTTATCTGTGGACTACAGATTAATTTTGCAGCAGACCTTAGCAAAAGCAGCAAACCGAGGATACCCACCAGCTCACAGATTAATAACTACCGCTATCCTTGGTTAAGTGCGCTAAATTATCTAGCTCACATTCCTCCGAGTAGTGAATAAATCCACGTTTAATTTTTTCGGTTACTGCCTCGTCGAGCTGACCAACGCTCTTAACGATAACGGCTTCAATATCTTCAAGTGCAATTTTCATCAAATCGTAAACAACTAAAACTTCATCACCTTCGATGCTAATGTCTTGCACACCCATTAGCTTTGTTATGGCGGTGATTAGCCTTGCCCGCGCATCATTAGAGATTACAGATAACAGTCTAATACGGCGCTTTTTAATCAACACATCCCCTTTTTGCTTGGGAGCTAAGCCATGCTGGGGATCACCCACATACAAATGCGGGTGCGTTTTAAACCGATTCTGACATAGAGGGGAACAAAAATAATGCTCAACGCCTTGATAACAATAGCTTAGTGTTTTGTCCGTATTAGGTAGACTACAAACCGTACACTTTTTTGTCGTCATCGAGGAGCCCATAATTTTCACCCTATTTGGTTAATTAATGTATGTTCCTACTTCAGACAGTTGCTGACAGTCTCGCTGTGGCTAACACCAACTGAACTCTTGCCAGGTTATTCTGCAATAAAGCCTCACTCTTTTGAAGTTTAACTTACTAATGACAATATTCCTTTTTGTAGAACAACAGCAAGCCATATTCTTATAGATTAAAGCCAAAAGCGCAGTCCCACTAGCCACTGCGTGTCTTGTCTACCCCCTCCCATAGCACGGCTATAGCTTGCAGTATCACCAAATTGACTCGTCCACTCCACACCGATATAAGGCGCGAGTTGTCGAGTAACTTCATAACGTAACCGTAAACCCACAGCGGTACTAGACAAACCACTACCAACGCCGATCGCTTCATCCTGCTGGCCATAAAAAGTGAACTCCGCGCGCGGCTGTAATATAAGCCTCTGCGTGAGTAGCCATTCATTCTCAACTTCTATCTGCAGCATAGAGCGGCCCTGCTCGCCGATGTAGACCGCACCATCAATTTCAAACCAATAGGGTGACATACCTTGAAAGCCTAAGACCAACCAGTTGCGATCTGGCCCTTCGCTACTATCGTGACGAATACCGGATTGAATATCCCAAAAAGCCGTGAGGGCATGACTGTATAACAGCTCCGTATGGCTCTCAACGATACTACCGCCGAGATATTCTCCCTCCGCCTTGATAACTGCACGGTCATAGGTGTATCCATACCAAGCCTGCGCATCGTACACACCCGCATCACCAGTATCACCAGTATCAGCCTCGACCCACTCAAAGCGATTAAAGCTCACTCCCCATAAAGTATCTTCATCAGCTAAACTTAATCGGGGTGCATCTGCTAATAAATACGGCCCTGTGGTAAGCGATAAATCATTGGCATAAGCGTGTGGGCTACGGGTATTTTTAGGCGCACTGCCACCCTGCATTGAAATGACAGACACTGGGGGGTTGCTCATAGCCACACTCATTACGCTATGACTCTGCTGCGGCAGTCGCATCGTATCTGTGGCGAGTACGCTATTTGTCCAAAGCCCAACAAAAGCCAATAGCCAGCACCCTTTAGCCATCATTTGAAGACCAACTTTCACAGTCCTCATGACACCACCACTTGGCGAAACATGCCCGCATCCATATGAAACAATAAATGGCAATGCCAAGCCCAGCGCCCGAGAGCGTCGGCCGTCACTTGAAAACTGATTCGCTGAGCAGGTTGTATCGAAATAGTATGTAAGCGCGCAATAAACTCACCGCGATCATTCTCTAATTCGCTCCACATACCATGTAAATGCATGGGGTGGGTCATCATGGTGTCATTATGTAATATCACCCGTAAACGCTCACCATGGCGAAAATGTATCGGGGTCGAATCACCAAATTCTAACCCATCAAACGACCAGCTATAACGTTCCATATTACCGGTTAAATGCAGCTCTATTTCTCGTTCGGGGATACGTTTATCCATTGCACCACCGATGGTATGCAAATCACTTAATACTAAAACGCGGCGACCATTATTGCGTAGCCCCACTCCTGGATCATCTAAATTGGTGCGTGGAGTATCTACCCGCATATCGGTGCTCGGCCCGTACTCAGTACTGGCATGGTTGACCGTTTGGGACGCAACACTCAGGGGCTTGTTAACTACATTGGAATGCTGGCTATGATCCATCGCCATGCCACTATGAGCCATACCCGCGTGGCTCGACATACCAGCACTGCCATCGCCGTGACTCATGCTGCCCATCATATCGGACATAGTAAGCGGCATAGGGGCATCCAATTTGGGCACAGGCGCAGATAAACCCGCCCTGACGGCTAATGTACCGCGAGCATAGCCGCTTCGATCCATCGACTGAGCAAAAATAGTATGCACCTCACCCTTGGGCTCAACGATGACATCATAGGTTTGACCTGGGCCAAAACGAAACTCATCAACCGTAACCGGCTCCACATCCTGACCATCGGCCTGCACAACCGTTAATGGGACACCAGGGATACGCACGTCATAAAACGTATTACTGGAACCATTAATAAACCGCAACCGCAGCTTTTCACCAGGAGAAAACAACCCCGTCCAGTTACCCAACGGGGTTACACCATTCATTAAATAGGTAAACGTTGTGGCAGAAACATCGGCTAAATCAGTTGGGCTCATACGCATTTGGTTCCACATCCTGCGTTTGGCCAGCGCTTCGCTCACACCGTAAGTAGACGCATCACGCAAAAAATCCGGCACGGTTGGTTGATTAAAATTATAGTAATCGCCCTGTTGTTTTAATTTATTAAACACAGCCATAGGGTTTTCATCTGTCCAATCAGCGAGCTGCACCACATAATCTCGCTGTACCTTAGTCGTTTTATTTACCGCTGGCTGAATAATAATACTACCGTACATGCCGGTCATTTCTTGAAAACCACTATGGGAGTGATACCAGTAGGTGCCGCTCTGCTGTACTTTAAACTGATAGCTAAAGGTTTTTCCGGGGGCAATACCAGCAAAGCTGATATTCGGCACCCCATCCATTTCGAAGGGTAAAATCATGCCATGCCAATGGATCGAGGTAGACACAGATAAAGTGTTAGTCACCCGTATTGTTACCGTTTCACCCTCGCGCCAAATCAGCGTAGGCGCAGGAATAGAGCCATTTATCGCTGTCGCAATACGGGTTACACCCGTGTAGTTAACTGGCATCGACGCGACGACTAACTCAAACTCTGTGCCGCGTAATACTGGAGCTACCGGAGTAAAACCTTCATTTAAAGGAGCGCCCGAGGCCTTACTCAGACTCGCCATTGTCGACACAGCTCCACCTGCAACCAAGCCCTGTACAAATTGTCTACGCGAAATGGCTACTGATGCCCTACCCGTAGACCATCCTTGACTTGATGGTGACATTTTTTTAGTTTTCATAAATAACTATTGCCTAAGTATTTTTACTGCCTAATAAAACCAACAAGCTACAGGACACAACACACATACGCGGATAAAAAGTCCTGCTATGCATGCAATGCTTAATCGAATTGATCCTGCGATGAGTTGATTTCAGCAAAAACCTTTGCGCTACCATCAGCCATCAACAACAACACTTGATAGCTGGAAAACCTATCACCCATTTCCATGCCAGGACTGCCAAGCGGCATACCCGGCACAGCTAAACCGATCGCATTGGGCGGTGGACTAACAAGGAATTGCTGGATAAATTTAGCTGGCACATGACCTTCAAACACATAACCATGCTGTGTGATTGCGGTATGACAAGATTGGTAGCTCGGAGCAATACCCTTAGTTATTTTTAGTTGGTTTAAATCATCAGGGTGATGGATATTTGTGCTGAACCCCTCACGCTCTATGTGCTCTATCCACTCTTCACAGCAGCCACAACTAGGACTTTTATACACATCAAACGTGGTGGTTGAACCAGGTGGCCGTTGTTTTGCTGTTGCTATCGTTACTTCCTGTTTAGCGCACCCAGCTACAATTAATAGCACTAAGACCATTACTACTTGACGAATATTTTGGGACAAAAATCTCATAAATTACTTCCATAGACCAAAATGGCCTGACTAATAGTGATAAAAGGAATATGAATACTCCCGCTAAACAATCGGGGATAACTCGCGCTCAAAAAATGCAGGCGTAGCTATGCTGTGCTAGCGAGAAATAGGGGGGCGATAAAGAGAGCTGATTAACGAAGGTTCGGCCGAACCAGCGTAATAGTTGGGTACAGTAGAAAATAGAGCGGGAAATGCCGTAGTAGCTGTTGGCAGCACAGCAGTTGCGCAGCTGCCCATTTTACAATCACAGTCGGGGCAAGAGCTCATCGCTATACTGCTCTCAGTGTCAATTTTACTGGTCACCGGTTCATCAAGAGCGTCGACAACCGTTAAATCATCACTACCATTAACACAGTGACTATCATTGACTATGGCTGCATGTTCCATCATAGCCGTATGCATTTGCATTATTGTTTTATGATTACTGATCGTCGACATATTATGCAAACAAGGCGTACTAACAGATGCCAGCAGCTGACCAGCGAATGCCAGTAGCAAAAAAGCGATGATGAAATTTTTGTATTTATCGATTAACACAACTCTCGTCGACTATGTGTATATTAAGGTTGTCACTAGGAGGCATGGCATGATTTCTTCATCGGCACACATGGCCCCTTAGCCTGCACCTGCCTATCCTACCTTGAGTTGCTCTGCCGACCAAATATATTACTGCCATTGGTATCATTTTCGACCAGGATAAACTCATTAGCCGTCAATCAACAGCTATTTGAGCGTTGTACTTAGAGCTACCGAAGAAATTATGATCAAATTGAAGGACTCAATGCCTGAACAGCACTGACGCGAGTACTGCGCGAACGTATTCCCGCGCAGCCCTCTGATGAACTACTACCTCGCTAAACCATCGGCTCCAAGCGCACATGCGCCGCTGATTGCCCAATCGATATATCAGCAAACGCTTGAACTCTTCGCTCCACTTGGGTAGCTAAGTATGAGATTAAAGCTACATTACTTTGCTCGCCTGCCGCAAGGATAAACTCCTCCATTTGCGAATCAAGATCGGCGCTCGCATCATAGCTATCACCCAAAATCAAAGCCGCGTCAATACGAGCTAATCGCTCCAGCTCCGCCTCTACTTGATCGACCCGCTGATAGTATTCAACCAAGCGCTTGGCTGCCTGTTTGTTTTGCTGATGTAGCTCTTGCTCTACACCAATCTTATCCAGAGCATCATCTAACATAGTTAATATAGCACGATGCTTGCCCGCCAGCCTGGCCACGGGTGCCGGGGGGACGATGTCTACACCAAGGTTTTCTGCCAACACATTAATCAGCGAACGGCGCAAGGCGATATCCCATTCGATATAAACATCGTGTGGATCACCAGGAGATGGATTGGTAGTGGAGCCAACAAATTGCATACAGGCAACAGTGGCAAACAAGGTATGATGATAGCGCATCACTTTGACATCCAGTGGCTCTCCAACAACCTCGGCATAATAACGACACAGGCTACCAATATCATCACCCATAGGCTCAACACTTTCGCGCATCGCCATCGTTGCCAGGTCAGTTAACGGGTCGCCAACCATGGCAAATTCAAAATCATATAGCGCGGTGATCTTACCGTTTTCAAATAAAAACTGACCTGCATCAAAGGCGATAAAACTCGGCTTGGTACGGTGCAAAGGGATATTATTGCGCAACCAGCGCATAGCAAACTCTATCAACGGGTCAGGCTGGCGTTTGTGTTTTTGATACAGAGGCAGGTAGGCGTTTAGCCCTGCCAGCGCAATCGCTTCAGCACCCTCTGGCACCTCAATACCGCGATCGGCAAAGGGTTCCAGCGGTGCCGAATGCATCGCTGCAATGGCATCAATATACTGCCGTGCTACCGAGCGACGTTCGTCATCATTGCTCGCGGTTGAAACATCGCGGGTACCTGGCACCGTCTCCATAATAATAGCAACTGGATCTGCACACATACCATAGACATGCGGCACCGGTATGCCCTGCTGCGCTAGCACTTGCAGGATATCCGCCTCACGCTTTAATTCAGGAAAAGGCATCACATCACTTTCACGGTCACCCCTGGCATGTACCTTGATAATCTCGCCATCAGGCTTTTGCAACTCCAGAAACCAGGCCGGACGCCAGCGTAACTGTCGATCTAGTTTAATTACTTTGGCACCTGTTAATTGCTCTACACTGGCACATAGTTTTTGCTCACGCAGCTGGTCGGCTGCACTCAAAACGGTTTGCTGATCACTCATATATATTGCTCTATTCATTATTATTCGAGGCTAGGGATTTTTCTTTAGGTAATGTGAAACCCGATCCGCGGCAATACGCCCCGGCAAACCGGTAACACCACCACCGGGATGCGTGCTCGCACCACCGAGGAAAAACCCTGGCACTACGGGCTTAGGTCCACCCAAACCGTAAGCAGGCCGCTTAAGCCCTGATCGACTACTAGCAAAATCTATATGGGTCACGCAACCATTGGTAATATTAACTCGCTCCTGGCGGTCAATCGGTGACTCCACAAAGCGCCCTATCTCAGCATCAAAACCATCGTAGTACTCGGAGGCTTGGGCAAGGATCGCTTTCATCGCATAATCCTTGCGTTCCTGAGTCCACGGCCCATCGCGCAATTTGACTGCAATCGCCGCAAGGTAGATGTAAGCGACTGATTGGCCAGCAGGTGCCTGGCTGGGATCAATATTACTCAGCGGCGTCACCGACATCGCGTGACGCAGGGGAATATCGCCGCGTCGTGCCGCCCAAAACATTTCCCGCACATCGTCGGGCAAACCAATCATGCCCACGGCTTTATTCAAATCAGCATCATCATGACGCATGTCCTGATGTTTTTTCAGCGTTAATGGTTTTGATATGGCGACGTTAGCTAAAAACGGCGCGCCGTTATCACGAGCCATCGGCGCATGTTCCATGCGCTGCATCAAGCGCCGCTCAATCGCACCCTCGGTGACCATCTTGTAAGCTAGTCGAGGATCGCAGGTCGCATTGACTACCCGCGCGGTAATCACTCTGCCATCCTCAAGCCGCACGCCCTTGGTTTTTCCATCTTCAACCAGTATCTCTGCCACCGAAGCGTTAAGAAAAATAGTGCCTCCAGATTCTTCAAAACTTGCCGCAAAGGCATTGGACAAGGCTTGCAAACTACCAATAGGCTTACCCGTACCTAATCGGTGGATCATACTGATCATGGTGTAAGCGGCGGCGTTGCCGTCCTGATCGACAGGGCCCGCACCGGCGGCAATACCGGTGAGATAAGCGATAGTGGCCGGATGTTCAAACCATTCGCAGGCCACTTGATCAGAGGTGGCCGAGGCAATAGCTTCCAGCTCACGACGCAATTTACGATTGCGGATTAACGCCCCAATCATTTTCAATAACACTTTTGGCTGTGGCCGGCCGTGGTCAAGCGCCATCATCGGCGAACCAATTTCAAACAGCGCGTCGAGTATTTCCATAAACTTTAAATAGGCTTTGCCATCGGCCGGATGGATCCGGGCGATATCATCGGCAGTGCGTTTCATATCGCGAAACAGCGCAATCGAACGGCCATCGGGATGCAAATAGGCATAGGGTGGATCCGGCTCAATCATGGATAAACCATGACGGGCCAGCTCAAGCTCTTCAATGATCCCGGTTTGTCGAAGATAAATAATTTCTACTGCACAAGGCGTTACTAAATGCTGGGGAGCTTCGGGTATCATGAAATCTGAACTGGTCATGCCGCCCACTTTAGCGCCACGCTCAACCACTAGTACCTTATAACCCGCTCGTGCCAGATAGCATGCACTGGTCATACCGTTATGGCCCGCCCCTACTACAATCACATCAAAATCTGTACTCATAACATCATGTCCTTCATATGCAAAAACTCAATCGACTGAAATTGCTCAGCTTAGAGCGATTCAATCAACTTAAGCGTTCCAAAATCTTCGGCTGCCTGATAAAAACGTTCAACCATAGGCAGGCCATGCTGGCCCCACTCATCTTGATTGGCCAACCAGGCCTGCATACCGTAAATAGGCCAGCGGTGATATTGTTCGCGAACCTTATCCAACGACATCAAATCTGTCGCTCCGGTTGATAGCAACACCTCGTAATAATGTTTCAGCAATTTATCTTCTTCAGTGCGGCGTTCATCAATAGTCAATGTCCCCAGCATAAAATAAGTCAGATCTCGCCATGGGTGGCCCTTGCGTACCAGCTGCCAATCAATCCACAAACGCTCGCCACTGGGGCGTAAATAACTGTTACCCAGATGTGAATCGCCATGCACGACACACAAGGGACCAGTTTGGGCTTGCGCATACGCTACCAGCTTGTCATAGGCAGTTTCCAAACGCTGCGGATTATCAAGCAGCCACTGTGGTAATATTTTTTGATAATCTGTTTTATCTATATTAAGTTTTGCAAAAGGCCAGAGCTGACGCTGCTGCTCACAATCCACTGTTGTCGCCATAGATGTTTGCAACCACTGATACTGGTCAAGCTTATCACTGCCCCACCAGGCACCATGTAACTGCGCCAACCCTTCTAGTGCATGAGCAACAGCATCCACACCAATATGATGCGTGCTGTGACCAAAAACCCCACCCTCAGTGGCAAGGTCTTCCATCACCACCATACCTTGGCCGCTGCCGTCATCATCCCAATCCGCGTAAAAACAGTTCGGTGCAGGAATACTTAAATTCTCACGAATATAATAATAAAACCGCGCTTCCAGCTCACAAATATCACCGCTCTCAAAACCCTCTGACCAGTTGGCTTTAATACACACCTGGCGGGGAATACCCGAGGCTTTGCCCACATCATTAAAATCCAGCTCCAGTCGTATTTTGGTGGTATGGCCGTTACGAACCTCAATAGTTTTCATCCCCTCAACGACAATCCCCGGATAACGGTTTACCAACACTGAGGTTAACCAGGGTGCCGTAATATCTTCTAGGTTACGGGGGATTTTTTGACTACGCCCATAAGGGCCAAATGTTTTTTTATGCATTATTCTTCAACCTTCATTAAAACGAGCAGCAGTAAATTTAGCACCGCCCCAGTAACAACTAAGCAATTATTAAGACTGGTTCCCCATAAATTCGGCATAGTGTGGCTGACAAGCCGAAGTGCCACCATTAATTTCAATACAGGTACCGGTGATATAGCCTGACTCATCTGAGGCTAAAAAAGCTACCAGTGATGCAATATCTTCGGGGGTACCCAACCGATTAGTCAGCACATATTTACCGATTATCTCCTTAATATCCGGCGCAGTACGCTCCAGCGCTTCAGTCACAATCACTCCTGGGGCGATTGAATTACAGCGAATGCCTTGATGACCATGCTGAGTAGCAATATATTTACTCATGGTGATGATGGCACCCTTGGTTGAACCGTAGGCGATGCGATTGAGGTCGCCCTTTAATCCGGAACCAGAAGCAGTATTGATGATTGAACCACCGCCAGTTTTAATCATATGTGGAATAGCATAGCGACAACAGGCCAGATAGCCAGTCAGGTTGACATCCAGTGTTTGTTGCCAAACTTCCATCGGTATATCAACGGCTGTAGTGTCATGACATTGGATGGCGGGGTCGGTCACCGCAGTATTATTATGCAAAATATCCAAACGCCCGAAATGCGCCACAGTTTTTTCTATCATTGCTTCGATACTGGCAATATCCGCCGCATCAAACTGCACGGCCAAACCATTGCCCGATAATGCCGCTGCGGCTTTTTCCGCTGACGCCAAGTTAATATCGGCCACCACAACTTTTGCGCCTTCCTCTGCTAACCGCAGCGCGGTAGCCGAACCAATACCGCCACCACCACCCGTAACTATTGCTACCTTACCAATCAAACGCTGCATAACTCACCTCATTGTTATTTTACTGTTATTAATCACAACTCCAGCACACGCAACAGATACGGATAGAGCGCTGAAAATCCAGCATTGAATGATACTGCCCCCCGCTTTTGTAAGTCAAGTGACTTATTATACCTCGGCAATACGCTGAAGCCTGAGTGTATCCAGACTATGAATTATTGGAGTTTACAGGCTAAAATAGCCCTAGTTTCTAACCACAACCCAATCAACATATCCGTGTTGAACCACCAATAAGGCTTTCCGTTGACCAGCAAAACCCATAAAAAAACCTCTACAACAGGCTCCAAAAACAGCCTGGAAGACTACCCTAAAGGCGCCAGAAAGCTCATCCTCACCGCTGAGCGATTGTTTGGCCAGCATGGCTTTGATAACGTCTCTTTGCGACAAATTGTAACGGCCTCAGGCCAGGCTAACAATTATGCAGTGCAGCATCATTTCGGTAGCAAGGAAGGCCTCATAGAAGCTATTTTCACCATCCGCATGGCCGTACTCGACGCCGCAAGAGGTGAATTTCTCAACGTGATGAAAAAATCCGGCGAGCTAACCACAGAAAACATTATTAAAGCTATTATGATGCCCATCCTCGAGGCCTTTGATGAAAAAGAACGTCATTTATACGCCGATTTTATGTTTCATCTATTTCATCGCGACAAAATTCACGCCAATAGTATTATAAGTGGCGACGTACCTGAGTACGCCAACTTTGCTCCTGCTGTTAACGAACTCAACACGCTATTGCGCAAACAGCTGGCACACTTACCTGCAGGCGTTTTCAATACCCGCTACCGGCTCGCCGCTGAGTTATTTTTAAGTGGTCTGAATGAACGTAAACGAATTTCCCACAACAAAGGTAACTCTTACACTAACCTGGAAGTATTCTGGAAAGATATGCTTAAACTCTCTGTAGTTATTTTCACCACACCCTATCCGTGATTATTATCTCCTCCGCAATAACCAAAGGGAGCTAGAGATCCGTATGGCCAAAGTTCAGCACAAAACATCTAATTGTTTTAGCTTTACCAATAGGTTGAGACAACTTTGTCTAATTCACAGTTATTTGTTCGACCTATAAAAATTATTTCCGTGCTGTCGAAACGCTTAGGTATTTACTAAAGGAAGAATGAGCAGATTTTTCAGAAAGACAATGGCTTAGATGACGATAAGTGCCACCCCGTTTGATAAAACTTGCCACTGTACTACTAGACTATATTAATAAAGGCGTATATTTACGGTCATCTTGTTCTCGCTGTGCCTTATTGTCCTGCTCACACTGCTCTTGCTGTTGTTTTTTTTCTACAAGTTTTTGCATGTTCTTTTGCCTTGAGTACTGCTGACGCCAGAGTTTACTCGCGGCATCACGCTGATCTTGAGCTAGTGCCAACCGCTGACCCTGCGCTACTGCCGCACCATCCAAGCTGCTATAAAAACGGATAAAATTTGATAATTGACCAACACTTTGCCCCTGCGCACCCAACGCTTGAAAATGATCATTATACTCATTTTTATACTGTTCTAATTGCTGCTGTTGTTGCGATACTGCATCTACATTACGAATAGACACAGCCAGCTTCTCAGCTGCGGCACGCTCGCGTAGTTGGGCTATTTTCAGCACAGTTTGTAAGCGCTGTGAAGCGGTCTTTTTCATCAGGCAACTCCTACTAAGATCTCACTGTGGGGAAATCAGCTACATTGTTTCTGCTGCCATTAGCTTCGGCTATCGGTGGCTGCAACACCGCCTTTAACTCCGCCACACTGGCTGCAACTTTAACTGATTCTCGCAACCCCTGCTGCAAAAACTTTCTGATCGATGGCAGCCGCTCAATGGCAACATCAGTCTCAGGATCACTACCAGCAACATAAGCACCAACACTAATAAGGTCACGACTTTGTTGATAACGCGAATATAAATGCCGTAATTTCTGTGCCAAAGCCAAGTGCTCGGGACTAATAATATTAGGCATTGCGCGGCTGATTGAGCCCTCTATATCAATCGCAGGATAATGACCTTCATCAGCCAAAGCTCGCGATAAAACCACGTGTCCATCAAGGATAGCCCGCGCGGCATCCGCCACAGGATCTTGTAAATCATCACCCTCAGTTAACACTGTATAAAAGGCAGTCACTGAACCACTACCATCAGCACCATTACCCGCCCGCTCCACCAACTGAGGGATTTTGGCAAACACCGAAGGTGGGTAACCCTTGGTAGCAGGAGGCTCACCAATCGATAAGGCTATTTCACGCTGTGCCTGAGCGTAGCGAGTTAGTGAGTCCATCAGGAGTAAAACATGCTTACCTTCATCACGAAAACTTTCGGCGATACGCGTTGCTAACATCGCTGCGCGCATCCTCATCAAAGGAGCATCATCCGCAGGGGAGGCCACCACCACCGATCGTTTCAGGCCCTCTTTATCTAAAACCTGCTCGATAAACTCTTTAACTTCTCTGCCTCGCTCCCCCACTAAGCCGACCACTACCACATCAGCTTCAGTAAAGCGGGTCATCATCCCCAGCAGCACACTTTTACCCACGCCACTACCAGCAAATAAACCTAAACGCTGACCTCGGCCTACGGTCAATACTGAATTTATGGCACGAATACCCACATCCAGCACGCTGGAAATGGGTTGACGCTGCAAGGGGTTAATTAGGTCTGCTTGCATATCGACACTGCGGGCGTTTCCCAGTGGACCTTTACCATCTAAGGGCCGGCCAGCCCCGTCGATTACTCTACCCATCAGTTGCGCACCCACAGGTACTTTGTCTTCATAGGCGACGGGTACAACTTTCATTCCCGGCTTCAAGTTGGATACCGGTTCAATCGGCATAAGGAATAATTTATTTTCGCTAAAGCCAACCACTTCGGCCTCAATCCCGCGCTGCTCATCATGCATAACTATACAGCGACAACCAATCGATAGCTCCAGCCCTGCCACCTCCAAAGTCATCCCTACTACACGAATTAGCTGGCCAGAAATCAATGGACGAATGATGCTCTGCTCTGGCAAGGTATAGCGAGCCAGTCGATCAACAAAAGGCACTCGACGAGTGTCAGCCATTAATCCTGATCTCCGACAACATCGGGCTGTGCCAGCTCTGCAAACCGCCGTGTTACCAATGCGTCGATGGTCTGTTGAAACTGCTCTTCCATCGTGTATTCCACCACACTGTGTTTACTAGTCACCCGACAGCCTCCCGTACTCAGGGAACGATCTGGCTGTAGCTGCCATTGCGATGGTATATCAGATTGATTACTCAATAATTGATAATCTTGCTCACTCAAGTGAACAGAGATATTGCTAGAGTCCATCGGCAACATCGCTAAAGCCTCACTTATCACCTGCTGAACATGGGCAGAGTCTGACAACAACTCACGTCGTACGATAGCCCGAGCGACCGAAGTTACAACATTAACCAGCGCCAACTCGACTTCATCGTCTTGTCCCGCCAGGTACTGATAAATATTAGTCACGGCGGCACTCAAACCATCCACTTGCTGTTTAACCTGCTCCTCCGCCGCCGCCAACCCAGCTTTATAACCTTCAGCATGACCTTGGCTAAGGCCTTGCGCATGGCCATCTTTTTGCGCCTGCTCACGCAACTCTTCATAAGCCTGATTGGAAATTTCTTCTAACTGTGCCGCGGTGATAGAGGTATAAATAACTTCATTTTTATCGACATTGATTAACTGACCGCGCGGACCACGATTCTTAAGTTTTTCAGCCTTTACAATCTGCCCTTCTTTAACCTCGGGTATCACCCAAGAGGTATAGTCAGCGGATTGATCAGAGGGGATTCTAGACACGGATATCTACCTAAATATTTGTTAAATACTGCTGGGATATAAACCGAACACTACTTATGAACTCGATCAAAACCACATCCAACAGAAGCAAAGCACTCCATGCGGGGCTCACTAAACCATTTCTTCGCCACTTGCGCCGAGGGAAATTTCTCCCGCATCCGCCATACGACGGGCAATAAGCAATATTTCTTTTTGCGCGCCCTCCACATCGCTAAGTCTGACCGGGCCTTTTGCCTCCAAATCATCACGCAGTAATTCAGCAGCACGCTTGGACATATTGCTGAAGATCTTCTCTTGCAAATCATCATCCGCACCCTTGAGCGCCAGAATAAGTACTTCGGAAGAAACTTCCCGCAACAATGCCTGAATACCGCGGTCGTCCACTGCCTTCAAATTATCAAATACAAACATCAAGTCCTGAATGGTGCTACCCATATCTTCGTCAATCTCTTTAATGGAGTCCATTAATTCGGCTTCGATCGACATCTCTAAATTATTCATGATCTCAGCAGCCACTTTCGTACCACCCATAGATTTCGCCTGCGAACCTGCGCTGCCAGAAAATTGTTTTTCAAGAATAGTATTAAGCTCAAGCAGCGCCGAAGGCTGTACTGCATCCAGCGAAGCGACCCGCATGATGATATCGAGGCGTACTTTTTCAGGTAGATTCGTCAAAACTTCGGCCGATTGATCACCATCAAGGTGGGCAATGACAATCGCCTGAATCTGTGGGTGTTCGTTACGAATAATATCGGCAACCGAGCGCGCATCCATCCACTTTAAGGTATCTAGGCCGCTGGTATTCCCCCCCAGCAGGATACGATCAACTAGCGAGCCAGCCTTATCTACACCCAATGCTTCGACTAACATATTACGGATATAACCGTCGGAGCCCACTCCCAAACCAGTGATAGTACGCGCCTCCTCCATGAAATTACCCATCACCGTTTCGACATGATTTTTCGGGACGTTTTCCAATCGGGTCATGGCTGTGCCGATGCGCTGTACATCCTTTGGCCCAAGATGTTTTAACACTGACGCAGCTTCCTTCTCACCCATCGACATCAGCAGAATAGCTGCCTGATCCAGCTTGCTTAAATTAAAGCCATCTTTGCCGGAACCCTTTGTACCATTAGTCACTGGCCGCCACCCATTTTTTCACCACCTGAGCTACACGACCCGGATCTTCTGCGACCAGGCCCTTTATAGCATTTAATTGTTGCTGATAACCCTCATTGGGGCCTGTCAGTAATAGACTATCGCCTCCCGATAAGGTCACCGTATCACCGACTAAATCTGAGCCCAAGTCTCCAGATAATTCACCCAGCGCCCGCTGTGCTTCGATTTCCCGCATATCTTTAGTAGTATCAGTTAAGCCGCGCATCGCAGGCCGTAGTACCCCAAAGATTAACGCTAACACGACAATGCCGCCTAACAGCAGTTTGCCATACTTTAACAATTCCGGCTGCTCCCAGATAGGTAATTCTTCTATCACCATGGGTGCTGCAGGCTCCTTAGAAATAAAAGCTGAATTGATGATATTGACGCTATCACCTCGAGTAATATCAAACCCAACTGCATCCTTAATCAACGTAGTCAGGCGATCTAGCTCAGCCGGATCGATAGCAACCGATGTTATCTCACCAGTATCGGCATCAACACTGCTTACATTATCGACTAACACTGCCACCGACAAACGATTCAACTTACCCACCTGATGACGGGTATGACTAATTGTTCGATCTAATTCGTAATTACGCACCGATTGCTTACGACTATTCGAACTGGCAGCAGTTACTGCACCGGCCACCCCATCGCCTACATTTTCAGGTGCCTGACCATCAACCGGCGGCTGATTGCTTAATGCCCCAGGTACACCCCCTCCGCCAGCCCCAGCCCCTCTTGACTCTTCAACCAATTGCTCACTGCGGATGGAGGGTAAATCTGGATTAAACAACTCATCAGTTTGCTCTACCTGGGTAAAATCAACATCGGCGCTCACTTGCGCTCTAAAACCGTCTTTGCCCAGTACCGGCTCTAAAATAGAGCCAATACGCTTAATCAACGATCCCTCTAACTGATGCACATATTCAAGGTGCTTATTGGCAGTAGCCATATTGTCATCAACATCAAAGTTAGAAAGCAGGTTACCCCGTTGATCGACCACAGTAACATTTTCAATAGTCAGCGATGGAATACTAAAGGCTACCATATTGGCGATGGCTCGAACTTGCCCTGAATTAATACCCGCACCACTGTAAAGATCAAGGAACACTGACGCCGTTGGCTCACGAGCATCACGAATAAACGCAGAGGTTTTAGGAATCGCCAAATGCACTCGAGCCGCACGAACCGAGCGAATACTGGCAATGGTTCGTGCTAACTCCCCTTCCAATCCGCGCTTAAACCGCGCGTTCTCCATAAATTGACTGGTACCCAAGGGCTGGTCTTTATCTAATAATTCAAAACCAAAGCTGCCATCAGCCGAAATACCTGCACCGGCAAGCTTCAAGCGAGCGTCATTCATTTGATCTGCCTGTACTAGCAACGCCCCTGTAGTTTCATCGACCTTAAAATTGATTTTATTGGTTTGCAAAATGTCTAGCACATCGGCGGGGTTCATCTGATCCAGGTTGCTATACAGCGGCCGATAATCCTGCTCCTGTGACCACAACACCACCGCAAAACCAATCGCAACACTCGCCGCCAAACCCACCATCAGACCCAACTGGCGCAGGATACCCAGGTTGCTAATACCTTCCATGAAGTCATTTTGGCGAGGACTCGCTGCCATGCCTCCGTCGGTACTTGCTGGTACTGCTGCCATCGATGAACCCCTCGTATTAATCTGCTACTGTCATTTGGTGTCGTTTGGGTCAGACTTTAAAGTCCTAAATCGGCATATTCATTACATCTTGATAGGCTTCAACCAACTTGTTACGTACTTGGGTCAAAGCTTGAAAAGAAACACTCGCTTTTTGCGATGCCACCATTACCTGTGACAAGCTAACTCCGGGATCACCCTGCTGATAAGCCGTCGCCAACGCCGAAGAAGTCTGCTGAGTTTCATTGACCGAATTAATCGCATTGGAAAACATTTCACCAAACTTAGGGGCTGTCGCGCTGCTGACTTTGTTAGCGTCGCCAACTTGCATAGCCGCCTCCACATCAGAACGAGGCTGTACAATATTAGTCGCCTGTGCCTGCGCCTTCATCTCACGCATCTGCATCAGCAAACTATTAACATCAACTCGATTGGTAACCATTGCTTTCCCCTCTTACTACCAGCCTCGCCACATAGCGAGGGCTTGTCATTCAACCGCTCTATCCCGTCAAGCTTTTATCAGTCAAACTCCTGACACTTAGATCATTCAGCCAGTAATAACAATGCCCGTTCTTTACCATAAGCCGACAAGTAATTGACAAACTGGCGACTGAATCGCTTGTAAAAGAGGAGAAAGCACAAAACGGGCCAACTTAAAAAGGAGTAATAACATAGCGCAAAGGCTATTAGAGAAGAGGAGCATATTTAACTAAAAATGCTATTGAGCTCGAACCGATCCGGCCAATAGTTGAGCAAACTCAGCTGCAACAACTGGCCGACTAAATAAATAGCCCTGCAGTAAATCACAACCCATCCGATGTAATTGTTGCCGCTGCTGCTCAGTTTCAACCCCTTCAGCGACCGAGGTTAAGCCCAGCTCATGACAGATACTCAGTATCGATCGCACAATAGCTTGGTCGTTGCCCTCCTCTGCACAGTGATCAACAAAGGATTTATCAATTTTTAATACATCGATAGGCAACTGTTTTAAATAAGCAAGCGAAGAATAACCTGTACCAAAATCATCAATAGCAAAACTAATGCCCAGCTGATTAATCTCTGCTAGCACATCGCCAACCTGAGCAATATTTTCAACCAGTACATTTTCAGTAATTTCAAATTCGATTAACGATGCGGGTAATTGACTCGCCGCAAGCGCGACTTCAATCTGCTCAACAAAATATGGGTCCATTAATTGTTTAGGGCTGATGTTCACCGCCAAACGCATATCATTACGCCACATACCCGCGCTGCGCCATTGTGATAATTGTTGGAAGCTAGTCTCTAAGACCCATAAGCCTACTTGTGAAATTAAAGCCGAGCCCTCCAGTACCGGAATAAACTCTGATGGAGAAACTGCACCAAACTCCGCATTATCCCATCGCAGCAACACCTCAGCCCCCATTAAGGTATTATCACTAACTAACACCTTCGGCTGGTATACCAGTGACATTTCCTTGTGATCAATTGCACCACGCAAACTATTAAGCAGCTGCAAATGCCGCGATGCCTGCTGACCCATTTCAACTTCAAAAAACGTATAATTATTACGCCCCTTACGCTTACTCTCATACAGAGCCAAATCAGCCTGCTTTAACAGCTCATCCCCACTGCGCTGCTCACCATTAAATAAGGTGATCCCCACACTACAGGTCAGCGAGCAATCTGTATCGTGTAAACGAAAAGGCTCCGCTAACAGTAATTGTAACGAGCGTGCCACTTGTGCAGCCATTAATTGCGACTGCTCATAATCTTGATCAAGTGCCTCCAGTAATACCACAAACTCGTCGCCGCCGAATCGGGCCAACATATCGTATTGACGCAAACGCCGCTGCAAACGCTTAGCAAATTGCATCAGCACGATATCACCAACTGAATGCCCCATGGAGTCATTAATATTTTTGAAGTGGTCCAAATCAACAAAGAAAACCGCGCTATATTGCTTGGTGCGATTAGCTAAACTCAGGCGTTGCTGCAACCGATCGTGGAAATAATTACGGTTGGGCAGCTCTGTTACAGCATCATAAAAGGCCTGATGGCTAATTAACTCTTCGCGTAAAATTCGCTGGGTAACATCCCGCATAAAAGAGGTGTAGCCGACCAGTTGTTGATTGGCCAAGCGCATAGGCACGCTAGTCCACTCACAGTTAATAACGTCCTTATCCTCTCGCTGGCTACTGAGTGTGGCGGTTAAAAAGTGTTCGGAAAGAGCCAAAGTTTCAAAGTACTCCGTAGCTTCTGCCAAAGGGGATATATGCATAAAGGACTTTCCCAATGCATCACTACTCGCGTACCCGAAAATTTTTTCAGCAGCGGGATTCCAGCGCTTTACATTAAAATCCACATCCCATTCAATAATACCCAAAGGACTACATTCAAAATGCAAATCCACTCTTCTCAGAGATTCCACCAAAGCTTGTTCTTGCTCGGCGAGCGATATTGACTGCTGCACATTCTGGAACCAAATAGCATAATGACGCTGGGAGCCGACCCACAAATAGATCATATAGATATAACATAAACTAACCAACCACCAGCCCATTTCGCCATCCATAACATAAAACGTCAAGGAAAGCGGTAACAAGCTGCACAGCATAAATAATAGAAAAGCCAAAGGGGTCAAAGCCAAAGTAGTAGCCGCCCCTGAGCATACCCCTGCCATACTGATAATTAAAAATAGCTGGTGGGACATTGAGTCATAGGGCATTAGCTTTAATACTGCATACCCCCAAAGTAGCCCAGAGATAACCGCAAAGACATGATGCCAGAACAACCAATAACGAGTTGAGTTAATTTCGGGAGCGCGCAAATACTGTAAATAAAAACGGTAACGCACAAGAGAAAATAACAGAGCTGTAGAAAACCACAGCGCAAGTGTTATACCACCAAGCAGCGGCCATAGCATCAGCGTATATAATGAAACCAGTAATAATGTGGTGCTGATTGCTAACGGATAAAAATCAAATACCGTTCTCAGCTGCTCTGGAAAATATTGCGAGGCTCGGGGTAACAGCATGAACAACAACTCTTCAATGCAATCTGAATTAAAGTAAAATATGGACTAAAACTAAAAAAGTATAGTGCGTTATTTCGTTTATCCCATCCGTGGGAGGCAGGCCTATCATCTTGAGTTTATTAACTTCACCCGATCGGGCCAAGCAATACATACTTTGCCAAATAGCATCACGTCATTCAACTAGCGCAGCATCAATAAATTGCACATCACTTTGAATGCGTGAAAAAGAGACCTCTGCGTCGTCGTACGCATAAGCAGCTCGTTCACTACTGCGGTCAATGCTAAGTTGCTCAAAGTCAAAAAATTTCTTATCAGCCAATTGCGAGGGCGCTATATTTTGCATGGCACCGAAGATGCTCCCGACTCTACCGGGCTGTGTTTTTTCCCACTGCTGTAACATCAACTTAATATTTTGCCGCTGCAAATTCTCTTGCGAGCCACAAAGATTACAAGGAATAATGGGGAATTCTTTAATCTGCGCATATTGTTGTAAATCAGTCTCTTTACAGTAAGCCATCGGACGGATAACAATATTACGCTTATCATCTGCGAGCAATTTAGGTGGCATTGACGCCATTTTTGACCCGTAAAACATATTTAAAAACAACGTTTCTACCATGTCATCACGGTGGTGGCCCAAGGCTATTTTATTGCAGTTAATCTCCTCGGCAAAAGCATATAAAGTGCCCCGGCGCAGACGAGAGCACAAACCACAGGTCGTTTTACCCTCAGGAATCTTCTCCTTAACCACTGAATACGTGTCCTTTTCGACTATGTAGTATTCAATGCCTAGCGAATCGAGGTAATTCGGCAACACCTGCTCAGGGAAGCCGGGTTGCTTTTGATCCATATTCACTGCGACTAAATCAAAGTTGATTGGTGCACTACTTTGCAAGTTCATCAGGATATCGAGCATGCCATATGAGTCTTTACCACCCGATAAGCACACCATCACCCGATCACCCTCCTCAATCATGGTGTAATCTTCAATGGCGCGCCCCACATAGCGACGCAAACGCTTCTGTAGTTTGTTAAATTCTGTCTTACTCTTTTTCGACAATTCTTGCACTGGCGACTGCACCTCTAAAAAACCCTTAAAACTTTAACTACACGTAGCCGATAATTCTACCATAGCTTAGGTTGAACACCGTACACTCGCCCGCACTACAAGCAGATAACCGACCAACAACCTCTCCGTTAGCACCCTATCAGCCATAAAATACGTCTCAACAGCCTATTTACCCAAGCCACACATGTTATTTAAGTCATTAAGGGGTAAATCGGCGACGTAAAGTGTAGAAATTTTGTAGCTAAGCCTCTAGAATTGGGCCCTATTTTTAAGGGGCGCCCTAAGTCTCAAGGCTAATCAAGCCTGGGAGTTACGGGCTAACTACTAATGGGTTTGACCTAATTCAGCTCGGTGGCGATCAGGATTGCAATCCACTCCAGATAAAGCTTCCAGTTTACAAACCCGAACTTCAAGCCACGACAGGAAATCATCCATGAAACAACCCGTTCGCGTTACCGTCACCGGAGCTGCTGGCCAAATTGGCTACGCACTATTATTTCGCATTGCATCAGGTGCCATGCTTGGCAACGACCAGCCTGTCATCCTTCAATTACTGGACATCACTCCTGCTTTGGACGCCCTTGAAGGGGTTAAAATGGAACTGGATGATTGTGCATTCCCACTGCTAGCCGGTGTTGTTTGTACTGATGATCCCAATGTTGGTTTTAAAGATGCTGACTACGCATTATTAGTTGGCGCGCGCCCACGCGGCCCAGGTATGGAACGCAAAGATCTGCTTGAAGCCAACGCAGCAATCTTCTCTGTTCAAGGTAAAGCAATTGATCAAAACGCCAGCAAAGACATCAAAGTATTGGTTGTAGGTAACCCAGCCAACACCAACGCACTGATCACTCAGCGTAATGCACCTAGCATCAACCCACGCAACTTTACTGCAATGATGCGTTTGGATCACAACCGCGCCAAATCTCAGTTAGCGACTAAAACAGGCAGTGCTGTTACCGATGTTAAAAACATGACTGTTTGGGGTAACCACTCAGCTACTCAGTACCCAGATCTTTCTAACGTAACAGTAGCTGGCAAGCCTGCTCTCGAGCTTGTTGAGCAAGACTGGTACGAAAACGACTATATCCCAACTGTTGCACAACGCGGCGCAGCTATCATTAAAGCTCGCGGTGCATCTTCTGCTGCATCAGCAGCCAATGCAGCTATCGATCATATGCGCAGCTGGGCATTAGGTACTGACGGTGATGACTGGGTTAGCATGGGTATTTACTCAGACGGCTCTTACGGCATCACTGAAGGCTTAATCTACTCTTTCCCTTGCCGCTGTAAAAACGGTGAATGGGAAATTGTTCAAGGTTTGGAGATTAGCGATTTCAGCCGTGCGCGTATGCAAGCGACTCAAACTGAGCTGACTGAAGAACGCGATGGCGTAGCTCACCTATTACCTTAATAGCTGGTTGAGTTTCACCATTAATAAAAAGGCCGCAATAGCGGCCTTTTTATTATTCGGTTTCACTTTAGAGGAGAAGCTCCACACTGCAAACACTAAACCGCCTGCAAATAATCAACCAATAACTGTACCGACTCCTGACCACGAAACTCATTTACGTCCAGCTTATAAACCAACCGAACCTTTTCCACCTCCGTATTGGGCCATTCTTTAGGATCAATGTTAAAAGCAATTGCATCCACCAACTGCTTAGCCTCGCGATCCAGCGCCACCACCATTTTTAAGTGTTTTTCGCCAACAATTCGCTGCTGCACCAACCAAAATTCGCCATCAAACAAAGGCTCAGGAAAATGCTGCCCCCACGGACCACCGTCACGTAACATTTGTGCGAGAGTTAAATTAAAATCAGTCTCGGACAGCTCGCCATCACTTTGCAGCACCGCTTGCAAGTCATCGACTGTTAGCTGCCGACTAACCTCTTGATCAAAAGCCGCCGCAAAATCAGCATAATGCTCCTGACGCAAGCTCATTCCCGCCGCCATAGCATGACCACCAAATTTACTAAGCAAATGCGGATACTTGGTTGCCACTACATCGAGCGCATCGCGGATATGAAAACCTGGAATAGACCGTGCCGAGCCTTTGATCACCCCCTCCTCATCAGCATTAGCAAAAGCAATAACCGGACGATGAAAGCGATCTTTAAGCCGCGAAGCCAATATACCAATAACACCCTGATGCCAATTAGCGTCATACAAGCACAAGCCAAAAGGTAAATCACCCTCATTGAGCTGTAGACTACTCAGCGTTTTTAACGCCTCTACTTGCATAGTGCCTTCGATAGATTTTCTATCCTGATTCAGATCATCCATCTGCACCGCCATTTCACGAGCCAGATAATCATCATCCGTAAGCAAACATTGAATCCCTAACGACATATCATCAAGGCGACCAGCAGCATTTAAACGCGGCCCCAGTGCAAAACCTAAATCAGCACTGACTAAACGATGGGCGCTACGCTTGGCTACCTCTAACAGCGCTTTAATACCAGGGCGGCTGCGCCCCGCTCGAATACGGCGCAAACCTTGGGCGACCAGAATACGATTATTCGCATCCAACGGTACCACATCGGCAACCGTCCCTAGCGCCACCAAATCCAGAAACTCAGCCATATTAGGCTCAGCAATCCCTTGCTGCTGAAACCACTGTCTACTGCGAAGCTCTGAACGCAGAGCCGTCATCAAATAAAAAATAACACCAACGCCCGCAAGGTTTTTACTGGCAAAATCACAACCGACTTGATTGGGATTTACGATAGCCGCAGCGGCAGGTAATTGCGAACCCGGTAAATGATGATCCGTCACCAGTACTTTAATACCCGCATCATTAGCCGCAGCTATACCCTCAATACTAGAGATACCATTATCAACGGTAATGATTAAGTCGGGCTTGAATTGTTTACCCACCTCAACAATCTCAGGTGTTAAGCCATAACCATACTCAAAGCGATTGGGCACCAAAAAATTAACCGAATGCGCACCCATTGCTCGCAACGCCAACACAGCCAACACACTGCTGGTAGCACCATCGGCATCAAAGTCACCAACAATTAGAATACGCTGCTGTTGCTCTAACGCCGCAACAACAATCGCCACCGCCTCAACCAAACCCTTCATACCATCGGGTTTTAACAGGCCCGACAAATCCGTATTAACATCCGCATCAGCACTCGCGCCTCTGGAAGCATAGATACTTTGTAGTAAAGGATGAAAAGAATCGGAAAACGTTGAAGAAGATAAATTAGATACGCGACGCTTAATAATTTTTTGCATTATTCTATCGCTTTTTTACAAATTTAATCACTGATAGAGTGATAACTACGAAACCTTAAAGAAGAATGTCCTGATTTCAGACCGTCAACAGCATGAATGCTGTTGACGGTCCTACAGGGACTTATTCACGGCGTGTCGAAAGTCAGGGTGTCCTTTCTAAACTTCCAAAAGTTAGAGAGCTTAGGCTGTTAAGCACTAAGGTGCTTAACCACAAAATCCTGCACTTGTTTAATATCATTATCCAACACAGTACAACGCTCTTCACTCTCAAACAAATCTGCCATGTGATGAGGCAGCTCAGGCGTATGCGGATAACCCGCCTTCATCACCGCCTCTGGGAATTTAGCGGGATGTGCTGTAGCTAAAGTGATCATTGGAATATCCTGACGTCGACGCATTTTGCGCGCAGCTTCAACACCAATAGCAGAATGTGGATCCAACAAATACTCAAAATCTTCATAAACATCGGCAATCGTTTGTACCGTTTGCTCATCATCGACTTTATAACTATCAAATAATTTACGCACATTAGCGAAAGCACTATCCGTTAACGTCACATCTTCCGTTTGAAAGCGTGTCATCAAATCATCAATAGCGGCACCATCACGACCATAACAATCGAACAGTAGCCGTTCAAAATTACTGGAAATCACAATATCCATGCTGGGTGATAATGTATGCACCAATTCATGCTTGGTAAAATCATTGCCACTGATACAGCGATGTAAAATATCATTAGTATTAGTCGCTACCACTAGCTGGTCGATAGGCAAGCCCATTTTGGCAGCTAAATAACCCGCATAAATATCACCAAAGTTACCCGTCGGTACTGAGAATGCGACGGGGCGCAATGGTCCACCCAACGCTAATGAAGCGTAAAAATAGTAGACAATCTGAGCCATTATACGCGCCCAGTTAATTGAGTTGACTGCAACCAGCTGACGCCCTTCTGGTAAAAAGCTCTTATCATTGAAGCTCGCCTTTACCATTGACTGGCAATCATCAAAATTGCCTTTAACTGCAATATTATGGATGTTATCAGCTAATACCGTGGTCATTTGTCTACGCTGTACTTCCGATACACGCTGATGCGGATGCAAAATATAAATATCAATATTGCTGCAGCGCTTACAACCCTGAATAGCTGCAGAGCCAGTATCACCTGAGGTTGCCCCCATGATGACAACTTTTTGATGGCGACGCGCTAATACATAATCCAATAAACGCCCGAGCATTTGCAGCGCGAAATCTTTAAACGCCAAGGTCGGCCCTTGAAATAATTCCAACACCCATTCATTTTTACCCAGTTGCACCAGTGGCGCTATAGCTGGATGACGAAAATCAACATAGGTATCGTCGATGATAGCTTTTAAATCATCCGCAGGAATACAATCGCCCACAAATGGCTCGACAATCTTAAACGCCAAATCGGTATAACTCAGTGCCGCCCAAGAGGCAATTTCAGCTTGTGAAAATTGTGGCAGTGACTCGGGTACATACAAACCGCCATCAGGAGCGAGACCAGTCAATAAAACCTGTTCAAAATTTAAGGCAGGCGCCTGCCCGCGGGTACTTATATATTTCATGTTAATCGCTTTTTCTTTGAGTGAACCTTGGCTCACCGTGTATGAAAATGTAAGGTAAAATAACCTACCCTAGTGACTCAACCCGAATACGGACCACTTCACCATCGATAGTATCTAACGCCTCTATCTCAGCAATCGCCGATACCAGTTTTTTCTCAATCGAACGACTAGTCAAAATAATCAGCGGCACCAAATCCTGCCCTTCCGGCGCTTCTTTTTGGATGATTGCTTCGATGCTAATACCAGCATCCGATAAAATTTGCGCCACCTTAGATAGCACACCGGGCTTATCTTGCGCCAGGATACGCAGGTAATAGGCTGTTTCAATATCACTGATATCCAATACTGGGATATCGTTTAAAGCATGTTGCTGGAAGGCCAAATAAGGCACACGATGCTTAGGTTTAGCGCTCAGGGTGCGGGCCACATCGATAATGTCAGCAACAATAGCAGAGGCCGTAGGTTCTGCCCCCGCCCCCGCACCATAGTACAGCGTAGGGCCAACAGCATCACACATAACCAGCACAGCATTCATTACGCCATTGACGTTAGCAATTAAACGCTTCTCGGGGATCATCGTTGGGTGTACTCGTAACTCGATACCTTTATCTGTTCGACGGGCCATCCCCAAATGCTTGATTCGATAACCTAACTCTTCTGCATACTCAACATCTTCACGGGCAATATTTGTAATACCTTCGGTATAAACCTTATCAAATTGCAAAGGGATACCAAACGCCAAAGAGGCCAAAATAACCAATTTATGCGCAGCATCAATGCCCTCAACATCAAAGGTGGGATCTGCTTCGGCGTAGCCCAATTGCTGCGCCTCAAGTAATACATCATCAAAGTCACGACCTTTATCACGCATCTCGGTAAGAATGAAGTTACCTGTACCATTGATGATACCCGCAAGCCATTCGACATTATTACCAGCTAAACCTTCGCGGATGGCTTTAATAATAGGAATACCACCAGCAACAGATGCCTCGAACGCCACATCAACACCTTTAGCGGCAGCGGCAGCAAAAATTTCATTGCCATGGATAGCAATCAAGGCTTTGTTGGCAGTGACAACATGCTTACCATTGTTGATAGCGGTCAGTACCAGCTCTTTGGCAACAGTGGTGCCGCCAATTAGTTCAACCAAAATATCGATATCAGGGTCTGCAGCTACAGCAAAAATATCTTTACTGACTTTTATACCCGCTATATCAGCACCTCGACGGGCACCAATATGTGTAATTTCGATGGCACAACCGGAGCGTGCTGATATTTCAGCACTATTTCTAGTCAGTACATCGTATGTACCCTGCCCAACGGTGCCTAAACCACAAATACCCACTTTTACCGAATTCAAACTACCTACTCCTAGCACTCTGCCGATCAGTCCAACGGACTGTAAATTGCGAGCGCATATTGTATTTCAGCTTAGCTCGCAAAGCCATCTTGCCGCGCCATCTTACCGATACTTCTCACTACCTGTCGCCCCCGCACTCGCTTTCAGTCAGGTTAAAACGAATAAAACCTATCTAAATCAATAACCCAGAAACTAAAACAGCGCCCTGAGGCGCCGTTTATAATAAATCTCGCTGCCAGCTGCTAAGGTACTTGTGCAGTTTGTAGTTCAGCGACAATAACAGGATCAACCGCAACACCTAATGCCGCCGCCAACTGCAATGCTGGCATATAACCAGGCATCAAGCGACCATCGCTGGTAATAAGCGCGGGCGTACCGTTAACTCCAACACTCTGACCCAGTGCTAACTGCTCTGCTACTGGATTAGGCGTACATACTTTCATCGCTATTTTTCCACGATTCTTTAGCGTGGTTAGTGCAGTTTGCTTATCTGCTGCACACCAGGCACTGGCAATTTTTTTATAGGAGTCAGAACCAATACCAGCGCGAGGATAGGCCAAATAACGCACTTCAATACCCATACGATTTAAATCAGGAACTTCTTGATGTAGTTTTTGACAGTAAAAACAATCCACATCGGTAAATACCATAACCGTAGCCTTAGCAGGCTGCTGCTTTGGTGAGAAGATAATCATGTCCTTAGATTTAACCTGAGCCATCAGCTCAGCACGGTCACCCTCACGCTTGCGCTCTGCCAGATTAATAAAACCACCAGGGGCAACCGCATATAAATCACCCAATACAAAATGATTACCATCCGCTGTTACATACAAAACTGGACCGTTACTGACTTGAACCGCATACAAACCGTTGATATCACTTGGCTCAATCGATGCAATGCCAAGCTCAGGGCGGCTAGCCTTGAAGCTAGCTCTAATCGCACTTTCTACTGCAGGCGAGGCCTTAGGCTTTTCAATCGCTTCCGCAGTTAACACTGGCTGCGCGACACTGAACGTAGAGGCTACAGAAAAAAGCACAGTGAATATAATGGCAAAAAATCGGGGTAACAATGTCATCTAACTCTCGCTTAAATAATCAATTTGATCAGTGATCGCACAACACTCGAACACTTTATACAACACATTACTGTCTATTATCCACTTAACTTCGATAATCGGCGTTATTTATAGATACTCGGTACGACGTATAGTTCAGTCGTTAGCCATACTACCAATACAGCCCCAGCTACACCGCCCACCCTAGCAAGACAATACAGATAACAGATACACCAATACAAAAAGCCTAAATGCAAAAAAGGCAGCTAGTAGCTGCCTTTTAAACATGAGCGTGTATCTTGTATTAGCGAGATAATTTCTCTTTGATACGAGCCGCACGACCACTCAACTCACGCAAGTAGTAAAGCTTAGCTTGGCGAACAGCACCACGACGCTTAACTTCAATACTATCAACCAGAGGGCTGAATGTTTGGAAAGTACGCTCAACACCCACACCGTGAGAAATTTTACGAACAGTAAAGGCAGAGTTCAGCGCACGACTACGCTTAGCAATAACAACACCTTCAAAGGCTTGCAAACGCTCGCGATCACCTTCTTTGATTTTTACTTGAACGACAACGGTATCACCAGGACCAAAGTCAGGCACTTCCTTGGTCATTTGTTCCGCTTCAATTTCAGCGATAATTTTATTAGTGCTCATGATTGGCTCCTAAAGTACTCAAATATCTCTAGCTTCACAGCTAAGGTTAACTTCAATTTTCTTGTCACTGTCAGTCTTTATCTGCTTCGATAAACTCTGCCAGCAATAACGCTTCTTCTTCGGTCAGCGAACGTTGCTTAATAAGCTCTGGTCGTCGCTGCCAAGTTCGACCTAACGCCTGTTTCAAGCGCCATCGACGAATATTTTCGTGATCACCGCTCATCAGTACTGTTGGCACTAAACGCCCCTCTAGATTTTCAGGTCGCGTATAGTGCGGGCAATCCAACAAACCCTCAGCAAAGGAATCCTCCTGCGCTGACAGCTCATGACCTAAAGCACCGGGTATCTGCCTGACAATCGTGTCAATCATTACCATTGCAGCTAACTCACCACCGCTCAGCACATAGTCACCAATGGACCACTCTTCATCTATGTCTGTCGCAATCAACCGCTCATCTATACCTTCATAACGGCCCGCAACAAAAATAAGCTTCTCTCGACGGCTGAGCTCTTCAACACCAGCTTGATCGAGCTGGCGCCCCTGGGGCGATAAATAAATAACCGTCGCCCCAGCACCAAGCTTTTCCTTTGCTGCAGCGATTGCGCTGCGCAAAGGTTCAACCTTCATAACCATCCCCGGTCCACCACCATAAGGACGATCATCGACAGTACGATGCCGATCCTCGGTAAAATCACGAGGATTCCAACGCTCTACTGTCAGTAACGCTTGCTTAACAGCTCGACCACTAACACCATGATCCAAAATAGCTGCAAACATTTCAGGAAATAGCGTGATAACACCGATCTGCATCAAGCCTTCCTATAAAATTTAATAACTAGCCATGCAATTGCGCCAATAACTCTAAGCAGCCCACTCTTTCAAACAAGGGTACTACTTAAAACTCAGGATCCCAATCGACTTCGATTAACCCAGCCTCAATATCAACCAACTTGATTACCTGCTCAGGCAACCAGGGAATTAATCGCTCCCTATCATCAATACTCGCCGCACTAGCATGAACAACAAGAACATCATTTGCCCCTGTTTCCATCATTTGATGCACTTTACCCAACAACAACCGCTGCCCCTCAGCGTCTGGCGCATAAACATCCAGACCTTCGAGCTGATGCAGGTAATATTCATCCCCTGCTAGAGGAGGCATATCTGACTTCAACACTGCTATATTACGCTGGCAATATAGCTGCGCCTGATCACGATCGCTGACTCCCTTAATAAGGGCGACTAAACCTTTACCATGGAACTTTGCTGCTTCGAATTCTATCGGTTCCCAGAGCTTATTGCTCTCCAAAAAACACGAAGAATAATCCAGAAGATTTTCCACTGGATCCGTATAAGAGTGGATCTTAACCCAGCCTTTAATACCGAAAACGGCAGTTATTTTGCCAATAACGATAAGATCTGAGGCATCAACCATCACTTAAGGGCTCTGAACTACGCAGCTTTAACGCCAGAAACCAAGCTCGCAACGCGCTCAGACATCTGAGCACCTTTACCAACCCAAAAATCAATGCGCTCAAGATCAATACGCAGACGCTCTTCAGCACCCTTTGCAACAGGGTTAAAAAAACCAACGCGCTCGATAAAACGACCATCGCGTGAAGTACGGCTGTCGCTTACATTCAAATGATAAAAAGGACGCTTTTTAGAGCCGCCACGAGATAAACGAATTGTTACCATTACGATATATTTCCCAACTATTACTAAAGCAAATAGCACGAGGATAACTCTCTCGTGCTGTCATGATTTCTATACCCGGACAAACCTTACTCTCAAGGCTCCGGAAAGGCGGCGTATTCTAAGGTAAAGACATCCAATATGGAACCGTTTTGAAGAATTTTTAACCCTATTACAGCCACTTAGACACAATATATGGCCCCTAACTCAAAAAAAAGCCCTACATTCCCGGAAATTTTCCGCCACCACCGGGAGGCATCATGCCACCAAGACCCCGCATCATGTTGGCCATACCACCCTTTGTTTTCATTTTTTTCATCATTTTGGCCATCTGTTTATGCTGTTTCAGCAGGCGATTTAAATCCTGGATACCGGTACCCGAACCTTGAGTAATACGACGCTTACGCGAGCCATTAAGAACATCAGGGTTACGACGCTCAGCCGGGGTCATTGAATTAATAATGGCCTCCATTCGAGTAAACATCTTGGTATCGACTTGAGACTGAGCCATTTTTGCCATCCCACCCATACCAGGCAATTTTTCCAACATATCGCCAATGCCACCCATATTTTGCATTTGCTGAAGCTGATCGCGCAAGTCTTCCAAATCAAACTTTTTACCCGTCTTGATTTTTTTAGCCAGCTTCTCAGCTTTTTGCTTATCAAGTTTTTGCTCCGCCTCTTCTATAAGGGACAGCACATCCCCCATACCTAAAATTCGAGACGCAATTCGATCAGGATGGAAGGGATCAAGCGCTGTTGTTTTTTCGCCCATACCCATAAACTTGATTGGCTTGCCGGTAATATGCCGCACCGATAAAGCTGCACCACCACGACTATCTGCATCGGCCTTGGTTAATACTACCCCCGTCAACGGCAATGCATCATTGAACGCTTTTGCCGTATTAGCCGCATCCTGCCCCGTCATCGCATCAACGACAAACAGTGTTTCAACCGGATTTATTGCCGCATGCAACTGCTTGATCTCAGTCATCATCGCATCATCAATGGCTAAACGGCCGGCGGTATCAACAATTAACACATCGGCAAACTTTAACTTCGCTTCGGCGATTGCAGCATTGACAATATCAACGGGCTTTTGCTCTATATTAGACGGGAAAAACAGCGCCTCAACCTCAATGGCTAGTGTTTCAAGCTGCTTGATTGCCGCAGGACGGTAAACGTCAGCACTGACCACCATGACCTTTTTCTTTTCTTTCTCTTTGAGAAAGCGCGCCAATTTGGCCACAGTAGTTGTTTTACCCGCCCCCTGTAAACCAGCCATAAGGATAACCGCGGGCGGCTGAACTGATAAATTTAGCCCCTCATTAGCCGTGCCCATCACTGCTTCGAGCTCATCACTCACAATCTTGACAAACATCTGACCAGGACTAAGGCTACGACTAACCTCTTGGCCGACCGCTCGCTGCTTAACCGTTTCAACAAAATCTTTCACTACCGGCAAAGCAACATCGGCCTCCAATAGCGCCATACGCACTTCGCGCAGGGTATCCTTGACGTTATCTTCCGTCAGTTTTGCCTGACCGGTAACACTACGTAGGGTTTGTGATAGACGTTCCGTAAGGTTCTCGAACATAATTCTGCTATTCTCTGGCACCAGAGATAATATTGGTGCGCCATTGGGTTGATTTAATCAGTGTAAACTGGTGAAGTATAACCGAGCACAAGGCTCTAACCCAAACCACTATACAAAAAATATTGCGTGACTTCTCTTAACATTAAGTAACCAGCGAAAAAAAATGATATTTGCCATTAATGCTATTGCTATCAGCCTCTATTTACTAGCCGCGGGGCTACAGCTTGGCTATCTCCTCAACATCACCCAAAAACCTCAACGCCCGCTATTACTTAGCATCGGCTTAGTGGCTGTCATCGCCCATGCCTACAGCGTGATTAATATCATTTATTACCAACAGCATTTCGACCTGGGCTTTTACCGAGCCTCATCACTGATATTCTGGTTTATCAGCTCTATCGGCTTAGTAGGATGCTTACGACGCCCCATCAGCAACTTACTGGTTATATTATTTCCGCTAGCAGCGGTATCCATTATTGCCTCAAACTTATCAGCACCCGCAATTGTTCTGCAGCACGACTTCACCCCCGGCCTATTCAGTCACATCCTCACCTCGGTCCTTGCCTACAGCTTAATGTCGATCGCCGCCCTGCAAGCTGTTGTGCTGGGGCTGCAAGAACGCCACCTCAAGCACCACCACTTAGGCCGTATCCTTAAAGCCCTGCCACCATTACAAACCATGGAACAAATCCTATTCGAGCTCATTTGGATGGGAATGGTCCTGCTAACCCTGTCGCTGATCTCGGGTTTTATCTTTATCGACGATATTTTTGCCCAGCACCTGGCCCACAAAACGTTCTTTAGCATCTTCGCCTGGTGTATCTATGCCATCCTGCTATGGGGCAGACACCAGCTCGGCTGGCGCAGTCAAACTGCTGCACGATGGACCATAGGTGGATTTATCGCCCTGATGCTGAGTTATTTTGGTAGCAAACTGGTACTGGAACTGCTACTAGCAAACCAGGGCTAACTCAATCCCACCAAAACCATGCTCATCGTTATAAGCAGTTGCTTCAATAAGATTTTTTGGTCAAGATAAGCACCCATTTCACATATAAAGGAATTTTTTTCGTTGGACGAGCTATCGCTTGAGGTTCTGTTCGCCATTCTGGCGGTTTTATTGATTCTTTCAGCCTTTTTCTCCAGTACCGAAACTGGGATGATGTCGCTAAACCGTTATCGGCTGAAACACCTGCGGAAAAAAGGCCACAAAGGTGCCATTCGGGCAGCTAAATTACTGAAGCGCCCCGATCGCTTGATCAGTCTTATTCTTATCGGTAACAACCTGGTCAACTTCGTTGCAGCCTCGATCTTTACTGTGATTGTGATTCGGTTATGGGGCGAAGCCGCCTCGGTGGTGATTGGCCCTATTATTCTGACCCTGGTTTTTTTAATTTTTGCCGAAATCACCCCCAAAACTATCGCCGCTTTTTACCCCGAAACCATCGCTTTTCCGGCCAGTTCAATTTTAGTGCCGCTGATGAAGATACTCTACCCGGTTGTGTGGGCACTCAACGGCATCACCAACGGCCTATTGCGGCTATTCGGTATCGACACACGAAAACATAGCGAAACCAAGCTAACCCCCGCCGAATTTCGTACCATTGTCGATGATGCCGGCGCGCATATCCCCAGGCGCCATCAGGGCATGCTACTGAACATTCTCGACCTGGAGCAAGCCTGCGTCGAAGACATCATGATCCCCCGCAACGAAATTCAAGGGCTGGATTTGAGCGATAGCGATGAAGAACTACTACTGCAGCTTCGCTCACTGGAATTTACTCGCATCCCTGTTTATACCGACGACGTCAACAATATTGTCGGCACCCTGCACCAACGTAACGTTAGCCGCATCATCGATGAAAACGGCTCTATTGACCGCACCAGCCTGATGGAGAAAATCCGCGAGCCCTATTTCACTCCGGAAGCAACCCCTCTGCACACGCAGCTGATTAATTTTCAACAGCAACAACGACGCATGGGTATTGTGGTCGACGAATATGGCGCAGTACAAGGGCTAGTGACGCTTGAAGATATACTTGAAGAAATTGTTGGCGAGTTCACGTCTAATATCGCTGACCAAGTCAAAGATATTCACAAACAAGCTGACAACTCTTATTTAATTGACGGCACCGCCACCATCCGTGACATCAATAAGAGCCTTGGCTGGGATTTAGAAACAGAAGGCCCCAAAACCCTCAACGGCTTATTATTGGAAAAGCTTGAATCCTTCCCCGATGCGGAAGTCTGCGTAAAAATTGACGATTATTATTTTGAAGTGCTAGAAATTAAAGATAACATTGCCAAATCTGTCAAAGCCACAAAATCTGACCAGGAAGACTCTCAATTCGATTAACCCTTAAATGCAGTCGCCATGACTAAAATAAAACAGAGAAATAAAGCAGCACAATAAAAATTACAATAAAAAGTGTTTGTTCAGTTTTTTAAAGCGGCTATGCGCCAGCACAATTACCTCTTTTTTCTCTGGTGCTGACAACTCGGACCAACGACCAATCTCTTCCGAGCTGCGGTAGCAACCCTCACAAATATCGCCCTCATTTAAAACACATACACCAATACAGGGTGATTTTACGATTACTTTTTCGTCCACAACCACTCCAAGCGTATTACTCACAAACATTAGCCCCGTTTATTTTCTTTCAAATGTTGCGCAAAACGCCGCCCATTATCAACATAGTGCTGCGCAGACAACTCCAACCCCTGCTTTTGCTCCGCAGTTAACTCACGCTTAATCTTCGCTGGCGAACCTACCACTAAAGAACCGTCAGGGATAACCATATTTTCTGGCACCAAAGTGTTGGCACCAATCAAGCAGTGCTTGCCGATTTTGGCGCCATTAAGCACCACAGCATTAATCCCAATTAAACTGTAATCACCCACTGTGCAACCATGCAGCATTGCCTTATGCCCTACTGTCACCCCTTTCCCCAGCGTCAACTGCACCCCTGGATCGGTATGCAGCACGGAGCCATCTTGAATATTGCTGTCCTCACCCAGAGCGATCAAGTCAGAATCCCCCCGAATTACCACATTAAACCAAATACTAACATTGTGACCAACACTAACATTACCCACTACCGTAGCATTCTCGGCGACGAAACTATCGCCTTTAAACTCAACATGAAGATCTTCAAGGTTATAAATCATTGCTTAATATTAACTCCAAAATAATTACGAGGGGCCGATACAACCTCACACTAAAAACTCCGAGCTTAAACCTGCATCAAAGCCTGTATTCATTAAATCCATCAACACTAAAGCCGTCATTCCAGTTACCCGATGATGCCGATAGACAAAATACGGAACCTGTATCAAACGACCTTGGTAAAGTACTTGCTCATAATTGACGTTGGCTGTATCGAGCAAAAAACCTAGTGGCAGCCGATATATGCAATCAAGCTCGTTGAGATTTGGAGTTAATTGCACTTCTGAAGAAACCAAACCCACATAGGGGCTAACCCTGATCGCGGAGCGCGTTAAACGCTGATTCAGCTGCCCAATGTATTCTACATTATCAGCTAACAAGCCCACCTCTTCATTAGCCTCACGTAACGCCGTGTATAACAAAGAGCTATCTTCAGGGTCTTTTTTACCACCAGGAAACGCCGCCTCTCCCGGGTGCAGTTTCAGGTGCTGGGCTCTTCGCGTAAGAATAACCTCTGGCTCTGCAGCACCGACCGTTATGGCCACCAACACCGCGGCTTCCGTATAATCCCCCTCCACTGTCAGTGGGGTATTAATAGCTAATTGCCGCCGTAATAACTCCAGGCAAACGGGGCTGGGGGTTTCTACCAACAAGCTACTCACGATAAGCGTCCTCTATTTACGCCCTTGATGTTAACACGCGCTAAGATTTTTTAATAAAGGGGCTAGCCGTATCGACCCTGCCAGTTAATCAATTACCGTTAATGACCAGACGTGATAGGCGGGCTCTTCATAGGGATGAGCCTGCTTTAAACACGCAACCGCATCAATAATACAATCGTCTGCACAGACCATCTCGACTTTATATTCAGCTACTGTTTCCAGCACATCCTGCTGCCCAATAAATGGCGAGCTGGATGCAAGCGGACGGAACTGCCCCTGCCCTAGCACCTGCCAGCAGCAGCTATCATAATCTCCAACCCTGCCTGCGCCAGCGGCAAAAACAGCCTCTTTTACGCTTTCCAAATGCGTAACTGGCACATAAAAACATAATTTAAACATCACTAAACCACTGTATTTTGATCCGCCACCTCAATACCTTGCGCAGCATAAAACTCAGCAGCGTAATCTGCCAATTTATTCTTCGCAATCGCATCGCGAATGTTTTGCATATGCTGCTGGTAATAGCGCAAATTATGGATGGTATTTAACTGGCCACCGAGCATCTCTTTACACTTATCCAAATGGTGCAAATAACTGCGAGTAAAGTTTTTGCAGGTATAGCAATCACAATTCGGATCTAACGGTTCCATACTATGGCGGTGCTTGGCATTACGTAATTTGACCACGCCAACAGATGTAAATAAATGCGCATTACGAGCGTGACGCGTAGGCATCACACAATCGAACATATCAATACCACGCATAACGGCCTCTAACAAATCCTGTGGCGTACCGACACCCATCAAGTAACGGGGTTTGTGCTCCGGCATTTCTGGCGCAACCACATCTAACACTTTGAGCATCTCATCCTTGGGCTCACCCACCGATAAACCACCAATAGCATAGCCATCAAACTCAATCGCTTTTAGCCCCTCCATCGATTGCTTACGCAGGTCTTCGTACATCCCGCCCTGAACGATGCCAAACAGTGCTGACTGACTTTCACCATGGGCGATCTTACTGCGATCAGCCCAACGCAACGACAGCTCCATCGATTGCCTGGCTTCCTCATAGGTCGCAGGATATGGCGTGCACTCATCAAAAATCATTACAATATCTGAACCTAAATCACGCTGAACTTGCATCGACGTCTCTGGATCAAGAAATACCTTAGAGCCATCGATAGGCGATTTAAACGCCACACCAGCTTCCGATATTTTTCGCATAGCTCCCAGACTAAACACCTGAAAACCGCCCGAGTCCGTCAAAATAGGCTTATCCCACCCCATAAAGTCATGCAAAGTGCCCACATTAGCGCCACTAGCATCCTGACGGTGCTCCTTAATAACCTGCGTCCCCGGACGTAACATTAAATGAAAGGTATTGCCGAGGATTATCTCAGCGCCGATTTCTTTAATATCTCTTGGCAACATGCCCTTGACCGTACCGTAAGTACCAACTGGCATAAATGCCGGCGTTTCTATCACACCACGAGGGAACTTCACTCTACCGCGACGCGCCTTACCCTCGGTATTATCAAGCTCAAAATCCATAAAACATTCACGACTCATCAACTTTACCTAATCTATCGGCGAGATTATTCTCGCTATATTTATCTGCAAAAAATCTAAAACCTACCATCTATATATCAAGCTTGCGGCAACACCAACATCGCATCGCCATAACTGAAAAAACGATATCGCTCTGCAACAGCTTCGTTGTAAGCCGCTAACACATTGTCATAGCCAGCAAAGGCGCTAACTAACATTATCAATGTGGATTCAGGCAGATGAAAATTAGTCACCATTGCATCCACTGACTTAAACTGATAACCCGGATAGATAAATATCTCCGAATCACCACTGAACGGCCGCAACTCACCACTCGCAGAAGCAGACTCCAAACTCCTAACCGAAGTCGTTCCAACCGCCACCACTCGGCCACCACGCTCTCGAGTCTCTTTCACTTTATCGCAAACTGCCTGCGTAACCTCGATATACTCAGCATGCATTTTGTGCTCAGCTATATTCTCAACCCGTACTGGCTGAAAAGTACCCGCGCCGACATGCAGTGTCACAAAAGTAGTATCCACGCCCTTGTCGCGACAACGCTGAATAAACGCCTCGGTAAAATGTAAACCTGCGGTCGGTGCAGCAACCGCCCCTTCATGCTTACCGTACACCGTTTGGTAACGCTCTCGATCAGCCAACTCATCCTGCCGGTCAATATAAGGCGGCAAGGGCATGTGACCAATGCGATTCATTACTGCCAAAGCGTTATCGTCCTCACTAAAAGCCAGCTCAAATAGGGCTCCATGACGACCCAACACCTGAACCTTGGCCTGCACCTCATTACTAGCCTCATCGGCCACCAAGTGCAGCTCGGCACCAGCCTTGGGTGATTTACTGGCTCGCACATGGGCCAGGACCCGCTGCGCATCCAATACCCGCTCTATTAACACTTCAATGCGCCCACCAGTGGCTTTTTTACCCCAGAGTCGTGCAGGTAAAACCTTGGTATCGTTAAACACCAATAAGTCGCCAGAATCTAACAAATCAATTAAATCGGTAAATTGTTTATGCTGTACCTGCCCAGACTCACCATTTAAAAGCAGTAATCGACTGGAGGTGCGCTCGCTCGCTGGATAACGAGCGATTAACTCATCGGGCAAATGAAAATGAAAATCAGATAATTGCATTAGATAACTGTATTGGAAGGAGGAGATAAATAAATGGTGGCAGAAAAACAGCAGCTACAAGCTAACGACTACCAATCCACAGGCGCACAAGAATATCGCAAAAACTCAACCCAAACCAGACTAACGACTCATTTTTGAACAGCTTATATTTGATGTGAAAAGCCGTTGACCTTTAGTCGCATATTGATATAATGCCGCGCTCACGATGTTTGAACAGTAGCGAAATCCACTAGTGATTGTTAGCTACTCGACTCGGTGAGAAAGTAAGTTTTAAGCAATGCCAGCGTGATGAAATTGGTAGACATAGGGGATTCAAAATCCGCAAGTGATTTTACATCCCAAGAGAAAAGAGTTAAGTTTTTAGAAATGCCAGCGTGATGAAATTGGTAGACATAGGGGATTCAAAATCCCCCGTTCGCGAGAACGTGGCGGTTCGAGTCCGCCCGCTGGTACCATCTAACACCAATCTTAGAAGCAACAGATTTTTTTAAGTGGTAAGCGCCCAATTAAACTTTGGGATGCACCGGGGATGCAAAGGCAAGTAATCTTGGCCGCGGTGAGAAATGCTTAAA
>Ga0172382_10000641_pt1 | contig 65432 bp, 64 predicted proteins | sample Leawel138RmetaG_FD_122245 | JGI IMG/M metagenome (GOLD analysis project Ga0172382, IMG submission 122245) | Leachate microbial communities from a municipal landfill in Southern Ontario, Canada - Leachate well 138R metaG | ecosystem: Engineered > Solid waste > Landfill > Unclassified | place...
GGCTTAATTACTATGTTGATGGAAAGCGTATTCAAAAATCTACCAAATTAAAAGATACGCCTAAAAATATCAATATCGTGACTAGTAAAATTATACCAGCTTTGGATATAAAAATTGCTACAGTAGAAATATACAAGAAAAAACCTAAAACTTTCGAGTATTATGGAAATATATTTCTACAGCAAAAAGATAGTAATCGAAGTTTTACAGTTAAACAAGAATATTATCTAAGAGTGATTGGGTTTTTTAAAGGTCGTGAAATTGACACGATTACAAGACTAGATATTAAGAGATATCTAACTTCATTAAACATGAAGTCAGTTTCATTAAAAGTTTACAAAAGTTGTGTAAATGAGAGTTGGCGAAATATTGGGTTTGCAGCTTGGTGATTTTAAAAATGGATATATTCATATAAAGAGGACTAGAACCAAAGGAATTATAGGAACTGGCAAAACTATAAACTCAAGAAGAGTAGTTCCTTATCCTAAATATATTTTATCTGAAATCAAAAAGATACAAACAAATAATATTTTCATATTTGGAAATATTGATGATGCTGATAAGTTAAAAAAACGCTGGGCAAAAGTTGTAAAAGATAGCGGAGTTGTAAGACATAAGCTATCTTCTACAAGACATACATTTGCCACATTAATGCTAAAAGATAATATCGTAAGTATTAATGAACTATCGGGACTTCTTGGACACAATAAAGCTAGTACAACACTAGAATATTATGCAAGTATTATAGAGTCTAAAAATATAGATTTAGGTGTTAATTTTTCTTTGTTTGATGATGATAATCGGTTACAAAACGGTGACAGTAAAAGATTAATTAACTATAAAGCCCAGAAACAAGTCAATTTAGGGGTAAGGACTAAACTCACGAAGAGTTTAGTTCTTACCCACTCTATAAGTTTTTTCTTCAATAAGCAGATCATCAAGTATTTTCATAACTGATTTAGATGCTTTTTGCGCATTTTCGAAGTATGTCTTCACATTCTCTGCTTCTTGTGTGCATGTTCCATTTTTAACACACTCAATAGCTTTTTGAATGTTGTCATGAACTTCTTTATGAGGTCCAGCTAGCTTAGCATAACTCGCTGCTTTTCCAAACTTCTCTTTGCCAACACCACTTAAGTACCACTTACCAAGTCTACACTCTGTTTCACTAACAAATTCAGCATCTATTTTTCCATCAAAAATCGTTTTATAGCCATTTGCTTTAAAGAGTAGATGATCTAGCTTAGTTAACACTACAAAAATTTCATATGTTATATTTATAGTCTCTTGTTCTATCTTTCTTGAAGCTATAGTTAGAGCATCTGTCTTTTCATGAAAAATGATCATCTGATCATTTGCACTTTGACTTAGCTCTTCCATAGACTTAGAGTGTTCATGTACTTCTTGAGTGTTTTGTTTTAGACTTTGAACTGTTATCTCTACTTCACTTGTAGCTTTTTGAGTTCTCTCTGCAAGTTTACGGACTTCATCAGCAACGACTGCAAAACCACGTCCATGTTCACCAGCTCGTGCTGCTTCAATTGCCGCATTGAGGGCTAGTAGGTTTGTTTGATCTGAGATGTCTTTTATAAGGCTTATCACATCTGAGATATTCTCAACATTAGAGTTAAGTGTACTTACTTGATCAAATGTACTTGCAATATGTTCTAAAAGAGAGTTCATTGTGCCAGTCATTTCAACTACATCAGTAGAACACTCACTCATATCTTCTTCATTGCTACAGCTTTCATTTTCTATGTCTTGTAGACTTGATAGATTGTCAGCTAAGTTTGACTGTAACTCTTTTAAATCATGTTCACAAGAGTTTGTTAATCCCGTTGTCAGTGCTTTTATAAGGTCATTCATAACTTCGCTTTCGCGATCTTTGCTTATGTCTCGTTCTAGCTCACGTACTTTATCATCAGCTTTTTGCAATGCTTCTTTTAAACTTTCTATCTCTAGATCTTTAGATCTTAAGTCTAATTCTAGCTTTTTCGTATCTTTAAAAAACATTGACACACACCCCATTCTGAGTTTTTTTGTTATATCAGATATAGTACACTTGGTAACATTACAAAGACATAAAAGAATAATTTTTTTTTATATTAGTTCTATCATTTCAGTTACTTTTCCTTGAACAATATTTATGTCTTTCTCAAGCAGTTCTTTCAATTCATCCATTTGCATAACTCCAGATGCTATCAAAGAGATGCCAATCGTGTCGGCTATAAGATTAAGTGAGGCTAGGGCTTGTTTACTTTGAGTTAAAAAGTAATCACTCTGTGCTTTGATGTAAACAGGTCTAAACTCTTGCAAATATTGATAATCTTCGCCCTCTGCGATAAACTCAAAAATTCCCATATCGATATTATATTTATCAAACAGATCTTTATAGCTTTTAACTAAGATAGTGTTTTGTCGCATAAACCTATCTGGCATCTCAATTATAAGCTTAAAAGGAAGAGCTTTAGCATGAGCATCTAAGAGTTTATTCATCCTAGCAAAAACACCTTCTTCTACGAGATAATCATACGGAAGTCTAAGTGAACATAAAGAGTTTTTAAGAGTCATATTTGGAACTTTAAACATCATATCAAGCACATTGTCATATATCTTAGAGCTTAGTCCTAATTGATTTGCTGGAGCCATAAACTGCCCATAATAATATGTCGTCTCTTTATCTACTTTTAAATTTATACTTAAAACATTGTGTGCTATTTTCTTTCTCTTTGCATCTACTACCTTCCATGAAACAAACTTAAATTGATTGTTCTGGACCGCTTCTTTTATAACCTCTCTCCAAGCATCTTTACCCATAACTTCAACCAAGGTTTGTGCTTTAGCTAAATATGTCTTGCTATCGCTAAACTTTGCTTGTGCTAAAGCGTTATCAGATTGTGAAAGAAGCTCTCCGATACTATCTTTGTAGTTGTACTCATACAAACCTAAAGATACATAGGTATGATTTGTATCTAGAGCAAAACCTTCAGTTATTTTTTGACACGATTTATAGATATTTTTTGCTAATTTTAATCCATCTTTATCTAAACAATCAGGAAGCAAGATAGAAAACTCCGTGCCGTTCATTCTCGCGACAATTGAGTTTTCATAGTTACTAGCGTGTGCATCAAATATATTTGCCATTGATAAGAGTAGTTTATCTACCTCTTTGTGTCCTATCTGCTCATTAGCCTCTATCACGCCACTTATAGATATCATCATGTTGATTCCACCTTTTGAAGTAGCATCTATCTTTAGATACTCTGGAAGTTTATCTATTAGGTATTTTCTATTTTTAAGTCCTGTAACTTTGTCTATATACTCAAGTGCCTTTTGATGCTTTAGTTCTTCATTAGCTTTAACTAACATAGCTTTTACTTTTGATACCATATTGTTCATGCCCAAAACTACATCTCTAAACTCTACTGTTGAGGGTATATTTTGCTGAATTATAAACTCATTTCTTATAACTGCTTCAGCCTGTTTTTGCACACCTTTTAGAGGTTTTAAAATAGCAACTAAAAGAAGATTTAACACCACAAGCCCGATAATTGAGATAACACTAAAAGAGATAAGCAGATCTACTAAGATAGAGTATAGTTGTTTGTATGCATATGAGTCATCACTTTGAACGCTTAAGATACCAACCTGACTCCATCCAGCCGAAACATTTGCTGATGCAACTGGTGCTTTGATATTTACAAATTTTAAAAACCAAGATGGCACATCTATGCTCTCTCTTTGAAGCTTTCTATCATATAGGAGAACTTCGTCAACATCTTGAAGCATTATATGACGATAGTTTCCACTGTCAAAGTTAGCATTTATCATAGTTGTCATCATAGAGAGATCGCCATTGGCACCACCCAACGAGAGGCTGAGTGAAGTTGCACTATTTTTAGCATCTTCATAGAGTCTCTCCTCAACTGAATGATTTGCACTTTTAAAGTTTAGTGTTAAAACCGTTGTTAGAAATATAAGCAAAAATATTGATAACATAGATGCTATTTGTTTAAATAGTGTCATATTTTCTTCCTTTTCATGTTTAGTTTTAGTTCATCAAATTTTTTGTGAGCTTTTTGATTTTGAACTTCTTTTCCAGTTTCGGCTCTATACAAGCTCTCTCCATTGAAGTTATAGATAGGTGTTAAATCTTTTCTTTGTGAAGCTTTTAGCACTTTAAAGTTGTTGTTGTCTAAGATAAGTGGTTCACTACGAGGTGTTTCAAAGTAGGTTAAAACCATATGTGCCTCTTTAAATTCGCTTGAGCGAACATAGGTAAAAAATAGTTTTTTTGCATCTACTTTAAGATACAAAAGAGCAAAATATTTAGAGATCACATAGTCTTCACAATCCCCCTCTATCTCGTCCTAAAAATTCCCATGGAGTAGCCCAATAATCAGCTTTACCATAAATTTTCATGTCAGAAGAGTATCTTACTTTATTGAAAAATGAATTTACTGTTTCTAACTTTTGTAGATCACTTTTATTTTTTACTTTATCAAGACTTTTTTGAAGATAGAGAAATCTTTTCTTTGCAAAAAGATTATACTTTTTGGTGATCTTCTCTAAAAGAACAGCATCTACATAGGGCTCTGCCCAAAGTGAAGAAATATTAACAAACAGTAGTGATATAACAAAAAAGATTTTCAACTTGACCATTTGATGATTATATCAAAACTTATCTGACAAGATATACAATATTAAAATAGCTTAAGCTTACATCGTAAGCTTGATCATCTTATCTTTAAAACAAATGGATACAAAGCTGTATTTAGAGGGGAAGCTACTGATGAGTTTAAAAGTGATACTGAGTGTAGGCTTGGGAAGTGGTACTTTGATGGAAAAGGTAAAGAAGACTTTGAAATGTGTTCAAGCTATCAAGCATTTGCAACTCAGCATAAAGAAGCAAAATAGTAACTCTTAATACTCCAAGGAGTATTAAGATCTAAATATTTCTAGTTTATTATTGAGCTCTTCTGTCATATTGTTAAGATGTTCAGCTGCTGCGGCTATCTCTTCAACATTTCTAGCGTTTACAATTGAGATCTCATTAATAGTAGAGACTTTTTGCGATATGTCTTCAACATTTTTACCCGTAGATTCAAAATCACTCACTGTTTTATCATTAGCAATAACTGCTAGATTTACAATAGAAACGCTTTCATTTATCTTTATCTCAACTTCAGATGCAGATGTAGCTAGGGCTTGAATATCTTCTGAATTATCACTTATTTGTGTACTTGCTTCAAGGATAGACTGAACTATTACACTTATACTTGCGTTGATCTCTACTAGTGATTTTTGAGTTCTCTCTGCAAGTTTACGGACTTCATCAGCAACAACTGCAAAGCCACGTCCATGTTCACCAGCTCGTGCTGCTTCAATAGCAGCGTTTAGTGCAAGTAGGTTTGTTTGATCTGCAATATCGCCTATAACTTCTAGTATGTTTTTCACTTCATTTGCATCGTGAGAAAGAGTAGTCATTTTATGAGATAGTTCAACTTCTGTTTGTGCAGTTTCTTGAACTTTTGCGTTCATTGCCTTCATCTCATTACGCGCAGTATTTAGGTTTTCATTTGCTCTGATTATCTCTTTTTTACTCTTTTGAGCGTCTGTTATAGAAGTTCGTATCTCCTCTTTGATTTGCGATGCTCTTTGGTTTGCTTCTTGCGTAACTACTACTGATTTCTCAACATTTCCTCCAACGCCTAGAGCTGTAGTAGAGAGTTCATGTGCGATTGATGCATTTTCATTTGAAGAGCGTTTTGTGTTGTCAATGAGATCATGAAGTTGGTGTGTAAAGTTATTGAAACTAACCGCTATGTCATGGATCTCTGTTGGTGCATCTGTATCAACTTTAATAGTTAAATTATGCTCATTTGCAATTTTCAACATAGCTTCTTTAAACTTATTCAATGGTTTATTTATGCCTACTGTGATTATATACCAAGCAACACCCAAACTAATCACAATAGCAATAATTAAAATAAAAATCATCATAGATTCTGAACCATTTAAATCATCTATGCTGTCTTGTGCCATTCGTTTTGTAGCGTTGAACCCTGCAAGACTTACTTCTTCTATCAAAGGAAGAGTGCTAAGAGCAGACTGCACTGTTTTTTCTTTAATTGACTCAATTTGAAGATTTATTGTCATTATCTCTTGAAGATTATCTTTATAAGCGATAGTAGCTTCTTCAAATATTTTAAATGATTCTATATTTTTTGCGTTTCTTGCATCTTTACGAAGTGCTTGGATGGGAGCCAACACTTTTTCAAAATCTTTAAGTGCGTTTTCTAAAATAGTTGCGTCACCACGAGCACTTGCTCTAAAGTTCTCTAAACGAAGTTCTAAGCCACGAATGAGCGCGTCATAAGATATAAAAAGTCTTTCTGTGCGTAGTGGCGTCTCTACTTTAGTTTGAGCCGATTTTCTCATCTGCTTTTGTTGGTTTTTTAGTACTAGTTGAGCATGTTTAGTAAAACTACTTGCCTTTATATCTAGTTCTTTTTCGAGCTCTTTTTTCTTTACAATAAGAGTTTCAACTTCTTGTGTATATGATTTATAGTTATTAATCCCTGATTCAATAAGTGGAAGTTCCTTTGCCAAAACTTTTAAGTTAGGGTATTTTTTAGAGAATTCTTTGAGTTCATTTAATTTTTCATATACATTTAAAACGTGCTTTTGTGCACCTTTTATAATCTCCATATCTTCAGAATAGAGAAATTTTACTATATCAATGCGAGCTTTTGCATAGTTTCTCTCCAAAGATGTAGCAAGACCAACTTCTGCGATATACTCATTATTGAGTTTTTCTGAGTTACTAATGGCACTCGACATACTACCAATGGCAATCATTCCCATAATGACCATTGCCCCTAGGATAATTGCGAATCCTATACTTATCTGCTTGCTTAAACTAATCGTAGACATATTGTTACCCTTGCTGTTCTTAATTGTTTTAGAATTATACAAATGAAATACTTAATGTAAAGGAAGTAAAATAACTATAGTGTCAATAGTTTATCTATTTTGCCTCTTGTTAAACCCAGCTGTTCCCTCTTTAGCATCTACACTCTGTTCTTTTGCATAATGTTTTAAGTAAGTTGGCATAGCTCGTCCTTTTAACTTCATCATATCTTTTATCATAGAAGTTGCTATCAGTTCAGCGCCCAACTTTTTTTCATCTTTAAGATATGAAAAAAGTAGTTCACCTTGCCTCTCAAGCGAGATCTTGTAAGTAGAATCTGTTTGAGTGTAGATCCACGAACTAAAGTTATAAAAACTTCTAAAGACCTCATTTGTGTCCATCCAAAGAAGTTTTACACTCTCTTTAAAATTTGAACTATTATAAAGTAGATCCCAAAATCTAGCAAATCTTTTCATGATTTGGATATCTATAAACGTAAGATTATTATTTTTAAGTATGTCGTATGGCGGAATGTCGCTATAAACCATTCCATGCTCTATGTCATGCCTATTTATAAAGGTTCCAGAGAGTTTTTTAAGTATGCCTATCTGTATCTCACAACTACTAAGAGAGACTAACTCATCAAGATTTGCCCCAAAACTCTCCAAGCTCTCACCAGGTAGTCCAACTATAAGATCTAGATGGATGTGAGCATCTGTCTCATGTTCTAAAAAAGAGATATTCTCTTTTATCTTATCTAGTTTTAGTTGTCTTGAGATGTTTTTTGCCACTTGAGTATTTAGCGTTTGTATGCCAATCTCAAGTTGCAAAGCACCTTTGCTAAAGAGCTTGATCTTCTCTTTTATAGATGAGGGAAAATGATCAGGTATAACTTCAAAGTGTGCAAAATAAGGCTCATCTTTTGCTAAAAAAAAGTCTAAGATTGCGTTTGCACTCTTCATATTTAGGTTAAAAGTTCTATCTACAAATTTAAAAGCTCTAGCACCTCTTTGCCAAAGTTTTTCAAACTCTAACATCACAGCTTCAAGGTCAAAAGCACGAACCCTCTCATCCATAGAGGAGAGACAAAATTCGCACTCAAAAGGACATCCTCTTGAGATCTCTACATAAAGGTAACGGTTTTTTATATCATCATCTGTATAGTACTCATAAGGAAGACAAACATCTTTTAGTGAGGGTAGAGCCATCTTTATAACTCTTTGAGATGCTTTGTTGTCAATTATATCTCTGCAAAGTTTGTAAAAGGCAAAATCTCCCTCGCCTTGAATAATAAAGTCAGCCGCATCAAAGTTAACACGAAAAGGTTCATGAGTGACTTCTGGTCCTCCGAGGATTACTTTGATCTCGGGCGAGACTTTTTTTATAATACTCACTAACTCATGAACTTCTTTAGCATTCCAGATATAGACACCAATACCTATGATTTTTGGAGAGTGTAAGAGTAGTTTTTCAGCTATGGTTTGCAGAGCATCATTTATGCTAAACTCAACAATTTTTGCATCATCGCGTAACTCTTTTAAGTTAGCGTAAAGGTATCTTAGACCAAATGAACTGTGAGTATATCTTGAGTTTAGTGTTGTTAGGATTATCATGTTAGAAGTTTATCATAAAGAAAACAGACTAAGGGAAAAAAGGGGAAGTAACCTTAGTCTGTTTATAAAATTTATAGGATTCTTTGTCTCGATTATGAAAGGGGGAAACACAATTGAGATTTGAGATTATATTTATTATAAGTTAACATAAAGTAAATATCAACTATTTCTCATAAAACTCTTCTATCATATTGTTAAGCTTACTGTAGAGCTTTTCAGATGCTTCTTCCATGGCTTCAAAGTTTTTCAAGATAGTCTTAGGATTGTCAAACTTTAGAGTTGTGCCATTTTTAACAAACTCTAGGTTTTTAAAGACCGATTCATGAACTAATGCGTGAGGCGCTTCCATCTCTCTAAACGCTTTAGTATGTCCAAATCTCTCTTCTCCTGTTTGCGCATACCATTTACCCATACGACAATTTTTATGATCTGCAAAAACTCTTGTTTTATCAGATTCAAGTACAGTTGAGTAAGCATTTGATTTAAAGATAATATGGTCAACTTTAACCAGTGTTGTAAAGAGACGATTTTGAATCTTAACAGCTGATGAGGATGAGAGTTTAGCTAAAGAGTTAAGCTCTGTAAATGTTCCCTCAAATTCATGTATAACATCATTAGAATCTTGTGCAATTTGTGAGATATTATCAGAATTTACTCGCATATCATTTGCATCTTGTTGTAAGGTTGAAATATTTATCTCTATCTCATTTGTAGCTTTTTGAGTTCTCTCGGCAAGTTTTCTTACCTCATCAGCAACAACTGCAAAACCTCGTCCATGTTCACCTGCACGAGCAGCTTCTATGGCAGCATTGAGGGCTAATAAGTTTGTTTGGTCTGCTATATCTTTTATAAGACGAACAACTTCTGAGATCTCTTTTGAACGATTCTCAAGACTAACAATTCCTTCATGACTTGAGCCAATTAACTCTAAGAGTCCACTAAGTCTTTGACCAATATCTACAACACTTGTAAGACTTTTTGAAGATTCTTGTGCAGTTTTATGAGCCACCTCAGCTATCTCATTTGCATCTACTTGAGAAGTGTTTATATCTTCTTGTATAACATTTAACCCAGAACTAATTCCACCACCTAACGTGCTTAGTTTTTGCGCTAATTCTCCTCTTATTTTTGTCTCATAACCATTAGCTATAGAAGTTATCGCAACATTTAAGCTCTTAGAAGTAGTGTTAAATATCCCATGTAAACCTCTTGGATAGGTTCTTCTATAAGTTTTTCCAAGAGAAGCATTTTCTATCGTTGTCTTAGTATCTCTCATAAATGCTTCAAGCTGATCTAGAACATCATTTAAAGCCCATGCTCTAGCAGATAGTGAAGAGTTGTCATCTGGAATATTTGTTACTCTATCTTCTAAATTACCAAGAGCCGCACTTTTTAAAACTCTTTGCATATTTAACCCAAGTGCATCAGTAGGTTCTTTAGAGCTTCCTGCAGGAATAATTGCCGCTACAATAAGAGCAAAAATCACAATCCCAGCCAAAATGAACTCAGATATAACCAAAGCATAAATAACCACACAAATTAGTGCGACAAACAATAATATAGTTCTATTATCCTTGAAGAGAGATGATATATTCATCGTAGCTTACTCCTTTTTCTTTACATATGTCAGTTAAAACTTTAAATGAAGCATCAACACCACTATTTTTCTCAATTTCTATCATCTTTTTATATAGTGGGATAATAATTTCAAGAGCTTCTGGATTTGGTTTTCTTCTTACTGAATAGTAACCTATGATATTGCCTTTTGTATCAGTAGATGCCGTAACATTGGCAAATACCCAGTAGTCATTATTGTTTTTTGTTTTATTGACTATAAAAGCGAAGACCTCTTTTTTTTGAACGATTGTTTCCCACAAATACTTAAAAATAGCCTTTGGCATATCAGGATGTCTTAAAATATTATGAGGCTTTGCCAACAATTCTGATTCGCGGTACTCAGACATATCTATAAATATCTTATTCGTATAGGTCAAACGACCTTTTAAATCTGTTTTAGAGACAATAAAATCATCTTCTTGTAACTCTCTTGTCATAAAATGTCTCTCCGTTTTGTGTTATTTTGTGGCATACTTTTTCTAAATCATTATAACACACATCTTTGATATAATGTTTAATCCCAATCAAGAAACGACTCTAAAAAATGCAATTTATTCTCTCTTTATTTTACTTTTTATACTTTGCAATTATTGGAGTATATATTATATTCTTGCCTAAAGTTCTCTCGATGCTTGGCTATAGTGCTAGTGAGATAGGTATCATATTTGCAGCTGGTCCTCTTGTTAGATTTTTACTCCCTTTCGCTTTTGTCAAAGGTTTAAAACTAAACAACAAAACATTTAATCTAGCCATACTTATAATGCTCGCAAGTAGCATCTCTTTTTATTTTTGTGTAGATACTTTTTATGGACTTTTGCTCTCAAATATAGGTCTTGGCATGGGGCTTAGCGTTATTCTTCCTTTTGTTGAAGTTATTTCTCTAGAGACCATGAAAAAAGAGAGTTATGGAAAGATCAGACTCTTTGGATCTATAGGTTTTATTCTTGTGGCACTTGTCTTAGTTAGGTATTTGAGTTCTGCGCAAATTGCGCTAAATTATTTGTTACTTTTTACGTCTTTAACGGCTATTGTGGCGTTTATCATAGCTAGAAGCGCATCAACAGATCCAAAAGGACATAAACAACAAACAAACGATATAAACCTTTTAGCCGATTGGAAACTATGGCTAGGACTAACACTTATGCAGGTTAGTTTTGGTCCCTTTTACAACTTTTTTACTATCTATGAGACAAATCATGGGATCTCTTTGGATATGACTATATATCTTTGGACTTTTGGCGTAGTTGCGGAGATAATTATGCTCTATTATCAAGGTGGGTTTTTGCGTCAAAACCTACTTTTGATCTTAAAGATCACAACCTTTGCAACTGCGATAAGATGGTTTTTACTATTTCTATTTCCGCAAAACCTTGTGATGCTCTTTTTATCTCAACTTCTTCACGCTCTTAGTTTTGCACTATTTCACTCTGCTGCTATTAGTTACTTGTTTTATCTATACAAACATAAAGCTCTAGCTCAACAGTTCTTCTCTGGTATCACTTATGGTTTAGGCGGATTTGTAGGGGCTTTATATGCTGGGTATGTTTATGAATTGTTTCCAAGATACCTATTTTTAAGTTCGACTTTTATCGCACTTTTGGCATCTTGGTTTATCTATCTGTGGAGTAAAAAACTGCAAATAGCAGTGAAATCTAGTTGTAAAACTAAAAGAGATCCTGAATCAAGTTCAGGATGACGATGAATCAAGTTCAGGATGACGGTAAATCAAGTTCAGGATGACGGTAAATCAAGTTTTGGATGACGATGAATCAAGTTCAGGATGACGATGAATCAAGTTCAGGATGACGCCCTCCCCACCGTCATTCCGTGCTTGACACGGAATCTCTTGTTAGCGCTGCAAAAAAGTCAGAAGTAAAAAACCTTACTAATAATCTATAATCAGGTTAGCTGTAAAAGTTTTATCTGTGTTTTCTTTTCCTGATGGAGGAGTGTTTACATAGTCTACTTTGTAGCTTATACCTGCTGAGAAAGTAGAGTTAAACTTACTAGATAGCGCACTTTTTGAAGTAACAAAAATAACATTAGAATCTTCAAACTCTGATCTATATGAGAGTTCTTGATCAAACTTTAGGTTTGATAAAATCTGCCAACCATAAATACCTTTGATTCTATATGCTGCATATCTATTGATCTGCCCATTTTGTGTTTTTACAACTGCAAGATTGTCAGGGTTTGGATAAGGGATAGCGTTTCCAGCTGCATCATACTTAGTATCTTCTACGCTATCTTGTGAATAAAGCACACTTCCCTCAAAGCTAAGTTTATGATCTTGTGTCTTTATAAATGCATACTTAAGACCCGGACCTGTATAGAACTGATAGTCATAACCTGAAAATTTATCTTTTTTATAGCCAACTAAATAAGTCGCTGATAATCGCTGAGTTAACGAGTAGTTATATCCTAACTCTGTTGTATATTTGTTTTTCGTCTCAATCTTATCATCTGTTGCATACTGAGCATCAAAAGAAAATTCTACAAGATGAACTTTACTCCAGCCTTTTTTTACATTTAGATCTAAGTTAAATGTATCAGTATTTGTATTTCCTTGAGTCTTCATAAAACCTAGCTCTGCACGAGCTATAAGTTTTGCGTGTGGAAGCTTAGCTTGTAAATTTTTTATCTTATCATCAATAGCTGATTTTTGTGCTTTAGCCTCAGCTATTTCTGCCCTTAACTGCTCTTGTGAAACATCATCTGCCATAATTAATGAGCTAGCTACCATGAAACTTAGTACTATTTTTTTCAAATCTTTCCTTTTTTATTTTTGGGTATGAACATCTAGTTGAGGATACGGTATAGAAATACCTTTCTCATCAAATGTTAGTTTTACTATCTCTAATGTGTCAAAATAGACATCCCAGTAATCTTCTGTTTTTGTCCATGCTCTAAAAACAAAGTTCACACTAGAATCTGCTAACTCGCTAACTGCTACAAAAGGTGCAGGTTCGCTTAAAATTCTCTCATCATTTAGCATAATCTGCATCAGTGTCTCTTTTGCAAGCTTTAAATCATCACCATAACCTATACCAAAAGTATGACTTATACGGCGTGTGCTCTTCTTTGAGAAGTTAGTTATATTTGAACTTGTAATAGATGAGTTTGGAACTATAATAGTTCTGTTATCAGCAGGTGAGATCGTAGTTGAGAAGAGATTTATATCTTCTACTGTTCCACTCGCTCCAGCAGCCTCAATAAAGTCTCCAACCTTAAACGGGCGAAAAACTATAATAAGAACTGCCGAACCTATGTTTGAGAGTGAATCTTTAAGCGCTAAACCAACCGCTAAAGATGCCGCACCAATTATTGCAAGAAAAGAGGTTGTATTTATCCCCAGAGCATTTAAAGAGCTCAATATTACAACTACAAGTAGTGAAAAATAGATAATACTCTCTGCAAACTCAACTAAAGTATTGTCTACTTTTGCTTTTATCATAACTCTCTTGCTTAACGCTGTAAGTTTCTCAACTGCCCACTTTCCTACGAAAAAAATGAGTATAGCAGCTATAACTTTTAAGCCATACTGACTCATATATATAAGCACCATATCAAGGTATTTTGATATATCCATTTTATCCTCTCTATCAAAAATTTTGAAATTATAGCAAAACTCTAGTGAGCAACCAGTGAGCTTTTTTCATTTTTCTTTTTCTAGAGACAATTATGATAAATTTGGAGACAGTTAAAGTGATTTTATGATTATAAGATGTACAATAGTATATGAAAGAAAATAAATATATTTATAAAATTAGTTTATTATTTTTAACACTTTCTCCTCTTTATGCCAGTGCACAGGAGAGTAATTCTTCGCTTATATATTGGCTTATTTTAGGCATGATCATTTTAGCACTTGTGTTTGTTTTATACAGATACAGCATCATCGAAGAGTACTCAAAAAATCTACAACAAAACATAGATATTATAGACAAGCATGTGCTTATCTCATATAGCGATAAAAAAGGCAATATTACTTATGCTAGTGAGGCTCTTTGTAAATTAACCGGTTATACAAAAGAGGAGTTGATAGGGAAAAATCATAGGATTTTTAAACATCCAGATACTCCAAAAGCAGTCTTTAAAAAGCTTTGGCAGACCATAACTCAAGGTGAAGTTTTTAAAGGCGAACTTAAAAACATGAACAAAGCAGGGGGAGCTTACTGGATTGATGCAACTATTACACCCATCATAAACAAGTATGGAGAGATAGAAGGCTACAGTGCCATTCGCCAAGATATTACAGATAAAAAATATGCTCAAAAACTCTCTGTAACAGACAAACTAACCCAGATCTACAACAGACTTCATCTAGAAAATATCTTAGCGAAAGAGACGCAAAGAGCTAACAGATATGGAGAGATCTACTCAGTTATTATCATAGATATAGACTACTTTAAATCTGTCAACGATAACCACGGACACGATGCTGGAGATAAGATCCTCATAAGCGTCGTAGAAATTTTAAAGTCAAAGATAAGACAAACAGATGTTTTAGGTCGCTGGGGAGGAGAAGAGTTTCTTATAATTTGTCCTAAGTCAGATATGGATCAAGCCTATATAGTAGCTCAAAAGCTAAGAGTTGCCATACAAGAGTATGAGTTTCCAATTATTGGAAAATTAACCTGTAGTTTCGGTGTTTCTCAGTATAGATCAAAAGATAAAAACTCAGATGCTGTTATAAAAAAAGCAGATGAAGCGCTCTACGATTCAAAAGAAAATGGAAGAAATATGGTGAGCATTAAGTACTAAAGTATCGACATATTTTTTCGCCAATATCCACGACCACCTTTTAGCGAGATGCAGTGGTGTTTGGGAAACTTAAGCCTATACTCCTCAAGTCTATCAAGAGTCGCTTTTCCTGTGTCACAGTAGAAGACAAATACGCTTCCCTCAGGTTCATCTTTTAAAAGAAACGGGTTGTAAACTACAGTTTGGGCTTTATCTATAGGAGAGAGTATAGTATCAATTAGCAAGACTTTTATACCTTGCTCTTTGAGAAGCTTTTTATTTTCTAAAAACTCTTTTTGAGTCCACTCATCACTAAATGTCATTGTTACTTACCTTTTTGCTACTTAACAAGACTATAACACAACTAAGTAATGCTCCCAAAAACACAATGCTGTAGCCAGTTGGTAGATCATAGTAGTAAGAGATGATAATGGCACTTATACTAAAAAACCACCCAAAGGCAAAACTACCAAGATAGACTCTTTTTAGTTTTAAAGAGATGGAAACTAAAGCAGGTGCAATAAGTAGAACAAAAACTACTAAAACGCCAGCCAATGCAACTGAAGAAGTAACCGTAAGTGCCAAGAGAGAGAAGAACATCAACTCTTTTAAAAAGCCACTTGTTTTTGGGTAGATCTTCCATAAGACAAGAGCAATAGCTGCGTAAATGATTGTACTTTTTAGAACTTCTGATGGAGGAGTAAACAAAATATCACTCGCAAGAAGTGACTTAAAGTGTTCCATCCCCTCAGCAGAGTGAGAAAGAACCATCATAATCCCACTAGCTCCAAGCACATAGAGTAGCCCTATAAAAGCTTCAAGTTGCAGTTTTCTTTGAGATGCTATGGCTATAAGAAATGCGCTTAAGAGAGCAAAACTAAGAGTTAGCAGATAAAAATACTCCTCATGAAAGTAACCAAGACTAACTGAAGATCCAAGAGCTGCAAACTGAGCGATGGCTAGATCTGTAAAGATGATGCCTCGCTTTAAGATCCCCATACCAAACCAAGAGTGCATCATAACAAGCACTATAACTAAGGCTATTGGAACTAGTAAAATATCACTCATTTTATAGCACTCGTTAAGTAGTCAAACAAAGAACTTAGATCTCCAATGTTTTCTAATGCTTCAATATCATGAGGCATCAAAACTATCTCGATCCCACTCTTTGATGAGATAAACTTAGCCGTTTTTGTTGAGTGATAGACATCATGCAAGATGCAACAAGGCTTCTCTTTTTTTATAAGTTCTATAAGATCTATAGTATGTCTTGAAGATGGCGGGATCCCTGGAAGTGGCTCAATAGTACCAATGTTTACAAGTCCATAAGCATCGTTAAAATAGGCCAAGTTATCATGAAACTGTATAACTTTTTTACCTTTTTTATCCGCCATTTTTTCTTTCCACTCTTCTATCTTAAGGCTCCACATTTTTTCAAACTCTAGGTAGTTTTTCTCATAAACACTTCTATGCTCTATATCTATAGAGATTAAAAACTTCTCTATAGTCTTTGCTAAAGTTTTGATATTTTCTGGATTTAGATGAAAGTGTGGGTTTCCATCGGGATGTACATCTCCACCTGATCGATCAACTAAAGCTGGTTTATGCAGTAGATCTACATGATGAGAGAGATTTAAAAATGTACTCGCTCCCACTTTTGCTTTTGGGTTTGAGGCTCTATCTATTAGAGGTGGAAGCCAACCGATCTCTAGTTGGGCACCATTCATAATAAGGGCATCAGCAGATCTGACTTTTGAGATAAGCGAAGGACGAGGAACCACGAAGTGTGGATCCCAGTTCCCTTTTGCTAAAACTACACTATTTATATGATCACCACCTATCACTTTTGTTAACGCTCCAATATATGGATAACTAACTGCGATATTTAGATGAGCAAAAAGTGACAATGGTAAGAGTAGTAGTAAAAATTTATTCATTACTGTTCCTTTTGCGGATTATAATTGAGTGTTCTGAACAATTATTAAGTTAGATCCTGAATCAAGTTCAGGATGACGTGTGTTCTGCAGGCTGGCTTGTGTCCCGTCATTCCGTGCTTGACACGGAATCTAATTTATAGCTTAATCAGAGTGTTCAATTAAAAACTATGAGCTCCGTGAGCACCGATGGAGATATTTACTTGAAAAGTAAGAGTATCTATTTTTTGTCTTACATCGTTATCATTATATAGAGCGTTGTTGCGATCATATTGAAGTCTAAATCTTGCAAACTCACTTGTTGAGTACTCGATCATCGCAGAGTATTTATCCATATTAGTTGGCATGTTTTGATTAGTACCAGCTGTTTTTACATCATTTTGATATATTGTGTCATATCTAGCTCCTACTTTCCAGTTTTGGTCATACGCATATATGAGTTGAGAGTAAAGACCTGCTTGTTCTTTTGTAAGATTTACACCATTTGGCTTAGCAGCATTATACATTTTTCCATCCATATCACGCATCAACCACTCACTCTGCCATTTTAGCGAGCTATAAGAATCAAAATAGTGCTTAATAACTAAATCAGCTCCATATATCTTAGAATCGGCACTAAATGCATGTGCATTAGCATCTTTCATATGGTCAATTCTTGATTTTCCTTGTGCATAAGATAAACCACCTAAGATAGTAGTATCTCCAATGTCAAAAGATGCTTTAGCATAAGCGATAAAGAGTGATGGCGCATCAGCTGCTTCAATTTCTGTACCCCCAATAGCAGTTAGATCTATCTCACCATTTCCAAACATCTGCTCATTTTCACCTTGAAGAACTTCAGCTCCTAACATCAAGTAAGTAGAAGTTGGTGCTGTCCATTGAAATTGAGCTCCCTTTTCATTTATGCCGTGCATCCCTAAAAAAGACTCATAAACTAGAGGCATATCTGTAAAATCCCAGTAGTGGTGATGTTGCTCATTTAGATAACCAAAGTTTGAGTTAAACTTTCCACCCTTTACTCTTGTACCATATCCTAGAGCTGTAGTTGTAAAGTAAAGCTCTTCTATCTCAACTCCATTTTCGCTAAAGTGGAAAACTCCATCCATAGTAAAAAATGGATCAACTGAACTTGAGAGAACTAACTCTGCATAGTTTAGATTGAAGCCATTGCTTGCATTGTAAGTTGCATGATCGTGATCATCGTGAGAGTGAGATCCTAAGAGTCCATGAGCAACTCCCGGAACTTCAAGGTGTTCAAGTTCATGATCTTTTTTACTTCTGTCAACATAAGACATATCCATAATCAAAGAGATATCTGGAATAAACTTCGACTGAGCAAAAGTTCTTTTCTCAACTGGCAGAACATCTGCACCAAAAGCCATAACTGCACAAAGTGTGCTTGATAGTAGTATTTTTTTCATAATTGTCCTAAATAGTATAATTTTTTATATTTGAATGCTCCAAATAGGTATCAAGCTAGATCCTGAATCAAGTTCAGGATGACGTGTTTCCCGCAAGACGACGTGTCTTTCGCAAGATGACTTGCGTCTCGCAAGATGACGTGTCCCTCACAGGATGACTTGTTTCCCGCAGGATGACTTGTCTTTCGCAGGATGACTTGTCTCTCGCAAGACGACTTGTGTTCCGTCATTCCGTGCTTGACACGGAATCTAGTTTATAGCTTACTCAGAGTGTTTATTTGTAATAATTTTTTTGTTTTAGGAGTTAGAAGGAGGTGCGCGAGTCTGGTATGAGTGATCTTTTATATGTGTGTGTTTGACTAAAAGTGTAGAACTAATATTGCTAAATCTTACAATCTCAACTTCAGTAAAATCATCGATAATATCCGCTGATACTGAGTGGTTATCAACTACACAGATGAGACATGTAGAGCTATCGTGTTCATGCCCAATATGCTCTAGTTCATGTATAGCAGTAAGAGTTGTAGCAATGATAAATAAAAATGATATCAGCAGTCTTAGTTTCATAAATGAAATTATAGCAGATTTTGATATTTACTCTCATCGTTTTATAAATATTGATAAAATTTAGTAGGTTTTACACTTTCTCTTTTAGCAAAATTATAGTGGCAAAAAGAGATACTACTATCCCAAAAAAGACACTCCAAGTTATAGATACACCATGCCAAAAGTACGACATAACTGCAACAATAGCTGGGCTTAAATATAGATACGCCATAAGTTTTTTAGACCCTAGCAGTGCTGCACTTTTTTGATATAAAAAGAGTGTTAAAATAGTACTAGCAAGGGCTAAGTAGAGTACATAGTAAAAGTAATCACCTTCAATTTTTTCCCACTCAAGAGGAATATTTAAAATTTGCATCGTTAAAAACATAGCGATAGATCCACCTAAAAGCGTACTAAAGACAAAGACCAAAGTCTTATCACCTTTTCTATGCAATACTTTTAAAAATATAGAATAAAATGCCATGCATATAGAACCTAGTAAAAATATTATATCTCCAGAGTTAAGTGAAAAGCTCAAAAATAGATCTAGATCTGCTTTAAAAACAACAATGATCGTGCCAAACATCGCAACAAGATAGACTAAAAATTGTTTTTTACTTATCTTTTCTTTAAAAAAGAAAATACATAAAATCGCAGTTATGAGAGGAATGAGAGTGTAGAGAGTACTTGTATTTAGGACTGTAGTTGTCTCTAAAGCCTTAAACATCCCGATAAAATATAAAGCGTAAAATATACCAACGACAGAACCTCTTAAAAAAGTAGAAGCGAATTTTTGGCGATACTCTTTTTTTATAAAAATTAGAGATAAAACGATAACCGCAATAACAAACCTGTACAAAGTTATAGAGATAGAATCAATAAGTCCAGAGAGTTCTGCTGAGACTAAAAAAGAACTAGCAATCAAGATAGTGGCTATAGAGAGATAGAGGTGAGCGAGTAAAATAATAATGCCTTTTAAAAAAAACAGATTGTATCATATATCTTTATAAAGCTATTTCAAATGATGTTTTTATATAATAGTGCTTAACTTGAGTCATGCAAGTGTATTGCTTTATAGTTAAAATTTAAAATAAGGGATATTTATGAAGATAGTACTATATGCGTTGATAGGTTTTTTACTTATTGGTTGTGGTGATGATGCTTCAACACAAAACAAAGTTGTTGAGAAAAAAACTCAAGTAAAAGAGCAGGTAGAAGAAAATGTAGAGTCAGCGAAAAAAGCAATTACCGAGACTGCACAAGAGGTAAAAGAGACAGCCCAAGAAGTCACAAAAGAAGTAAAAGAAAAAGCTAAAGAGGTGACAAAAGAGCTAAAAGAGACGGCAAAAGAGGCTATAGAAGAAGTCAAACAAAAAGTTGCTGTCACTAAAGATGGATCTACACTTTACAAAACTTGTGCAGCATGTCACGGAGCAGACGCTTCAAAAGCAGCCTTAGGCAAGTCGCAAATCATAAAAGGTTGGTCAGCACAAAAAATTGCTGATGCACTAAATGGTTATAAAAGTGGTACTTATGGTGGAGCGATGAAAGGTCTTATGAGTGGACAAGTTAAAAATCTTAGTCCTGAGGATATTGAAGTTTTATCTCAACATATTTCTAAGTTTTAAAAAATCTTACAAACAAGCCAAGAGTTTTATGCTTCTTGGCTTGTTTAGCTTCACTAAGACATAATCTCTTCGATCGTAATATAATCCCCGACACGACCTGTCATCTGCTCAACGTCAGTGTTTACTGGAAGTGTTTTTTTACCAGGTTTCCAACCAGCTGGACAAACTTCACCAGTTGACTCTGCATGTTGCCACGCTCTTACTTGTCTTAAAAATTCATGTACATTTCTTCCAACCATTGGAGCTTGAACTTCTTGAGCTACTACAGTTCCCTCTGGATTGATTAGAAATCTTCCACGAAGAGCAACACCCTCTTCTTCGATCATTACACCAAATGCACGAGCAACAGTTCCAGTTGGATCTGCACCTATTGTAAGTTTTAGACCTTTTAAAAGTGGTTCAGTCTCTACGAATCTCTTATGAGAGAATTTTGTATCTGTTGAGATTGCTAAGATCTCAGTATTTAACTCTTGAAACTCATCATATTTTGCATTCATTGCCGCTATCTCTGTAGGACATACAAATGTAAAGTCAGCTGGGTAGAAACATACTACTGTCCATTTGCCTTTATAATCTTCGCTTGAAACTTCTGTGTAGTGACCTGTTTTAGAGTCATACGCTTCCATTTTAAACTCTGGTGCTTTTCTTAAAACTAAACTTGAGCTCATATTTTTTTCCTTTTTTTCTATATTATTATCATTGCTAGAAACTACTGTTTCAACTTCTTCTATTGGTTTTGAACCTGAATCACAAGCCATAAACTTTCCTTTATTTTAAAAGTGATGTAAGTATAACTAAAAGATAAATATTATCCTTTAGATAGAACTATTATAATATTTAGTTAAGATTAACATAAGTAAAAATATGGTTATTTTAGTAGTTTTATTATATCTATGTAGCGTTGTTCAACTTCTAGGCGGTCATCTATCTCAAACAAACCTTTATCTGCTCCTCTAGAGATCATCTCTGCATGACGCAAAAGTGCAGTTCTGTCTTCTATGCGATTTGCAGACTCACCAATCACAGCAATAGTCTCTAAAAGACGAATAGTTACAGCGGCACTAGAGTGAGCGTATTGTCTTATTTGGTTGAGTGCTGCGTCCATCATTGTTGAAAAAGTGACAACAGATGTAACCAACCAAAGTTCGCCCTCCTCGTCATAACGATAAGGTAGCGGCATCTTTCGCTCAGTCAAAAGAGATAGTGCAGATCCTAGTCTATCTACACAGGTCATAGCTGTAAAAGGATCGTTTATCCCTGGAGAGAGCGCCCTTAGGGCAATTTCTACTAATTGGTTTACAGTGCACTCTATATCTTGACGAGGGATTCGTTGATTGCCCAGAGTAAATACCCCATGTAGTTGCTTTATGAGCTCTTCATCTACACTTTGTGCAGGCCAAACCATAAGCAATTCTCTCTTAGCTACAACATATTGACCAGGTCGCCTCTTTAGTTCTATCACAATATTTTTCTCTTTAGCCAATGCGAGCAAAACACCATAGTCAACAAACTGTAAATATCCATCTTTATTGGCATCAATAGAGTATGCATCTCTGTGAAGTATTTTTAAAAAGCCATCATCATAACTCTTCTCATGGATCTGCTGGGCACTCTCTTCGTTCTCCTCTTTATCAGGAAAAAGACTCTCAATACCATCTGACAACTCTTTACTTACTCGCATTACAATCTCATTTGCCTGAACTGAGACAGATACATGATGGATGAAATATATCAACACCCCCAAGCTCACAACAGCAAGTATAACACCGAGTGAAACAGAAAAATGTGGAGTTAAAACAACACTTCCCTCTATATTTCTAATGTTTCTCAAAACGAGTAAGCTATAGATAAAAGTAGCGATAAATGTACCTAAAACGACCTGTGTAGTAGTGTCACTCATAAAGTTACGAAGCATACGAGGACCAAACTGGGATGAGGCAAGAGAGAGAGCAACTAGCGTCATGGAGAAGACCACTCCCGTTATAGTAATCATCGAACCAGCAATAGTTCCAAGCACTACGCTAGATCCCTCTGCACTACCTGTAAAACTCCAGTTAAGAGTACGCTCAAACCACTCTGTAACTACTATGTCAAAAGAGAGTGCCATAAAAGCCAATATCATAGCTCCCAGAGCCATGCTGATTGGAATAAACCAGAAACTCGAACGAATACGATCCCAATATTTTAAAATCCGAGTTTTCATTCTCAAACCCCTAGAGTTAAGATAACTTCTTTATTTAACTACATAGTATCATAATAACTTTCTATGTTTTATCAAAAAACTGTTGAGTTGGTTTGCAAACATTTGGGCATCTTTTTGTGAAAATGGCTTTGGTCCACTTGTCATCTCACCACTATCACGGATGCTCTCCATCAAGTTTCGCATTGCAAGGTATTGTTTTATATTGTCAACACTATAGAGCTCTCCACGATGATCAATCGCATGGGCATTTTTGCTAATGACTCTATCTGCAAGAGGAATATCTGCTGTGATGACCAGATCTCCCTCTTTAAGCATCTCGACAATTTTATTGTCAGCCTCATCGGCAAGAGTCTCTACTATGATGTACTCTATATGCTCAGATCTACCTAGATCTATCTTCTTGTTTGCCAAAACATAGGTTTTGATACTGAGTCGCTCAATAGAGCGAAGTAAAATAGGCTTTAAAAGATTAGGAAAAGCATCCCCATCTACATATAGGTTAAGCATTTAAAACTCCGTTTATCAATTTTCTTTCCCTCGCTCCCATCGCTCTGCGTGGGAGTGTATATATTCTCATCCATTTTTACAGCTTAGCCAAGGCTTATATGCATTCCCACGTGGAACGATGAGAACGAGAAACATCTACAACAGATATATACCATTTTTCCTGCTCTTCATCCCAAAGAGTACGCACCTTTTTCTCTTCAAAGAGCTTGATTGATTCATTTGGCTTCATCGGTTTTTCCTTTAGCAATCATTTAGGGCATTATAACTTTTTAAAAAAATCTTCTAAAAAAGTATTGCAATTTGTTGTGTTTAATTCTAATTTTATTTTTTTGTGTCTTTTCTAACTGATGTTATAAATTGATAATATAAATATCCTAGTAGTATTTTATTAGTAAATAAAATAACAGAGAATTTTTCATCAAAAACTTTTTGATTCAAAATATTTGTAAATTGTAAAATACTTTCAAATGAAAACTCTTTTCCTATTAATACATAAAATAAACTAACGATACAAATTGAACTGATAGCTACAAAATATTTGCTATTAGTCACAAATGAAAATAAAATTAATATTAGATGTAAACTTCCTGATATTATAAAAACATCAAATGCAAAAACTCCTTGTCTTATAAATCCTATGTTTGTATGCATACTAATACTTATAATCCAAATTAAAGGTAACAAGTAATCTCTAGAGTGCCTTGAAGTTAATCCATGAAAAAAGAAAATTATAAAACTTAAAAAAATATCCATACTTTTGTAAAAATCTTTTTTTAATTCATTTTCTCTTGCAGATAATTCAATACTATGAAATTTATTGGCATCAATTCTATTACCTATTTTTTCAAAGGAATGTTTTATTTGTCTAGAAGTTTTACGAGATATTTTATTTATATTTATATCAAACTTAAACTCTTCAAAATTTGTTTCATCTGGGATTTTTGCTGAGTCAAGATTTATTGTATTTAAATATTCCACATTATAAAAATCTAATCTTATTTCAAATGTAGTATTTTCAAGATTAAAATAATTCTTAACAAGAATATTTTTTAGTATAGTATTTTTAATAGAAGTATCATTTAAAAAAAGTTCTTCAAGTTTTAAATCTTTTAGTTTGAAAAAATTATTAATTTTACTGCCAGCTGTGTTAATGTTTCGTATGATTTTATTATTGCTTTTATTGCCAACTATATTCAAGTTTTCAATTAAACTCATTTGAATTCTTAAAGATGGAATATCACAATCTACAATATCAATATTATCAAATTTGACATTAGTTATATACAGTTCGCCAATAATTAATGTATTAACTACTTTGAATTCTTGTAGTGTAAATTTATTTTGTTCATATGAAGTAATATTTGTATTATCATAAAATATACACTCTGATAAAAGAATATTATTAGGAGCAAGTTTTTCAAGAACTTGACTAAGTAAAAATGGTGTTTCTTTAGATATAGGAAAATGTATTTTTTCAATAGTAAGCTCTTTTGTTTTATTTTTAGAATATATTTCAATAAAAGTATTCCAAAAAAAATCTAATTTAGATTTTTCAATGTCTAATGTATTTTGTTCAGGGCCGAAAATTAGAGAGTCCTGAATAGAATACCAATTATTTTTGTTGCAATGTAAAATACATTTTTTATTTTGGAAAACTTGTAAATTACAATTTTCTTCGATACAGCTCATATCTAAATCTCCTCCACAATCTTTATCTCTTTCTCTGTTTTGTGTTTTCGAGATTTTAATTCTTCTTTAGTGAAGTTTTTTAGAACTGACTTTTGAAACATTGACATATATAACCTCTTGATGGGATCTGATGAAGTTTATTTTATCTAAAAGTAACTGAGAGTGTTTATTTCTCTATAAGCGAGTTTTCATTGCCTTGGATCTTAGCTATTCTTCTGTTTCGCTCTCTCTCCCACTCTGTTGCTGGGTAAGTTTTATGCCAAGCTTCAAACTTTTGCATCTCTTGTTTTGAGAGCTTCATCTCGTACTGCTTGTTAAAGTAGAGATAGGTTCTTGCTATTGTGCCTCTTAGATCTTCTCTTACATTTACTCGTTTTGCTTTAAAGTTTACTTCAAACTTACACTCTCCATATTGAGTACCCTGTGCGATCTCAAAGTCAAAGCGGTAGTTACTTCTATCAGCGTTTAACTCTCCTATGGCAGGGTATAGATTGTGCAGATCTGCTTGCATGATGCGGTACTTTTTCTCTACTTTTTCACAACACTTTCTGCCTTTATACTTCTTGCCTTTTGAGTTAACGCACTTAGCATCGCCATCTCTCCAACAACTAAAGTGCCGACCAAAGTTCTCAGCAGGGATGAGATGCTCCCACTCGATGCGTCTAGCTCTTTGGTTTTTATTACCCTTTTTTGTGTACTCGTTTCTTGGAGTGTAGCCACAACTTTTTCTATCTATCATATTGTTTTTATCTTTGTAGTTGTATTTACATTCACAATAGATTGTTACTTGCTTGTCTTTGTAGATCTTACGAAGCTCTTTTTTTGACTTTGAAAAAGATTCATTTTGAGCAACTAGCCCACTCACACCAAAGAGTAAAAAGATAAAAACTAAAACCAATTTTTTAAAGTTAAAAACAACTCGTTCATTTTCGTTTATATACACGCTATAGCCTCCTGAAATAGGGCTGCAAGTATATACTAACGATCTAAAAAGAAGCTTCTAATTTTCTCTGATTTTTATAGTTCTTATAGCAATTTTTATAAGTGGTTTTGTAGTGATGAAAAATATCATATTTTATATTTAACAGATGGATTTTTTGATGAGATCTGATGAAGTTTATTTTATCCAAAATGGCTAGGAATGCTTGTAGGTCTCTTTTTTTAAAGGCTGCTATAGTGTCATAGCTTTCTAGGAAGATACACTTAAGAGTTTTTTCGATAAAATCTCTTGAAATTATAAAAAAAGAAGATCAAATGAAATTTTTTTTACCGATACTTTGTTTACCTCTTTTTCTCTACTCTTACACACTAAATGAGTTGCTAGATCTCTCTCATAGCAACAAAGTTGTAAAGTCAGCAGAACATACATTGGCGTCTAAAGAACTACTCTATGAAAGTTCTAAAGATTCATATCTTCCTACCATAGACATAGGAGCTAACTTTCAAAATGCTTCTAAAGAGACACCTGCCGTTGCCCAAAACACACTTAAGCTTCAAGCATCCGTAAAATACACACTCTACGATGGCAATAAAAAAAATAACTTGTATAAACAACTTGAATCTTCCATAGACTCTAGTAAAAGCAATGTTGAAGCGACTAAAAATTCCATCTCACTAGATGTTACAAGACTCTATTTTGAGTATCTTGGACTTGAGGCTGATAAAGAAGCAACCACTCAGGCGATAGAGCAGTTAAAAGAAGAACTCAAACGAGTTGAATTTTTTTATGAAGCTGGGACAATCACAAAAGATGAAGTTGCAAAAATCGACTCAAGGGTAAAAAACACTCTTGTTTTACTTCAAGAGATAGAGCTAAAGAGCCTAAGAGTTCTACACACTTTAGAGTATTATGTATCTCAAAAAGTTGAGAATCTTGATGGCACTACAACTATAAAATTGCCTACAGTCGAAGAAAAAGTTTTAAGAGCAGATATAAAAGCTCTAGAACAAGAAGCGATTTCAATAAGACATGAAGCTACTATAGAAAAAAGTCAAAATAGACCCTTGGTTTATCTAGATGATACATTTACTCACAGCGATTATTATTTTGATAACGAATCTTTAAAAAGTAGCTTTTTAGTGGAAAATCAAAACATCGCCATGGTAAATATGACATGGAATATTTTTGACTTTGGAGCTAGAACTAAAGCGTACGAGTCTAAACTCCAAGAGTATTTGAGCAAAAAATCATTAGTTGAGTATGAAAAAGACAAAGCAAGTGTCGAGTACAGATTGGCTAAAAAATCACTCGCAATTGCACAAGAAAAAGTGAAGTCAACAAGAGCAGTTGCCGAGGCTGCATCTTTAGCGTTTAAACTTATAAAGTTTAAGTACGAAAACCAGACTATAGACAATGTTGCTTATCTTTTGGCACTTAGCGAGAAGTACAATGCACAAAGAGATAGCAAAAGAGCTCTTTATGAGCTTGAGATTCGAAAAGCAGAGTTAATTTATTTTAGTGGAAAAGACATTAAGGAGTTTTTATAGATGAAAAATTTAGTATTTTTAACAGTGGTTTTATCTCTGTTCTTAGTTGGTTGTAATGATGAGAAAAAAAATCCTCAAGATGTTCCTAAAGCAGCCCAGAAGCCACCTTTATCGGTAGAAGTATATACCGTTAAATTTGAAAAAGCTCCTTTGATTAACAATTATTCTACGCTTCTTAAACCTTTTAACGAAGTTGATATAGTTGCGCGAGTAAGCGGGATTCTAATGAGTAAGAATTTTGATGAGGGTGCTTATGTAAAAAAAGGTGACACTCTCTATGAGATCCAAAAAGATGAATATGCGGCGACTCTAAACGAAGCAAAAGCCTCTCTTTTAAAAGCCGAGGCAAATTTCAACAAAGCTCAAAAAGAGTGGGATCGCAATGAGTATCTTTTTAAAAACAATGCGATCTCAGCGGTGATGCGTGATGACCTTTTTTACACTTTTGAAGATGCAAAAGCAGAAGTGACAAAAGCAAAAGCAGTGCTTCAAAACGCCCAAATAAAGTTTGACTATACAACTATAAAAGCATCTATTAGCGGTAATATCGGGATGAGTAACAGCGATGTTGGATCTTACATAGATGTTGGTGAAGATAGTGCTATGTTAGCAACGATTACAGCACAAGATCCAATATATGCTGAATTTTCTCTACCAAGTGGTGATGTCACAAAGTATATTTCTCAGATAAAAAATGGTTCAAAAGTTATACTCAGTGTTAATACAAAAGAGTATATGGGAGAGATTGATTTTATCTCACCAAAGATAGATGCACAGACTGATACTCTCAAGCTTAGAGCAAAGTTGCAAAACAAAGATAATGAGCTAATAGTGGGCTCTTATGCAGAGATTCAAATAGATGGATTAAGTTATGATCGTATTGCAAAAGTACCTCAAGAAGCTCTTATTAAAACGCAAGATGCAACGGTTGTCTATATTGTTAAAGATGGAACTATCTCCATGAGACCTATCAAGAGCCTGCAAGTGCAAGATGGCATCGCTTATGTCCAAGAGAATATTGAAGAGGGTGAAAAGATTGTTATAACCAATATCGCAAAACTGAGACCAAACTCAAAAGTTACTATCGTGAAGGGTAACTAAAATGTTTTCTAATTTTTTTATAAAAAGACCTGTTTTTGCATCTGTTATCTCGATTCTTATCGTTTTAGCTGGTGTAATTTCAATGCGTGCTCTGCCTATTGGAGAGTATCCTAGGGTCATTCCGCCACAGATTGTAGTTACTGCTACTTATCAAGGAGCAAGTGCGGAGACTATATCAAAGACAGTTGCAGCTCCTCTTGAAGAGCAGATAAATGGCGCTAAAGATATGCTCTATATGAACTCAATCTCTGCTGATAATGGTACGCTTACTATCAGTATATTTTTTGAAGTTGGAACAAATCCCGATGATGCGAAGATAGATGTAAACAATCGTGTTCAAGCAGCTCTTTCAAGACTTCCTGAACAAGTTAAAAGACAGGGTGTTAGAGTTCACGAGAGATCTCCAGATATGCTTCAGGTTATAATCCTACACTCACCAAAACAGTCCCGAGATGTTAGCTTTTTATCAAACTATGCTCTTTTAAATATTGTAGATGATTTAAAGAGAGTTAGGGGGATTGGAGATGTAGTTATCTACGGTGCAAAAGATTACTCAATGAGAATCTGGATAGACCCGTCAAAACTTAAAAAGTACTCTCTTACTGTAAATGATCTAGTTGTCTCCATCAGAGAGCAAAATGAACAATATGCTGCTGGAAAACTCTCAGCAGATCCCATCTCAAACAAAGAGATGTTTACATACACCATCGAGACTCCCCAAAGACTTAGTGAGCCATCACAATTCTCTGAGATTATCATAAAAGCCAATGAAGACGGAAGTTCACTAAAACTCAAAGATGTAGCAACTATAGAACTTGGATCTCAAACTTATGATAGAGAAAATAAGCTCAACAACTCTCCTGCTGTACCAATTGCCATATTTTTACAAAGTGGTGCAAATGCTATAGAGACAGCAAAAGAAGTTCGTAAAGTGATAGACACGATAAGTAAAGACTTTGTTGAAGATGTGGACTACACTATTCCTTATGATATTACTGACTTTGTTGAAATTTCTATAAATGAGGTTATTAAAACTTTTATAGAAGCTATTATCTTGGTTGCTCTTATCATATTTTTGTTTCTGCAAAATGTTAGAGCTACGCTTATCCCGCTTTTAGCCGTTCCTGTATCTATTATCGGTGCTTTTGCAGGTATGTATGTGCTAGGCTTTAGTATCAACCTACTTACTCTTTTTGGGCTTGTTTTAGCCATCGGAATAGTTGTTGATGATGCGATTATTGTTATAGAAAATGTTGAGAGGCATATAAAAGAGGGACTAACACCAAAAGATGCTTCCATAAAAGCCATGCAAGAAGTCTCTGGTGCTTTAATCGCCATAGTTTTAGTGCTCTCAGCGGTTTTCCTTCCAGTTGCCTTTTTAGGAGGTCTTAGTGGGGAGATGTATAGACAGTTTGCTGTTACCATCGTTATATCTCTTGCTATTTCAGGGCTTGTTGCACTTACTCTAACACCTGCACTTTGTGCTTTAGTGCTAAAACCAACACATAAAGAGCCAAAATATTTCTTCAAATGGTTTAACAACTTTTTTGAAGCGGCTACAAGAGGTTATTCAAACGCCTTAAAACTCACTATACGCTACGCTTTTTTAAGCATGTTACTTTTTGGTGGGCTTATATATATAACTTTTGATATGTTTACAAGTCTAAAAACAGGACTTGTACCGATCGAAGATAAAGGGACTGTTTTTGTATTTAGTTACAACCCTCCAGCAGCATCACTTAGTAGAACAGAGGCACTAGCCGAGGAGATCTATAACATAGCTTCTAAAGATGAACAAAATATAAAAAATATCGTGCAGTTTATAGGAATCGATTTTTCAACATTTTCAAATAGAACAAATGCGGCAGCTACTATTTTAAAACTTCAAGATTGGGATCAAAGAGAAGGTCCAACTCAAAGTGCAGCATACATTGCATCAAACATAAGCAAAGAACTCTCACAAACAAGTGATGGTTTCTCTTTTGGGATAGTCCCTCCTCCAATCAGAGGGATGGGGATATCTGGTGGGTTTGAGATGTATGTTCAAAACAAAACTGGCGCAGATCTCCAAGAGTTGCAAATGTATGTTAATGAAATCATTCAAAAGGCAAATGAAAGACCTGAGCTTATGGGAGTTAGAACTACACTAAATACCTCTATCCCTAAGTATAAAATAGAAGTAGATACTGCAAAAGCAAAAGCAAAAGGTGTAAACATTGATGAGATCTACCAGACAATCAATGCAACTTTTGGAAGTTTCTATGTAAATGATTTTAATCTCTTAGGTAGAACTTATATGGTAAATATGCAAGCTAATGAATCCTTTAGAAAGAAGCCTCAAGATTTAGAGAAAATCTTTGTCAGAAGTGAAAAAGGAGAGATGATAGCTCTTAGCTCACTCGTCTCACTAGAACAGAGTTTTGGTGCAGATCTAGTAGAGAGATTTAACCTATTTACCGCTGCAAAAGTCTCAGGTCAGGCAACTCTAGGATATAGTTCAGGAGACGCTTTGAGAGTTATAGAAGAAGTCTCAAACGAAGTTCTACCAGAAGGCTATAGTATTAGTTGGATAGGAACTGCATATCAAGAGAAGCAGATCTCAAGTGCTGGAAATCTTGCATTTATCTTTGGTATCATCTTTTTATACCTAATACTTGCAGCTCAATATGAGAGATGGCTTATGCCAATAGCAGTTATCTTGTCTGTTCCATTTGCTATCTTTGGGGCTGTTGTTGCCAACCATTTAAGAGGACTTGAAAATGATATCTACTTCCAGATAGGGATACTTGTTCTTGCAGGACTTAGTGCTAAAAATGCTATCTTGATAGTTGAATTTGCGATGCAAAAAAGAAAGCAAGGGATGAAACTTGTTGATGCTGTGCTTGATGCTGCAAGAGTTCGTCTGCGTCCAATTATCATGACTTCTTTAGCTTTTACTATAGGGGTTATTCCTTTAGCTATTAGTAGTGGTGCAGGAGCGGCAAGTCGTCACTCTATAGGAACAGGCGTCATCGGTGGAATGTTAGCAGCAACATTTTTAGCGATACTCTTTATCCCTCTTTTTTATATCTTAGTCTCAAAGATAAGAAATAAAGATGAAGACAAAGAAAAAGATATAAAGAGTTAGATCTAGTGCCACACTCCCTCAAGGGAGTAGGCACAATATAGATACTTTAAAATGTAGCTTTAATCAGCAAATCAACCTGATCGCGCACACACATAAATACCATACATGGCATTTCGATGCCATAATCACTCATTAAGATCATTGAAGAAGCATCAATTACTAAGCTCCCTTCTAGAGTGGTTATTTTAGCATTTGCACTCAACTCTTTTTTTTCACCGTGAAAATCAAGTATGCCATTTATAGTATAACTATCTTCTTCATCGATTTTTACAACATCTGTTATAGTGTATGTAGCAATTTCAAATTTATCTGTTTGAAGCTCCTCATACATGCTCTTATCTCTATCGCTTTTATCACTAGTAAAGAGAGTCATCTCAACCCAGAATTTACCCCTTATAGTAGTAATATCATTATTCTCTATAGCTATACTAGCATTAAGATGATTATTTATCGGATCAATATTATTGTCCATAAGCATCTCTGTATGTGCAGCCACATAACCACTCTTTAGTTCCAGATCAAGTGCTAATAGCGGAAAAGCCAAAAGCAGTATCATTAATATCTTTTTCATCATAAATCCTCATTATATAAATTAACTCAATTCTAGCATATATCTTATTTTAATATATAACCTCTAAAAGTGCAACTGTCAAACCAAGACCAGATGCTATCCAGCCGACAAAAATCATCATAAAGGCAAGCTTATAGATGTTTGCTTCTTTGCTCAAAGTCGTAAAAACCACAACGTTATAGTACGAGATTGTAAAAGGATAAAGCATAGCTAGTGCAAGAGTCCACCCAGAGTATGAGAGCATATAGCTCCCAATAAAGATGACCGCTATAAAAATATGTTTCTTTATTTTTGAGATCTTAAGATAGTAAGCAGCCGCAAGACCCAAAAGATGAAATGCTATGATTGTATAAGTGTGTGTTGACCAGATTCCCAAATCTGCATGTCTTGATAGAGTTTCAAAAAGATTGGAGTCTAAAAATATCCATAACATCAAAGGCAGATACTGTAAATATGGATGTGAAACCTCTTTAGAATCTGCTTCAACCCTATAATCTCTAAGCATAAATGCACTAAAAAGCGCAATTAGGGTAAATAAAACAGCCATAAAAGTTCTGTGTTGGGCATCATACGTAAAAAAGTAAGTACCTATCGTATAAGCAATAGCAAGTGCAAAAAGGAGCTCTCTTTGTTGCTTTACTTTAAAGAGGTAAATTCCCAAAGGAGCCATAATACCTACTGAAATACCTAATAAAAAAAGAGTGAAGATATTGTATTGAGGATAGATAAAGGACAATATTAATTGCAGGCTTAAGGCAATTGTTATCTTATGTATAGGCTTACGAACTCTTCCCCAAGATACTCCGCCTGCGATAGTTCCAAAAATACCTCCCACAAACATAGGAAAAAGCGTTATTAAATCGGAGTTATAGTATTCAACTACTCCTGTTTGAACTATTAAAAGATAGTAACATAACTCAAATCCAAGAAGTAAAACAAGAGCTAAAGAGTGAATCATAAGCGGCTTCTAAAAACAAGGTATATAAGAGCATAAAAAATATCATAAAAACCTACAATAAGCCCCAAAGCATCTATTGTCCCTAAATAAAATAGAGAGAAAAAGATGGTGCCTGTAATCAGGCGGGCGATAGAGGTATAGTATGCCAAAAAATGTGCCTCTTTGGTTATCCCAGCCAGATGTAAAATACCGACAAAACCCATAAAACCAAAAACAAGGTAGTAGTATGGAGTGAAAGATAGCCCTAAAAACTCAAACAGCACAGGCGCAGAGATAAAGAGTAAAAGCGCACCCAAACCATCCGACATAAAGCCGTTTATATGATACAACTCAAGCAAAGACGGCTTTGCAATTTTTATCTTTTTTATAATGAAATAAATTAGTCCCCCAACTGCTACTACTCCGCCAAAGAGGCGAATCCACCACATAGAGATTACATCAACTGCGAAAACTCCAGCTTCTCCAAAGCCTGCAAGAGAGAGCGCTACAAAGATAACTCCTATAACAAAAAGCCAAAAGTGCATAAACTTATCCGGCAATTTGTAAAAATACTTCAAGATGCTAAGAGACATAAAAAATATACCTACCCCGATAGCAACATGAGCATGCGCAATAATCAAATCATTTCTGTGAAACGGCCAGCGTATCTCGGGAATAAACAGTATATTTCCCTGAATCATTACAAACAAAAACGCCCAAATGGAGATTATAAGATAAGGTGTCTGCTTAAAAGTTATCTCTGCATCTCTGCACCACTTAATCAAAAGCGGAGCATAAGCAAATGTCAACCATTGATAAACCCACTCCTCCCCGTACGAGAGTTCACCTCTAAATATTCGAGTACCCACAGAGAGCGCATATCCGGCAAGAGGAATTATCCAAAAAAGGTGCCATTTTGGGGTAAAACTCTCTTTTGCATGTAGCTTTATCATAAGATAAAAAAGTGGAATAAGCGTAAAACTCATCCCTAAGGTATTGTCTCCATGAGGTCCGATTAATGTTTTTTCAACCTGTCCGAAAGTGGGGTTCATTAAGACCAGAAGCGATATAGGAGCAACAAATAGAAGCGTTTTGGAGACTTTTACCCATAACGGCGTAATCGTATAATGCTTTATTGTTTTAAATATGGCAACTATATAAAAAATTCCAGAAGCTGCAAGTATAAAATTTAACTCATAAGCAAAATCATAAAAAGGCAAGCCCCTTTGAACCCCGAGTAAAATAGAGACAACAGCCATAAAAAGAAATAGATGCCACAATAAAAAGTAGTTTTTAAGTGGCTCTACTGCTTGGCTTAAATCAAGCTTGTCTTTTGCAAAAAGTGCAAAAGGAAGCAGCGACAATGCAAGCATTATAGGACCATAAAGCATTAGAGTAATATGCAGAGAACGGGTAGTTGAAGCATTTAAAAGTGTAGAGTCCAAAAGTGGAAAGCCCAACATCTGCGCCCCATAGATAGTCCCTGCTATAATAGAGAGTAAAAATATAAAAGCCCAAATAGGCATAACCGAATCTACTAATTTATAAAATTTGTCCATCTTTTAACCTGATTATTTGAGTTGCATAGTTCTCTATCCGCATATCATGAGATGCGACTACTACTGTAGTGCCATTTTTTAGAGCATCTGCTAAAAGTCCATAAACTATTGTTGAGTTTTTTGAATCCAAACTGCCTGTCGGCTCATCTGCAAATATAATCTTTGGCTCATTAACAAGCGCTCTTGCAAGAGCCACACGCTGTCTTTGTCCGCCAGAAATCTCATTTGGATAACGCGCTGAGAGTTCCAAAATACCGAGTTTCTTAAGCATTTTTTTTATATTGTGCTTTTTATCTTCTAGTGCGGCTAATGCTATGTTTTCATATACACTTAGATAATTTATAAGATAGTGAAACTGAAAAACAAACCCTACCTTACTTTGGCGAAAATAATCTATATTTTTAATTTTATCAACCGACTCATCATCTATCAAAAGCTCTCCGCTTGATGGCTTTAAAAGAGTTGAGAGAACAGAGAGAAGTGTTGATTTTCCACTTCCACTTTCTCCGCTTAAAAATAAAAACTCACCGCCCTTAATCTCAAACGAGAGATCAAAAAGAACCTGCTCCTCACCGTAAAAATGTGAAATATGTGATGCTTTTATCATGCACATCCTTGATTTATCAGAAGTATCGGGTCTGTTTTGGAAGCTATCCAAGCCGGTACAAGCGAGCCCAGAAGGGCCATAAAAAGTGTTGAAGCCAGAACATAGATGGCAGTAGAGAGCGAAAGAGTGCCATTTACATACCCCTGAAGTATCTCTATATGTGGTAGCATTGCCAAGATGCCAAGACTTAAAAGAAGTGCAAATAAATAAGCAGAAATACTCATTATAAACGTCTCAAAAAAGAGATTTTTAATAATAAAAAATCTACTTTTACCAAGTGCACGCATTATCCCAAACTCCTCTTTGCGTGAGTTAACAATCATGCTCATAACCGAAGCAATCCCCATTAGCCCCATAGCAAACGCGAGTGTCGAGATTACAAGGGATGAGTTCTCAATAATCTTGAACTGGTTATACTCTTTTACAAAGTTTTCTGTAGTCTTTACCTCTACCTCATCATCAAAAAGAGAAATTTGCTTAGCAATATTATCTGTATTGTTTGGTGAATCAGAGGTGACTAAAATAAAAGATGCTGAACGATTAAAAAGTCGACCAGCATCCTCTATATTCATAACAACCCCACCCTCTTCAAAGCCTATTTCGCTACTAAAGATACCTGAAATTTTAAAACGCTTGTTCCCTATGTTTACACTTCTAGTTGCAAACTGTTTAGCCAGATTTGCTCCCAAAATAACTTCACCATCCTTTGGATATTCTCCTTCTGATAGCTTATAGTGTGAAAAATGATTTGCGGTTGTGCCGTAAATTCCAGCTATTGGAATATGCCCTATTGGAGAAGCTCCGACTATCATGCCGTAGCTTGAATCCACACTCTTTAGTTTATCTATCTTTTTAATTAAACCAATATCAACATTTGAAAAAAAGGTATCTGAAATACCTTTTTGAGTAATGATAATATCTCCATCAGTTTTTATCATCTTCGAGTACATCCCAATTACACCCTGAGATACCGAACTAATAAGAAAAATAGCCATTACCGCGATGGTAATGGATGAAAATATTAAAAGGCTTTTAAAGGGGTTTTTTCTGAGTGCTTTTAGCGATATCATTTCTCAATCGCTGTTTTTAACTCTTGTTTTGAAGAGATAAAAGATATCTCTTTGATTTTTGAATCCTCTATATAAAGTAGTGTGATTTTTTCCTCTTTGTTTGGAACTACATTTTGAAACTTATCACCATAATGCAAGTAGATAAGATGTTTATATTTTTGAAGTTTTGGCAAAGCAAACATACTTGTAATAATAGAGGGCATTTTGTTTATGTCTGCAATAAATATAGAGTTATGTTTAAGAAGATAAAACTCGTTTTGAGTATCAAGATACTCATTGATTAAGGCTCCAGTATCTTTATCAAAAGCAACCATTACCAACTTTGTTTTTTGTGGTATCTTCATCTGACGACCTGTAGGCGTCTCATACTTAAAGTTGTCTAGCGTATTCAGAGGAGAATCTATTTTAAGAGAATCCGCACCTAACAAAGCAACACTCATAGTTAAAACTACTAAAAATTTATTCATTTTTATTCCTTAAGTTATAAAAATAAATTATACTACCATTATGTTAATTAATGGTAAAAATTGGAATTTCGGATGAAACTTTATATCTAATGTTAACACCCCAATATCCAATCCCCCTACAGACATAAAGAAGTGTGTCTTTATGTCTGTAGAGTCCAGATATATAAGGTTGGAAATACTTAACAACAATGCTAAAGGGGTATATCTGACCACCATGAGTATGCCCACTTAACTGAATATCTATACGAAAATTATCTATAAGTGAGATATCTTTTGGCTGATGAGTAAGCAGTATTGTTGATAAGGCAGGATTGAGTTTTGAAAAAAGTTCTTTTATGGGTCTCTTAATTCCACGTATAAAGCTATATCTATCACTAAGTCCAACTAGCTGCAAAAGAGAGCCCTTTATCTTCAACTCTACTATTTTATTATCAAGACAGATAATTCCACTCTCTTGCATTAGAGTTTTAAGATCTTTTAGACCATAAAAAACATCATGATTTCCACTCACATAGTATGATGGTACTTTAAGCTCTCTAAAGCATCTCAGTTGCTCTCTTACTTTCAAAGCAGAAGTTTGAAGTATATCTCCACTAAAAAGAATAAGATCAGGGTTTATCTTGTTTATTTTTTCTACAAGAGATCTAAGATAATCAACCTTTACACTTTTGCCAAGATGAAGATCAGATAGTTGAACTATGCGCAATCCATTTAACGCAGTGCAAAAAGTATCACTTTTTAATGCAATTTCGTCGAATGGAAAGTGCTTCCAACCGACCTGCAAAGACACTCTACTCCAACCTAGTCGGCAAAATAATTTTTAACATGTTCTATCCATGCATCAAGAGCAGGCTTTATAGCTTCTAGGTCCAAAACATCAGCACTTAACACAACTTTTTTATCTTTTATTATATTCATACTTTCAATCAATACTTTATCTGTTGCAGAATCAACAATGCGCTTTTCACCTAATATTCTTACATTTTCATCCATGTAGGAGTTGTAGGATGTTACGGTAATATCCATCGCTATTGGAGAAAATTGATTCCATTTTTTGTCATCAAAGTGAACCTCAACTGCCGATACTGCCGACTCAAATATTAGTGTATCTGTACCTTTTTTCTCTACTATCTTGTATTTAGTGCTTTTTTGAATCTCTCTTTTATATCCTTCGTCTAAGTAGTTTGAAATCTCTTTGTAGAATCTCTTTTGTGAAACTGTTTGCTGTTGAAGCGGAATCGCAGATACAACTAAAGCCGGAGCAATTAAAATAGTTTTATACTTTGAGAGGTCAACCTTCTCTACACTCTTTGAAGCACTATAGTCATTTTGACTTTTAAGTTGCGTATAGTCTTTAAAAAAACCGCTATTTTTGGCATCTGTTCTCTTACCTGCACAACCATTCATTAAAAACATTATTCCAAGAATAACCGTGCCCAATATTATTTGTAATCTCAATTTAATCCTTTGTCGGCAAATTGCCTATTATAATTTTCACAAGAAGTTCTTGTAAATTATCAAAACTACCTACAGCTTAAGCTAGGCTCAGCTTATGTCGAAAATTATACCACCACTTTCAAAAATATGGTTGAAGATTACAAGCCTAGTTCCACACACCCTCTAAAATATAAGCACAATATGGGCACTTACCATTTTCATCAAGCTCATTTGTGACAAATTGCCCAATATTTCCACTTCTATCAATAACTCTATTTTTACAACTTGGGCAATATGTAGACTCAAAATCCCCATTATCAACATTGCCGATATAGAGATACTTTAACCCCTCTTCTTGACCTATCTTGTAAGCACGAAGAAGAGTTGACTCTGGAGTGCGAGGGATATCTAGCATTTTATAAGTTGGATGAAATGCTGAGAGATGCCACGGGATGGTTCTATCAAGGCTTGCTATAAATTTTGCTATATCTCTTATCTCCTCATCAGAGTCATTTTTATCAGGAATGAGAAGCGTTGTTATCTCTATCCAGATACCTTTTTCATGAGCATACTTTACCGCTTCAAGCACAGGCTTTAGACTTGCCCCACAGATCTCTTTGTAAAACTTTTCTCTAAAAGATTTGATATCTATGTTCATCCCATCTATATAAGGCTCAAGCAGATCTATAGCTTTTTTTGTCTCATAACCACTTGTGACATAGATGTTTTTTATCCCCTTTGCGTGTGCTAGTTTTGCGGTGTCATAGGTATATTCAAAAAATACAATCGGCTCGTTATAGGTGTAAGCGATGGATTCACAACTATGTTCAAGTGCAGCTTCTACGATTTTTTGTGGAGGAAATTCACGACCTGCTATCTTGTGAGGTGGCTCTTTTGGATATTGAGAGATATCGAAGTTTTGACAAAATTGGCAGGAGAGATTGCATCCTACTGTTCCTACTGAGAAGACTCTAGTTTTTGGCAAAAAGTGAAACATCGGCTTTTTCTCTACTGGATCTACATTTACAGCAGCAGCTAACCCGTAAACCAGGAGTTTCAGCTCCCCACCTAGAACTTGTCTAACTCCACAAACACCATACTCACCCTCATCAAGCTTACAAACATGAGCACAAGCCTGACACAAGATCTTCCCACTTTCTAACTTCTTACTAAGCCATGCTGTTTGTGACATTTTTTGCTCCTTTATCTCAATAAATCAGCGGAACGAAGGTAAAGCCATAGTGCTCATTAGCATCAAAGCTCCCATCCTCTTTTTTAATGATCTCAAAAATCGAACTTCGTATCGGGATGATAAGTTTTCCACCAACCCTTAACTGCTCTATTAACTCATATGGAAGTTCAGCCGCAGCTGCAGAGACTAAGATGCGGTCAAATTCCTCATCTGGGATACCTAGTTCATCCCCAGCTTCTACTATCTTAGCATTTTTAAATTTGTACTTTTTTAGGTTTGTGTTTCCAAACTTCACAAGCTCACCAACTCTCTCAACTCCTACTACGGAGCCACTCTCTCCCACAATATAAGCCAAAAGTGCCGTTGTCCATCCAGAGCCACTTCCTATATCTAAAATCTTATCCGCCTCATTTGGCGAGAGCATCTCAAGCATCATAGCTACAGTTCTAGGTTGAGAGATTGTCTGTCCGTTGCCTATACTAAGAGGATAATCCTCATAAATATTTTTAGAATACCTATCAACTACAAAATCAGCTCTATTGATATTTCTAAAAGCTTCTATAACTCTGTTAGAGCGAAGTGTCCCGACATTTACAAGATAGTCAACCATTCTGTTATTTGCTGCTTTAAAATCTCTCTCAAGCATATTCTCTCCTTACAAATTATAAATATTTTATGAAATAATCCCCAAAACAATATATGGAACAAGATTAAATAAGAAAACCGATAGCTTCCAAAATGCCATCGCACTGTAGTGAATAGAGTCAAATTTTTCATATGATATTTTAAACCATCTGCTGTGTAGGTTGTAGATAAATTCATGAGCCACTACAAACATTGCAAACCATATCAAAAGTATAGAGATGTTGATAAGAGAGCACCAAAGTAAGAATGATTGTAAAAGTATTAAATCCATTTTTTATCCTTGCGTAACAACTTGATTAACATGGAACTATTGTATAGAGATATTTCTTAAGAGAGACTTGGGGATGTTTATAGACTAGTAGTATGATAGTGGTGGACAGTGAGGGATTCGAACCCTCGGTAAGTTACCCTACACTACCTTTCCAAGGTAGCGGATTCGGCCACTCTCCCAACTGTCCACATTTAAAAGAGTGTGATTTTACCTTTATGTTACTAAATCTACTCTAAAGACTTATATTTTAACAATTTTCTCACAACAAAACCAAAGTAAAAAATAAGCTAAAGCATAGTAACTGTGATGTAAAATGAGTAAAAGTATATTTTTGGAGTACAAATGATGGACAATTTCTCTATTCTTGCTGTGGATGATGAACCTTTCAATCTCGACTTAATAGAAGCCGCATTTTTGGAGTACACAAATGTCAAAATCACAAACGCTGTAAATGCACAAGAAGCCTTAGATCTATTGGAACAAAAGAAGTTTGATGTAGTTCTTCTAGATATAAGTATGCCTATGATGGATGGCATGGAAGCTCTAAAAATTATAAAACAAAATCCAAAATTAAAACTACTTCCTATACTTATGGTAACTGCAAACACAGAGAGAGAAAGCGAGGCACTAAAACTAGGTGCTAGCGACTTTATAAGCAAGCCTTACGATATAGAAGTCCTCTGTGCTAGAACTCTAAACTATGCAAAACTAAATCGCTATCATGAACAGATAATCAACCAAACCGAGATCTTGGAAAAACAGGTACAACTTAGAACCATTGAGCTTCAAGAAGCTCTAAAACTCTCCAAAGAGACTGAGTATGAGATCTCCATAAGACTTGGTCGTGCTAGTGAATTTAGAGACTTGGAAACTGGTGGACATATAAAGCGTATGAGCCTTTACTCTGAGCTTTTAGCTAGACTTTATGGCTTAGATAAAGAAGAGAGTGAGCTTGTGCTTTATGCTGCACCACTTCATGATATTGGCAAAGTTGGGATCCCTGACAAGATCTTACTAAAGCCTGGTAGATTTGAGCCTCATGAGTTTGAGATTATGAAGCAACACTCCGTTATTGGGGCTAAGATGCTTGAAGGGGCTGAGAGGTTTCCTGTTATAAATGCAGGTCGCATCATAGCCTTGCAACACCATGAAAAATGGGATGGGACAGGCTATCCAAATGGACTAAGCGGTAAAGATATTCACATCTACGCTAGGATAATTACGGTTGCTGATGTTTTTGACGCACTAAGTTCAAAGAGATGCTACAAAGAAGCTATGGAACTTGAGAAGGTTTTAAGCATAATGAAACAAGATTCAGGCACTCATTTTGATCCACTTCTTATAACACTTTTTTTAAATAATCTAGATGAGTTTTTAAAAATCAAAGAAAAATATAGAGATGAAGATTTTACTGACTGTGATATACGGACTCTTGAGGAAAGACAATGAAGATACTTTTTGTAGATGACAATGAGTTAAACAGAATAGTTTTAAATGACATGATTGAGATTCTCTTTGAAGATGTAAATGTAGAAACGTATGAGAGTGCAAATGATGTTTTAGGGCTTGAGATCTCAAGCTATGATTTGATTTTGAGTGATATTGATATGCCAGAGATAAATGGTTTTGAACTTCACGATATCTTAAGAAAAGAGCACAATTTTTTAAAGCCCATCATAGCTGTAACTGCACTTGCTGTCTCTGGAGATAAAGAGAAAATGCTGATGCATGGATTTAACGACTACATATCCAAGCCCATAGACATGAATGAACTTGAGAGCACTCTGCAAAAATACATCTAAAGGTATATGAAATGACACAAACGCAAATAGATGAGTTGTTGGCTAACTTCCTAATCTCTAAAGAAGACCTTGAATCAAGAGTCGTTTTTTGTGAATTTGCTCATTCTATCTCAAATATAGTTGTTGATGATTTTGTTAAGAACTATCTACTTAAAAATCCTAAACTCTCTATCTACTTAGCTCACACAGATGCAAATAGGCTTATAAAGAACATAAAAGAGTTTATTGCTTTTGTGCTGACTGCTCCCATTGACGAGTCTTATATAGACAGAATCCACTACATAGGCTCTATCCATTTTTCTATAAAACTTGAGCCTCCAAAAGTCGTTCATGGCTTTTTAGCCATAAATGAAGTTTTAAAAAAACTAGCCAAAGTAAATGAGTTTGTAAAGCAGCATATATGTCTCATCAAAAAAATACTTAGACTCGTAGAGTATGTGATGAATGATGGATACTATATACAAAAAAACAAGATCTACACCGACTCTATCCAAAACCTAAAAGGTTTTAATGCACAAAATGAGCTCTACATAGGTTTTGAGTATCACAAGCAAAATATGAAAAAGATAGATAGTATTAAAGACGCCAAAAGTACCATAAAAAATATAGATAACATTCAAGAAGATTCAAAAAAATGTGCTTTTGGAAAGATTTTAGATATTTTAAAAAATGATGAAAAATATGAGTATATCTTAAGCGATAAACTACAAAGTGTCACATCTTTGCATGATGAGTGGCATAAAGAGTTTGTAGCTTTTAAACAAGCTCTAAAAGAAGATGACAAAGAGTTAATGCAAGGCTCTAAAGACAATATCTCAAACATTACACAAGAGTTAAAAGAAGTACTAGACAAATCATTAAACAAGTCCATAGAAGATGGTCATGTAGCCTTAAATGCAGGTATAAAATCTATGAAAAACATTACCGAGCTTTTTCATAAAAAAGAGTATTTTGATGATTTTGATAAGATGTTTAGGAGTGTTTTACAAAAAACTTTTGATGAGTTTCAATGGGCTATTGATGATATTTACATAGATCACAACACGCTAGCAGATGATAGTTACAACATCAAAAAGATGTTAAGACACTCTGCTAAAAACATCTACTTAGGCATAAGACTAAAACAAGACTACGCAAACGATTATGTTTATGAAATGTTAAGTATACTCATAGAAGTTTTAGATCTACACTTTTCTGCAAAAGAGAGAGAAAGCTCACTTATATCTTTTGCTGATAAGGCTGAAAATGCTAACAAATCAAAAGATATCTTTTTAGCAAATATGTCACATGAACTTAGAACTCCACTAAATGCAATAACTGGTTTTTCTCAAATCATAATGATGAAAAAAGATACACCTGATACTATAAAAAACTATGTAGTCAAGATCCATATAGCTGGTAAAAACTTGTTGGATCTTGTAAACACTATCTTAGATTTTGCAAAACTAGAAGCTGGAAAGATGCAGTTTAGTCCTAAACTTAGCAATATTTCAAGTGTTATAAGCGAAGTCTCAACCCTAGTGCAACCTTTAGCACAAGAGAAAAACATTAAACTAAAGATGCCAAATATCGTCTCACTAAACTTATATATAGATGCAAAACTTTTTAAACAAGTTCTTATAAATCTACTAACAAACGCTATAAAGTTTACTAACAATAACGGGAATGTTAGTCTTAATGTTACTTACGATGCAAAAAAACAGATGTATGAATTTGAAGTAAAAGATAGCGGTATAGGTTTATCCACAGAGTCTATTTCAAAACTCTTTCAAGCCTTTTCTCAGATAGATAGTGACTACCAAAAGCTTCAACAAGGTACAGGACTTGGGCTTATGATAAGTAAAAAAATAATCGAAGAACTACATAAAGGCAATATATGGGTTCAGAGCAAACTAGGAGAAGGAAGTAGCTTTTTTGTTAATATGCCAACACCAATGATAGAATCACATACATACAGCATAAGTGAAGCTCCAAAAGATGCAAGAAATGCACTTATTGTAGAAGACTCAACAAGCTATCAAAAAATATTGGCCGAGCATCTTAGAAAAAGTGTAAACCTTACTTTTACAGATACCGTAAACAAAGCAAAAAGTCTACTTCTAAACAACAAGTATGACTTTGTAATTTTAGACTTTTTTCTAACAGATGGTATCAGTTCAGAAGTTTTAGAGTTTATGGAAAAAGAGGGCATTCTTGTATCAACTATAGTAATCTCTGCCGAAGATGAGATTACTATCTCATCATCTCTTTCAGGATCTACAAATCTAGAGGCCATCATAAACAAAAACAACATAGATCAAATCTGTGCATCCATAAAAGGCGAGAATTTTAGTGAGTAATTTTTTAAAGAAAATATTTAAAAACATTATGGTACTTCCAATAATTATCATAACTGTTGTCATATTTTTAGGACTTTTTTATCTAGTTCCACATCTATCAAAAGAACAAGATAAAGAAAATGCATTTTTTGAGGCTCAAAGATTTGCTCAGTATATACAAACCTTTAGAGCCTACTACACAAATGATATACTTACCAAAATAAAAGACCATAGTGACTTAAAAATAGACTTTGACCATAAAGAGCACAATAACACTATTCCTCTACCTGCAACAGTTGTGCATGACTTAGCTAGGCTTTTTACCTCAAAAGCAGATATGAGCGTAAATATGTATAGCGAGTATCCTTTTCCAAATAGAAAAACAAGAGTCTTAGATAAATTTCAAAAAGAATCTTTAAAATTTGTTTTGACATATCCATATAAGCCATATGCTAGAGAAGATTTTGTTGATGGTAGAGTTGTGTATAGAACTGCTTTTGCTGATATGATGTCTGAAAAAGCTTGTGTTGAGTGCCACAACACTCATCCAGATACTTTAAAAAATACATGGAAGCTTGGAGATGCTAGAGGTATTATAGAAGTCACTCTGCCACTCTCTAGTTCTAAAGAATCCGCACAAACACTAACTACAAACATTATCCTCTTTATCTTACTTAACTTTATAGTTTTGACTATCTATTACTTTTTAGTTAACTTCTTTAGAAACAAAAGACTTCAAAATACACATACAAACTTACAAGAGAAATACACTTATAACAACAAGATACTCTCTGAGTATAAAAGAGCTGTTGATATGGGAGCTATTGTAAGTAAAGCCAATAAAAAAGGTGTTATCACTTATATAAATGATGCTTTTATCAAGATCTCGGGCTACACTGAAGATGAACTTCTTGGAAGATCTCACTCTATTGTTAATCATGAAGATACCCCAAAAGAGGTTTTTAAAGATCTATGGAAAACCATTCTTAGTAAAAAAGTTTGGCAAGGAGATATTAAAAATAGAGCAAAAGATGGAAGTATTTACTATGTTTTTGCAACTATTGTGCCTATACTAAATGACAAAGATGAGATAGAAGAGTTCCTATCTATTCGTTATGACACTACAAACCTCCACAAAGCACTAGATGAAGCAAACGAAGCCGAAAGGTCTAAGGGGCGTTTCTTAGCAAATATGTCGCATGAACTTAGAACTCCACTAAACGCTATTATAGGTTTTTCTCAGATTTTACTAAGACGCAATAACTTAGATGATAAAGACAAAGAGTATATAAAAAAGATAAGACTCTCAGGAGACAATCTTTTAACCCTCGTAAATTCCATACTTGACTTTTCTAAAATGGATGAAAATAAGATGTTAGCTCATCCAAGCGATATAAAGATAAAAGAAACATTCCTAGAAGCTATTGTAATGTGTGAAGCACAGATGATAGAGAAGTCTATAACTCTAAATATGTTTGAAATTGATGAGGATACAACTATCTATGCTGATAAACAACTGCTAAAGCAAGCACTTATAAACATCCTCTCTAACGCTGTAAAATTTTCTAAAGAGAATGGAACCATAGAGATAACCCACAAGGTGAAAGAGTCTAAACATATCTTTGGTATTTGTGATAATGGTGAAGGTATGGATAAAGAAGATGTAGATGCACTCTTTACACCTTTTAAACAGGGTAAAAATGCACGCACTAATGTTATACAAGGCACAGGGCTGGGACTAGCCATAACACACAAGATCATAACAGAGTTACACAGAGGAGAGATCTGGGTTGAGAGCGAGCTAGGTGTAGGAACTTGTTTTTATATTTTGATTTAGTTTCAATACGCTTTAGGTCTAAAATAGTAAGCCCTCAAAGCGAAGGCTAAGAGAGAATTAAAAAAGCTACTAAGCCAGCAAATCACTATAGTCATATTTAGAAGTGTCTAAATAGTGCTTTTTGCCCATACTAATAAATCTACTGTCATCTTCTTTGATCGCTTTTTTAAATTTTTGTTTTAGTTTTTTAAGTTTTTTCTCACTCAAAGAACTCTCTTTAAAGTACTTTTTTAAAGAGATAAGAGTTGGTTTTTCTTCATCAACTTCTATCTCTGCTTCTACAAGTTCTTCACTCTCTATAACTAACTCTTGCTTTGGAATATGCTGTAAAAACTTAGATGATATTGCATTTAACATATTTTTTAACTGTTCATCTTTATCTTTGTAGATCTTCTCTATTCTAATTCTCTCTTGGATTAACATCTGCTCTTTTTGCTCTCTAAGAGATTTTGTTTCCCATTCAAGTTTATCTACTTTTTGTCTGAGTCTCTCATTTTGATCTTCTAAAAGTTTGTAGTATTTATCATCATTTTGCTGTGTTACTCTTTTGTTTGTTTGTTTTGGAGCTTGTTTGTTAGTCGTATCAAAGTCTAGCAAGACATATTTTACGCCATCTTCTACTACACTCTCTAATGAGCCTCTTCTTATTCGATTGTGTATCGCCTCTTTTGAGACTCCTAGTTTAGTGGCGGCATCTGTTATGCTCATCTTTGACATGATATTTCCTTATCTCATATTTTCAAATACTAAAGGAGCTTCCCACTCCTGTGATCGAATCTCACTTATAACTTTTTGTAGATCATCAAGACTTTTGCCTTTCACTCTGATGGCATCGCCCTCTATCTGAGCATTTACTTTAAGTTTCAGGTTTTTGATCTCAGCTGCTATCTTCTTTGCCTCTTTAGACTCTATATAGTCAACTACTTTAAAAGTTACCTTTCTATTTCCGCCAGAAGAGTCTTCAACTCTTAGCTCTTCTAAAACTTTTGAAGAGAGATCTTGTCTTAAAAGTTTAGCTATAACTATATCTTTTAAAGCATCAAGTTTGTTATCACTTGATGCTATAAGAACAAGTAATTTATCTTTCTCTCTATAGTTTACTTCGTAAGCTGTACCTTTGAAGTCATAGCGGTTAGCAACCTCTTTATCTGCCATATTTATAGCATTTTTGAAGTTTTGCATATCTATCTTTGCACTTATATCAAACGAATGTTCTTTTGCCATTATAAACCTTTTAAAAATAATAACACTTATTATAACATAACAAGGTTGTGTTATAAAAGATTGACTTAGATCTATTAAAAACTAGGGCTTCCATCAAACGAAGAACCAAATGAAGTTGCGAAGCTTGGATCACTGTATCCTGATGCAACACTTCTCATACGGAGTTTTTCTATATCTGCTTTACTAGATATCCCTTGCGGACAAACAAGTGTGCACTCATTACAAAGAGTACAATCCCAAACACCATTAGTCTGGATAGTATCGATCTTCTCTTTTGGCTCCTCTTCTCTTTTATCGCTAACATATCGCCAAATACGAGTTAGTGCGAAAGGTCCTAAAAACTCTTCATTTACCGCATAAACAGGGCAAACACTATAACAAGATCCACACAAGATACAGTCACTTTGAAGCTCATTTATCTTCATACTCTCTTGGCTTAAACTCATAGTCTTGGCTATAGAGCTTTGCCACGCTTTTGCTTTTGCATTGAACTCATAAGCTCTGTCCATATCTACAACTAAGTCACGAATAACAGCGGAGTTTTTCATAGGCTCTACAAAGTCACCATCTTTTACTTTATAGGCACAAGCCAAGACTTCTCTACCATTTACTCTCATAGAACAGCTTCCACAAATACTACTTCTACAACCACTTGAATATGAAAGCGTTGGATCTTGCTTCGTTTTTATCTCATTTAAAAGTTCTAAAAGTGTTGCATCTTCTAGATCTACATCATACTCTATATTCTTTTTTACTGTACTTGCTTCGCTAACATATCTCGCTATTTTAATCCTCATCTCTTACTCCACAAAGTCTGCATAAAGTAGATTGGCTTCTTTATATGTAATAGTGTGAGCCTTATAATCTACATCATTTTGCTCTGGTATGTCGCTTCTGTAGTGAGCACCACGACTCTCAGATCTATTTATAGCACACACTATTACGATCTCGCAAAGTTCAAGCATATTTGAAAACTCTATAAACTCTACTAAGTTAGTGTTATAAGCTTTTGTTTTATCCTTTGGTCCCATCAATGGTAACTCTTTTTGGATCTGATGAATTTGACAAAGGGCTTCTTTTAAGTCTCTATCATTTCTTGAAATCCCAGCATTGTTATAAAATATATTTCCAATAAATGCTCTTTTTTCATAAAAATCTATCTGATTTGTAAACTTTTTTACTTCCTCTACAAGATTTTTATCGCTCTGAGTTTGCTCATCTGTATCTATGGTTTTATCAAATATTTTTGCATACTTTGCCGCATTCACTCCAGCCTGTCTTCCAAAAACAACAAGTTCTAAAAGAGAGTTTCCACCGAGTCTATTTGCACCGTGAACTCTGTGATTTGCACACTCTCCCACAGCGTAAAGTCCTTTTATTTTTGTACTTGAGTCCTCATCTACTTCTATGCCACCCATAGTATAGTGTGCAACTGGTTTTATAGGAATGAGATCATAAACTGGATCTATATTTTCATAAAGTTTTGCTAATTTTCTCTCTTGAGGAAGCTCAGAGTTTATAAACTCCTCACCCAAATGGCGAATATCTAGAAAAACATTCTCACCCTTTTGGATCTCCATATCTATGGCACGAGCCACCTCATCACGAGGTGCTAACTCGTTAGTAAATCTCTCTCCCTTTGAGTTTAAGAGATAACCGCCAGCTCCTCTAGCACTCTCTGAAATAAGAATGGATGAACCTTTTAGTGCAGTTGGATGAAACTGAACAAATTCCATATCGCTAAGTCTCGCTCCTGCTCTAATTGCAGCAGCTAAGCCATCTCCAGTTGAGCTTGTTGAATTTGTTGAGTGCTTATCGTAGATCCTTGAATACCCACCAGTTGCAACTATGACAGAAGAAGCTTCGTAAGTCTCAACCTCTCCACTTCTTATATTTAAAAAAGTAGCCCCACCAATATATGCGTCTTCTTTTTGTGGTTTTTTAGTTACAAGATTTACAAGGCATCTCTCATTTAACATCTCAATACCAAGAGCGTTACATCTATCGTAAAGAGTATGAAGTATCTTTAAGCCTGTATAATCTTGTGCATAACAAGCTCTAGCAGCTGAGGCACCTCCTAAAGTTCTTTGAGCTATCTTTGCATCTTTAGTTCTTGAAAAACAGACTCCTATGCTATCTAACCACTCAACTGCCTCAGGCGCGCTCTCACACAAAAGTCTAACTGCATCTTCGTTTGCTATGCCACGAGCTGACATAAGAGTGTTTTCTATATGTGCTTGGACGCTATCTTGGCTTGCATTACCCAAAGCTGCATTGATACCGCCTTGAGCCATACAAGTCTGACTTCTTGTTGGATACTCTTTTGTTATAACTTTTACTTTAGCGCCCTGAGTGTGAGCGTTTATAGCAGCTACTAAACCTGCTCCACCTGCGCCTATTATCAACACATCACTTCTCATTTTCATCCTCTACTTCTAGCTTTATTATAAATACAGCGCCATCTTCATTATTTTTCACACTAATCTTGCCATCATGGTACTCTTCTATGATCTGCTTTGACATATAGAACCCTAAACCTGTACCATTTTTTTCTAACTTTGTAGAGAAATACGGATCAAAAATCTTCTCTATAATATTTTCAGAAACCCCTAAAGCGTTATCTCCAATCTCTAAAACAACATTTCCATTTTCATCATAACTTTTTATCTTAATGAGTGCATCTTTTATCTCTTTTTCTACTAGCTGATCTCTTGCATTGTTTAAAAGATTTAGTATAACTTGCATAAACTCATTTTCATGAAGCTTTACAACCGCATCTGAGTGTAAGCTCATACTAATACTAATATTATTTGCATCCATATTGTCTTCTACAAGACTACAAGCTTTCATTACTACTTCATCAAGCTTCCTTAACTCTGCTTTTTTATTGGGCTTATAAAAGTCGCTAAAGTTTGAGATAGTTTGACTTAGATTTTGAGTGTTCGCTGCTATCTTGTCTAACTTTTGATGTACAAACTCTAAAAACTCTTCCCTTTGTTTTTCATCATTAAGATCAAACCTCTCTAGCTCTATAGCCATTCTAATAGCAATCTGCATCGAAGAGATAGAGCTAAGTGGTTGTTTCCACTGATGAGCTACCATGCTTAACATCTCTCCCATCTGAGCTAAACGAGCTTGATGCAGAAGATAAGCATCTTTTTTTAACACATCATTTACCGCATCAGCTACTTTTGTCTCTAGTGATTTGTTTAATCTCAAAAGTTGCTCTTGGAGTGTTTGAAGTTGTCTGTTCTTTTTCTTAAGCAGATAGTGTCTGTATCCAAATATCAGAGCTAAAACAAAAACAATAAGTAAGACATTTTTTAGATAAGCATAATCTGCAGTTCTTGTGTAGTTTATAGATACCCAATCATTTAAAACTTTTTGTATATCTTTTGGTTTTAGTTCATTTGCAATCTTTTGAAAAATTCCAAAAAGTACCTCATCATCTTTTTTAACCCCAAAACTAATCTTTATATCCTCTTCAAACTGCCCAGATATTTTAAGATTTGATTTTGAGTTGTTTTGCATATAGTAAGCCGCTGCCATCATCGCATCTATATGACCATAATATTTACCCTTTTGCACGCCCATAAAGCCCTCTTTTCTTGTAGGAACAATATGCAACCTTAGCTCTGGATATTTTTTTCTTATAGTTTCTACAAAAGAGTATCCCTGTGCTATACTAAACTCTTTATCAGAGACACTTCTTATATCTAAGATATAGTTTTTTGTGCTATCGGTTATGATCGCCAAAGAATCTGTAAAGTAAGGGCTAGTAAAATCAAGATACTCTTTTCTTGACTCTGTATTTTCTACTATTGGTAAAAAATCACACTTGCCCTCTTTTGCTAAAGAGAGTGTCTCTTGCCATGTTTTTGTCTCTATAAGTCTAAAGTTTATTGGCACACTTTGGGAAATTATATCAAGGACACCAGAGCCAATACCTTGTACTTCACCGTCATGTATAGCACTATATGGCAAAAAAGAGGGAATTGAACAAAGGCTTATCTCTTGTTTTTCTCTTAGATACTCATACTCTTTTGCATTTAAAATATTTGAGTCATTGTTAAAAATAAACTCTTGTATATCTATCTTATCTTGTGCTAACCCTAAAATCTTATATATATCAAATATTCTTAGAACTTTATCTTCATTTATCTCACCGAACTTCACACCATCTATAAAAGCTAATTTTTTTAGTTCATTTGCTTCATATCTTAGAGCTTCTATACTTTTGTTTGTAGGGTTGTACTTTTCATAAATTATTTTTATGCTTTCTTCTATATTATCAAATGCATATCTCCAACCTTTAAGTGATGCATCTCTAAAGTCTTTTACTCTTTGCTGGTTGTTTTGGATCTCTTTTTGAGATGTAAAGAGTAAGTCGCTATAAAAGTCAAAACCATCATCTTTTGGAGAAAAAACCCTATAGGGAATGTTCTTCTCTTGTAAAATAAATGTCTCATTTGTTGTATATCCAGCATACAAGTCAACTTTGCCATCTAAAAGGTCGTCAAAGTTAAAACTATGGTTTAATATCTTTATCCCTGACTCTTTAACTCCTCCAGACATTATCATAGCTCGTATAGAGGCAGCATCAGAAGCATCCCGTGTTAGCATGATTTTTTTACCTACAAAGTCTTTTACACTCTTTATATTTGTTATATCGGTGCTTATTAAAACGAATGGGGAAGATTGAAAGATTGCTGAGAGTAAAACTATTTTCTCACCCTCAGAACGAGATCTTATAAGGCTTGATCTACCAATGCCATAAGTCGCTCTAGAACTTATAACCTCGTTTACAGTATTCATATTTTTTTTGAATTTTTTTATCTCTACATCAAGCCCAACTTCTTCATAAAAGCCCTTCTCTTTTGCCATGTAGTAACCAGCAAACTGAAACTGATCCACCCACATAAGTTGGATCGATACTTTTTCTTTTGCTAGTAAAAGTGTGCTAAGAAGTGTTAAAAAAAGGAGTATGATTTTCATAGTTTTTATTATACCACAAGAGTTAGAAGGTAGTACCTTGTAACTCTGAGTCCTCCGGCAACTATAACAAACCAAACAAACTTAAGTCTTAAAACACCAGCTACTAGTGTTAGTGGATCTCCGATGATGGGAAGCCATGAGAAGAGCAGTATATAGTAGCCATACTTGTGTCCGTATTTTAAGCTTTTAGTTCCTGTTTTAGAACGCTCTAGTTTTGTTTTTGTTTTATCATATAGCCAGTAACCAAACCAGTAGTTTAGAGTTATGGCTAAGATATTTCCACAAGAAGCGAAAAAAATAGCACTTAGTGGATTCATATCATTAGCTAAAGCTGCAATAAATGCAACTTCTGAGGAGAAGGGAAGTATGGTAGCTGCAAGAAATGCAGATAAAAAGAGTGCTAGTTCATTCATACAAAAGCCCTCCTAAGAAGCCTTAGACTAAAGCGTGGAGTCTGTTATGTTTTTAGCTACTAACTCTATAAGTTTTTTTCTAGCTTCATTAGATGCCCAAGCTATATGCGGAGTTACATATAGTCTCTCTTTGTTTTTTACACTTAAAAATGGATGATCTTGTCTCATTGGTTCACTCTCAAGTACATCAAGTCCAAAATATAACTCTTTTTGATCTACTATTTTTGCAACTGCTTCTTCATCTATAATGCCACCTCTTCCAAGGTTTAAAATGATCGCACCATTTTTGCACTCTCTTAGCTCTTTATCTGAGAGTAAACCCTTAGTTTGTTCATTTAGTGGAGCGTGAATAGAAATAACATCGCAAGTCTTTAAAAGTGTTTGTAGATCTACTTGCATATAGTCTCTTGTAAGATTCTTGCCACTTGTAGAGTGGTAACAAACTTTTGCACCAAATGCAGATGCAATAGTTGCAACACCACGACCTATGCTACCAAGTCCTACAATCCCCCACTTTTTACCTTTTAATTCAAAAAATGGCTTAGACAAGTGTGTAAAAACAGGACTCTTTACATAAGAAGCATCTTTTACGAACTCATCATAATATCTTGAACTACCAAGTAGGTAAAAAAGCATAGAAAAAGTGTGCTGTACTACTGAGTCAGTTGAGTAACCAGCTACATTTTTAACTTCTATGCCTCTTTTTTTTGCAGCGTCTAGATCTATGTTATTCATCCCTGTTGCAGCTATACAAATAAGTTTTAAACTAGGTGCACAGCTCATAAGCTCATCGCCTATAACAACTTTGTTAGTAACTATAACAGTAGCGTTTGTTATGCGTGAGCTTGTCTCTTTAGGACTTGTCGTCTCATAGATCTCAACTTCGCCCAAGCTCTTAAAAACACTCAGATCTGCATCTCCAAATGTAAGTGCGTCCAATATTACTATTTTCATCTAAACATCCTTGATCATCTCTATAAGCTCTCTTGATCTCTCTAGTGCTTTTTGTGCCTCATCAAATACTAGTGCAACTGCTAATCTTCTCCCTTTATGAGTATCTGGTTTTGAGAAGATTCTCACATATGAGTTTTCACTAAAGAGTTCATCGTCTATCTCTAAAGTTGGTTTGAAGTTTTCAGCCTCTGATTTGTAAGCTGCAGAAGCTCCCTCTCCATAGAATGTAAACCCTAAAGGAAGTCCTAAAACAGCTCTTAAATGAAGTGCAAATTCACTTTGACTTTGAGTGATTAGTGTAACCATTCCAGTATCGTGTGGGCGAGGGCTAACTTCACTAAAGTAGACCTCATCGCCTTTTATAAATAACTCAACACCAAAAAGCCCACGTCCTCCAAGTCCATCTGTTATAGCCTTAGCCATCTCTTGTGATCTCTTTTTTGCAATTTCACTCATTTGCATCGGTTGCCATGAAAAAACATAGTCACCATCTCTTTGCTCATGTCCTATTGGCTCACAAAAAACAGTCTCTTTGCCGTTTCTTACAGTTAGCATCGTGATCTCATAGTCAAAGTCAACAAAGGCTTCAACTATAAGTTCACTAGCATCTCCACGAGCCTCTTTTGCGATCTCCCACGACTTTGAGACATCTTCTTTAGACTTAAGAACACTTTGACCGTGACCAGATGAACTCATAACAGGTTTAACCACACAAGGGTAACCCATTCTTTGCGATGCTTCTCTTAGACCATCTTCTGTAGTTACAAACTCATAAGCCCCTGTGTTTAAACCCAAAACTTCCGCTGCAAAGGTACGGATGTTTTTACGGTTCATAGTCTTTTGTACAGCTGATGCATTTGGAATAACATTGTAACCCTTCGCCTCTGCTTCTATGAGTGCATCTATAGAGAGTGCTTCGATCTCTGGGAGTATGAAGTCTGGTTTTTCACGCTCTACTATCTCTAAAAGAGCATCTTTATCTTGCATATTTACAACATAAGCACGATGTGAGACTTGATGAGCTGGTGCGTTTGGATATCTGTCTACTGCAATAACTTCAAGACCTAATCTTTGAGCTTCAATAGCCACTTCACGGCCAAGTTCGCCAGAACCTAACAACATTACTTTTTTTGAGTTTGATTTTAGAGGAGATGAGAATTGCATCTGAGATAATTCCTTTTATTATTATATTCACTAGAGGTATTGGGAAGCGATGCTTTAGCTTCGCATAGTGCAACTTAAAAGCATCTCTACGAGCTTAAAACCTCGCTTCCGAAAAAAAACACTCTTGTTCCCACGCTCTGCGTGGGAACACATATATCTTTGAGTAGCATATACAGACTCCCACGCAGAGCATGGGAGCCAGAGAAAAAAAACTGAATTTTTATAAAAGAAATTATATCAAAAGAGGATTAAAACTTATTGTTTTAATCCTATGAGAGTTTGTAGAAGTTGATCAGAGGTTGTAATGGTTTTACCATTTGCTTGGAAACCTCTTTGGATGATTATTAGCTGAGTCAGAGCACGTGAAAGGTCAACGTTTGATGCTTCTAAGGCTGCCGCTTGGATAAATCCACGCCCAGCAGTCGCCGCAGTTCCGATAATTGGATCTCCTGAGTTTGCCGTTTGGATAAAGATATTCCCACCCTCTACAGATAAACCTTCGTTATTTGTAAACTTCGCCATAGCAATTTGAGCAAGACCAAAAGAACGACCGTTACTAAATGATCCAACTAAAGTACCACTTTGATCGATTCTGATTCCAACTAGATCCCCTCCAGTATATCCATCTTGAGATATACCGGATGTAGCAGATTCTTTATCATAACTTGTCATGCCATCAAATGAATTTGCAGTACCAAAACTAAGAGTTACTTGCTGATCTGGAGCAGAACCATTATTTCCACTAAAAGAAACATTTGGTGGATTATAAGTAGATAACGATCCATCATTATTAAAACGGATAGAACCTGTTTTCTCATCATATGGTGCTACAGTGTCAATTGTTGCAGGAGGTGGAACTGAAAGTTTCATATCCCATGTACTACCAGTTGATATATTAAGGGCTGTCTTTCTAAACTCCATTCTAAGAGTATGCTTAGAACCCAATGAGTCAAAAATATCAATAGAACTTGAGTGTGTAGCGGCATTAAATCCTTGTGAAAATACTTTACCGCCACTTGCAGCTGGAAGAGTTGCATCTAATGCTTCCATACTTTTAGTAAAGTATGCATTTTTTGTTACACCAGGCTCAATAATAGCAGTAGTTTTTATGTTTAAAGTATAGTCATTTGCGCCACCACCTGGATTTGTAATCTCTATCTTACCCTGTGCATTAACAGATATTGATATATTATTAATGTCTGTTTCTATACCATCACCATTTGCATCTCTTGCATGTCTCTCCATCGCATAGCGAAGATCAGATATTGTTGTAAATGTTTTATCTGCATTTGGTGTAGTTGTCACTGAATTGGGGCTATATTGATATTTATAAGCCGTAGTTGATCCCTCAGTTGTTAAAAACCCACTACCTAAATCATTAGCAGCTATTCTGATATTGTGAGATGCTGCTTCACTCGCATTTGTATTTATAAGTGTCAACTGATTTGTAGTACTATCATAAGAAGCTGTAATACCTGTGATTGATGATTGAGCATCAATTGCAGCAGCATATTGATCACCATTTGTATCTTGATTACCAGTACTTGTTGAGTTAATAGTAACTATTGAACCATCATCCATTTCTAACTGAAGTGCCAAGTCATCACCAGCGGAAACTTGTGCAGCAGCGGTTGTTGTAGCATTTTGAAAGGATATCCAAACACCTTGATCTTCTTGTAAAGAGAATGCTTGTCCAACTTCATTAAACATTACACCTAAATCACCAGATGCTATAGGGTTTCCATTTGCATCTATTGCCGCAAGAGAGGCTGGAGGAGTTCCTGTTGGTAAACTTTTAACCTCATAAGCTGGTGAAATACTCTCAGTGCCAACTTTTGATCCTGAGTTAAGGTTTGCTTTTAAAACTACTTCTTGTGAAGCAAAAGCTGGAGTTGTAAGCCCTGGCGGTATGTTAATGTTTGTAATAGGTGCAGTAGAGTCAACCTTTCCTGTTACTGGATCTCTGAGCCAACCTTGAGTTATAAAACCATTGTTGTCAACAAAATTTCCTTTAGCATCAAACTTAAAGTCTCCTGCACGAGTGTATTTGTAAGTATTACCACCATCTGGAGAGACTATATAAAAACCATCTCCTTGAATTGCAACATCAGTATTTTTATCTGAGTTTTGAACAGAACCCTGTGAGAAAATTCTTGTCATTGAGCTAACAGTAGCACCAAGACCAACTTGAACAGGGTTTTTACCCCCGAGCTGACCTTGAGGAGCTGTAGCAATAGCTTGTGTTTGAGCCAAAAGATCTGAAAAGTTTGCACGAGAATATTTAAAACCTACTGTGTTAACATTTGCAATATTATTTGACTCAACATCCATCGCAATTTGATGTGATTGCAGTCCAGATACACCTGAAAATAGTGATTTTAACATCTTATGTCCTTTAATTTATTTCATAAATTTAAGGGAACCTAGTCCCATTTTATTTATAACGCCAAAGGAACAAGTCCCTTTGACTACGCTAACGCTTGGTTTCCTTCGGCAGGAAGCCCTCGGCACTTGTGCCTCTTTTCTTCATTCACTAAAATTTAAGGGAACCTAGTCCCATTTTATTTATAACGCCAAAGAGAATAAACCCTTTAGACGTTTTGTCTTTTTTTACTTACTAAATAAATAGCATTTAGTGTTCCAACTCTTTAGATATTTTATGCATCCATCTGTAATGCTTTTTGCATCATTTGATCTGCTGTAGTTACAGACTTAGAGTTTGCATCATACGATCTTTGAAGTATGATTAGATCTGTAAGTGCTACATCCATTCTAACATTAGAGTTCTCAAGATTAAAGTTTACAACATCTGTTCCAATGATGTTTTGTCCACTTGCATCTGTATAAAAAAGTGGCTCTCCACTATTGTTAGTTTGTCTAAAGTTTGCTCCACTAGCTCGCTCAAGACCCTGCTCATTTACAAAGTGATAGACTGCTATTTTACCTACACTACTCTGCATTCCATTTGTAAAAGTTGCAATTACCTCAGCATTTCTATTGATACTATAACCTCTTAGATCTCCACCTATGGTTCCATCTGAAATACTAGATGCACTTATTGCAAGGTTACTAATAGCTACGACACCATCAAAACCACTTCCCATGTCTATATTTATCTGTGCACCATTGTTGTCTATAGTGCTTAGTGTAGTAGAAATAAGCCCACCACTAGCATCAAAATCAGCTCTTCCTGTCTTTGTATCATATATCTCTGTGCCATCAAGCGTTTGTGTAGTAGCTACAACATCCCATTGACTACCTGGCAATACTTGTGGAATTATTTTTGTAAAAGAGAGCTTTAGATGATTTTTATTGTTTTGTGGATCAACTACACCTGCACCTATAGTTTGAACTCCATCTTCTGTTCCTATATTTCCTGAAAACTTTGCCATAGTAGAAGGCTCAGGTGGATATGTAAGATCTTTTGGAAAACGCAACTTCTCTTGAGTTCCAACATTACCTAGTTTTACTTCCCCTAAGATATTTGTTAGTTCATTGTTAGCATTTATATTTCCACCTAGAGTTCCTAAGACATAGTGTCCATCTGTTGTAACGAGATCACTATCTACATCAAAAGTAAAGTTTCCTGCTCGTGTGTACATAGTATCCGCACTTCCCGAGATCCCAAACCAACCATTTCCAACTATAGCTAGATCTGTAGATCTATCTGAGAGCAAGATACTTCCTTGCCCTTTATCCATAGAAGATGTACCTAACATCACTCCGTAACCGGTAGTGTCGTTAGTTGGCTTTCTTGATGTGGCATTTAGAGTCTCTTCAAAAATAGAAGAGAACTCTGGTCTATATCCACGAAACCCGATAGTTGAAATATTTGCAATGTTGTCAGATACAATATCTATGGCTGCTTGGTTACTCTTTAAGCCAGATATACCTGTATAAAAAGCTTGAGTCATCATGATAGTTAATAAACCTCTTTAATATTGTCAAGTGGAACATAGTTTGAGCCCACTTTTACAAGTGCTTTACCCTCTTCAAACCTAACTGCTTCTATAGGATAAGTTCCAAGTCTTGTAGTTTGAAGATCTCCTGCTTCATTTCTATAGCTTGCTGTTATATAGTATATACCGCTATCTGCACTACTGCCGTCGCTAAGCGTTCCATCCCAGTCAAACTGATAGACTCCTGCCTCTTTTTTATCTAAAACATTTCCATCTTTATCTTTCATATCTATATCTATTTTACCAACAACTTTACCCTCATTGTTTAGTATCTCTAGCGTTCCATTTTTTATCTCTTGAGGAAAATATACTTCAAATGAACTGTCTGAGCCTTTATCGTGTGCTATAGCATTACTTCCCAGGTCAGCTGTTTTACCAATTGCAGCAATAGTTGAGAAGTGCTGTGATGCACCAAGAGATGCAGCCAAATCAGAAAGAGCTTTGTTGGTGTTCTCAGATGCCTCAAGAGTAGCTAGTTGAGAAGTTTGAGATAAAATCTTCTCACTATCCATAGGCTCAGTTGGATCTTGATGCTGAAGCTCTACTAAGAGAAGTTTCATAAAATCATCTTTACCTAAAATAGTCTTATCTTTTACTGCCGCTGTTGTATTACCTACTGCTCCATGTGTTGCAATATTTTCACCATATGAGTTAATAGCCATAATATACTCCTTATTTTAATTACGCGTAGTATGGAACTACGATCTCTAGTGAGCTTAAAATCTCTTCGTTCTTATCTTCGTTTTCGAAGTAAGAGTACTCTTCATTAGCTCTTCTTTCATTTTGGCGATTTTGCTGCTGCTGACTTGCAGTTTGCTGTTCACTTCCTGAAGAGTTATTAAAGTTCAATGAAGCATTATTTATTCCACTATTATTTAACTGCACTCTCAACTCATTTGCATTCATTGAAAGCGTGTTAATTGCAGCGTTGTTTGAGCTAATATTTACATGCAGGTTTTTACCTCTTTGGATTATAGTAAGATCAACTTCTCCAAGTTTTTGCGGATTTAGTTGAAGCTTTACTCTTGTAAATGGAGATTTATAGTCTTCAATAGCCGTCTTTACATCTTGAGATAAGTACTTTATCATCTGCTTAGCTTCATTTAGTTTTACTTCTAAACTATCAGTTTTTAGAGCTAGCCCATCCAACTTTGAGTTCGAACTACTTTGCTCTAAATTTGATGATGCTTCTCCATGCAAAAGTCTCTCTAAATTTTTTGTTGCGTCAGATGTTGCAGTTGGAGCTATTACTCTCGCTGTTGCTACAGAGAAATCTGCCGTGAAACTCTTAGAGCTTTTGGCTTTTTCACCTTGAAGCAGTAACTTTAGTGTCTCATCTGCTTTCTCTTTTGGTGATTTTTGCTCTATTTTAAACTGCTTTGCTACTACTATCTGTTCTGTTGTATGCTCTTTTGCTTCAAAAGCCTTAAACAGAGGTGTTTTTTTTGTTACATCCACAACAACTTTTGCATCTATCTTTTTATCTTCTACTATATTTTGCACTTCGGTTTTTGCTTGAACCTTTTGCTCACTGTTGTTTTGTACTTTTGTATCACTTTTTACATCTAGTAGAGAAGTTTTTGATTTACTCCGCACCTCTTCTAGACTTAGTTTTGAGACATCAAAGCCAAAGTTTTTAGCCATTGCAGCTAAGCCTCTTAAAGTTTTTGGTAGATCTTTAGCTTCTGACCTTTTATATTCATCACTTTGTAAGATTTTAGACTTTAGATACTCTTTTGCATCTGAGACTAAGGCTTTAAGCTCTTTAGAGCTCATACCTTGAGTAAGTTTTGGGTTTAATTCTAAGGCTTCTTTTTGCTCACTCACAAGCTTTGTAGGTAGTTCGTCTTTGACTTTATCACCTTTTAAAAGAGAGAGAAGTGACTCTTTTTTAGAACTTATTTTTGAAACTATGCTTGGTGACTTTTCATTTTCTAGTGAGAGAACTATTGCACCATTTGCTGGTTTGTCTTTTGTAACAACACCCTTTAAGAGCTGTGAGAAAGATAGGCTCGGCTCTTTATCTGGAGTTGCAAGAGGAGATGATGCTTTAACATCACTTTTTGCATTTACAACAATCATCTTTTACTCCTTGCCTTTGTTTAGGCGATTTACAGTTATATAGCATTAATTATTCCAACAGATAAAATTAAATTTAAAAGATATATGATTTTGTCGATCTTAGGTTTATGAAAAAGATTTTTTTTTTAATTATTCCGGCTATTCTCTTTTCTCAAAGCCCATTTGATACACCAAAGAACAAGTCGTTTGAGTGTTTGGCTTTTGAGACAAAACAGAGTAGAGAAGCACTAGAGGCTGCAAAAAATCCTAAAGTAAATTGTAGATGGGTATGTGATAAAAAGATCTATAAAGAGCAGAAGATCTCAGAGGCTTTAGAGTTTTATAAAAACTCTAAAATATATAAGTTTGACTACTCAAGTATGTCTAAGTAGTCTATATCTTTTTTACAAAAGTGTTTAACACTGTTTTGAAGAACGGCCACAAGTTCATCAGCATTTTCTCCATCAACTGGATAGCTGATTAAAAAAGAGTTTAAAAAGACTCCAAACTTCTCATCAAGTTGTTTTTTAACTATCTCTGCACCATATTTATCTGTATAAGGAAGAACAAAAAAGTAATCTTTTTTATAGTTTGCTATAGTATCTGATGTTCTAAGCGTATCTGACAAGGTCTCTAAGATATTAACTTTTTGAGTTTTAGAAAAGTCACAATAGAGTATAGTAAAACTCTCTGCTCTGTTTTCATCAAGCCTTTGAGCTATACCAATATTTAAACGAAGCAGTTGTTTAAAGTCTGCAAATTGAAAGTGAATACCAGCCATAATAAAACTCCTAATTTAGTCAAGTTTTTAACTCTTTGTAGTATAGCCTAATCTATAAAATTGTAAAAGTTTCTATCTCTTGTCTTGAAGCGTATGGCGAGCTTTGCATCTCCTCTTTATCAAAAAGAAGCGTGTAAGTAGTTTCTGCTTGTGCCTTAGTATATGTCAAGATCACTTTTGCAGCTAATTTTTTATCTTCAACACTTGCATTTTTACTCAGTAGTGAATGAGGTCCGGGAATTCCAAGAGTTCTTATGTGGTAAAATTTATCATTTGCTAACTCTTGTAAGTAAGCATTTTCTTCTTTATTTCTTCCCACAACAAGCTTTGCCCCATCTGGCAGACGAAGGTGTCTTCCAAACTTCATAACTGGGATATCTTTTACTTCAAACTTATCATACTTTATAAAATCTCGCATCTTTTTCCCAAAGTTCTCATCGGTAAGCAGACATCCTCCACCAGGACTCTCAAAGTCAGCAAGTCCTATCTCCTTGGCAAGTTGAAGCTGTCTATCACGGCTTCGTCCACTAATGCCCTCTAGTAGCTCTCTATCTACCCAACCCTTTGTCTCAGCGATAGTTGGTTCTAATAATTTTGCCGACATTGGACGCAAAAGAAGTCCATCACAGTTACTCTCATTTAAAACAGTTTGAAGAGCATCTTTGTTTTGGCTCATAGGACGTTGACCTAAAACCTCCCCGCTTATTAAAAAGCTAGCACCCTCAGCTTCCATGATTCTTTTTGCAACTGCAAACATTTTTGCATGACAATCTATGCAAGGATTAAAATTTTTCCCATATCCATGCTTTGGACTAAAGAGCACATCTTGCAAAAATTCACTCTCTATATCTATGATCATAAGCTCAGCACCAACTTGATCACACATACTCTGCATATGATCCTGTCTATCTTTTGTACTTCCAAAACCCGTAGAAATATTTAGAGCCAATACTTCTATGCCTTGGTCTAGGATAAGTTTCATCGCTAATGTTGAGTCGAGTCCACCACTAAAGAGTGCTATCGCTTTCATATGCTGCCTTTTTTATTTTTATAATTTTACCATTATAATAACTTTTTATAATTTAAAAGCGACTAATTCGCCTTTTTTGAGTTTTGCAATTTTATCACGAATTTTACGGATGATAAAAGCTTTTTTCTCAAATGTGATATCGGTACGAATTTTTATATTTTTATATTCTCTCTCATAATATTTATGCAAAAAAGGTATAAGTTCACTCTTTAGTGCATCTTCATCTCTAAGAGCTTGTATATTATTATCAACCGCGATAGCCATTAGAGATGGTTCATCCGTTTTTCCTTGAAGTGCGTACATAAACTCTCTTGAGTGAAACTGCAAAAGTGAGGCATCGAGCACATCTAAGATCTGATCTATAAATTCAGGACGTTCTAAAACAGTTTTTATAAGCGCTAACTCCCACATATCTTTATGAGTGTTTTTTTGCATAAGCGGGGAGTTCGTTTGCTTTGTATTTTGTGAAAACTTAAGTAGAGATGGACTAACACCCAAGCCACCTAGTCTTGATGCTAAGAAAGTTTTATACTCTTCTTGAAGGATTGGTGAGAGTGTTTTTAGGTATGCCATTCCTTCCTGCATACACTCCTCTTTAGCCTTTGGATCTTTTAGATCATAGAGCGATAAAAGCTCTTCTAAAACAAACTCTATAAAAGGTTTTGGCTCTCTTATCATGTTAGCCAACTCTTCTATAGCACCTTTTTGTACCATATCCGCTGGATCTTGTCCATCGCTAAAAATAATTACTCCACCTCTAAAACCACTAACACTAAGAAGTTTTGATGCTTTTAGTGCAGCCGCACGACCTGCATTATCTCCATCATAAGCCATAACAATTCTAGGCTCGCCCTTTCTTAAAAGGGGTAAATGTTGAGGCGTTAGTGCAGTTCCTAGAGTTGCTACTGCATTTGTAAATCCGGCTTGATGAAGCATTATAACATCGAGATAACCCTCTGTTATGATTATCTCTTTTGTTTTATGTAGTGTTTGTTTGGCGTGATGATATGCATAAAGTAGACGAGATTTGTTGTAGTACGCTGTCTCTGGAGAATTTACATACTTTGCTTGATGACCAGATATAGTTCTTCCACCAAATCCCACAATAGAGCCATTTGCTGAGTGAATAGGAAAGGTTATCCGCTCTATAAATCTAGCAAAACTTCTTCCGCTATCAGATCCCACAACTCCCATATCTATGGCTTCACTAAGTAAAAATCCTTGTGAATTTATATAGTTTATAGTAGAGTTAGAATCAGGTGCATAACCTATACCAAACTTCTCTACACTACTCTCATAGATACCTCTCTCTTTTATATAACTTAGTGCATCAGATCTTGTAGTTAAGAGATTTTGGTACCATTCATTTAGTTTATCCATAACTTGTGAGCGAGGTTTGTTATGTTTGTTATCGGTATGTGTTAGTGTAAAGTTATAGCTATCTGCAAGTTTTTCAAGAGCTTCTGGGTAGTTTAGTTTTTCATATTCCATAACAAACTTAATACTATCGCCACCAGCTCCACAGCCAAAACAATGGTAGATCCCCTTAGATGGACTTACAACAAATGAGGGGGAATTTTCATCGTGAAATGGACATGGTGCTTTAAAGTTTGCACCAGCTTTTTTTAGCTCCACATAAGAACCAACAACATCAACAATATCAAGGCGTGCTTTTAGTGCTTCTATGGAGTCTTGTGTAATCATGGTGAGATTATATCAAGTATAGGCTTACTTTTTTGGTATAAATTTTCCGCAGCCTTTTTTCTCTGTTCCTTTAAAAGTTTTATAGTTTTTAGAACCCTTTAGCCATGCCTCATGACGAGCACATTTTGGACTATCTATACATTTTTTATTATCACAAGCTTTATTGCCCATTTTATTTTCCTGTAGTTTATTGTACGAATTATATATAGAATTTTATCATATTTTATATTTATAATTTTTATATTTTGAAGTTATATGTATAATATTAGAAGGGTTTTATGTTAAACAGATCCAAAAGGATCTATTTAACTGGAGGAAGAATAAGATCAGACTAATAGATGTCTGTACTTGGGTGGTTAGGTTTACTTATTGGCTCTTTAGTATCTACCTTATCGTAGTGTACTGTGTTGCTTGCTTGAAGAGCACCTAATGTTAACGCTATAAGTAAAATGAATTTTTTCATTTTGTATCCTTTGTTAAGAACGCATTACGCTCTAGTATTTTTAAATCAGACAAAGTTTATCCTGTTTAGAGTAAACATACATTGACATATATCAAGAAAGAGTCAAAAAGCTCAATAAATTACTCAAAATACAGATTTAAGCTACTTTTTTCATTTTAAAATCTAATTTTGACAAGGATTATGATATACTCCAAATTCCAAAAATTTAAAAGAAAGTAGGTGATGTGATATGCCAGGTATCGTACTACGCAGTGATGATAACTTTGATGCATCTTACCGCCGTTTCAAGAAGCAGACTGACCGTAACTTAATCGTTACAGAAGCTCGTGCTCGCCGTTTCCATGAAACTGAAACAGAAAAGCGTAAGAAGTTCAAAATTGCATCTCGTAAGAAAATGCTTAAGCGTCTTTATATGATGAGACGCTACGAATCACGCCTCTAA
>Ga0172382_10000642_pt1 | contig 65342 bp, 59 predicted proteins | sample Leawel138RmetaG_FD_122245 | JGI IMG/M metagenome (GOLD analysis project Ga0172382, IMG submission 122245) | Leachate microbial communities from a municipal landfill in Southern Ontario, Canada - Leachate well 138R metaG | ecosystem: Engineered > Solid waste > Landfill > Unclassified | place...
ACCGAAGAGGCGCCGGGCGAGGTGATTCTCTACCAGGGGCGCTCGTACAAGACCTACCGCGGCATGGGCTCGCTCGGCGCCATGCAGCAGGGCGCGGCCGACCGCTATTTCCAGGATCCGACCGGCAGCGTCGACAAGCTCGTGCCCGAAGGCATCGAAGGGCGCGTACCGTACAAGGGCTCGGTGGTGACGATCATCTACCAGTTGTGCGGCGGCCTGCGCGCGAGCATGGGCTATTGCGGCTGCCCGACGATCGAGGAAATGCGCACGAAGCCGGAGTTCATCGAGATCACCGCCGCTGGCATGCGCGAATCGCATGTGCATGATGTACAGATGACCAAGGAAGCACCGAACTACCGGACCGACTGAACATTCGCGGCCCCGCGCCGGTGGCCGGATCTTCCGCACCTGCCAGCCGGTACATTCCGGCCGGTGCATTCCGGCCAGTCGGCGCCCGATCAGTCGACTCCCGGGTGGGCCTGTGCGACGGGTCCGATGTCCAGTCTGGCCGGGCGGCTCTGCCGGACGATCCTCACCGAGCAACCGACCCCCATTTTTCGTGAAAGCCAACCCGATGCACGACCGCATCCTGATACTCGATTTCGGCTCGCAGCTCACGCAACTGATCGCCCGGCGCATCCGCGAGGCGAACGTCTATTGCGAAATCCATCCCTGCGACGCCGGCGACGATTTCATCCGCCAGTTCGCACCGAAAGGCATCGTGCTCTCGGGCAGCCATCGCTCGGCGCATGAGGAGCAGAACGATTGTGCGCCGCAGGCCGTCTTCGACCTCGGCGTACCCGTGCTCGGCATCTGCTACGGCATGCAGACGATGGCGCAGCAACTGGGCGGACGCGTCGAAAGCGCGGCACCGCGGGAATACGGGCACGCCCAGGTACGCGCGCACGGTCACACGAAACTGCTCGACGGCATCGAGGACGAACGCAATGCCGACGGGCATGGCCTGCTCGACGTCTGGATGAGCCACGGCGACAAGGTCGTCGAAATGCCTCCCGGCTTCATCCGGATGGGGTCAACGGCTGCGTGCCCGATCGCCGCGATGGCCGATGAAAGCCGTCGCTTCTACGGCGTGCAGTTCCACCCCGAAGTGACCCACACGAAGCAGGGCACGCGCATCCTGCGGCGCTTCGTGCGCGAGATCTGCGGCTGCCGTGGCGACTGGGTCATGGCAGCGCACGTCGACGAAGCCGTCGAAGCCATCCGGCGCACCGTCGGCGACGAGGAAGTCGTGCTCGGCCTGTCCGGCGGCGTCGATTCGAGCGTGGCCGCGGCACTGATCCATCGCGCCATCGGCGAACGCCTGCACTGCGTCTTCGTCGACACCGGATTGCTGCGCCTGGGAGAAGCACAGCAGGTCGTCGAGACCTTCGGCCGACACATGGGCATGCATCTCGTGCACGTCGAAGCATCAGGACGATTCCTGGAAAAACTGGCCGGCGCCGACGAACCCGAAGCCAAGCGCAAGATCATCGGCCGCGAATTCGTCGAACTCTTCCAGAAACACGCCTCATCGATCCCGAACGCGAAATGGCTCGCACAGGGCACGATCTACCCGGACGTCATCGAATCGGCCGGCGCCCGCTCCGGCAAGGCATCGGTCATCAAATCGCACCACAACGTCGGCGGCCTGCCCGAAACCCTGCACCTCAAACTGCTCGAACCGCTGCGCGACCTCTTCAAGGACGAAGTCCGCCAACTCGGACTGGCCCTCGAACTGCCGCGTGAAATGGTCTACCGGCACCCGTTCCCGGGGCCCGGCCTGGGCGTGCGCGTACTCGGCGAAGTGCGCCCGGAATTCCTCGACCTGCTGCGCCAGGCCGACGCCATCTTCATCGAAGAACTGCGCAACACGCACGACACCGACGGCCTGAGCTGGTACGACAAGACCTCGCAGGCCTTCGCCGTCTTCCTGCCGGTGAAATCAGTGGGCGTGATGGGCGACGCGCGTACCTACGAGTACGTCGTCGCGCTGCGCGCAGTGCAGACGCAGGACTTCATGACGGCGCACTGGGCGCCGCTCCCGCACGATCTGCTGGCGCGGGTGTCCAATCGCATCATCAACGAGGTGCGGGGGATCAATCGGGTGGTGTACGACGTGTCGGGGAAACCGCCGGCGACGATTGAGTGGGAATGATTCGGCGTCTTTCAGGGCCTATCGAGGTCTGCCGGAAAGTTCATATAAGTCGTTGTCGAGCATAGAAAATGTCTGTCGAGGTCTATCGGCATCTATTGCTGGGATCCCTTTCGGTTTGACGGTAAATCTGACGGTAGAAATCTGCGACCGGATGGCTCCAAAGTTTTTACCGTCAGGCCAAAGCGTAGGTTGACGGTAAAATGAGTGGCAATAAATATATACCAATCAATAACTTAGTGAAGTTGTAGCCACCGTTTTGGCATGACGGTAAAATTCCTCCGAGAGGAGGGACTGCCGATGCTGTCCGATGGCACGCTCAGGGGCATCAAGCCCCAGGCCACCACCTACAAGATCGCCGACCGGGACGGGATGTATGTGACCGTCTCCCCCAGGGGCACGATCACTTTTCGTCTCGACTACCGGCTCAACGGTCGGCGGGAGACCCTCACGATCGGCCGCTACGGATCGAAGGACGGGATCTCGCTTCTGATGGCGCGCGAGCGCTGCACGGAAGCTCGCAAGGCGATCGCCGAAGGCCGATCTCCCTCCCAGGAGAAGCAGCGCGAGAAGCGCAGGACGGCCGAGGCCAAGACCTTCGAGGAGTTCACGAAGCGCTGGCTGGAAGAAGCCAGGATGGCAGAGAGCACCAAGTCGATGCGCAAGAGCATCATCGACCGAGACATCATGCCGGCGTTCCGCAATCGGCTGATGGCCGAGATCGGCCCGGAGGACCTGCGCAACCTGTGTGCCAAGGTCAAGGCGCGCGGCGCACCGGCCACCGCGGTGCACGTCCGCGACATCGTCAAGCAGGTGTTCGGCTTCGCGGCCCTGCATGGCGACAAGGCGCCTAATCCCGCGGATGAGGTCGGCCCGTCATCGATCGCCACCTTCGTAGCCAAGGATCGTGCGCTGTCGCCGTCCGAGATCCGCGTCATGCACCGGGCGCTGGACGCCACTGCGACGCTGCCGACCATCCGCCTGGCGTTGCGTCTGATCCTGCTGACGCTCGTGCGCAAGAGCGAGCTGATCGAGGCCACCTGGGACGAGGTCGACTTCGAGAACGCCGTCTGGACGATTCCGAAGAGCCGCATGAAGGCCGGCAAGCCTCACAACGTCTACCTGTCACAGCAGGCCCTCGACATCATGGTGGCGCTGCGCACTTGTGCGAGCGGCTCGAAGTTCCTGCTGCCCTCGCGCTACGACGCCGATCGCTGCATGTCGAAGGCGACCCTGAACCGGGTCACGCAGATCGTCGTAGAGCGAGCCAAGGAAGCGAAGCTGCCGCTCGAACCGTTCACGGTGCACGACCTGCGCCGAACCGGCTCGACCATCCTGAACGAACTCGGCTTCAACAGCGACTGGATCGAGAAATGCCTGGCCCACGAAGACGGGCGCTCATCGCGCGGCGTCTACAACAAGGCGGAATACGCAGAGCAGCGCCGCCACATGCTTCAGGAGTGGGCGGACATGATCGATGCGTGGGTGGCGGGGAAGTCGCATACGCCGACGTTGCTGCCGCCGAGCATGAAGGTGGCGACGACGGCGGCGCCGATATGACGCCACGTCTTGTCCAATGAAGTTTCCCTTTTCTTGCTGACGGGAACGCACAAGAATGAAAGTTGTACGACTGAAGATCACGAACTTTCGGAGCATCAAGAGCGCCGAGTTGCATTTCGACGGACACTGCTTGATCGTCGGGCCGAACAACGTCGGCAAGAGCACGATCTGTGAAGCCCTAGACCTGGTGCTCGGGCCTGATCGCATATCGAAGTTCCCGCCTGTCGAGGAGTTCGACTTCCACAACTCGCGCTACCTGGCTCCCGCGAACGCAGAGGGAGAAGAGCCGACTCCCGTGCCTATCAAGATCGAGGTCGTGCTCACCGACATCAACGCCGAGGTCGAGAATCGATGTGGCCAGCACCTCGAGTTCTGGCACACGGCTGAGAAGCGGCTCCTGAACGAAGGCGAGGCAGACGCAGCAAACCCTCCGTTGGTTGTCAGTTGTCTGCGGCTCGAGACTGAGGCTGCCTACAACGCGGAGGAAGACGAGTTTGAGGCGAAGACGTGCTACTCGCACAGCCCGAACGCCGAGCCTGGCGAGTTGGACAAGGTCAGCAAAGAAGTCAAGCGCCTGTTCGGCTTCCTTTACCTCAGGGCAGTGCGCACGGGCTCGCGCGCCTTGAGCCTTGAGCGTGGCTCGCTCCTCGATGTCATCCTGCGGCTCAGGGGCTCACGCGCTGGTCTATGGGAGAAGGCGATCGAGCGCCTGCGAGCGCTGGACATCGAACAGGACGCAACGCACCTGCAGCCGGTATTGACTTCAATCGAGGCACGGCTCGGACGCTACATCGCATCCGACGTGGATGGACGGACCACCAGACTGCATGTGTCCCAGCTGACACGTGAGCACTTGCGGAAGACCATGGCGTTCTTCCTGGCGATGTCCAAGGATCAGACGCCCGTGCCGTTCCAGCAAGTCGGAACTGGCACATTGAACGTCTTGGTTCTCGCCCTGCTGTCGTTCATCGCCGAGTTGAAGCCGGCGTCGGTCATCTTCGCTATGGAAGAACCCGAAATTGCGGTTCCGCCGCACACTCAGCGACGCATCGCCGACTACCTGCTGCACAACACGACGCAAGCGTTCGCCACGTCGCATTCGCCGTATGTCATCGAGCGTTTTGCGCCGGAGCAAACCCTACTTCTCTCGCGCGGGCCGGATTCAAGCGTCGCTGCAAAGAAAGTGTCAGAGGCAGGTGGCCTTAAGGGCAACGACTTCAAGCGGTTTGCCAGACGCGGTCTGACGGAATGCATGCTCGGCAAGGGTGCCATCGTTGTCGAGGGGGTAACGGAGTTCCATGCTCTTCCGGTGGCTGCGCGAAAGTTGGAGGAGAGCGACGACTCGCTCCAGCCGCTCGACATCGCCGGTGCTGCATTCTTTGACGCGGAGAGCGAGGGCGCAATGCCGAAGTTCGGCACGTTCTTCAAGGCGCTTGGCCTCAAGACGTTCTCGTTCTACGACTCCATCGCGCGTCCTCCAGAGAAGAAGAAGCTGTTCACCGATGCATTCGACGTTGATTGCGAACATGCCCACACGGGTTTTGAGGTGCTGATCGTGAGCGAGATGTCGCCTGACCGGCTGTGGGCCTTCCTGGAGGACCTGCGGGAATCCGGCGACAACGGTACCTTCGGAATTCCCGCCGCGCGTCCCGCTGATGCAGACCTGAAGAAGCTTGCACGATCCGCACTGCAAAGCAGCAAGGGTGCGGGCTGGGCTGCAAGGCTTTTTGAAGGCAGTACGGTTGCGGAGCTGCCAGCGACAGTGACGGGCTTTCTCAAGCAGGTCTATGCAGCCTTCCCGAAGCCAGCCGATATCCCAGTCGAAGTGGCGATCGGTGTTGCAGCTGCCGGGCCCGCTGAAGCCGCAGTTGGCGGCGCGGTGCCGCCGCCAAGCGCGGTGGCTTGATCGCAGAGCAATTGATGGATGTCTGCGACCTTCGCCAACAGCTCCTTGCCTGTAGGGGGCACGCTCTGGTCATCGGGGGGCCGGGAAGCGGTAAGACGACGATCGCCCTGAAGAAGGCCGTTGCCCGCATTGGCGACGGCCTAGAACCTGGTCAATCGGTCTTGTTTCTGAGCTTCTCAAGGGCTGCCGTGGCGCGGGTTGGAGAAGCCATGCGATTGGAGGTCCCAAAGGCCCAGCGGGCGATGTTGAGCATGCAGACCTTCCACTCGTTCTTCTGGACGGTTCTGTCGGCACACGCATATCTGCTCGGTGCACCGAAGTCGCTGCGCATTCTGTTGCCGCAGGATGAGCAGGCCATCTACGGAACGATCAAATCGAAGGATCGAAACGAAGAGAACCCTGCGTGGCAGGCGTGGTTGGCGGAACGAGAACGGTTGTTTCGAGAGGACGGGCAAATTGCCTTCGACCTATTCGCCGCGAACGCCGAGCAACTGCTTCAGCGAAGCGAGCACGTGCGCAGGCTCATCACTCAACGCCATCCGCTGATCATCGTGGACGAGGCGCAGGACACCAATGACCACGCTTGGCGCTGCATCGAGTTGCTGGCGCCGGCCGCTCAAGTGATCTGCCTGGCCGACCTTGAGCAGCAGATATTTGACCACCTCCCGGGTATCGGCCCAGAGAGGATCGAAGTGATCAAGTCGTCGTTGCATCCTCTGGAGATAGACCTCGGAGCGCAGAATCACCGCAGCGGTGGCACCGAGATAGCCACCTTCGGGCAGGACATTCTGCTGGGGAGAGTTCGTGGGTCGCCTTACGCCGGCGTCTCCGCGTTCTCGTTTAACCCGAAGCTGCAGACCACAAGCGTTGTAATGCGTATGTCAATCGGCATGCTGCAGCGGGCCATCAAGAAGGCGACTGGGAAGTACGGCGAGAATATTGCGATCCTCACCCACTCTGGGGCATCGGCCGCCAGGATTTCAGCGGCGCTGAACGCCGAACCGAAGCCCGTTCGCCACAAGTTGTCGTTCGATGAGGCGGAGGCCATGCTTACGGCTCGCTTCGCGGCGTTTCTCCTTGAGCCGAAGCGCGATCTGGATCGACTGCAGGACCTCGCCACAGCTCTTCAACTGCTCGCGGCAGCGAAGCGAGCAAACGGACTGGCTGCCGCGAAGCAGTGGCAACTGTGGGCCGCGGCAACTCAGGCCGGCAAGGCTCCGAAGGCGAAGTTCGTGCAGTCTGTGCTGGCGGTCATGGACGAGTTGCGCGGTCAGCGCTTTTCGGGCGACCCCGCGAAGGACTGGACTCGCGTCAAGATCGCTTTGCGAGCAGTCGGGGACGATCACTTGACCGATGCGGCGAGGAATCTGGACTACCTGGTGGCGTTCAATCGCGGGAAGCGAATCAGTGGCGGGCTTGGCGCGGTATGGGTGCGCGACAGGCAATACACCGGCGCGCGCCAAGTGCTTGACCTCGCATTGGCGCAGGACCAGATTCTTGGTGGCGTCGATGACCCACCTGGCGTGCAGGTCATGACCGTACACAAGTCGAAGGGCAAACAATTCGACGGGGTCATCGTGGTCCGGGAGGGGCGTCACGATGGTCAGCAAATGGTGTCGTCGTTCGTGTGGTGGGGGGACCAGCCGCCGTATCACAGAAGCCGCAAGATACTCCGCGTGGCCATCACCAGAGCAAGAGCTCATACCTTGATGCTTGGCCCTATTTGGCCGCCTTGTCCCATCGTGGGGCAGCACAACTTATAGGGCGACTTTCGTAGTTGTATTAGCCGCTACCCTCTCTCTAGGTGGCCGGCCTGCCCGCTGCCGAAAGTCCGGCGCCGGCGCCTTCTTCACTGGGTTGCTCCCCGCCTGCCGGCGGCTCTGCAGCCAAGTCATAACCTCGGCCAGATCCCACACCACGCAGCGCGCGGTGAGGAAGAACCGCCGGGGAAACTCCCCGCGTCGTTCCAGTTCGTAGATCGTCGAGTCCGCCAGCGGAACGATCTGACGTAACTCGCTGCGGCGGATCGTGCGCCTCAGCCCCTTGGGGTCGGCGGGCGCGGCCTTGTACAGCTCCCGGATCGCGCGCTCGTCGAACGCGCCCGACGGCTCGGTCTTGCGCACTGCCTCCCGAAGCAAGTCGGCACCATCTCGGCCGACGGCGCGATCGTCATCGATCTCTCCGTCGAGCCGAGGATCCATCCCCTTCGGTTTCGTGACGCCGGCGGCGCGCGCCGTGTCCCCGAACTGCCTTCCGCGCTTCATTCGCACCCCCGTTCTCGGTCGAGAAGCCGACCCGGCTTCCGGCATTGGGCCGCGCGTAGCAGCAGGCGACCGACTTTCCAAACCGTAGACCTCGCTTGGCCGCCACCGAAGTGGCGCCCCGCGACCCTGGGAGGTCCCTCTAGCTGGGCGTCTTGGCGTCCGTCGCCATGGATCGCCAACTATCGAGAAGCCCCTCGTTGTCCGGTTACGGAATCCCGCCCAAAAGTGTCGGGATACATCTCCCCACAACTTCGTCGGCCCTACGAATTAGGTCGCCTGTCGCTCTTTTCCTTCCGCTGACCTTCGCCCGATCTCGTCCCCGTCCGGCAACCGACGGGGAGAGTCATGGCGCTCAAGGCGGGAGATGGTCTCCAGCGATGGGAGATCGCGGTTACGAAGAAGCTGGTGGGTGAGTTCAGAAGGTGGTCTCGAAGCCTCGCGCGCGAGGAGTTCGACGATCTGATGCAGGAGTGCCTGGCGCACTGGATCGCGGTGCGCCGAAAACTCCCGCCCGACCCGGATACGCCGCCGGTGGCCTACATGGCCCAGGTCATCCGCAACAAACTCACGGATCTGATTCGCGAGCAGGCCGCCGACAAGCGTGCCGCAGATCAGGAGGTGCTGTCACTCGATGCAGCGCTCGACGGCTCGGGCGATGGGCTGACGCTCGCCGATCTGCTGGCTGACGACGAATCCGCCCAGCAGGACGCGGCCGGTGCCGTCGATCACCACCGCGCGCGCATCGACATCGGCCGCGCCCTGGCTCGGTTGACGCCGGTCCAGAGGCAGTTGTGCCAGATGCTCGGCGAGGAGGGGCTGACCATCAAAGAGGCCGCCGGCGTCAACCACATAACTACCGGGAAATGGCGCTGGTGCTTGTTATCGAGAATTTCGACTTCCTAGGTTGCCCCCATAGTTGCCCCGAATGAATGTTACTCGCGCTGAAGTTCCGCGGTGACCTGCTCGGGCCTTCGTTATCGGAGCATTGCCACGCCCATGCGGCACTCAACGTGTTCGCCCGCGGGCCCGAGTGGGCCTCGCTCGCGCAGGAACTCGGCGGTGAGAAGCTGAACGTGTTTCAACGCGACGACCGCGGCACAGGACCCGAACCGCTCGGCGGTGCGCTGCTGCTGATTGATCGCCGCTGGCCGCAAGTGCAGGAGGCGCAGATCGGCGCGCTGTTCGTACTCGCCGCGAGCGGCGTGATCCTGCTGCTGGCGAAGAACCCGCATGGCGGTGCGCACCTGCGCGACCTGCTCGCCGGGCAGATCCTGTGGGTGCGCTACGCGCAGCTCGCGATTCCGCTCGTCGCCACGGTAGCTGGCCCTGCCATGGACCTGGCGCGGGCGTCTGCCGCAGCCGGGCTTCTACGTTGTGTTCGCGCTGGCCGTCACGGTCTCGGTGCAACTGGTGGGCGTTTACCTCGTGTTCGCCGTGCTCATCGTGCCGAGCCTCGGTGCACGCGGTTATCCGCCGCGACGCAGGATGGCGATCGCCTATGCGATCGCGGTACTCGGCTATGCGCTCGGGCTGATGTGGTCGGCGGTGCTCGATCTGCCTTCCGATGCACTGATCATCTGGTGCCTGGCAGCGCCGTCGATCGGGGCGCAGGCCGTGGCGCAGCGGTGCCTGCGCCACGCCGGTACGCCCGTATCGAACAAGTGAGACGGGCAACGAAGTAGCTGTCGTCGGGCGCGGGGGCCGATAGCGCACACGACTCACGTACAGTGCCGAATCGTGTCGACCGCACGGGCTTCGTCCACGGCTCGCGTTCCGGCGGGCGTCTGGGCGCTTGGCTTCCCTGCTGATGGACGTTTCCTCGGAAGATGATCCACAGCCTGCTGCCGCTGTTCCTCGTCGGCGTGCTCGGCGCGAGCGCGTTCACGGTCGGCTTGATCGAGGGAGCCGCCGAATCGACGGCGCTGATCGAGCGCGTGCATTGCTCGCCGATTACATCTTCGTAATCGATAGCCGCATTGATGCAGCAGGCTGCACAATTGGCGCCATCAGGAGATCGATCAGGCGAGCGAAGTGAAGATCCTCATCGTCGAGGACGAACGAAAGACGACCGACTACCTGCGACGAATCCGCGCCGCGGGGCGGTCGATGCCGGTGCCGATCGCGCGGCCAAGGAGTTCGCGCTGCTCGAACTGTTGTTGCGCCGCCAGAGCGAGGTGCTGCCGCGATCGCTCATCGCCTCGCAGGTGTGGGACATGAATTTCGATACCGACACCAACGTCATCGAGGTCGCGGTGCGTCGTCTGCGCGCAAAGGTCGACGACGATTTCGAGTCGAAGCTGATCCGCACCGTGCGTGGCATGGGCTACGTGATCGAGCCGCCGGAGCAAACCTGATGCGAAAACCGCGATCGATCACGTTCAGGCTCACGCTGTATTTCTCGATTGCATCGACTGCCGTTCTTCTCTTCGGAGGCTACTTCGTCGGGCGGCTGGTCGACGCGCACCTCATGGAGCAGGACCAGGCAGTGCTCGAAGGAAAACTCGAGTTCGTGCGCAACGTGCTCGCGAAGGTGCGCACCGAAAGCGAGCTCGCCGCAGTGCGCGACAAATTGGCGGAAGCGCTCGTCGGGCACCACGACCTGTTCGTTGCTGTCGTCGCGCCTGATGGCAGGAGGCTATACAGGTCCGAAGGCTTCGGGCTTGCAAACGGGCCAGTGTGGTCAGTTCCGTCGGCCGATGCACCGCAGGCCGCCGAAGCGAGCGTGCGCGAGCACGAAGGCCGACTGTTTCGCTTCATCTCCATGACCGCGGGCACCGGAATCGAGGGCGCGAAGCCGGCGGGGGTCGTTGTCGCGCTCGACATCGATTTCCATCGCCAGTTCATGACCGACTTCCGCAATAGCCTGTGGCTGAGTGTCGCGGTTGGCATCGCGCTGTCCGCGATGCTCGGCTGGCTCTCGGCGCGCAGGGGACTTGCGCCCGCGCGCAAGGCGCTGGAACTGATGCACCGCATCTCTGCCGATCGGCTGGGCGAGCGGCTGCCACCCGAGTCGATGCCGCAGGAGCTCGCTCCGCTCGCTGCGGCTTTCAACGAGATGCTCGCGCGACTCGAGGATTCGTTTCGGCGCCTGTCGGACTTCTCGTCGGATCTCGCGCACGAGCTGCGCACGCCGGTCAGCAACCTGATGACGCAAACGCAGGTCGCACTCGCCCGCGCGCGCACCGCCGACGAATATCGCGAGATCTTGTACTCCAACCTCGAGGAGTACGAACGGCTATCGCAGATGACCTCCGACATGCTGTTCCTGGCGAAGGCCGACAACGGATTGATCGCCACGCGAACCGAGACCGTCGATCTGGCTTCCGAGGTCGAGCGTCTGTTCGCGTTCTACGAGGCGCTAGCCGAAGAACGCGGCGTGCGGCTGGTGCTCGCCGGCGGGGGGCACGCACGCGCCGATCGCGATATGCTGCGCCGCGCGATCAGCAACCTGCTTTCGAACGCGATCCGGCACACGCCGCGTGACGGCGAGATCCGCGTGACAGTCGGCGCGGGTCGTGCCGGGCAGATCGAGTTGAGCGTCGAGAATCCGGGGCTGCCGATCGCACCCGAACACCTGCCACGGTTGTTCGATCGCTTCTACCGGGTCGATGCGTCGCGAAGGAAAGAGGGCGAGGGAGCGGGCCTCGGCCTGGCTATCGCGAAGTCGATCGTCGAGGCGCACGGCGGATCGATCTCGGCGTCGAGCACCGAAGGAACGTGCCGCTTCGCGTTCACCGTGCCCGCAGCCTGAGCGCAAGGAATGCCCGAACTTCGTCGGCGCAACCCGCACCCGGTGGCGATGATCGATGAACGCGAAACGCCGGCACATCCGCGCCGGCGTTTCATGGTCGGGTACTGAGCTTCAGCTGCCGCGCGCTGCCCGCTCGCGCTCTTCGTGGCGTCGCTGTACGTCCTTGGGCCACGTCGAACGAATGAAGGCGAGCACGGCCCGGATTTCCGCGTCGGAAAGCGTGCCGCCGAACGCCGGCATGTCGCTCTCGTAACCCGCCGGCGCGTATTTCTCGACACCTTCCTTCACGATCCCGAATAGCACCTCCGACGGATGGTGCCAGGTATGACCACTCGCATCGTGGGGCGGCGCGGGCATGCGACCGGTGGGTAGGCGCTTCGTCCAGTCGGGCTGGCCTTCGAGATTCGCGCCGTGGCAACTGGCGCAGTACCGGTCGTAGACTTCGCGGCCCTGCGCAAGAACGGCGGAATCATTCGTCTCGATCCAATCCCCACGCGGAGAAAGCGCGATCTGTTGCCATCCCAGCGCCACGCTCGCCGCGATCGCGAGTGCGGCGAGCGAAATCCAGATCCATCGCGCCATCCGTTCTCCCTGCTTGCTCTTCAGGTGCGTGCCGTTCGCAGGCGCAACGCGTTCGATACCACGGAGACCGAGCTCAGGCTCATCGCCAGCGCCGCGATCAACGGCGAGAGCAGCCAACCGAATGCTGGATAGAGAACGCCGGCGGCGATCGGAACGCCGAGCGCGTTGTAGATCAGCGCGAAGCCCAGGTTCTCCCGCATGTTGCGCACCGTCTGCGTGGAGATTCGTCGCGCACGCGCGATCGCGCGAAGGTCGCCCTTGACCAGCGTGACGTGACCGGCATTCATCGCGACGTCGGTGCCGGTGCCCATCGCGATGCCGATATCGGCTCGCGCGAGTGCCGGCGCGTCGTTGATTCCGTCTCCCGCCATCGCCACGCGGCGTCCTTCGGCCTGCAGTCGCTCGACGAGCGCGACCTTGTCGGCCGGCTTCACTTCGCCGATCACCTCGTCGATGCCCAGCTTGTCGCCGACCGCGCGTGCGGTGGTCCATCCGTCGCCGGTCGCCATTACGATCCGTAAGCCTGCGTGCTTCAGGGCTCGCATGGCCTCCGGCGTCGTCTGCTTGATCGGATCGGAGACGGCGAGCAGCCCCGCCGCCTTCCCGTCGACCGCGAGGTACATGACGCTCGCACCCTGCGCGCGCAGGCTCTCGGCCTCGCCCGTCAGCGCGCCGTATTGCACGCCTTCGTCGTCCATCAGAGCGGTGTTGCCGAGCGCGATATGGCGGCCTTCGACGGTTCCGCGTACGCCGATGCCGCTCGCCGACTCGAAATTGTCTGCGGTAATGAGGGGAAGTGCGCGGCGTCGGGCCTCGTCGACGATGGCATGCGCCAGCGGATGCTCGGATCCCTGATCGAGGCTCGCAGCAATCCGCAGCACTTCCGCCTCGTTCCATCCCGCCGCGGCGACGACGCGATCGAACGCGGGCTTGCCTTCGGTGAGGGTGCCGGTCTTGTCGACGACGATCGTGTCGATCGTGCGGAAAGCTTCGATCGCCGCCGCATCGCGAAAGAGGATCCCCTGCGTCGCGGCCTTGCCGGTGGCAACCATGATCGACATCGGCGTCGCCAGCCCCAGCGCGCAGGGGCAAGCGATGATCAGCACCGCGAGCGCATTGAGCGTGGCGAACACCCAGCTCGGCTGCGGACCGAAGAAGCCCCAGACGAAGAAGGTGAGCACCGCGATCGCCAGCACCGCGAGGACGAACCATCCGGCGACGACGTCGGCCAGTCGCTGCATCGGCGCGCGTGAGCGCTGTGCCTGCGCCACCATCGCGACGATCTGCGAGAGCATCGTTTCGGATCCGATGCGTTCGGCCTGCATCACCAGGGCGCCGCTCGTGTTGATTGTCGCGCCGACGACCTTGTCACCGGGACGCTTTCCCACCGGAATCGGCTCGCCGGTGAGCATTGATTCGTCGATCGAGCTCTCGCCCTCGAGGACGACGCCATCGACCGACACCTTTTCGCCGGGCCGGATGCGCAGCCGGTCGCCGACGTGCACATGGTTGAGCGGAATGTCGGCTTCGGTGCCGTCGTCGTTCAGCCGACGAGCCGTTTTCGGCGCAAGACCGAGCAGCGACTTCAGCGCAGCGGAGGTCTGGCCGCGCGCCTTCAGTTCGAGCATCTGCCCGAGCAATGTGAGCGAGACGATCACCGCGGCCGCTTCGAAGTACACCCCTACGCGACCGTGCGCAATGAACGAGTCGGGAAACCATTGCGGCGCGATCGTCGCAGCGACGCTGTAGAGGAACGCTGCGCCCACGCCGATTCCGATCAGCGTCCACATGTTCGGGCTCGCATTGCGGATCGATTGCACGCAGCGAACAAAAAACGGCCATCCTGCCCAGAGAACAATCGGGATCGACAGCACGAGCTCGACCCACGACTGCGTCGCCGGCGACATCCATCCGAAACGGTGTCCGAACATCGCCAGCGTTGTCACGATCACGGTGAGCGGAAGCGTCCACCAGAACCGGCGCGAGAAATCGCGCAGCTCCGGGTTCTCCTCGTCCTCGAGACCGGGAAGGAGCGGTTCGAGCGCCATTCCGCAGATCGGGCAGTTGCCGGGGGCATTGCGCCGGATCTCGGGATGCATCGGGCAGGTGTAGATCGTCTCGCCGGCGGTAGTCGCAGCGGGGAGTGCAGTGCCGGGTTCGGCGTGTTGCGTGTGCGCGGCGCGCGTCGTCGGCCCGTGAGCATGACCGTGTGCGGCGTGGTGCGCGTGTTCGCCGTGATCGTGACCGATGCGTGCGCCAGAGGGGCTGCCGTGGCCACCCGGCGCGCCATGCGGGGCGGCTGGTTCGTGCGGCTTCCGAGCATCGGCCATGTAGTCGCTCCCTTTCGCTGTGCGAGCTTTCCGAATTCCGCTCACTCCACCTGCACTTTGCCTACCATTCCCGCCTCGAAGTGTCCGGGTACGAGGCAGGCGAAGTCGACCGTTCCCGGCCGCTCGAACTGCCAGACCACGCCGCCGATCTGACGGGGCGCCAGCGTGATCGAATTCGGCTCCTCGTGCTTCATCTCGGGCATGCGGCGCATCACCTCGGCGTGCTCGCGCAGTTCGTCCATCGAGCCGATCACGAACTCGTGCGGTACCTTGCCGGTGTTCTTCAGGAAGAAGCGTACGGTCTCGCCCGTATTCACGGTGATCCAGTCTGGCGTAAAGCGCATCGTGTCGTCCATCGTCATGTCGATGACCCGATCGACGTTCGCGGGATCCCCGGGCTGCCCGTTCACCGCAGCATGCGGGTAATCCTCCGCCGCATCGCCGGCGTGCATTCCGTGTTCGGAGTGCTGGTGTTGCCTCTGTGCATCGTGCTGCTCGCGCTGCGACTGCTGCCCCTCGTGCCGCCCATGCTGCATGTGCTGCCCATGTTGCATGTATTGCGCGTGACCGCCCGAATGCTGCCCGCCCGCGAGCGCAGCGGATGCGACCATTGCGGGCGCCGCGGCGGCGACGAGGGAAACGAGAAGAGCCTTGTTTGTCATCGTCCTGTATCTCGAGTAAGAAATCGGCGGTCGCCATTCAGAACCAGAAGCGAACCCCGGCGACCAGACGCGTGTCGCTGCCGCGTCCGCCGGTCTCGCGCGCGAGATCTTCTGTCTCGCCGTACCGGCGCACCCATTCCACGCCGATGTACGGCGCGAACTGGCGCGTGATCTCGTAGCGCAGCCGCAGCCCGGCCGCGGCATCCGAAAGTCCACTGCCGATCCCGCGATCCCGATCGCTCTTTCCATATGCGTTGACCTCGATGCGAGGCTGCAGGATCAGGCGTTGCGTGATCAGCAGTTCGTACTCAGCTTCGAAGCGCAGTGCGGTTCGCCCGCCGGCTCCCAGATAGGCGGCCGCGTCGAGTTCGAACCAGTACGGCGCAAGGCCCTGAATACCTACGGCGAGCCACTCGCGGTTCGGTCCTTCGCCGCTGTCGTAGCGAATGCCGAGCTGCGCATCCCAATAGGCTGCGAGTGCGTGGCCCCAAAGCAGTTCCGTGCGCGCGTGCTCCAGTTCGCCGCGCGATCGCTCGCCCTCGGCCTTCACGACCAGCCGGTCGTAGCTCGTGCCGAACCAGGCCTGCGCGTCATAGGCTGTGGCGTTGTCGTCCTCGCCATAGCTGCGCTCGAGCCGGTTCACCAGCAGCGCGCTGTAACGGTGCTCGTCGCCCAATCGCAGGCGCAAGCCGGGCTCCAGCGAGTATTTCCCTGAGCCGCGCACGAAACCATCGGAGTAGGCGTGCGGATCGCGTGCGTCCGGCGGTGGGGAGCCGCCCTGCATCTGCATCTCGCCATGGTCCATTGCCGGCTGTTCTCCGGTCGCGGGCGCAGGCGCGACCGAAGGAGGATCGGACGCCGTCGGCGCAGCCTCCGACGGAGGCGACGCGCGCTCCGACGGCGTCGTCGTGGCGCCATGGTGCGCTCCATGATCGGCTGCCCCGGCGGGAGCGGCCTGCGCGAACACGCTCCCGGACAGGACCAGCACGGTCGCCGTTGCGGCGAGCAGAGTTGTTTTGTTCGTCATTGTTCTGTTCCCGATCTCGACTCAGGCCACGACGACTTCGCGGAACATTCCCATGTCCATGTGAAACGACAGATGGCAATGCCAGGCCCAGCGACCGAGGGCATCGGCGGTCACGAGGAAGCTGACTCGTTGTGCGGGCTGAACCGGGATGGTGTGCCGACGCACCTGAAAACGGCCGTCCGGCGACTCGAGTTCGCTCCACATCCCGTGCATGTGCATCGGGTGCGTCATCATCGTGTCGTTGTGCAGGATGACGCGTAGCCGCTCGCCGTAGCGGAAGCGAACCGGCGTGGATCGGCCGAACTCCAGTCCGTCGAACGACCAGGTGTAGCGCTCCATGTTCCCGGTGAGGTGCAGCTCGACCTCGCGTTCCGGTCCCCTCGGATCGATCGGCCCGCCGATCGTGTGTAGGTCGGCCAGCGTCAGGACGCGCCGGCCGGAGTCGCGCAGCCCGACACCCGGGTCGTCGAGGTTCGTCCGCGGCATATCAACGCGCATGTCGGTGCTCGCACCGTACTCGGTGCTCGCGTGGTGCACCGCGGCCGAGGCCGGCGCTCGCGAATCGGTTCCGTGTGCGCCGTGGCTCATCGCGTTGCCTTGGTGCATCGCTGCGCCCTGGTTCATCGAGGCGCCATGGTTGCCGTGCTGCATGTCCGCGGCCATGCCCGAGTCGTGGTCCATGCCGCCCATCATGTCGGCCATCGTCAGCCACTGCACCGGATCGAGCGCAGGCACCGGTGCAACGAGCCCCGGGCGGGATGCGAGCGTTCCGCGCGCATAGCCGGTTCGATCCATCGCCTGCGCGAAGATCGTATGAGCGTCCTGCGAGGGCTCGACGAGAACATCGTAGGTTTCACCGGGTCCGAAGCGAAACTCGTCGACGGTGACCGGCTCGACATCGACTCCATCGGCCTGGACGACGGTCAGTTTCAGTCCCGGAACGCGCACGTCGTAGAACGTGTTCGCCGCGCCGTTGATGAAGCGCAGGCGCACGCGTTCGCCGGGTCGGAACAAGGCGGTCCAGTTACCCGCGGGCGTAATGCCGTTGATCAGGTAGGTGAGCGCGTAGGTGGACAGATCGGCCAGGTCGGTCGGATTCATCCGCATCTGGTTCCACATCTGCCGCTTGTCCAGGGCTGCACGCATCCCCTCGTGGGATACGTCGCGAAGGAAATCGACGACCGTGGGCTGGTTGAAGTTGTAGACGTCGCTCTGGACCTTGAGTTTCGCGAGCACGCGCATCGGATCCTCGTCGGTCCAGTCCGACAGCTGCACGACGTAGTCACGGTTCGCGCGGATCCGTTCGCCATCCGCCGGCTCGATGACGATCGCGCCGTACATGCCGGTCTGCTCCTGCATGCCGGAGTGCGAGTGGTACCAGTAGGTGCCGCTTTGCTGAACGCGGAATCGATACGTAAAGCTCTCACCGGGTGCGATGCCTGGAAAGCTGATACCGGGCACTCCGTCCATTCGAAAAGGCAGCAGGATTCCGTGCCAGTGGATCGAGGTTGCTTGCGTGAGTCGGTTCGTGACACGAATCGTGATGGTGTCGCCCTCGCGCCAATACAACGTCGGCGCCGGAATCGAACCATTGATCGTGGTGGCGACGCGCGCAGTGCCGGTGAAGTTCACCGGCGATTCGGCAATGACGAGCTCGAACTCGGTCCCTCGAAGCACGGGTGCGGATCCCGTGGCTGCATTGCCGTTTTGCGACCACGCCCGGTCCGCAAGAGAAGCTGCGGAACCGAGGAGGGCACCACCCGCAGCAAGGCCTTGTACGAAACGGCGACGCGAAGCGATCGGCAATGCAAGCGTCGATCCGACAGCTGGAAAGGAATGTCTCTTCATTTGGGCGAGCTCCATCCAAAGGCGGGAACGACGCGTCGGAGCCGCGGAGCGTCGCCCGCGTCCGAACGCGACATTCTGCGGGGCGCTACCCGTCGGGAAGATGGCGAGCAGATTACAGGCGCGTAACCTCCCGGTCATCGTCGCGACGGGGCCTCGGGGAACTCGCGAGGCCGCTTCATGCCGCTTCCGGTGGTTCGAGCACATACCCCATTCCGCGCACGGTCTGGATGAGCTTCGGCTCGAAGTCATCGTCGATCTTCGCGCGCAGCCGGCGCACCGCAACTTCGATCACGTTGGTGTCGCTGTCGAAGTTCATGTCCCACACCTGGGAGGCGATGAGCGAGCGCGGCAGCACCTCGCCCTGACGACGCAGCAACAGCTCGAGCAGCGAGAACTCCTTGGCCGTGAGGTCGATGCGTCTGCCCGCACGGGTTGCTCTGCGGCGAAGCAAATCGAGCTCGAGATCGGCGACGTGCAAGCGCTCCGGCTCGCGTGTGGTGCCCCTGCGCAACAGTGTGCGCACGCGGGCGAGCAGTTCGGAGAACGCGAACGGCTTGATCAGGTAGTCGTCGGCTCCGAGTTCGAGTCCCTTGACCCGGTCATCGACTTGGTCGCGCGCGGTGAGAAACAGTACCGGCATCTTCTTGCCAGCCGCTCGCACGCGGCGAAGGACTTCCCACCCGTCGACCCCGGGAAGCATTACATCGAGCACCAGCAGATCGTAGTCGGCGTGCAGCGCGTGATGCACGCCATCGGTTCCCGTTCGAGCCAGATCCGTCACGAATCCGGCTTCGATCAAGCCCTGACTCAGGTAATCGCCCGTCTTGCGCTCATCCTCGACGATCAGGATCTTCATCGACAGTCTCTCTGTTCCAGTCGGTTTGCATGGGTTCCTGCATGCACATGCGCCGATTGTGCATGCGGCAAGTTGCGCGCAGCCGACAATTACAAAGATGTAATCGGCGAGTCAGGGCCCTGTCGAAATCGGGATCGCACCATGGCGCCCATGAAAAGAGCCCGACGCGCCTGCCTGAACCTTGCGATTACCGCTTCTCTCGCCCTCGGCATTACAGCTGTTCGTGCTCAGGGGCTTTCCGACGCGTTCGAGCGGGCATGGGCGCGATATCCGATCGCGTCCAGCCTGGAGGCGCGTGATGCCGAGGCGCGAGCGCGGGCCGAGGTCGCCGCCGGAATGACTCCCGGTCCGGCGGCCGCTTCGTTGTCGGCGCTGAGCGATCGGTTGAACCGAAACCGGGGTGCAGAGAAGTGGGAAGTCGAGGTCGGGGTGCCGTTATGGCTACCGGGTCAGCAAGCAGCCCGGCAGGCGCACGCCCGCAGCGCCATGGCGGACCTCGACGCGCAAGAGGGCGCGTTACGGCTGCTGGTCGCCGGCGATGCACGCGCGACCTGGTGGGCACTGGCGGCGGCGCGCAACGCCCGCGATCTCGCATTGCGTCGAGTCACCAGCGCACGCACGTTGGAGTCCGATGTACTGCGCCGATTCGAGGCGGGCGAGCTGGCACGCACGGATGCGAATCTCGCGCGCAACGAGCGCTTGGCGGCCGAAGCCGAGGCGGTCGGCGCGCAGACAGCCGTGCTGGTTGCCGAAGCGAAATACCGGACGTTGACCGGCATTGAACCGCCGAACGTGCTCACCGCTGAAAGCCGGGCTTCGGAAGCAGCTTCGTTGTTGACTCATCCCGAACGCCTCGCTGCGGCCACCGCCTCGGACCTGGCCCGCGCGGCGCTGCTGGTCGCCACCAGGTCCGATCGCGAGGCGCCGAAATTTGCGGTGCGCATGGAGCGCGACCGCGGGGACGCCGCAGAGCCGTTCTCCAATGCAATCGGCTTGAAGGTGACGATCCCCTTTTCCTCCGGTGCGCAGGTGCGACAGCAGACCGCCGCCGCACTGGCCGACGCTTCGAGGGCCGACGCTGCACTGGCGTTGACCGATGCCAGGCTCGCCATCGAAGTCGAGCGTGCGCGTGCGGCGCTCGAAGCTGCGGAACGGCAGCTCGCAACCGCTCAGCGCCGGCGCGAACTCACGGCGGAAAACCTGCAATTGATCGAGCGTTCGTTCGCGCTCGGTGAAAGCGATCTGACCACGCTGCTGCGCGTGCGAGCCACCGCGCTGGAGGCAGAGGCCCTCGACGCCCGCCAGCTCGTGGCGAGCGACGCGGCCCGCTCGCAGCTGTATCAAGCCCTTGGAGTGCTGCCATGAAACGGATTACCCCATTCCTGATCTCGATCGCGCTGGCGCTGCCCGCCTGGGCTCACGAAGGCGAGGACCACGGCGCGCCCGAGCCGACGGCTGCTGCCGCGGAAGCCGCTCCGCGTGCGGCGAGTGTTACCGAGACGTTCGGCGTGCTCGTAGCCGCACGCCACGGCGGGTTGACCCTCTATCTGGATCGTGCCGAAACGAACGAGCCGGTGACGGGCGCCCGGATCGAAGTGGAAAGCGGCGCATTGAGAACCAATGCCCAACCGGTGGAGCCGGGCGTGTACGGAATCGAGACGGAGCACTTCACGCGGTCGGGGAAATATCCGATGACGATCGCGGTCGAGACCGAGGACGCGGCGGACCTGATGAGCGTCACACTCGAGGTGCCTGATCAGACTGTGGCGGCGATGCCGTCCTCGACTCGCCCGATTTCATGGGACCACGCCGCCCTGTGGGGCGCCTCCGGCGCGCTGCTCTTTGCCGGGGTGGGGTTGGTTGCCGTGCGCCGCAGAACCCGGAAACCCGGAATCGATGGAGCCAAGCCATGACCTCGCCCTATCTCGCCGCGTTTTTCGCTGGGGCAATTGCTCTCGCAGCTACATCTGTCGCAGCTCACGGCGATGAAGACCACGGGCAGCCAGCCGCGACTTCCGCTGTCGCGGACAAGACCACGAGCGCTGCCGTGGGTATGGACGACGGTGTCGCGGCACGACGCGAAGCCGATGGAAGTCTCTTCGTGCCCAAACCGGTCCAGTATCGGCTCGGCCTGCGCACACGCCTGATGAAGTCGGAAGCGCTCGCCGTTACCGTGCAACTCAGCGGAAAGGTCGTCGCCGATCCGAACGCCGGCGGACGTGTCCAGACGAGCCAGGCCGGACGCATCGAAGCGGGTGCAAAGGGCCTGCCCGTGCTCGGGCAACGTGTGAAGAAAGGCGAAGTGCTGGCGTGGGTGCAGCCGACGATCGGCAACATCGAACGTAGCGGCCAGCAGGCGGAAGTTGCCACGCTCGATGCGCAGCTCGAGATCGCGAGAAGCCAGGTCGCACGGTACGAGCAGCTCGATGGCACGATCCCGCGCAAGGACATCGAAGCCGCCCGGGTCGAACTGAAATCGCTGCAGGCGCGCCGGGCCGCCGTGGCCACCGGGTTGCACGCGCGCGAGCCGCTGCGAGCGCCGGTATCGGGTGTGGTGAGCGCGACCGCTGCGGTGGCGGGACAGATCGTGGAGTCACGAGAAGTTCTCTTCGAGATCGTCGATCCGGCGCACCTGGCGGTCGAGGCGCTCGCTTACGACCCGGTGCTCGTCGATGGCGTCGAAGAAGGCAGTGCAACGCTAGCCGGAAGAACGATCGCGCTGCAATTCGTCGGCGCCGGCCGGCAGTTGCGCGGGCAGGCGCTGCCGTTGCTTTTCCGGGCTCGATCCGCCGAGATCCCGTTGGCGATCGGACAGCCGCTGCAGGTAATCGCCCGCACCGACGCCACCGTAACGGGGATCGCGATCCCGCAGGAGGCGCTGGTGCGCAACCGGGCGGGCGAGGTCATCGTCTGGGTCCATTCCGGTCCCGAGCAGTTCACTCCCCGGCGAGTCGAGTCCGAGCAGCTGGACGCGCAAACCGTCGCCGTGACCTCCGGGGTTGCCACCGGCGACCGGGTCGTCGTTTCGGGCGCCAGCCTGCTCGCACAGGTGCGCTGACGTGTTCGAATTCCTCGTCAACACCAGTCTGAAGCAGCGGCTGATCGTTCTGGCCGTCTCGCTGCTGCTCGTCGTCTACGGCGCGATCACGTTGCGCCAGATGCCGGTGGACGTGTTCCCCGACCTGAACAAGCCGACCGTCACGCTGATGACCGAGGCGGGCGGCATGGCGCCCGAAGAGGTCGAGCAGCTCGTCACGTTTCCGATCGAGTCGAGCATGAACGGCATGCCGGGCGTCACCCGCGTGCGCTCGGTCTCCGGCATCGGGCTGTCGATCGTCTACGTCGAGTTCGAATGGGGATCGGACATCTACCGGAATCGACAGCAGATCACCGAACGCCTGAACCTGGTTCGCGAACAGTTGCCGCCGGATGTCGTTCCGCAGCTGGGGCCGATCTCCTCGATCATGGGCGAGATCCTGTTGATCGCTCTGCCGGCAGACCCCGATAAGGTCAGCCCGATGCAGGTGCGCGAATACGCCGACTGGGTCGTGCGGCCGCGCCTGCTGACGATACCGGGCATCGCCCAGGCGATCGCGATCGGTGGCGAAGTGCGCCAGTACCGCGTCGAACTCCGACCGGACCAGTTGCAGGCGCTCGGTGTGCCACGCGAGCGGGTCGATGGCGCGTTGAAGGATTTCGGCGCCAATACCAGTGGCGGATTCCTCGAGGCCCAAGGCCGCGAGTATCTGATCCGCCAGATCGGGCGTACCTCACGGATCGAGGATCTCCAGAACGTCGTCGTCTCCGTGACGAACGGCCAGCGCGTTCTGCTCAGCCAGGTGGCGGCGGTCAGCATCGCCCCGGCGATCAAGCGCGGCGATGCCGGCTACAACGGCAAGCCGGCCGTGATCCTCTCGGTGCAGAAGCAGCCGTCCGCCGACAGCGTAACGCTCACGCGGGAAGTCGAACGCGCCATGGCTGATCTGGCGAAGGCTCGCCCCGCCGGAGTCGACGCACCGCAGTTCCTGTTCCGGCAAGCCGACTTCATCGAGCGATCGGTCGGCAACGTCGAGGAGGCGCTGCGTGACGGGGCGATTCTGGTCGCGGTGATCCTGTTCCTGTTCCTGCTGAACGTACGTACGACGCTGATTTCACTGACGGCGATTCCGGTATCGCTGCTCGCGACGGCGCTCGTTTTTCGCTACTTCGGTCTGTCGATCAACACGATGACGCTCGGCGGCCTGGCGATCGCGATCGGCGAACTGGTCGACGATGCCGTGGTCGGCGTGGAGAACGTGCTGCGCCGGCTGCGGCTGAATCGAGTACTGGAGCATCCGCGTCCGGTTGCCGAGGTGATCGCGAAGGCAACGCTCGAGGTTCGTTCGGCCATCGTCTACGCGACCATCATCATCGTTCTCGTGTTCGTGCCGCTGTTCGTGCTGCCCGGAATCGAGGGTCGGTTGTTCACGCCGCTGGGCGTGGCCTACATCGTGTCGATCCTCGCCAGCATGATCGTCTCGGTCACGCTGACCCCCGTGATGGCGTACTACCTGTTGCCGGGGATGAAGCAGCTCGGGCACGGCGACAGCCCGCTGGTGAAGGTGCTCAAGCGGTGGGACGCGAAGCTGCTGAACTGGTCGTTCGGCCAGAGCCGAAGCCTGCTTGCCGGCGCCTTGCTGGTCGTCCTTGCTGCGGGCGCGACCATTCCGTTCTTCCCACGCTCGTTCCTGCCGCCGTTCAATGAAGGGACGCTCACCGTCAACCTGCTGCTCGAACCGGGCACTTCATTGAGCGAATCCAACCGGATCGGTGCACTGGCGGAGCAACTCGTCATGAAGGTGCCGGAGGTCACGCAAGTCGGCCGCCGAACGGGCCGCGCGGAGCTCGACGAGCACGCTGAAGGCGTGCACTACACCGAGATGGATGTCGACCTCGAGACCTCCGAACGAGGGCGCGAAGCGGTCATCAACGACATCCGCAGTCGCCTGGCCGGATTGCCGGTCGTGAGCAACGTCGGGCAACCCATTTCGCACCGGCTGGACCACCTGCTCTCGGGCGTTCGCGCGCAGATCGCCTTGAAGGTGTACGGCGACGACCTCGATACGTTGCGCGCACTGGCGGAGGACCTGCGCGGGCGGCTGGCGCAAATCCCGGGCATCACCGACCTGCAAATCGAAAAACAGGTGCGGATTCCGCAAACGAAGATTCGGGTCGACTACGAGGACGCGGCACGGTACGGAGTCGCGCCCGGCGCATTGCTGCGCGGCCTCGAACAGATGATCGCGGGCGAGCGCATCACGCAGATCATCGAGGGAAACCGCCGTTTCGACCTCGTGGCTCGATTGCCCGAAAGCGGACGTGGGATGCACGCGCTTTCCAGGCTGCTGATCGAGACGCCCGATGGCCATATCCCCCTGTCCAGGCTGGCGGAGGTCGAGGACAGCGATGGCCCGAACCAGGTGAGTCGCGAAAACGCGCGACGACGCATCGTCGTGTCGGCGAACACCGACGGCAGCGACATGGCGGGCGTCATCCGTTCGATCCGCTCCGAACTCGCCGCCAGGCCGATGCCCGATGGTTACTTCACAGCGCTGGAGGGACAGTTCCAGGCGCAGGAACAGGCTTCACGCCTGATCGCGCTGCTGGCGCTGGTGTCGCTGTCGATGATCTTCCTGGTGCTGTACAGCCGGTATCGATCGACATCTCTGACCCTGATCATCATGGGCAACATCCCGCTCGCACTCGTGGGCAGCGTGATTGCCTTGTGGATCTCCGGCCAGCCCTTGTCGATCGCCGCGCTGGTCGGGTTCATCACGCTGACCGGTATCGCCACGCGCAACGGCATCCTGAAGATCTCGCACTACATCAACCTTTGCGCGTTCGAAGGCGAGCGTTTCGGCAAGGCGATGATCGTGCGCGGCTCACTCGAGCGCCTGACCCCGGTGCTGATGACGGCACTGGTAGCGGCGTTCGCCCTGGTCCCGCTGCTGCTCTCGGCCGATGCGCCGGGGAAGGAAGTGCTTCACCCCGTGGCCGTCGTCATCTTCGGCGGCCTGGTCAGCTCGACGCTGCTCGACACCCTGCTCACGCCGATGATGTTCTGGCGATGGGGTGAAAAGCCGCTGCAACGGCTTCTCGAAGTGCGCAGCACCGAAAACTTTTGATTCTCCAACACGAAGGAGTGCATATGAAACCTTTCTGGCTGGGCGCCGCGCTCACGGTAGCGGTCGCCTTCTCGGCGTCTTCTGCTTTCGCGCATGACGACGCGTACCTGGACACACAGAAGGCCCCCAATGGCGGTCAGTTGCGCATGGCGGGGCCGCTGCATTACGAACTCGTCACCGAGAAGAATGCTGTCGCTTCAGCCGACAGCCCTGTCGTGGTGTATGTCACCGATCACGCGGGCACGCCGGTTTCGACCAAGGGCGCAACGGGCACAGCGACGATCCTCGCCGGCAAGACGCGCAGTACCGCACCGCTTGCGCCCGACGGCGACAACCGCATGAAAGGCCTCGCACGCTACGTTCACGCCCCGGGCATGAAAGTCGTGGTCTCGATCACCTTGCCGGACGCTGCTCCGGAGCAGGCGCGCTTTACGCCGGGGTTGGTCGCGCAGGACGGGCACATGGATGGAGCTCACTAGCGCTGACAGCAGGGCACTCACCGAGCATTTGACGGGGTCGACATCAGAACGGATACCAATTGAAGAGCGAAATGAAGAGCGTGAATGTCGAGGTGAGAGGGCTGTTCGAGAAGCTCGATCACCTCGGCGTGGAAAAACGCGTCGGTGCACTGCCCGGCGTGTATCACGCCCATGCCAATCCCGCCTCGGGAAGCGTGACGGTGCACTACGACGCTGCGATGATCTCCGAGCCGCAGTTGCGCGAGGCCGTACGCGAGTGCGGCTATCACTGCCGCGGCGAGGTGCAACCCGATCACGTTTGCCGACTGGCTGAGCCGGACATTCACGCCGCTCATGCGAAGCATTCAGCCCAACCGGGCGCCATGGACGACATGGCGCACGACATGGGACATGGCGCCGGGATGGACATGGCGGGAATGGTGCGCGACATGCGCAACCGTTTCCTCGTCTGCCTGTTCTTCAGCGCGCTCCTGTTCTTCTGGGCGCCGATGGGCTTGCCCCTGCCCACGCCGCCGGTGCCGTTCGGCCTGGAGCTCGACCACTGGCTGTTCGTGCTCGCGAGCGGCGCCGTCCTCTGGCCGTCGTGGCCCTTCTTCGTCGCCGCCTGGCGTGCCTTGCGCAACGGCGTCCTCAACATGGCCGTGCTCGTCGTGCTGTCGGTCGGCACCGGCTATCTCTTCAGCGTAGCGGCGACCTTCCTGTTCGAAGGCGTGCAGTTCTACGAAGCAGTGTCGGTGCTGCTCGTGTTCATCCTGCTCGGCCACTGGCTGGAGATGAGGGCTCGGGCAGGCGCGAACGACGCGATCCGCGCGCTGCTGGATCTTGCGCCTCCGATGGCGAACGTGCTGCGCGACGGCAAGGAACTGCAGGTGCCGACGGCCGATGTGCTGGCAGGGGACATCGTGATCGTGCGTCCTGGCGACCGGATTCCCGTCGACGGAGTGGTAACCGAGGGAGAAACGCAGGTCGACGAGTCGATGCTCACCGGCGAATCGATGCCGGTGAAGAAGGTGGTCGGCGCCAACGTTGCCGCGGCCACCATCAACAAGAGCGGGGCGTTTCGCTTTCGCGCGACGAAGGTGGGTGCCGACACTGCGCTCGCGCAGATCGTGAAGCTCGTGCAGGAAGCGCAGAACTCCAAGGCGCCGGCTCAGCTGCTTGCCGACCGGGCCTCGCAATGGCTGGTGCTCATCGCGATCGTCATCGGCCTGGCAACCTTCGCGGTCTGGTTCTGGCTGATCGGGCAGACGCTGCTGTTCGCCGTTACGCTCACGATCACGGTGTTCGTCATCGCGTGCCCCGACGCGCTCGGTCTTGCGACCCCGATGGCGATCATGATCGGCACCGGTCGCGGCGCGCAGAACGGCATCCTGATCAAGAACGCCTCGGCGCTCGAGAACGCAACGCACCTGGACGTCGTGATCTTCGACAAGACCGGCACGTTGACGCTCGGCAAGCCCGAAGTGGTGGAAGTAGCGGCCGCCGCGGGACGAACCGAAGACGACGTTCTTTCTCTCGCGGCCGGTATGGAGCAGCACTCCGAGCACCCGCTCGCCCACGCAATCCTCGAGAGGTCCAAGGGGATGCAGGTTCTGCCCGCCGAGGGCTTCACGAACATCGATGGAATGGGCGCGCGCGCACGTTCCCAGGGGGAGCCCGCGCTGGTCGGCAACCGCCGCTTGATGGACGCGGAGGGCGTCGATCTGGCCGGGATGGAGGCCACGGCGCAGCGGATGGCCGGTGGCGGACGCACAGTGGTGCACGTCGCACGCGCTGGCAAGCTTTGGGGACTCATCGCGATCGCCGATGCGGTTCGACCGACTTCCGCAGCGTCGATCGCGGCGTTGAAGAAACGCGGCGTCGACGTCGCGATGCTCACCGGCGACAACCGTGCGACCGCCGAACGAATCGGACACGAGCTGGGCGTCACGATGGTGCTCGCCGAAGTCCTGCCCGGTCAGAAGGCCGACCAGGTGAAAGCGCTTCAGGCGAAGGGAAAGAAAGTCGGCATGGTCGGCGACGGCATCAACGATGCGCCGGCGCTCACGCAAGCCGACGTCGGATTCGCGATCGGCGCGGGTACCGACGTGGCGATGGAGAGCGCCGACGTGGTGCTGATGAGAAGCGATCCGTTCGACGTGGTCGCCGCCGTAGGCCTTTCGCGCGTCACGCTACGCAAGATGCACCAGAACCTGTGGTGGGCAGTTGGCTACAACGTGATCGCCTTTCCCTTCGCCGCAGGCGTCTTCTACCCGCTCACGATCAGCCCGGAGATGGCGGCGCTCGCGATGTCCGGCAGCTCGCTGATCGTCGCGGCCAATGCGCTGCTCCTGAAGCGCGCGAACGTCGAGGGACTGAAGTGAGTACCGCAATCAGGGTGCTGATCGACCATCAGGCGGCACTCCCCCGGAACAGCGTCTCGATCAGCGGACATTCCGGCCGCGTACCGTCCGCGCAGCGGACCACGACGTCCTTGAGCACTCGCTCCATGCGCTTCAGGTCGGCGATCTTCGCGCGTACGTCGGCGAGGTGAGCGGCGGCGAGATCCCGCGCCTCTGCACAGGGCTGGTCGCGCTCATCGACGAGACGCAAGAGTGCTCGGACCTCGTCCAGGGAAAATCCGAGCTCGCGCGCCCGCAAGACGAAGCGAAGCCGCCGCTCATGGTTGGCGTCGTAACTGCGGTAGCCCGCCGTCGTACGCGGCGGCGCGGACAGCAGCCCGACCTTCTCGTAATAGCGAACGGTCTCGAGATTGCAGCCGGTTCGCCGGGCGAGCTCGGCCCGCTGCAGGCCCTTCGTGCCGGAGCGGTCGGACATCGAGAACTCCCTGTTGACTCTGTACCTACTACAGAGCGCAAGGTACGGTGCGATGAGTATTCCGGCAAGGAAGGCGAGGCCCGACATGGATGCATGGCGACGTGAAACAGCAGAATTCCTGCCGAGCGCGAGAAACAGGACGGTCTCGGCGCGTAGCGATAGCACTCGGCAGCGCCTGGTCGCCTTCGGCGGCGTAACTCGGCGCGCTGGCGGCCTCGTCCTGCTGCGTCGTGCCGCTTGTCCTGTTCAGCTTCGGCGTCGGAGGCGCCTGGGTCGGCAATCTGACCGCGCTCGCGCCCTACAAGCCGTTCTTCGTCATTGCGACGGCCGGCGTCCTCGGCTACGGCTTCTACCTCGTCTACTGGAAGCCACGGCGGGCCTGCGCCACAGGTACGGCCTGCGAGTGCTCGGTCCCCAGCCGCCTGGTCCGGATCGCGCTCTGGATCGCGGCGGTGCTCGTTGCAGCCGCCTTCGCGTTCGATTACGTCGCCCCGCTGTTGCTGTCCGTTTGATAGCGGAGGAAAAACTCCCATGAAAAAGCACTCGAGCGTCATTGCCATGATCGCCTCGATGATGACGACGCCCGCCTCGTTCGCCGCCGAAAGCACCGTTACCTTCGGCGTCGACAACCTGACCTGCGTCTCGTGTCCCTACATTGTGAAGACCGCGATGGCAGCGGTTCCAGGCGTCGCCAACGCGCTGGTCTCCTTCGAGTCGAAGACCGCGACAGTGACCTTCGACGATGCGAAGACGAACTCCGGCGCGATCGCGGCCGCGAGCCGAAGCGCCGGCTTCCCCGCCCATCCAAAGCCACAAGGTGGTTGAGATGAACGCCGCGCCACGCGATCTCGCGGTGATCGGCGCCGGTTCAGCCGGATTCTCGGCCGCGATTACGGCCGCCGATCAGGGCGCGCAGGTGCTGCTCATCGGCAGCGGCACGATCGGCGGCACTTGCGTCAATGTCGGCTGCGTACCATCGAAGACGCTGATCCGCGCCTCCGAGACGCTTCACAACGCTCGCATGGCAACACGCTTCGCCGGCGTCATGGCCAACGCCGAATTGACCAACTGGCGCAGAACCATTCGACAGAAGGACGTCCTCGTTTCCGCGCTGCGCCAGTCACGCTACAACGACCTGCTGCCAGCCTACAGCGGGATCACCTATCGGGAAGGGTTTGCACGTCTCGTCGCGGGCGGTGTCGAAGTAGACGGCACGCGCATTCCCACGGCTAGGATCATCATCGCAACCGGTGCACGACCGGCGGTCCCCGCAATCCCGGGGATCGAGTCCGTGCCGTACCTCACCAGCACGACGGCGCTCGACCTGCAGGAGCTGCCGGGCTCGCTGCTCGTCATCGGCGGCGGCTATATCGGCGCTGAGCTGGCTCAGATGTTTGCCCGCGCCGGTGTCGAGGTAACGCTCGTCTGCCGGTCGCGTCTGCTGCCGGAGACGGAGCCCGAGATCGGGGCGGCACTGCGGGGGTATTTCGAGGACGAAGGGATCACGGTGGTGTCCGGCATTGCCTATCGGGCGATTCTCAGGACCGAGGAGGGTGTTTCCTTGACCGTTGCACGCGACGGCCAGGACGTCGCGCTCGACGCCGCACAGGTGCTCGTTGCCACCGGCCGTACCCCAAATGTCGAAGGCTTGGGGCTCGGCGAGCACGGCGTCGCCCTCACGCCGAAGGGCGGTATCGTCGTCGATGATCGCATGCGTACGTCGAAGGCCGGCGTCTATGCCGCGGGCGACGTGACCGGCCGCGACCAGTTCGTCTACATGGCCGCGTACGGCGCCAAGCTCGCCGCCAGGAATGCGCTCAACGACGACAGCCTGCGCTACGACAACAGTGCCATGCCCGCCATCGTGTTCACCGATCCGCAGGTGGCAAGCGTCGGTCTGACCGAGGCAGCGGCGCGAGCGGCCGGTCATGCCGTCCGCGTCTCGACGATCGGTCTCGACCAGGTACCGCGCGCTCTTGCCGCGCGCGACGTGCGCGGTCTCATCAAGCTGGTGGCCGAGGCCGGCAGCGGCCGCCTGCTCGGCGCGCACATCCTCGCGCCCGAAGGATCCGACAGCATTCAGACTGCGGCGCTCGCGATCCGCCAGGGCCTTACCGTCAACGACCTCGCGGAAACGATCTTTCCCTATCTCACCACCGTCGAAGGGCTGAAGCTCGCTGCCTTGGCATTCGACCAGGACGTGAACAGGTTGTCGTGCTGCGCGGGTTGATCGGATGCGCGACACCTCATCGAAGCGCTCCGCTGCGATATCTGGGATGGGAGCCGGATTGATTGACGCCGGGCACCAGCGTTGCGCGCAAGGACGACGTCGAGCGCCTGACGGAACTTCGGCCTGCACCGGCGGGGAAACGAGCCCAACGCACAGGCGGAGCAACCGACAGGCGTTGATCGACGTGAAGCATTCCGAAACAAAGAGGTTCGCCATGGCTCATCAGCAATACGCGTCCTGCATCGAAGCCTGCAACACTTGCGCCGATGCCTGCGACCACTGCGCCACCGCTTGCCTGAAGGAAGACGATGTCAAGATGATGGCGCGCTGCATCGCGCTCGACATCGACTGTGCCGCCATTTGCCGGCTCGCGGCCGGTTACATGGCGAGGGGCAGCGAGTTCGCCCAGCAGGTCTGCCGGGTTTGCGCGGAAGTCTGTGAGGCCTGCGGCGACGAATGCGCCAAGCATCAACACCCGCACTGTCAGGAGTGCGCCCAGGCGTGCAAGCGCTGCGCTGAGGAGTGCCGACGCATGGCTGGCGCCGGTGCCCGGGCAATGTGACTGCCGTTCGAAAAGCCCGAGCGCTACAATTCCAATCCGATGAGAGCCTTTCGCCGTTCGGTCTTTGCCTGGATTGCGCTACTCGGAATACTGTTCACCCAGTTCGCCGTGGTGGCTTACGCTTGCCCGTCGTTGCCGCACACGGCGAGTGAACGGGCGCAGGCTGCAGGTGACTCCTACGGAGCGCCCTGTCCCGAGATGGCCGAGCAGTCGCACGCCGAGTTCGACGCGCCGCAGCCGCACCTTTGCAACCAGCACTGCGTTCAGGACGGGCAAGCCTCCGAATCGCGGTCGTTGGCCGGCATTCACCAGCCGTTTGTTCTGGCCTTCGTTCTTCCGGAGCCCGATCCCTCCGGACTCGCTGGCATCAGGCATGCGCAGCAGCCCGAATTGCTGCGGGCCACGACATCGCCCCCTCTTTGGCGCACGGCTCGGCTGCGCATTTGATCGCGACGGCGCACGCGTAGCGCGCTTGTGAAGCGGCGCTCGCTACGTGCAACGGCACGACCGGTTCCTGCTGATCAACGCCGAGAGCCTGGCGTTCGCTCGCCTCGCTTCGTTCAGCAGCGCGGTCGCCTCCTTCTCCGACGACCGAGGATCGACATGCTCTCCAAAAAGAGAGGCTTTCACGCCCTTACGCTCACGCTCGTGCTGACCGTGTTCGCATCGACGACGGCGTTTGCCGACCCGGCGATCACGCTGACCCACGTTCACGGACTGTCCTACGGCGCGGATGGTGGGCAACTCCTCATTCCCAGCCACCACGGCCTGGCGGTGTTCAGCGAGGGACGCTGGTCTCGGGCGGCGGGCCCCGCGCACGACTACATGGGCTTCTCGGCGACGCGCGATGCGCTCTATAGCAGCGGTCATCCGGCGCCGCGCACCGGGCTGACGAATCCGTTCGGGCTGATCAAGAGCACGGACAGCGGAAGAACCTGGCAGAAGCTCGGGCTCGAGGGCGAATCGGATTTCCACTCGCTGGCGACCAGCCACGGCACCAACACGGTGTACGTGTTCAACCCGCACCCGAACTCGCGCATGAAGCAGTCCGGCATCTACTACACGCGCAATGACGGCCTGCAGTGGAAGCGCGCTGCGGCCCGGGGGCTGAGCGGCGAGCTGAGCAGTCTCGCCGTGCATCCCAACGATGCGAACGTCGTTGCGGCCGGTACCGAGCAGGGACTCTATCTGTCACGCGACGCGGGCGAGACCTTCGAGCGACTGGTCGGCGATGTGCGCGTATTCGCCGAAGCCTTCGACCTCGACAGTGAGCAACTGTGGTTCAGCACGTATGTCGGCAAGGCGGGGCTTGCCCGGGTCGCGTTGAAGCCGGGCGCGGCGCCCGAGACGATCCCGACTCCCGGGCTCACCGAAGACGCGGTGGCCAACATCGCGCAGAACCCCGCACAGCGCGACGAGTTCGCAATTGCGACCATCAAGCGAAGCGTTTTCGTGAGCAAAGACCGGGGCCGGAGCTGGACGCAGATTGCCAGGGACGGATCGACGCTCCCGTGACAGCGAGGCCAAGGACGTGCTCAAGGCAGTCGTGATCGTGCTCGCCACCATCGGCGGGCTGGTCGTGCTCGGCGTCGGCATCATGGCGCTGATGCATTTCGGAATGGCCGGCGGCATCGGCTGCTGCTAGGCCCGTCGGCTGCGCCAACGGATTGGAGATCGATCTCATGGACCATCGAAGGCGACGCGTCGTCGTCGGCACCGCCACCGCTGCAGCCGCCGCCACGCTCGGGCTGCCGCAATCGGGCGCACGCGCCGAGCACAAGGAGGAGGCCGACACCGGTGTCGACATCCACATCGAGCTGCATGCGGTGCAGGAACATCTCGCCCTTCGTCCGGGCGCGCCGACTCGGGTATGGCGCTACCGCGGCAAGGTGCTAAGAGGTGATGCAAGCACGCTCGAGGCGTCCGATGCTACGTATCTCGGGCCGATCATCCGGGTGCGCCGCGGCCAGCGCGTGCGAATTGACTTGATCAACGAACTGCCGGAGCCGACGATCGTTCACTGGCACGGCCTGCACGTCCCCGACACGATGGATGGGCATCCACGCCATGCAATCGCACCCGGCCAACGCTACGTCTACCAGTTCACCGTGTTGAACAGAGCGGGCAGCTACTGGTTCCACCCGCATCCGCATGGTCGGACAGGCGCACAGGTCTACTTCGGTCTGGCCGGGCTGTTCCTGGTCAGCGACGACGAGGAAGCGGCGCTTGGGCTACCCGGTGGCCGATACGATATTCCACTCGTCCTGCAGGACCGCAGCTTCGACGGCAACAACCAGTTCGTCTACCTGGGGTCGAGTTTGCTCGGCAGCGCTGCCGACGACGACCTGGACGAGCCCCCAATGATGGGCGGCGGAATGATGGGCGGCGGAATGACGGGTCGCGGCATGATGCGTGGCGGAATGGGCTCGATGATGGCGCGCATGATCGGTGTGCTCGGCGACGACATCCTCGTCAACGGCAGACCCAGCGCCAGCCTCTCGGTCGAGCGACGTCCCTATCGCCTGCGAGTGCTCAACGCTTCCAACACGCGCGTCTACAAGCTTGCCTGGGACGATGGCTCGCCGCTGATCGTGATTGGCACCGACGGCGGGCTTCTGGAAGCGCCTGTGCGGCGTGACTACGTCATGCTCGCCCCCGCCGAGCGCATCGATCTTTGGGTCAACTTCGCACGATGGCCGGGAGGCAGCGAACTGTCGCTGCAAAGCCTTGCCTTCGACGGCGCAATGAACATGGGCGGCATGATGATGGGCGGGGGATCGCTCCCCGACGGAGCGCCGTTCCAGGTGCTCGCGCTGCGCGTCGAGGGGGACTCGCAAGGCTCTCAGGAGGCGGCGCCGCCGGCACGCCTGTCCGAGACCGCATCACCGGATCCGAGCGTGGCCGTCAATTCCGAGCACCCGAAGATCTTCGAACTCACGATGAGAATGATGGCGTGGGGAATCAACGGGCAAAGCTTCGAGATGCTGGAAGCCAGTCCGTACGAGACCGTGAAGCTCGGCACCCACGAGCTATGGGAATTCCGCAACGATGCAACGAGCGGGATGATGGGCATGGCGATGCCCCATTCGATGCATGTGCACGGTGTGCAGTTTCGTGTCATCGAGCGCTCGGTCTCGGGCCGTTTCGCCCGTTATGACGAAAGGGCCAGGGCGGGTTTCGTCGACGAAGGTTGGAAGGACACCGTGCTGGTGATGCCGGGCGAGCGAGTTCGCATCCTCGTTCGCTTCGCCGACTATCCGGGGCTGTTTCTCTACCACTGCCACATGCTGGAGCATGAGGACGGAGGGATGATGCGCAACTATCGAGTGAGGGCGTAGCAACGCGGTACTCAATCCCATCAACATCTACGGTCCGACCTTCTGAAACTAATCTGGACTTCACTTCGGGACGCCCGAGCGCGGCAGGAAGGGGCTCCGAGAATCCTGCTGCGCTTTGCGGCGTCTCTCTTCGTGTACCTCCGCACTGTCGATAGCAATAGGATCGCTGGCTGGAAAGCTGTCTTCGAGCGCCTTGTCCAGTTCGCGCTCCAGTGCGTCAGGCTTCTCGTAGACGCTTCTTCGCAGTCGCTCGTTCGTCATTGGGATTCCTTCGGTTTGCAAATCGTCGTGTAAATGCTTGGTTCGGGAACCGCGCGCACGGGTTGGGACCAGGCCGCCACTGTCCGGTAGTCGCCGCCGTTGAACGGGCCCGATTTGCGCTTGGCGCCGGGTAGCCGGATTGCATTTCTGTTCCCCATGAAGAGCCTCGTTGCAGCAATCGGTGTCGCTGGTGCCTCGGTGGCCGTCATTTTCCTGCTGCGCCGGGGGAAACGCCGAGGCCTGCAAGAAGCTCTCGCTGACGAGTGCGTGGTCAGCGAATGCGGGCCCGACGGCACGCCGCTCAGCCTGTACGCCGGGTGAGCGCCAGGGCTTCTGCCTATAGCCACCGGCGCGCATACCAGCCGATCGACTCGGCGACGCGTCCGGGCCAACCTCTTTGGCTCCATGCATCTGCACGTACTCGCTCCGAATCACACAGGTCCTGAAGAAAGCTTTCCGCCAACACGGTATTCAACTCGCCGGATTCGTCGATCAGATTCAGTTCGTCGTTGACGAAAAGGCTTCGATAGTCGAGGTTCGCCGTGCCAACGGTTGCCCAGGTCTCATCCACGAGCAAGGTCTTGGCATGGAGCACCCGCGGCACGTACTCGAATATTCGTACCCCGCAGGAGAGCAGTCTGGAATAGGCCGCGCGAGCGGCCCATTGCGCCAGCGGTACGTCGCTCTTGCCCGGCACGAGCAACCAGACTTCCACGCCACGAATCGCCGCTTCGCGCAGCAGTCGCTGAGTCAGACTGTCGGGTACGAAATACGGCGTGGTCGCCCAGATTCTCGAGCGCGCGGCGCGCAATGTGTCGTTCAGGACGCAACGCAGTCGGTGCCGGCATGCACGCGATCGGTTCGGCAGCAGCCATGGGGAATCGGTCACCGGCGGAAGCCAGTCCGGCGGGACGTCGAGATAGCAGTCGAACACGGTGGCGGCCGCGGCGGCGGAGTCGCCCACGAACCGGACATGCGTGTCCCGCCAGCGGGCCGGACCCATGGCTCGTAACGAGCCTGCTGCATGAACGTTGAAGCCTCCGACGTAGGCGACCGATCCGTCCACCACGAGCAGCTTGCGGTGATTGCGCCGGTTGATCTTCAGTGGTCGGCGCAAGCTCCAGGGGCGACTCCATTCGAACCGCACCCCCGCCGTACGCATCCGATCGATATCCCCGCGCGATAGTATGGACCAGGACCCGGCATGGTCGGCCCGCAGATGGACCGGAATGCCTCGCGCGGCGCAGCGAACCAGCGCATCGACGAACTGCCGGCCAATGATGTCGGAAGCAAAGATATAGCTTTCGAGACGGATGCTTCGCTTCGCGCAGTCGATGTCGCGCAGCATGTCGCCGAAGAGGACATCGCCCTCGTCGTAGATTCTCGACAGGGACATGAGGCCTGCAGTGAAGCGCGCCGAGCGATATGGCCGCGAAGCCGGACTGGGGGCGGGCCCGGTGCCGTCGTGGCCGCTCGGGTCGACGAAGCGCCGAGGCTACTACCCCCCGGCGCCGCTTCGCGTGCTACCGAATGCTCAGGACTCGAGGTCGTGATCGGGTCCGTACACGCGGTGGATTCCTTCGCGCTCGGCGCGCGTCTTCGCGGTCGCTTCGCGCTGGACCTGCTCGCGTGCCGAAGTCGACGCAGTGGAACGTTCGGGGGCCACGAATTCGAACGAGCGCGGAATGTTCCCCGCGCGTTGTGCGGCCTGCAGTTCGACAACGACTTCGGCGCGAGTGGTCTTGCTCGGGGTTACATGGGTGGTCTGGAATCCGATCTCGTTGTTCACGAATCCGACGCCGCTATCGGCGAATGAGGGCGCGCTGACAGACAGCACGACAGCAGCGAACAACAAGGATTTCGAGGACATTTCATTACTCCTGTGCAGTTTCGAGGTATGCAGCACCGGGGCTGCTGGCGACGCGTTGGGCGCATCACGGTCTCGAATGTAGACGCCCGTTGGCGACGGCAGGCTTTCACGCTGATTACATTCGCTTCATCTTTCCCGCGCGTGGTCTGCCGAGTCCAGGAGCACCGAACGGGCATGACCGGAACGTAATCCGGGCGACAACTTCCTGTAGCGCACGGGAGGCATACTGAGCTTTCAGAGCAATCGAGAATCGCCCTTCGAATACTTGCGCTGCCCAGGCGGCGCCGATAGAAGGGCCGACATGGAAGGAAACGCCGATGTCCGAACCCGGAGCGCGCGAACCGTTCGTCGCATGGTTCGAAACGCTGGACAACCGCGACGTTCCCCGCGTCGGTGGCAAGAATGCCTCACTCGGGGAGATGGTGCAGCAGCTCGCGCCGAGGGGCATACGCGTTCCCGAAGGATTCGCCACGACCGCGGATGCCTATCGGGAGTTCGTGAACGTGAACGGCATCGACCAGCAACTCGCAGGGCGCATGGAGGCGCTCGAGCGTGGCGAGGCCTCGCTGCATGAAACCGGCGAAGCGGCCAGGCGCCTCTTCCTCGAGGGGCAGTTCCCTCCTGAGATCGCAAACGCCATCCTGAACGCATACCGGGAGCTGTCGGCTCGGAGCGGCGGCGGCCAGGCGAGCGTGGCAGTCCGCTCGAGCGCCACGGCCGAAGACCTGCCCGACGCAAGCTTCGCCGGGCAACAGGAAACGTTCCTGAACGTGCGCGGCGAGCGCGAGCTCATGGAAGCGTGCCGGCGCTGTTATGCGTCCCTCTTCACCGATCGGGCCATCGCCTACCGCGAAGCAAAGGGCTTCAACCACATGGAGGTGGCGCTGTCGATCGGAGTGCAGCGGATGGTGCGCTCCGATCTGGCGGGGTCCGGCGTGATGTTTTCCATCGATACGGAAAGCGGCTTTCCACGCGCGGCGGTGATCAGCGCTGCCTGGGGCCTGGGCGAAACGGTGGTGCAAGGTGCGGTCGACCCGGACAAGTACGTCGTGTTCAAGCCGCTGCTCGCCGATGCGCGGTTGTGCCCGATCGTCGAGAAGACGCGCGGGGCCAAGGCGCGCAAGATGGTCTACGCGGTGGGAGGCAGCGCGCGCACGCTCACCGTGCAGACCACCCGCAAGGAGCGCGAGTCCTTCGTGCTTTCGGATGGCGAGATCCTGCAGCTCGGCCGCTGGGCCGCAACGGTGGAAGCGCATTACGGCCGTGCGATGGACATGGAGTGGGCCAAGGACGGCGAGACGGACGAGCTCTACCTGGTGCAGGCGCGCCCGGAAACGGTCGTCTCGACGCGTCGCGCGGGCGTGATCAAGGCGTACAAGCTGAAGGCCCGCGGCCGTTCGATCCTGGTCGGCTCGGCGATCGGCGAGGCGATCGCTGCCGGCGAGGCGCTCGTCATCCGCAGCGTGGACGACATCGGACGCTTTCGCGACGGTGCGATCCTCGTCACGGAGATGACCGACCCCGACTGGGTGCCGATCATGAAGAAGGCGGCCGGCATCATTACCGATCACGGCGGAACGACGAGCCACGCGGCGATTGTCAGCCGCGAGTTGGGCGTCCCGGCAATCGTCGGCACCGGGCACGGCACTCGCACACTGCGCGACGGCCAGGAGCTGACGATCTCCTGCGCGGAGGGCGAACAGGGCGTGGTCTACGAGGGGATCCTGCCTTACGAGGTCGAAGAGGTGAATCTCGACGCAATACCGCAGACGCGCACTGAGATGATGGTGAACATCGCGAGCCCCGCCGCGGCCTTCCGCTGGTGGCGACTACCGGCCAAGGGGGTCGGCCTCGCACGCCTGGAGTTCATCGTGAGCAACTTCGTGCGCGTGCACCCGATGGCGTTGCTCGAACCCGACCGCGTCGCGTCACCGACGCAACGCTTCGAGATCGACCAGTTGGTGCATGGCTACGACGAACCCGCGGACTACTTCGTCGAGACCTTGGCCCGCGGCATCGCCAAGCTGGCCGCGCCCTTTCATCCACACCCGGTGATTGTTCGGCTCTCCGACTTCAAGACCAACGAGTATGCGGGGCTGCTCGGAGGCGAGGCATTCGAGCCGAAAGAAGAGAACCCGATGCTGGGCTGGCGCGGCGCTTCGCGTTACTACGACGAGCGCTACAAGGCCGGTTTTGCTCTCGAGTGCCGTGCCCTTGTCAAGGTACGCGAGCAGATGGGCTTCGCCAACGTGCTCGTCATGGTGCCGTTCTGCCGAACGCCGCAGGAGGCCGACAAGGTTCTCGAGGTCATGGCGCAGAACGGCCTGAAGCGCGGCGTCGACGGCCTGCAGGTCTACATGATGTGCGAGGTGCCATCGAACGTGATCCTCGCCGAGCAGTTCGCGCAGCGTTTCGACGGTTTCTCGATCGGCTCCAATGACCTCACGCAACTCGTGCTCGGCGTGGACCGCGACTCGGGCGACCTCGCCCGGCTCTTCGACGAGCGCAGCGAAGCGGTGAAGCGCTTCGTGGCCGAGGCGATCCGCAAGGCGCACGCCGCGGGTATCAAGATCGGCATCTGCGGACAGGCGCCGAGCAACTATCCGGAGTTCGCCGGATTTCTGGTCGAGCAGGGAATCGACTCGATTTCTCTGAACCCCGACAGCTTCCTCGCCGCCGCCCGGCACGTCGCTGAAACCGAGAAGCGCCTCGGTCGCGCGGCTGGCTGATGCGCAACGCTGGTTCCTTTCGTTGCGATCGAGCCAGCCACATCGAGGAGTAGAAAGACATGAACTCCGGAACGAAAATTCGCATTGCAGTAAATGGCTACGGCGTGATCGGCAAGCGTGTCGCGGACGCGGTGGCCAGGCAGGAAGACATGCGACTGGTTGGCGTGGTCGACGTCGTGAGCGATTGGCGCCCGCGCGTTGCCCTGGAGCGCGGTTTCGCGTTGTACGGTCCTGGCAACGAACAGGTCGAGGCGATGCGCAAAGCCGGTCTTGCCGTGTCAGACACGCTCGATTCGTTGCTCGACGACGTTGATGTAGTGGTGGACTGCACGCCGAAGAAGGTTGCGGCGACCAACGTCGAGACCTACCGCAAGCGAGGCATCAAGTTCGTCGTCGAAGGCGGCGAGAAACATTCGCTCACCGGACACTCTTTCGTGGCGGAGTCGAATTACGCGAGTGCACTCGGTCGCGATTCCACGCGCGTCGTCTCGTGCAATACCACCTCGGTGGTGAGAACGCTCACTGCGCTCAAGCGCGCCGGGCTCTTGCGCAAAGCGCGCGGCACACTGCTTCGACGCGCGACCGACCCCTGGGAAAGCCATCAGGGCGGAATCATGAACACGTTGGTGCCCGAGGAGGAGATTCCGAGCCACCAGGGGCCGGACGCGCAGACGGTGGATCCCGATCTCGACGTTGTGACCATGGCAGTGAAAGTGCCCGAAACGCTCGCTCACTTGCACTATTGGGTGGTCGAGATGACTCGACCCGCCTCGAAGGACGAGGTGCTCGATGCTCTGCGCACATCATCGCGCATCAAGCTCATTCGCTACGCGGACGGGCTCTCCGCACTCAATACCGTGAAGGAACTCATGTCGGACGCCGGCCGCCCGCGCGCGGATCTGTACGAAGTCGCCCTGTGGGAAGACATGCTGAAGGTTCAGGGTAACGAGCTCTTCTACGCGTACATGGTGGACAACCAGGCGATCGTGGTGCCGGAAACGATCGACGCGATCCGTGCCTTGACGCGAGCGGAGCCTGAGGCGAAGGCCTCGATTGCCAGGACAGATGCCGCGATGGGCATCGGGACGTTGCCACGATGACGAGAAGCACGGGCACGACACTCTTCGCCGCGAAGATTGCCGTCGTCGGCGCCGGCCGCGTCGGCAGCACTTTTGCCTACACCCTTGCAGCATCGGGTGTGGCACGGGAGATCGTCATCATCGATGCGGACGGAGATCGGGCGCAGGGCGAGGCGATGGACATCGCGCACGCGGTGCCGTTCTTCTCGCCCGTCACCGTCGTTGCCGGCGATTTCGCCGACGCGGCTGACGCCGTCGTCGTAGTAATTGCCGCCGGTGCGGCCCAGCGCCAGGGCGAGGCGCGCCCGGCGCTGCTTCGCCGCAATGTCGAAGTTCTTCGCGGGATCGTCCCGCAGATCGTACGGGCGAATCCCGACGCGCTGCTCCTCGTAGCCACCAACCCGGTGGACGCGCTGACGTACGCAACCCTGCGCTTATCGGGTCTGCCCCCGGCGCGGGTGCTCGGCTCGGGGACCGTGCTGGATACCGCGCGGCTACGTGCCGAGCTTTCGACGCACTATGGCGTCGACTCCCGAAACGTGCACGCCTATGTGCTGGGCGAACATGGAGACAGCGAACTGGTCGCCTGGTCGACGGCGACACTCGCGAATGTCCACTTGCCCGAGTATTGCCGCCTCACCGAAATGTCCTGCGAGTTGCGGGACATGTCCGCCATCGCCGCACGGGTACGAGACGCGGCCTATGAAATCATCCGAAGGAAGGGTGCGACCAATTTTGCGATCGCCGCAGCGCTCACCCGTATCGTCGAAGCGCTTGTGCGCGACGAGGCTTCGGTGCTGACCGTATCGACGCTGGTCGAAGGCCACTACGGCATTCGCGACGTGTGTCTCAGCCTGCCCGCGGTGGTCGGCGCAGCAGGCGTCCAGCGCGTGCTGCCTGTCCCTTTGGCCGACGATGAAGTCACGGGGCTGCGTCGCTCTGCCGAGGCGGTTCGCAACACGATCGACGAGGCGGGATTCGAGTAACGATCGGCACTGCCGCGAGGCGCCGGACTTGGGGTACTCCTGCCGATCGGAGGAACTGGAGCGAGGCATGACGATCAGGCGAATGCTCTCTTACCGTACGCTCGAAGAAGTGGACGTGTCCGGGAGAACGGTTCTGGTTCGAGTCGATCTGAACGTGCCGGTCAAGGACGGCACGGTTACCGATGTGACTCGGATCGAGCGCACCCTGCCTACGCTACGCGAGCTCGAAAGCAAGGGAGCGAAGGTTCTCGTTCTTCTTGCCCACTTTGGCCGTCCGAAGGGCGCGGTCGTGCCGCAGATGAGCCTCGAACCCGTTGCCGGCGTGCTGCAATCGATGCTCGGTCGGCCGGTCGAGTTCGTCGCGACCGACTGGCAGGATCGGCGCGCGGACGACGCGGTCAGCCACGCGCAGCCGGGTGCCGTCCTCCTCATGGAGAACACGCGCTTTCATCCCGGCGAGGAGACGAACGACTCCTCGTTCGCGGCGCAGCTCGCTCGCCTGGGGGATGTCTACGTGAACGACGCCTTCTCGGTCGCTCACCGCGCGCATGCCTCCACCGAAGGCGTAGCGCGACTTGTTCGGTCGGCGGCAGGGCGCGCGATGCAAGCCGAGCTGGAGGCGCTCACGAGCGTCTTCGAGGCGCCCGCTCGTCCGATCCTTGCCCTCGTCGGCGGCGCGAAGGTCTCCACCAAGATCGAGCTTCTGCGCCACCTCGTGCAGGGGGTCGCTACGCTCGCCCTCGGGGGCGCCATGGCGAACACTTTCCTTGCCGCGCAGGGAAATCCGATCGGCAGGTCGCTCGCCGAACGCGACATGCTCGACACGGCGCGCGGCGTGATCGCTGCGGCCAGCGCTTCCGGCTGTGAGATCGTCCTGCCGATCGACGCGGTGGTTGCCCAGGAGTTCGAGGCCGGTGCGGCGTGGAGCGTTGTACCGGTGCAGGCGGTGGGCGCACACCAGATGATCCTCGATATCGGCCCCGGTACGGTGGCACTCATCCGCGAGCGCCTCGCCCGTGCACGCACGCTCGTGTGGAACGGGCCGCTCGGCGCTTTCGAAACCGAGCCTTTCGACCGCGGCACGAACGCGATCGCCGAAACGGCCGCGCGCTTGACGCGAGAAGGCGCCTTGCGCTCGGTTGCCGGCGGCGGCGATACGGTTGCAGCGCTGAAACATGCGGGGGTGGCAAGCGATTTTAGCTTCGTGTCGACCGCCGGAGGCGCCTTTCTGGAATGGTTCGAGGGGAAGTCGTTGCCGGGCGTCGAGGCTTTGCGGGCGATATGAGCGGAATTGGTCAAGTCGTCACGCTGTCGCCACGCGACTACGACGCCGTATTGTTCGATCTCGACGGCGTCCTGACCGATACGGCAAGCGTGCACGCCGCCGCCTGGAAGAGGCTGTTCGACGAATTCCTCGAGCTTCGCGCGGCGCTCTCCGGCGAGGCTTTCGTCCCGTTCGACGCCGAAACCGACTATCGGCTCCATGTCGACGGTAAGCCGCGGCTCGACGGAGTCACCGATTTTCTCGCTTCACGGGGCATCGACCTGCCTTCCGGTACGCCGCAGGACGCCGACGACGCGGAAACCGTGCAGGCGCTGGCCCGGCGCAAGGACGCCTATTTTGGCCGGCAGATCGAGGAGCGCGGCGTCGAGCGTTATGAAGCGGCGGTCAGCCTCGTAAAGGCGCTGCGCGAGCAGGGCGTCAAGACCGCCGTAGTGTCGTCGAGCCGGAATTGCAAGACCGTGCTCGAAGCCGCCGGCATCGCGCAGCTCTTCGATGCCCGCGTAGACGGCGTCGAACTCGAGCGGCTCGGCCTGGCCGGCAAGCCGGCGCCGGACATGTTCCTCGAGGCCGCGCGACGTCTACGCTCGCAGCGCGACCGAGCGGTCGTCGTGGAGGACGCCGTTGCCGGAGTTGCTGCCGGCCATGCGGGCGGGTTCGCGCTGGTGGTCGGCGTGGATCACGGCGGTCGCTCGCAGGCGCTGCGCGAAGCGAGCGCCGACGTAGTGGTCACGAGCCTCGCGCAGGTCCGGGTCTCGGCCGAGCCGCCCTCCGCCTGGTCGTTCGTTTACGACGATTTCGATCCGGAACGCGAGGGAATGCGCGAAGCGCTGTGCGCGCTGGGCAATGGTTACTTCACCACTCGCGGCGCCGCGGCGTGGTCGTCGGCGGATGACGTCCACTACCCCGGCACGTATCTGGCGGGCGGCTACAACCGGCTGCGGACAGACGTGGCAGGTCGGACGGTCGAGAACGAAAGCCTCGTCAATTTCCCCAACTGGCTCGCGCTCGGTCTTGCGATCGACGGCGGCGACGGGTTCGACCTGCGGACGGTCACGATTCTTTCCCACCGCCAGGAACTCGACCTAAGACGCGGCATGCTCGTGCGGACGATCCGCTTCGCGGATGCTTCCGGTCGCCGCAGCACGCTCGTGGAGCGCCGGATCGTGTCCATGGCGCAGATGCATCTGGCAGCGCTCGAGCTCACGCTCACTGCGGAGAACTGGTCGGGCCGCGTGACCGTGCGCTCGGGAATCGACGGCCGTGTCGTGAACGACGGAGCGAAGCTGTACCGGAGGTTCAACAAGCAGCATCTCGAGCCGGTCACGAGCGGCAGCGTCGGAAAGGACGGCGTATATCTGTGCGTGCGGACTTCGCAGTCCAACCTTCATGTCGCCGAAGCGGTACGTACGCGCGCACATGTCGGCGGGACCGCGATCGAGCCGCGGCGACGCGCGATCGACGAACCCGGCTACGTCGCGCAGGAGCTGGACGTCGATTTAGCACAGGGTGAATCGATGGTCCTGGAGAAGCTCGTTGCGCTGTACACCTCGCGCGACCACGCGATTTCCGAGCCCGTCGTCGCCGCCTGCAAGGCGATCGAGCGCGCCGGGCGCTTCGCCGCCGTCTTCTCGCGTCACACACTGGCGTGGCAACAGCTGTGGCGCCGCTTCGACGTGCACCTCGCGCCGCGTCGGGGCGCATCCGGGCTGAACGTGCCGATGCTGCTGCGGCTGAACATCTTTCATCTGCTGCAGAGCGCCTCGGCCAACTCGATCGGCCTCGACATCGGGATTCCCGCGCGCGGCTGGACCGGGGAGGCGTACGAAGGCCACGTCTTCTGGGACGAACTCTTCATCTTTCCGACCCTGAACTACCGCATGCCGGAGATCACGCGCTCGCTGCTGATGTATCGCTACCGCCGGCTCGACGAAGCGCACGCGGCGGCGCAAGCCGCCGGGCACGCGGGCGCGATGTTCCCGTGGCAGAGCGGCAGCGACGGGCAGGAAGAGACGCAGGAAGTGAACCTGAATCCCCTCTCGGAGCGATGGGTGCCCGACAACTCGAACCTGCAGCGGCACGTCAGCGCGGCGATCGCCTACAACGTGTGGCAGTACTTCCAGGTCACGCGCGACGTCGAGTTCCTGCAGCATTTCGGCGCCGAACTGATCCTCGAGGTGGCACGCTTCTGGTCGAGCATCGCAACGTTCAACGAACGTCGCGGACGCTACGGCATCCGGGGCGTCATGGGCCCCGACGAATTCCACGAGGCCTACCCGGACGCAACCATACCCGGCCTGGACAACAACGCGTACACGAACGTGATGGCGGTGTGGGTCCTGTGCCGCGCGCTCGACGTCCTCGAACTGCTGCCGGACATACGCCGCACGGAGCTTGCCGAGCGGCTGCAGCTGACCGCCGACGAAACGGCGCGCTGGGACGATGTGAGCCGAAGAATGTACGTGCCTTTCCACGGCGACGGAATCATCAGCCAGTTCGAAGGCTACGAGCGCCTGGAGGAGCTCGACTGGGAACGCTACCGTCTGCGCTACGGAAACATCCAGCGGCTGGAACTCATCCTGGAAGCGGAGAACGACAGCGCCAATCGCTACAAACTGTCGAAGCAGGCCGACGTTCTGATGCTGTTCTATGTCTTTTCGGCCGACGAGCTACGCGAGCTTTTCGGGCGCCTCGGATACGAGTTGGCGCCGGAGGCGATACCGCGCAACGTCGACTACTACGACCGGCGTTCGTCGCACGGATCGACGCTGTGCCGCGTGGTGCACGCCTGGGTGCTCGCGAGATCGGACCGTGAGCGGGCGATGAAATATTTCGCCGAAGCCTTGCAGAGCGACGTCGCCGACATCCAGCAGGGAACTACTGCCGAAGGCGTGCATCTGGGTGCCATGGCCGGCACGGTCGATCTCGTTCAGCGCGTCTCCACAGGCATCGAGGTGACCGGCGACTACTTGCGGTTCAGCCCCCGCTTGCCCGACGCGCTCACGCGCCTCGATATGCGCGTGCGCTATCGCGGCCATACGCTCGACCTGAAGCTCACGGCCGATGCGCTCGAGGTGCGCTCGCGCGATAGCGACACCGATAACCCGCCCATCCGGCTTCAGTTGAAAGACCAGACCCGAATGCTTCGAAGCGGTAGCACCGAGATCTTCCACCTGCCGCCGAGCGGCGGGAAGACGAAGTGGGAGCACTCCCCGTGAGATGCATTCCGAGGCTCGCCGCAAGGAAGCGATAAACGGTAACCGAATATGCTCAGGCGGAATTCATCCTTCGTTCGGCAGCTGCGGTAACTCCCCGAGAATCCTCGGCCATCTCGGTGTCGCCCGACGTCCAGTGGGAAACGGCTCCGAATCCAGCGCACTTCCTTCAAAAGTGGACGACCGGATGGCTGCCTTCTCAAAATTGTTCATCGACACCCGCACAGCGCTGACCAGCCGGGGCGTGCAGGCCACCACCCAGTTCAATGTCACCAGCCAGGGGAAGGACGGACTGCGCCGGGCAGTCAACATCCGAGGCATCTGCGTCGAGGTCGATGAGCCGCCTGCCCTTGGAGGCAACGACCGGGCACCGAATCCCGTCGAATACGCACTGGCAGCGCTAGTCCGGATTTTTCACGAGCCGACGCAGAAATAGGTCGGCGCATCCCAACGGTGAAGTTCCATTACACGTGTTGGATGATCTTCGGCGTTATGGTCTTATCTGGTTACCCGACTCCACCTCGGGTTGCAGGATCCGTCTTCGCACGCGCTGTTCCTCGGCTGGGCTGATAAGGCCCTCGTCCAGCAACTCCTGCAAGACATGAAGCTGGCGCAGGCGACGTTGCGAAATAGTCTCGCTCGGCGCCGATGGTATCGGCGCAGTTTGCGCTGGCGGTGACGGCAATGGCGGCATCGTAGGCTGCACCGCGGTTGCGCTGCAGTCGAGACGCAGGTGCAGCCCCTGCTTGATGTCGCTCAGGGTTACCCGATGCCGCAGTAGTTTACAGCCGGGATAGCGCAGAACGACCATGCCGTACAGGTCCGCGCGGGCATCCGCATAATTGTTCGGATAGATATCGCGCTCTTTGATAGACAGCGGTGTGACACCGGCCTTGCCACCGATCAGTTCAACTTCGGCGGCCGATGGCACCGATTCGATGCGCAGCGTACCGATTTCAACCGGTGCCTGTGCGGATGAACTGCCGGTGACTGCGAAGGCGAGCACGGCTGTGCCGGCGTATGCCCAAGGCAAGATCAGGCGTTTGACGGCGCGCATTTCAGAACGCGGTATCAAAGCCGAACAGAATATAGTTCTCGCGACTCAGGTGACCGGTGAAATACGGGCCCGTAGGCTTGGTCTTATTCAGGAAATCAAAGTTGACTTCGACGATGGCCTTGACATTGCGCATGAAGTAATAGGAGGCCGTCAGGCTGAGGCTATTCATGGCCAGGCCTTCGTAAATGGTGTTGGTGCGCGCGAGGTCGCCGGCACTGTCGTAGTTGTAGAGAGCCGAAAAAGCCCACTGAGCGTTGGGAATCCAGTCAACACCCATGAATCCGCCCCCCCAGCGGTACTTGCGTGTCGGATCGACGTCCAGAAACCCGTCCCAGGTATTCCACAAATACTGGGCGAACCAATACGTATTGCTACCGATCTGGCCGGACGCATCGAGGCCGATGACGCGCTTGTCGGTATTGCGCAGGCCGCTTTCCGTGCCAGCCGGCCCGGTTGCGCTGCGCTGCTTGCCGGAGGCAGCAAACAATCCCATGCCGACCGATCCCAAGTCGGTGCCAAGTCGACCAAATACCGTCTTCGAGTTGTCATTGTCGAACATTTTGTCAGGGCGACCAAAACCGGGACTGTTGATGTTGAGGTTGTCACGGATGCCGTTGCCGTTGGTAAATCCGAGAGCCAAGCTGAACGGTCCGACATCACGGTCGAATAGCACGCCACGGTCGTATGTGATTCCAGCCATGCGATACGCCATGAAGTCCTGAAATGGCAGGCGCACTTCACGTGGGAACATCAAGTCGGAGAGCTGGAATTGCCCGAGCATCATGCCGATACCGCTACCGAAGAGGTTGGCGTGGCGAAACCATGCGTCCTCCACCAATGTCACACCATTGTCACCTTTCTCGGCAAGGATCGCGTAGAAGTAATAGGTGATGTTTTCACTTAGTGGTGCGCTGGACAGAAGCTTGACCAAGTATGGTGACTGGAAGTCCGTCGCAGCACGCTCGCTGGCGCCGGTGATCGGATCGATGGCCTTGCCTTGGCGTGCTTGCACATACGCTTGGGCACGTACGGCGAACGGGGGATACGCGGGCAAGGCGAGATCCTCGTCGCCGATCTTGGCAGTGGTTTCTTTCCAGTTGGGCATGCGCATATTATTTCCGGCAAAGTACTCGCCGAACTTGTTCAGGCGCGGGAAGGCCGAATGACAGGCTGCGCAACTCAGGTTGTAGCGACGTGCGAACTCGGGCATCGCCACCGCATTTTGTGTCGACAGTAATAATAATGATACGCAATACAACAGGAACGCGACCACGCTGGCCGACCGAGAAAGCGTAGGAGGAACGGTTCGTAGCATCATGTGACTAGCCTCCCAACTCTGGTTGGAACCCTGCCGGAGAACGTCGGTAATCACCGGACTCTATGACGATCGCCGGTGCTTTTCCAGTTCATCGTGTTCGCCTGTGGCGTGGCCTCTATTACCTGCTCCCGGTTTAGCCCCGCAACGGGATAGGGTCCTCGGTTAACGTCAGGCGCACACCTCGCGCATAGGCCCACGCATCGAGGACCCGACCCTCGAAGTCGGGCCCGTGGTCGACGGTGATGGATTGCGGCAATCCGCGCAGGTCGGCGAGCCGGTTGAGCGTCGCGGCGACGCGATCTTTCGCGTGGGATGGAGCGTTCAAAGCGCACCGCCGCGCCCGGCGATGGTACAGCCGCCGCTCGGCCGTAAGCGTTCGCCCAGCGGCGTTGTTTCCCGCAGCTGATTTGTCGTGAAGACTGGATCCCGTTGTCACGCACAGCGAGGATCGACGATGAGCAAAGAAGTGGTCGCGGCAGTGACCGCGGTGAAGCGCAAGTCCTGGCGACGCCACAGCGAGCAGGCCTGGCGCGCGATGATCGAAGGACAGCGCCGCAGCGGCATGAGCATCGAGGCGTTCTGCGCGCGCGAGGGCGTGAGCCGATCCAGTTTCGGGCGCTGGCGATCGATGATCGCGGCGCGCACGAACGGTTCAGCGAACGAGATCGGTGCCATAGGTGAGTCTTCGATCTTCGATGCACGCGGCGGTGGATTCGTCGACGCCGGAGTGCTCGCGGCCGGCGCAGCGAGCGAGCCGGTCGAGATCCGCCTGGAACTGGGCGGCGGGCTCGTCGTAACGATTCGTCGCGGCTGATGTTCTTTCCCGAAGGCACGGTGCGCGTGCACGTGTACGGGCAACCCGTGGACATGCGCAAGTCCTTCGACGGACTGTTTGCGCTCGCGCGTCACGCGCTGGGGCTCGATCCGTTGTCGGGGGCGCTGTTCGTGTTCATCAACCGACGCGGCTCGCAGCTCAAGGTTCTGTACTGGGATCGCAGCGGCTTTTGCATCTGGAGCAAGCGCCTGGAGCGCGGCCGGTTCGTATCGGACTGGTCGAAGATCCAGACTCGCGAGATCGACTGGACGCACTTCAAGCTGATGCTCGAAGGGATCGTGGTGACCCGACAACGACTGCGTTACGGTAGCTCGATAAACGCGCGCAAGGCCGCATGAACACGAGTCGGCGCAGCTATCATCGAGGTCATGCCGACACGTTCTGCGATCAGCGCTGCAACCCTCGAAGAGGTCGCGCGCAGGTCGGCACAGGAAGTGCTCGAGGCGCTTCGCCGCAGCGAAGAGCGCAACGCGCGCTTGCAGCGCGATGTCGAATCGCTGACGCTGCAACTGGAATGGTTTCGCCGCCAGATCTTCGGCAGCACGAGCGAGAAGCGCATCGTCGAGGTGGCGAGCGGGCAATTGCATCTGGGAGAGATGCTCGCAGTGCCCGAGCAATCGATGGCGCCGGCGCGCGAGGTGCCCGCGCACGTTCGTCGTTTGCCCAGGAGCGATCTTGCGGACTCGGGTAACGACGAGTCGAGCCTGTTCTTCGACGAGAGCCGCGTTCCGGTGAAGGTGATCGAGGTGCCCAATCCCGCAGTCCAGGGATTGAGCGCCGAGCAGTACGAGGTGGTCGGGCAGAAGGTCTCTCACCGCCTGGCGCAGCAGCCCGGCAGCTACGTCGTGCTCAAGTACGTGCGCCCGGTGATCAAGCGCCGGGACACGCAGACGCTGTCGTGCCCGCCGGCGCCGGTGGGCGTGCTCGAAGGCAGCCGCGCGGACGTGAGCCTGATCGCGGGACTGCTGATCGACAAGATGCAGTGGCATCTGCCGCTGCATCGGCAGCACCAGCGCATGGCGCAGGCCGGCATCCGGGTCAGCCGCGGGTGGCTCACGCAGATCAGCTCGCAGGCCATCGGGCTGCTCGAACCCGTCTACGAGGCGCAGCTCGGATCGATCCGCGACTCGCGCATCAAGGCGATGGACGAGACGCCGATCAAGGCGGGCCGCGCGGGGCCGGGCAAGATGAAGAGTTGTTACTTCTGGCCGGTGTACGGCGAGCGCGACGAGGTGTGCTTCCCGTTCTTCGAGACACGCGCGCACGCCAGCGTCGAGACGATCCTCGGCCTGCGCCCGCGCCCCGATGCGGTGTTGCTCAGCGACGGCTATGGAGCTTACGCGGCCTACGCCGAGAAGACCGGAATCGCGCACGCGCAATGCTGGGCGCATTGCCGGCGAGAGTTCTTCACCGCGCAGTCGGTCGAGCCGGAGCTCTCGGGGCAGGCGCTCGAGCGCATCGGCAGGATCTACGAGATCGAGCAAGAGATCCGGCAACGCAATCTGTCGGCTGCGAACAAGCACCTGCACAGGATGACGCACTCCAAGCCGGTGGTGGACGAGTTCTTCGAGTGGGTGCAGCAGCGGCTCGAAGACAAGGCGCTGTTGCCGACCAACCGATTCGTGCAGGCGTTGGGCTATGCGCATGCGCGCAAGCACGCGTTGTCACTGTTTCTCGGCGAACCGGATCTGCCGGTGGATACGAACCACCTGGAACGCAGCCTGCGCCCTATCCCTCTTGGTCGCAAGAACTGGATGTTCAGTTGGACCGAACTGGGTGCGCGACAGATCGGCATCGTGCAGAGCCTGATCGTCACCTGCCAGCTTCATGGCATCAACGCCTACGACTACCTCGTCGACGTTCTGCAGCGCATCGATCGTCACCCTGCCGCACGGGTCGATCTGCTCACGCCGCGGTTGTGGAAAGAGCACTTCGCTCAGCAGCGGCTGCGTTCACAGATCGAGCAGCACGCGGTCTGACAAGAACGCCGCTGGGCGAACGCTTACGCTCGGCCCGCCGCCCACCGACGACGAAATGGTCGAGCAGTACTGACTGCAGCGGCAGCTCGAAGCGATCGTCGTCCGCAAGTGAGGCAGGTCCAGGTCGGGGACTGGCTCCGAATCCGGTTCAGCGGGCAGATCATCGAGGTCGACGGCGAGTCGGCGATCGTCCTGCGGGCCAACGGCACGCACGCCCCGTTCAGCACCTGCCGTTGGAACCTGCTGCCACTTGGGCGACTCGGCGCGGCAGGCGATGAACGCGCTGTTCGCCGATGCAATGCTCGCCGCCTTCCGCAACTGAACAGGCGGCGGGCCGGCGCGATGCCGGCCTCTCGTTCAACCTTCAGCGATGTCCTGCAGCGTCTCGGCGAGCAGGGCCGCTAGCGACATGCCAGGAGATTACCTACCGGCTGCATGCCGATGCGCTCGGCTTTCCGCTGGACGACGTATCGGTCAAGCTCGAAGGCGAGCGCCTGAAGCGGGTGGTGGACGTGCACTGCCCGGTTCTCGACCTCTTCAGCAACGCCACTCCTGTTGTCGCCTGACGTCAGTCCGTACGGAAACCGAGCGGACGCGGCACGCTCGGTTCCGACGAATCGATGCCTATCGTTTCTATTGTTGATGCGGGTGTTCCGGCATTTCGCCTTGACCGCCCGGCATGTTCGCGCCGCGATGCGTCATTGGCTTACCAGAGTCGGGCGGCGCCGAAATGTGCGGATGATCGGGCATTTCACCCTGGCCGCCCGGCATGTTCGAACCACGATGCGTCATCGTTCGGCCTGAACCGGGTACCAGGTTGTCCGGCGGATAAGCGGAGTCTTCGCCGACCGCCAGGTACTGGATCCCGCTTCGTTGCTGCGCCTGCGCGAGGTCGCGCGCGCCCATGAACGTCTCTCCGGTATCGGCGAGGACAGGAGCGCTTGCGGCAATCGCTGCCGAAACCGGAAGTGCTTTCAAGGACATGACAGCCGTCTCCAATGAGGATTCGAATGACCCGTGAGTCGAAACGGATCGGCGCCGTGCGTCGATGTCCTCAATGTGCGCTCCCCTACGCGACATCAAGATGTTCCGCCGATTACATTTGAGTCACGTCGGCGTCGGGTAGCGGCGTCGGGCGCGCGTTTCCGATTGGCTCGACTGGCGTCCTTTTTCAAGACGTACGTTCCAGTGCAGGTTGCGGTGCACTCTCCCGGCAGATCTCTGCACCTGTCAACGCATGCAGATCTTCTTCGTTCAACGTCTCTTTCTCGAGCAGCAGCGCCGACCCACGGTCGAGAGTCGATCGCTGCTGAGCGAGAACCCGCGTCGCGTTTCCGAATGCCGCATCGAGAATCGCCTTGACGGCACGGTCGATCTCCCGCGCGACCTCCTCGCTGAAATCGTGTCTACGGGTCATCGTCTGGGGAACGTCCAGAAAGCGCGCGCTCTCCCCCTCGTACGAAACGTGCCCGAGCTTCGTTTCCATTCCGTAGCGCATGACCATGCTGCGGGCAATGTCGGTTGCCTTCGCCAGATCGTCCGCCGCTCCCGTCGAGAGGTGACCGAAGACCAGATGCTCGGAGGCACGCCCGCCGAGCAGGACGGCCATCTTGTTCTCGAGTTCCTCACGCGTCATCAGGAACCGGTCCTCGGTGGGTCGCTGGATGGTGTAACCCAAAGCGCCGATACCGCGCGGGATGATGGAGATCTTGTGCACCTTGTCCACGCCAGGCAGCGAGAGCGCGACGAGCGCGTGCCCCATCTCGTGGTATGCGACAACCTTGCGTTCGAGCGGATTCAGAAGCCGATTTCGCTTCTCGAGGCCTGCGACGATGCGCTCGATCGCCGCCGTGAAATCATCGAGTCCTGCTGCATCGGCGCCCCGACGTGTTGCAAGTAGTGCCGCCTCGTTGACGAGATTGGCCAGATCCGCGCCGCTGAAGCCAGGGGTGAGCGCAGCAATCTTCTCCGGATCGGCGTCGGAGGCGAGTTTCACCTTCTTCAGATGCACGTTGAGGATCTGCACTCGCCCCCTGCGGTCGGGACGGTCGACGAGTACCTGGCGATCGAAGCGACCTGCCCGTAGCAGCGCGGGATCGAGGATCTCGGGACGGTTGGTCGCGGCGAGCAGTACGACGCCCGCACTCGAGTCGAATCCGTCCATCTCGGCAAGGAGCTGATTGAGCGTCTGTTCCTTCTCGTCGTGCCCACCCATCGGGTAAGCGCCGCGCGCGCGCCCCAGCGCGTCGAGTTCGTCGATGAAGATGATGGCCGGCGCCCGCTTGCGCGCCTGCTCGAAAAGGTCGCGAACGCGCGCAGCCCCCACGCCTACAAACATCTCGACGAATTCCGAGCCGCTGATCGAAAAGAACGGCACACCGGCCTGCCCGGCCACGGCGCGCGCGAGCAGCGTCTTGCCGGTGCCCGGCGGACCCACGAGCAGAACGCCCTTGGGCACACGACCGCCCAGGCGTCCGTACCGCGCGGGGTCCTTCAGGAAGCCGATCACTTCCTGCAGTTCCTCCTTCGCCTCGTCGACGCCGGCGACGTCTTCGAACGTGACTTTCGTGTCGGTCTCCATGTACACCTTGGCCTTGCTCTTGCCGACCGACATGAATCCGCCCATGCCCTGCGAGCCGGCCATGCGCTTGATGAGAAAGCTCCAAAGGGCAAAGAAGACGAGCGCCGGAACGATCCACGAAAGGAGCGCCGGCAGCCACTTGCTTTCGATCCGCCCCGCAAACGGTACTTTGGCCGCTTCGAGGTCGGCCACCAACGCCGGGTCGTCCACGCGCACCGCGGTGAACGGATGAGGTCCCTTCGACAGCGTCGCAAGGCGTTCGACCGTCTTCGGCGACAGTCCTTCTCCAGCGCCGTCGTTGGAGAGCGTTCCGGTGATCACGGTCCCGCCGAGCGCCACCTCGCCGATCTTCCCCGAGCGCAGGAACGACTTGAAATCGCTGTAGGGCAGATTGTCGACGTGCGGCGGCGCGAGATAGTCCTGCAGCGCGACGATCAGCAGAAACGCCCCGAGCAAATACCAGATCGAAAACTGCTGTTTCTTTTCCATGGCTCACCTGTCTGCGCTCAGCGGTCGAAACTGAATCCGGTCGTTGGGCAGCTACCTGAAGGAAATGTAATCGTCGTGAAACATTGCCGTTGGGGATGCATCACTACAGTGATAGCCGTGATGCACGAAAACGCATCGCTCGCAGCAGCAGACGCTGCGAACCACGAAACCTGAAAGGAGTAGCGAAATGTCCTCGAAAGCCTTGTTGTTCGCCGCAGCGGTGTTGTCGGTGAGCGTGCCCGCCTTCGCCGATAGCGGCGTGGAGTTCGTGAACAACGAGATCGGCTACCAGTTCGTCCATGTGACCCCGAGCAAGACGACGCGCGCGCAAGTGATCGCCGATCTGCAGGCTGCGCAGAACGCGGGGAGTATTCCGCGCTCGTTCGAGTTCCCGGGCGTGGAGAAGCCGATCGCATCGACGTTGACCCGCGAGCAGGTGCAGCGCGCCGCTGCCGGCCAAAGCAGGGGCGAGCATCAGGCGAAACACCGCCTCTACGGACCGGTGCACGCACTCGGCTCCTGAATAGCGCTTCGGTCGCTGCGCCAGGCATTCAGAGCTTTCTCGAACCAAGAGCGAGCACTGCCCACGCAATGCCCAGCGCGGCGGCCGCGACGAAGCCGACGATGCCGAGCACCGGGAGGCCTTCCCAATGCGGGCCCGCATGGGACGCGAGAAGAAGCGCCGAGCCGACGACGATCGAAGCGATGATCATCGCGAAGGCGAGCCGATTGCTCGCCCGCATCAAGTGGCGCTCGACGGACCGGCCGCTCTGGTGGCGAATGTCGAACAGCGGTTCGCCGCGTTCGAGGCGACCGGCGAGGCGGCGAAGTGCGATCGGCGCCTCGCCGGTAAGTTCGCGGACCGTGACGAGCGACCGGTACAACTTCGCAAACTGCGCTGCACCGGCTTCGGGCCGCAACGCGCGCGCGACGAGCCGGGAGCTATAGGCCTGGAAAGCGGCAAGCGAACTGAACTGCGGATCGAGTCGCTGAACGAGGCTCTCCAGCTCCGCGAACGCGCGCATCAGCAGAGTAGTCTCGCGCAACAGCCGGATATGATGTCTGCGCCCCAGCCCGATGAACTCGTGAATGATGGCGCCGAACGAATGGCGCCCCGCTCCCGAGGCGCGATAGTAGCGGTCGAGCGCAGCGGAGAGGTCGCTGACGAATGCTGCGCGGTCCAGTTCGGCGCTGGCACCTCCCATGCCGATATAGGCGCTTGCCACCCAATCCGGGTCGCGCGCCATCACAGCGAGAAACAGCTGCCGCAGGCTCTCTTGCACGCGGGGCGACAACTCGCCGATCGCACCGAAATCATGAAAACACAGCCGACCATCGGGCAGAACGAAGACGTTCCCCGGATGCGGGTCCGCATGGAAGACGCCCTGCTCGAAGACCTGAGCCAGAAAGACGCGCATGAGCGACTGCGCCAGGGCGCGCGGGTCCTCGCTCGCGCCGTGAGGCGCATCGGCTCGCTGACCGGTGCTGTGCTCCATGGTGAGCACGCGACGGGTGGTGGCGTGCCAGAAAATCCGGGGCACGTACACGAGAGGTTCGTCGTGGTTGAGCTCCGCGAAGCGCTCGGCATTGCGCGCTTCCTGCTCGAAGTCCAGCTCGCCCCGCAGCGTGACGGAGAACTCGTCCACCAGCTCCGCAAGATTCAGTGCGCGAAGAGCGGGAAGCAATCCGGAGAGCATACGCACGAGGCGCTTCAGGACGGCAATGTCGGCCTCGACGGTCCGCTCGAGATCGGGGCGCTGCACCTTGACGATCACGTCCGTTCCGTCGGGCAGCACTGCGCAGTGCACCTGCGCCATCGATGCCGCAGCCATCGGTTCGTCCTTGAAACCGGTAAACAACTCGCCGATCGTGCGCCCGGTCTCGTCTTCGATGATCCGTCTTGAAACTTCGGCCGGGAACGATCCGACTCGGTCCTGCAGCCCGCGCAACTCCGCCACGAACGCGTCCGGGAAGAGATCCTCGCGCTGCGAGAGCATCTGGCCGAACTTGACGAAAGTCGGCCCCAGCTCCTCGAGCGCCTCGCGCAGGCGGGTTGCGTCGCTTGCCGACCTCGAGGAGCGATCGCCTCGGTCGGCCCGGAAGCCGAGTTGCTCGGCGTAGTGTCCCCAACCTTTGGCGACCGCTACCCGCGCGATCTCCCGAAGGCGGGCCAGTTCGCCCGCATTCATTCGTACATTCCAGGCGCTCCGCGGCGGCTACACATTCAGCCGCGACGCCAGCCAGTTGTAGAAGGCGCCGAGCGCGAACCCCGAGATCGCCAGGACGACGATTGCATAGAGAAAGCCGCCCCAGGTGAACGCGCGCGGCCGCATCATGGTCGTGAAGTCGAGCCCGTGGAAAAGGCTGTTCATCCACGTCAGCGAGGCTTGTGGCGCCAGTGCCCAGATCAGCGCGCAGGCGGAATAGAAGACTGCGACCGTGATCGCGAGCGTGGATCCGGCGCGAAGCGGGCTCATGGCGAGATCTCCCGGAACGAGGTCGGCATCAGAGCGCGCACGCCGTCGGCGATCGCAGCACTGAGTTCGATGCGATTCGACGGATGGGCGATCGTGTCGCAACTGACGATCGTTCCTGCGCCAGCGCTCTTGAGGTCGTCGAACGCAGCGCCGGCGAAGATCGCGTGAACGCCCACGCACACGGGCGGCTCAGTCATCGCCTGCCGCAGGTGGCGAACCGTTTCGATCATCGTCCGGGCGGTCGACACGATGTCGTCGACCAGCACCGGGGTGTGGCTGCGCCATCGGGCGACATCCGGCACCGACACCTCCACGTCGCGATCGCCGCGACGCGTCTTCTCGAGCACGGTGAACGGCACGCCGGCGCGCTGCGCGACATCGGTCACCCACTGATTGCTTTCCTCGTCGGGACCCACGAGAAGGGGCCGCTCGACCTCGGAACCCACCCAGCGGGCAATGCTGTCGGCAGCATGCACGACGCGAGTCGGGATCGTGTATACCTCGGACAGCTCCTTGATCCGATGCAGGTGCGGATCGACCGTAACGAGCCAGTCGAACCGGCGCGAAATCCATTCGGCAAAATGTCGTGCACTGATCGTTTCGCCGGGGTGAAAGCGGTGGTCCTGGCGCATATAGGCAAGGTACGGCGCCACCAGGCCGATCGAGCGCGCCCCGCTGTCGCGCGCCGCTGAGGCAAGCAGCAGCAGCGCCACGAGCTTGTCGTCCGGTCGGTCGAGCGTGCATACGATCAGCGCATGGCGATGCTCGAGCGGAGACTCCACCCGGACGTGCGATTCACCGTCCGGAAAGCGTCGCACGCTGGCAGCGCCTCGATCGAAGCTAAGCACAGCGGCAAGCGCATCGGCCACGCGCTCGTTACCCGGCATCGCCAGAATGACCGGGTTCATGGTGCCTCCACTGGGCCGAGCGAGACGACCGGATGCGAGGCGAGGTACCGCTTCGCGTAGGCCAGCTCCCCAGGTGCTCGCGCATGCAGCGTGAGCAGCGGCGTATCGCGCTGCACGAGGTCACCGAGTCGGACATGCAGCTCCAGACCGGCCACCGGAACATTCGGCGCTCCCGCCAGTTTCGCGACGCGGGCGAGCCGGCGGCAATCGATGGCGGTGATGCGTCCGACCCGACCCGCCGGTATCGGGTCGATCAACGGCGCGACATCGGGCTGGCGAAACGCGCCTTGTGCCTGGCAGATCGCCCGGAACTTCGCCCATGCCGCACCGCTGTCGAGCAGGCTGGATGCTCGTGCTTCGCCGGTTCCCGCGGGGCTGTCACCGCACAGTTCAAGCACCTCGGCGGCCAGCTTCAGCGCCCGACTGCGCAAGTCCGCCGGTGCATCGGGGCTGCGACGCAACACCGCGAGGACGTCGCGCGCCTCGAGTGCCGGCCCGATTCCCCGACCGACCGGCTGATTGCCATCGGTACGCTGCACGCTTGTCTGCAGCCCGAAAGCGGCGGCAACCTGCTCGAGCAGCACCTGGAGCCGATCCGCGTCGCTGGCGCTGCGCACCTTTGCCGTCGGACCGACGGGCATGTCGATCAGGACGTGGCTCGCACCGGCGGCGATCTTCTTCGACAACACCGAGGCGACAAGCTGCGCGTCGCCGTCGATGTCCAGCGGGCGTGCAACCCGGATCAGGATGTCGTCGGCCGGGCTCAGATTGATCGCGCCGCCCCAGACGAGGCAACCGCCTTCGCGGTCGACGACCTCGCGCATCTCGCGCGTGTCGAGGTCGACGCGGGTAAGCACGTCCATGACGTCGGCCGTGCCTGCCGGCGAAGTGATCGCGCGCGACGACGTCTTGGGAATCGTCAGCCCGGCCGCAGCCACGATCGCGACCACGATCGGCGTGGTGCGGTTGCCGGGCAGACCGCCGACCGAGTGCTTGTCCGCGATCGGAGTCTTCCCCCACGAAAGGATGTCACCGGCGCCGACCATCGCCCGGGTGAGGTCGACGGTCTCCTCCAGAGACATGCGCCCGCCGGCGCACGCACTGAGGAACGCGGCGATGTGCACATCCGCGTAATTGCCCGAGGCGATATCGCCGACGATGGACGCGAACGCGCGAGCATCGAGGCGGTTGCCGTAGATCTTGGAGCGCAACGCACTCAGCGAGTCGAGCGTGGGCGCGTGCGATACCCACACCGACTCCCGATCGCTCGCTTGCAGCGCCCGCCACGCGCTGGTTGATAGTCCCGCTTCATGCACACCGACAAGATCGGAGTCGACGACGTTCAGCGTAGCGACGATTCGCCGCTCGTGCAGCCTTACTTCGACGCGTGCCAGCGCAGTGAAGCCCTCAGCGCGGCAAACGTGGCAGTCGCGGTGCATGTAGACGACATGCTCGTCGTGCGTATCGATGCCGAGGTTTCGAAGACGCAACGCGTCCGACGAGGGCACGTCGACCGTATCGAGAGGCCGCACGATCACGATTCGACCTCGATCGTCTGGCCGAGCCGCGGCGCGTAGGCATCCCAGCCGAGTTCGCGTTCGATACGCTGGCGCAGCGTGTCGGCTGGCCCCGGTTCGCCATGGGTCAGGTATACCCGGCGCGGTGGACGCTGCGCGGTGGCGAGCCACTGGACGATCTGACGGGCGTCGGCGTGCGCGGAAATGCCCTCCAGGCTCATCACCTCTGCACGCACGGGGATGTCCTGTCCGTGGATCCGGATGCTGCTCTCGCCAGCGACCATCCGTGCGCCGCGCGTTCCTGCCGCCTGGTACCCCGCAAAGACGACCGTGTTGCGGCGATCGGGCGCGAGTGTCTTCAGATGATGCAGGACGCGCCCCCCGGTGGCCATTCCACTGGCCGAGACGATTACGGCCGGATACGTCATCGCGTTGAGCGCACGCGATTCTTCGACGCTCCTCACCATCGTCGCCACTTTGCACATGCCGGCGCACTCGGCGTCGGATAATCGATGCTCCGCTCGATGCCGGTGGTAAATGTCGGTCATGTCGATCGCCATCGGGCTGTTCAGAAAAACCGGAAGGTCGGGAATGGCGCGCCTTTGCTTCAGGCGATAGATCGCGTAGAGCAGCGACTGCGCGCGACCGACGGCGAAGGCCGGTATGAGCACGGTCCCGCCGCGTGCGGCCGTGCGTCGTATCGTGTCGCCGAGGACCGCCTCGACATCCTGCGCTTCGTGCAGGCGATCTCCATAAGTCGACTCGACGACCACGTAATCCGCCTCTCCGATCGGGGCCGGTGCATTCATGATCGGGTCATCGGGTCGACCGAGGTCGCCCGAGAACAGTACGGAGGTGGCGTTCGCCGAAAGCCGGACCGAGGCGGCGCCGAGAATGTGCCCCGCGCCCTGCAGCCACACGCGAATGCCGGTCGCAATCTCTCGCTCCTCCTCGAACGGCAGCGCTCGGAACAGGCGTAGGGATCGCTGCGCATCGTCTTCCGTGTACAGCGGCAATGCGGGTCGGTGTTTCGACGTCTTGCGCCGATTGGCGTACTCGGCATCCTCTTCCTGCAGCCGCCCGCTGTCGCGCAGCAGGATCTCGCAAAGCTCGATCGTCGCCGGCGTCGCGAACACGGGGCCGGTGAAACCCCGCTTGAACAGAAGAGGAAGAGCTCCCGAATGATCGAGATGCGCGTGCGTCAGGACGACCGCTTCAAGCGCGCCCGGGTCGAACGGGAAAGGGTCCCAGTTCATCAACCGCAGGTTCTTGTAACCCTGGAACAGACCGCAGTCGACGAGAACATTGCGGCCCCCGTGCGTCACCAGCGTCCGGGAGCCGGTGACCGTTCCGGCAGCGCCATGGAAAGCGAGTTGCATCACTACCTCAAGTGGATTTCGGATCTACGCCGATTTCGATGACGGCGTCGGAGACGAAGCGGTACGGAGGAACGACCAGATTCGTCGGCGCGGGCACGTTGCGATAGACGCGGGCGGCGAGATCGAAATACGAGCCGTGACACGGACAGAAGAAGCCGCCCGGCCAGCGGGGACGAAGGTCGGGCGCGTTGACGTCCGGGCGGTACGTGGGAATACAGCCGAGATGCGTGCAAATCGCCACGTAGACGCCGATCTCCGGACGAATCGAACGATACGGATTCGCGGCATAGGAAGGCTGCTGTTCGGCGCGGTGCGACAACGGATCGACCAGCAATGCGTGCAATTCCTGCGACTGCAGGCTTTCCAGCTGAGCGGGACTGCGTCGAAGGATCCATACCGGCTTTCCCCGCCATTCGACGGTCATCAGTTTCTCTTCCCGCAGGCCGGCGATCGACGCCGTAACCGGCGCGCCGACCGCCTTCGCGCGTTCGCTCGGCGCGAACGACGCAACGAACGGAACGCCGGCAGCGACCACTCCGGCGCCACCGACGCCGGTCGTCATCCAGGTGATGCGGCGGCGCGAAGCATCGGGTCGATCGATGGGTTTCGCTGGAACGGGAGGTTTCGCGGAATCGGCCATGGTGGTTCAACGCAAGGTTTCAGGGTCGCCGCGCCCCTGCACGGCAGCCCATTCGGGCGCCGCCAGCCAGTTCTCCGGCGGAACGCCCATCGTCTCCGCCGCTCGCCCGAGCACATGGGCCCAGGTGCATCGATTCGCGAACGACATGCCGAACGTGTCCAGCGTTCCGCCGCGGTTGATGAAGCCAAGGTACGAGGTTCGTCGCGGACCGGTGTCGATCCGGCGAAGCGCGCCGGCGATCGGCTCAGGCCTCGTGTGCGAGACAACGATCCGCGCGTCGCTGTGCTCGGGAAACATCTCGGCGAGGTCGTCGTCCGTCAGGGTAGCGCCGGCCTGGGCGCTGTCGTGCGGCGTCTTGAATCTGCCGGGCTCGATGACGACGACCACTGCATGCGCCACGGCGTGCTGCGCCAACCGTTTCGATGCACGAAGCACCTCGACGAGTTGGTACGAGCCGACCGCCACCAGAACGAGCTTCTCTTCGGACGCACCAGAGCCGACCAGGCGCAACATTCCTTGTGCGGCAAGTCGCCGAGCCTGCGCCTCATTCAATACACTCGGCACGGGTCGCTTCGGCACGACCATCACCCATATCTGGCCCTGAGTGCGGTAGCAGGCATCCATGCAGGCGAGCGCCGCGTTCCAGTCGGGCGGAAATACAACCCGGGCACGATCGGGGGGCTCGGCCATCCACGCTTCGCATAACGTCGGATCCTGGTGCGACAGCTCATTCTTGCCGTTCTCCCAAGTGTGAGAACTGACGACGATTGGCACCGAAAGCCAGCGCGGTGGGCGTCCCGCCGCCGCCTGGCCGCGAGCGAAAATCATCTCCTGACGCATGGCGCCAAGCATCTTCACCGCAAACGCTTCGTAACTGACGACGAGATTCAGCCCCGCCTTGTTGGCGAGCGCCGCGCAGACGACCGCCTCCTCGTTGAGCGCGGTAATTACTGCGCCGTCGACCGCTTCCGGCACGTTCGCTTCCGGCTCGGCCACTCGATGCCGGAAGTGCTCGAGCGTGCGAGCCATGCCGTTGCTGCGCAATTCATCGGGGTTTCCGATCCGCACGCGCAACGTCGGATTTGCTTGCGCGAGCGCGATGAACGCGTCGTCGAGCGCGCTCATCGGCGATCGGGTCGCTGAGGAATCCGCATCGCGCCAGGGCAGCTCGGCCGGTTCGCAACGAACGTCGCGCACGGCGAGCGGGTGGTCGCGCTCCAACGGGCGCCGTTGCGACTCGTGATTGGACAATCGGCGCAGCGACTGCGAGAGCTCGTCCGGCGGCACCCAGAGTTTTCGTGCCGCCTCGTTGAAGCGGGTTCGCGCCTGCTCGTCGAGCGCAGGGTTCGCGCCCAACGGCAGGTTGTGCGAAAGATTCGTCCCGGCGCCGGGGAATCCGTACCCCTTGGGGGCCTGCGCAATCGTGTAGTGAAGGGCGGCGGGATATTCGAGCGCACCCGCGTGGGCGGCGGCCGCGCACGCAGCCAGGCGTGCTTCCGCCTCCAGGATGGCCCATGCAAAGGCAGCGGGATCGGTGCCATCGATGACGATCGGGTCAAAGCCGTTCAGGCGCAAATGATCGGTGAACCAGGCGACGCCCCCATCCTGTTCCATCGAGCTGCGCTGCTCGATGCGGCGGCCGTTGAGGATCATGATCGGCACCGCCAGCCCCGTGTCCTGCGCCCGCCACCAGCGCGGAGCCCAGTCCGCACCCCGTTGCTCCTCGAACGAACCGTCGCTCAGGAAAGCGACGAGCGTTTCGCCCGGCATCGGCATGTGCACGTATTGAAGCTCGGCGAAACCGAGATATCCGCCTTCGATGAGACCTCCGGCCGTGTGCGCATTGACATGACTGCCGAGCGGCGTGCCCGGTTCGCCGTCGGCGTCGATCGCGTACGAGTAAAAATCGGCGCACAGGCGGGAAAGGCCCGTATCGGAGACGTCGTAGCGCGCTGACTGTTCGGGATGCAGGTTGCTCGTCAGCGCATTCACGGCCTCGATGGCCGCAACACTGTGTCCCTGCCCCATCAGCCATGAACGCGTCCGCCCGGTGAGCGCGTTGGCGAGCAGATAACCGACGTATGCGGGGACCATGTTCAGCGATCCGCCGACGTGCCCCTCGGGCGTCTTCTTGAAATCACCGGCTTGTACAGGCTCTCCGTCGAGTCGTACCTTCCGGGCATAGCTCATGTGCACGACGAGCCACATCGCTGCGCTGGCGAGGCGGTCGGCGGCGGCGAAGAGTCGCCACACGTCGGCAGACGCATCAGCGGGCTCGCGCTCCAGTGCCACCTCGTGCACCAGGCGACGAACGCGCAACTGCGTCTGATCGTCGTGACGTATCGCACCGAAACCCTTCGTCCACCGTGCGAAGTCTTCGTCGCGCAGTCGTGCCCTCGCCGCCGCTGCCGCGAGGCGGTGCATTTCATGCGTCGGCAGCGAGGCACCTGCTTCGTGACGGTACGGGAATGGCGGGGAGCCGTCGGAAACATCCCCGGTTCGATCGGTCGGGATCGTGCTCATTCTCGTTGTCTCCCTTTCACGCGGAACCTGCTTCGGCGATTGGGCCAACCCTTGGCCAGAAGCGCGGGGTACGCTGCGCGTACTCACGCCATTGCGCGCCAAAGCGCCGCTCGACTTCGCGCTCCTCGGAAAGCGCCAAACGCAGGTACATCACGCACAGGATCGGGAACATCGCCAACGTGAGAAGCGTTGGCCACTGCAGCAGAAAGCCGAACATGATCAGCACGAAGCCGGCGTATTGCGGATGACGCATTCTCGCGTAGGGCCCGGTCGTTGCCAGCGTTCCCGAGCGTTGGCTCGAATAGAGCACCGTCCACGAAGCCGACAAAAGCCAGAAGCCGCCGCCGATGAACACCGCGCTCAACAGGTGAAACGGTCCGAAATGCGGATTTGTGCGCCAGCCGAACATCATCTCGAGCAGGTGGCCGGCATCGTGCGACAGAAAGTCGACTCCGGGGAACTTCGAGCCCAGCCAACCCGACAGCAGATAGATCGTCAGCGGAAAGCCGTACATCTCGGCGAACAACGCGACCAAGAATCCGGAGAACGCGCCGAAGGAGCGCCAGTCGCGGCTCGACTGCGGCTTGGCGAAGCTGAAGGCGAAGATGATGAACACCAGCGAATTGATGACCACCAGGGACCACAGTCCATAGGCCGGTACGTTGTCGTGGGACATGCTCGTTCTCGTTGGCGTGTTCAGTGCTTGTGTGTCGGTTGCTGCGACGAAGAGCGCGTCGAAGCGTCCGAGCCGGAATTACCGCCGCCATGACCTCCATGTCCCCCGTGGAAGAAGTGCATCAGCGGACACAGCGCAAGCAGTAGGAAGGGAAGCCAGCCCAGCAGATGCGCGCGATGTTCGGTCCACAGGAAGAAGGCGCCAATGGCGAGGAAGCCGAAGAACACCCATGAGGCTGCACGTCGGCCGCTTTCGCCTCGACCGGGATCTCGTTGTGAGTGGTTCGACATGATTGCCTTTCCTCCTGCTTGATTTCATCGACCGGGCCTGGGACTGCACGAAGACGTCGCGCTCGATCGTCGTTCTCGATTCGGCTAGCGCCAGTATGACGCTGAGGAAGTGGTGATCAGATGACGCGTGCGTTACATGTCCGTAATGCAAAGCGCGGGTTACATAGAAGTAATCCTGGGGTCATCTCAGGGCCGGGTCGAGGAAGGACAATCGATTCACCGGGCCTTCGTCTTGTGCCTGCCGTTGCTTCCCGGTACAGCGGCGAAGGAGCTTTCGATGTCGAATCCTGGAGTGGTCCTGTGCGCAGCTGTGCGCACCGCGATCGGAGGCTACGGCGGCGCGCTGAAAGACGTTCCCGCGACCGACCTCGGTGCAATGGCGATTCGCGAGGTGCTCTCGAGAGCGAACCTGAACGGCGATGACATCGATACGGTGGTCATGGGCCAGGTCGTTCAGGCCGGCGCGAAGATGAATCCCGCGCGCCAGGCCGCGATGGCGGCGGGTATCGCAGACGCAGTCCCCGCGATGACGGTGAATCGTGTATGCGGATCGGGCGCACAAGCCATTGCGACGGCAGCGCAGGAAGTCATGCTCGGTTTCGTCCAGTGTGCAATCGCCGGTGGCATGGAGAACATGGATCAGTCGCCGTACCTGATGAACGGCGGGCGATGGGGCTACCGGATGGGGGACGCGCAGATCCACGACAGCATGCTGCGCGACGG